>Ga0074045_10005732_pt1 | contig 10780 bp, 14 predicted proteins | sample BogForMeECP23OM2_FD_94442 | JGI IMG/M metagenome (GOLD analysis project Ga0074045, IMG submission 94442) | Bog forest soil microbial communities from Calvert Island, British Columbia, Canada - Bog Forest MetaG ECP23OM2 | ecosystem: Environmental > Terrestrial > Soil > Wetlands ... | reverse complement strand
TTGGTGGTCCCAACGGGATTCGAACCCGTGTTTTAGCCTTGAGAGGGCCACGTCCTAGGCCTCTAGACGATGGGACCATGTTTTGGCTGGGGAGAGAGGATTCGAACCCCTATAAACAGCTCCAGAGGCTGCCGTCCTGCCGTTGGACGACTCCCCAAAGTTCAACGCTCAACTTTTTAAGATATAAGATATTATGCAACGAAGTCAATATTATTGCAACCAAACAGGTTATCTGCAGTGTGCTATACTTTCTAATGCGTTTCATTGCCGACCTGCACATTCATTCAAAATACTCCCGTGCCACGAGCAGAGACCTGGAACCTGAATCACTCTGGAGATGGGCGCAGCTAAAGGGCATTACGGTCATAGGCACGGGGGATTTTACCCACCCGTTATGGTTAAAGGAACTGAAGGACAAACTTGAGCCCTGTGGCAACGGACTTTTCACGCTTAGGAGTGAACTGACAAACAGAGATGTGGGGGAGGTGCCGGAATTGTGCAAGGCGGATGTTTTTTTTATGCTTACTGCGGAGATAAGCTGCATATACAGTAAGAACGGGAGGGTCAGGAAGATACATGCCATTGTACTGGTACCGTCTTTTGAGGATGCTGAAAGGATAAACCGGGCGTTGTCAGGGATAGGCAATCTCAAGGCTGATGGCAGGCCTATATTGGGGCTTGATGCAAAGTCACTCCTCGATATAGTTATACATGAATCTCCGGAAGGTATGCTGGTCCCGGCTCATGCCTGGACGCCTCATTTCTCTGTATTTGGTGCACATTCCGGGTTTGATTCCCTTAAAGAATGTTTCGAAGAATTGACCCCGTACATTTATGCTATCGAAACCGGACTTTCGTCAGACCCCCCTATGAACTGGCGTCTTTCGGCGCTTGATCCTATTACCCTCATATCCAACTCTGATGCTCACTCGTCAGCAAAGATAGGCCGGGAGGCTAACGTCTTTGATGCGGAAGTTTCGTACCCGGACATGATTAATGCACTGAAGACGCGAAAGGGCTTTGCCGGGACCCTCGAGTTTTTTCCTGAAGAAGGGAAATATCACTATGACGGACACCGTGTCTGCGGCGTGAGTCTTGCCCCGGCAGAGACTGTCAAACATGCGTACCTCTGCCCCGTATGCGGCAAAAAAGTAACGGTGGGAGTGATGCACAGGGTGGAAGACCTGGCAGACAGGAAGGAGGGCTTCAGACCTGCCGGTTCGCCCAGGTATCAATCCGTGATTCCTCTGCCCGAGATTATTTCTGAAGTGCTGAAGGTCGGAGCAGGCAGCAAAGCGGTCCGGGGTACGTATTGGCGTCTTCTACAAAAACTCGGCAATGAGTTTACGATCCTGATGAAAACACGGTTGGATGACATCGAAAGGGCGGAGTCCGAAAGACTGAGAGAAGCTGTGGCCAAAGTCAGGGCCGGCGACATATATATTGTACCTGGCTATGACGGCGAGTTCGGCAAGATAAGGCTTTCCCGGAGCCCATAGCCTGTAGCTTTTGTTCTCTTCAGAACAGCAGTCCGTTATCGTTCATTATTTCTTTTGCCAGAGTTATATACCCTTGCGCACCTGTTGAATTCGGGGCATAGAGCACTGCGGGTTTGCCGTGACTCGGAGATTCAGCGAGGATGACATTCCGGGGGATTACGGTATCGTACACTTTTGATTTGAACACCCTCCGCACTTCGTCGGAAATCTGCCGGGAGAGTGCGAGGTGCTTGTTATACATGGTCAGTAATATGCCTTCGAGGTTCAGGGTCTCGTTAAAACTCCCACGCACCCGCCAGAGGAGTTTGATGAGGAGGCTTAATCCTTCCACCGCAAAATACTCACACTGCACCGGTACAATGACTGACTCGGCTGCGACGAGAGCATTCAGCGTAAGAAGACCGAAGGAGGGGGGGCAGTCGATAAAGATATACTCATAATTGTTTTTGAGCGGTTTTAAAATGTTTATAAGTTTTTTCTCACGGTCGGTTTTTTCGAGGAGTTCTATTTCCGCCGCGAACAGGTCCATAGAAGTGGGCAGCAGGTGCAGATTGGGGATTAGCGTTTGCACAATGGCGTCCTGGGCACTGTACCTGCCGACATAGACCTCATAGAGGTCCGTCGTTATCTGGTCTTTTTTAATGCCGAACCCGCTGGTCAGGTTGCCTTGAGGATCAGAATCGACGACGAGGATATTCACATCGGACAGGGCGAGCGATGATGAAAGATTGAGCGCAGTTGTCGTCTTGCCGACTCCGCCCTTTTGGTTTGTTATTGCGATTATTTTGCCCACTTGAATATTCAGGCCCGTGTACGGCTGCTAAAATCAAACCCTGTCAATCCCAGCTCCGGACATTCAGTTCCGGCAGTTCAGGTTCCGGGTTTTGCAGGCGATATTTTCTCATTTTGTATCTTATCTGTCTCGGTGTAAGGCCGAGCATCCTTGCTGCCTTTGCCTGAATCCAGCCCGTCCTCTTAAGTGCATCGATGATCTTTGTCCTCTCTATGTTTTCGATTGCGGAAGGAAGCGCATCTTTCATCTGCACCGCATAACGCGCCTTTATCAATTGTTCCCTGATGTTCAGGGGAACATCGGATTGGCTTATGACTGCACCGCCTGACATTACCACCAGCCGTTCTATGGTGTTTTCGAGTTCCCTGACGTTGCCGGGCCAGTCATAATGAAGGAATGAATTCAGGGCTTCCGGCGTCATGACCACCGCCTTCTGGTTGTCCAGGTTAAATTTCTTCAGGAAGTAATCCACAAGTGACGGGATGTCTTCCCTTTTTTCCCTCAGGGAAGGGAGGAAAATCGGGACTACGTTGAGACGGTAATAGAGGTCTTCCCTGAATCTGTTACTTGCAACTAGTTCCTCGAGGTTCCTGCTGGTTGCCGCAATGAGCCGCACATCGACCTTGAACGTTTTTTCACCCCCCACATGCTCGAATTCCTTTTCCTGCAGAACCCTCAGTATCTTCGGCTGGAGAGAGATCGGAAGGTCGCCGATTTCATCAAGGAATAAGGTGCCCTCGTTTGCCAGTTCAAACCGTCCCTTGCGCGAAACCATAGCGCCGGTGAAGGCCCCCTTCTCGTGTCCGAACAGTTCTGATTCTAAGAGTCCTTCCGGAATAGAAGCGCAGTTTAGCTTTATAAACGGCCCCTCTGCCTTGGGGCTCATATAGTGTATGGCCCTTGCCAACAGCTCTTTCCCCGTGCCGCTTTCACCTCGCAGCAGCACATTTGCTTTTGATGGAGCTACTTTATGGATGGATTCAAATACTTCCTGCATACGTTCGGAATTGCCGATGATATTTTTTATCGTGTATTTGCTTTTTAATTGCAGCTTGAGGTCTTCTTTCTCTTCAAGGAAGGCCTCCCGTTCTTTTTCGATTTCCTGGTGCAGTCTTACCGATTGGGCTATCAGGGATGCGATGATCTTCAGCAGCCTGACGTCCTCTTCAAACGATATCCCTGTCGATCCGAAAAGCCTGTCGACACTGAGTACGCCGAGCACCTCGTTTTTGAACTTTATAGGTACACACAGAAAAGCGATATTTTCTTTGCGAATAATTTTCCGTGCGCCGGTCCGGTTTAGAAAAAGCGGTTCATCACCGATATTGGGGATGACAATAGGGGAGCCATGTTTTGCGACCTGGCCGATAATGCCCTCTCCAAGCCGGTACCTTCCACGCTTTATTTCTTCCTCCGACATGCCATGAGCTGCTATTATGGAGACTTCATTATTGCTGCGCAGCGCCACTGTTCCGCGATTCATGTCAAGATATTCGGCAAGCATTCTCATAACGCCCCTGAGGTTTGACCTTAGATTCAGCGAGGAGCCGAGAAGCTTGCTTATCTCGTAGAGAGCAGTCATCTCTACAGTTTTGTTGCCTATGCGGACCATAGGTAACAGTTTACTTAAAAGACTACAAAAATGTAAAGATGCTTATTATATTGTCGCAGTAAACCGTTTTGCCGGGTCTCGCGGCATTTTTTCATGCGGCTAAGGTATAATAAGCGAGTTCACACCGGGACGTGATGGCCCTGAACTGTGGATAAGAGGTGAAAGAGCTATGGCAAACAAAAGAAATCTGTCAGCGGGCGCTAATGCCTTTATTGCAGTGATAATTATGGCAGGCATCTGGTGCAGTGCTGCTGCCGAGGCTGCTGACTGGAAGCCTTACGCGGGGGACCAGTATTTTTCGTACTTTTACGATGCCGGGAGGATCGATTATCCCTATAAAACCGTTTCTAATATTTTGAATCTGGAACTCTCCAAATTAAGCATTGTCAGTGTCTGGACAAAACGTATAATAAGGGACAGAAAGGGCTGTGAATGGCAGATACAGGAACAAAAGAAGGTGGGTTTAACGACCAGGGGGTATGAGCGGTATGAATATACCCTGGACCATAAGGAATTGGACTGTTCCAAGGAGAAGTACCGTGTGCTTTCAGAAGCCGATTACAATAAAGACGGCGAAGTGTTGAGTTCGTTTATAAATGATGCCCGTTATGTCGACTGGAAACCGGTACCTCCCGATTCGGATACCGAAGCTTTGCACCATGCCCTTTGCGAGAAAGCAAAAGAGAAAAAAGACGATAAACGGGACTCGCAACGGAAATCTGTAAAATAATCCTTATGGGTTAGAATGCTGTCTTGTGATCTGGGGGTCCAGGCCCTTCGGATCTTTTGTCGATATGATAACTACTGTTCCGTCCGAGGTCATAATCAGCATCGCTTCTTTCTCGCTCTTCTTGAAAACCTTGCCAATGGTAAGGGTGCCTTCCGGCTCGTACAGGTTTTTCGTCTTCAGCGATTCTCCCTCAAGCCAGGCCATCACAAGCTTACTTTTCTGGCGGACCAGATCGTTTATTGTAAATACAGCGGTATCTCCGACAAAATACATAAGGGAGTTGATCATCAATTTATCATTGTCTGCCTTGTTTCTTATTCGCATTAAAAGTTTTTCCTCATCCATAACAGCCACCTGTTCTATTTAGCGTTTTGTTTTTCAATATCCTTCTTGGAGACCTCGTCTTTTTCGGGTGTGATTTCTATTTCATCGGGCTTGTTAAGCTCTTTTTTGAAGCCTTTTATAGCTTTTCCCATTCCGCTTGCTATTTCCGGCAGCCTCTTCCCTCCAAAAAGGACAAGTACAATTGCCAGTATTACCAATGAATCCTGTAAGCTGAGCATAGTTGCCTCCAAGTTGTTCGTGCCGGAGTATTTTATCCGGTACGGTTTATGAGTCATGCTCCCAATCACTTTTATTAACCCATAAAATATTCTAAAAAATCAAACTGAGTACTTCAGCTTATAAATAAATACAGTGTCGCACCGAGAGCGTCGATGCGCCATGCCAGTGAGGCGCACGACTAGAGGCGTACCGTTGTGTACGATGAAGGAATGTAACGAAGCTGGAGTGGATGCAGCGGCGCTCGAATGCAACCGTATTTATTAATTGAAGTGCTCAATAATACGCTATATGTCTTTTATGTTTGTCGCCATTTCTCTAAAGAGGGCAAAAAAGAGGCCGGTTATACCGTTTCGAGAACGGGTAACCAGCCTCTTGCGGTAAATGCAACTACCTGATTTAATTGGTGGACGGTAAGGGATTCGAACCCTAGGCCCCCACGTTGCGAATGCGTTTTAAATGACATTGGCAAGAGCTTGAAATACCACTTAACCCCGCACCAGTCCTGCATTTGCTCTTTTTCTGCATTTTCGCTTTATATGGTCTATGTTACCTTTTTTTGACAATTTTTGCTACGATTTTACTACGTTGAAAATTCCAGATTGACATGACAATAGCTGGAAAACACCTTGACAAACTATTCCATGCAGGTTATATTATTCTCATGGCGTATGATATAGAATTTACGGATGAGTTCGAGGACTGGTGGAATACGTTGACAGAGGGAGAACAACACGATATTGATGCTGTAATAGGGTTGTTGGAAATTCAGGGCACACAATTAGGTTTTCCCTATAGTTCGGGGATTGAAGGTTCTGAGTATGGACATATGAGAGAATTAAGAATACAGCACCAGGGAAATCCATACAGAATCCTTTATGCTTTTGACCCGAGAAGGATTGCAATGCTTTTAATCGGAGGGAACAAGGGAGGCAACGAGCGCTGGTACGAGCAATCTATACCGATTGCCGACCGACTGTATAGTGAGCACTTAATCGAATTAAAGAACGAAAAGGAGAATAATCATGGCTAAGCCTTATAGGATTTTAAGAGAGAAAATGAGGCCGGAAGTTAGGGAGTCTGCCGCAAGAAAAACGCAGGAGCTTTTGGCGGAACTGCCGCTGCAGGAGCTTCGCCATGCACGGCATTTGAGCCAGGAACAATTAGCGAGCGTCCTGCATGTCAAGCAAGCCGCGATATCCAAGATGGAACGCCGGACGGATATGTATGTAAGCACTCTGCGCAGCTTCATTAAGGCAATGGGCGGAGATTTGAAGATTGTTGCACAATTTCCCGATGGCGAGGTTTATATTAACCAATTTGAGGAAGTGGAAACGGGATAGCCATGTTTGATTTAGAAAGAAAGCCGACGCATCCGGGAGAGATGCTTAGAGAGGATTTTATGCCGGATTACGGGCTTACGGTTTCTGAATTGGCTGAAAGACTGGCTGTATCAAGGCAGACAATCAATGAAATTTTGCGTGAGCATAGGGCGCTCTTGCCTTCAATGGCACTGCGGCTGTCCAGGCTTTTCGGCAATTCTCCTGAGTTCTGGCTTAACGCGCAGCGATCCTGTGACCTATGGGAAGCCAAGAAACACCTCGGAAAGGATATGAACCGCATCAGGCCGCTTCATGCGGCCTTCCTTGAATGCCTTGACTATCTCCGGCACTACCTCATTAGCCGGACGCATATGCTTGAAGTCTTCTTTTGTGAGTTCTCTGACCTCTCCGTCTTTATCAATCAGCGGTTTCTTCATAATTTTTTACCTCTCTGGCAAAATCAACACCCCGTGCCAAAAGGGTCTTTATCCGTTTAGCCTCGTCCCACTTATACCTCATGGCCTGATTGTAACTACAATTAGATATTTAGTCAAGGCGGGAAGTGCCTGATGAAAAATAACGGAAGCTCAGAGAACCCGGACCATGAGACAGTGAAATCTCATGAGACAGGGCAAGAGACAGGCCAAGAGACAGACTACTGGACAGACAATTCCCTCCATGATACAAACGCCCACAGCGCCAGCCACGATCACGGACAAGACAGCAACCACTCATACGAAGCTGGCCATGATTTCGGGCACGAACACGAAATTGAGATGTAAAAAAGGGACGGCATAATATTTGATTCCAAATATTACAAGGCTCAGAGAAGTTTTAAGACACATAACGCAATTGCATTGCCACTGAAAAAACAGCAACTCTTTGTTTACCTTAGGAGTTTTTGTGACACAAAGCGCCTGGAAAATCGCAGCAGATCAAGCACTGTCGCCGGTTTAGCAGTGTGTCACAGCAGTTTTATTGTTTGTGTTACATGTACTACGTGAAAGAAAAGCCGTTTTGAATGCATTTATATGGATGAAAAGAGTTGCTGCTTCGGCGCAGGCTGCTAAGCATGCCCGACGACTTCAACAGCCGCCTCTTTATCATGATCGATGAGTTCGGCACGCTTCAAAGGTTGTCAACCATAGTCAATCTGCTTACGCTCAGCCGCAGCAAGGGCGGCAGCGTATGGCTGGGGATACAGGATATCGGTCAGGTTGATAAAATATACGGACGTGAATTAAGGCAGGCTATTTTTAATGCTTGCGGGACAAATCTCTTTTTCGCGGCAAATGACCCGGACACCTGCAAATTTTTGAGCGACGCTATAGGTGATGTGAGGTATATCGATAGTGAGGAGACCCGGACCAGGGAAGCGCAGACGAGAGAGATGGGATCACGCTCATGAGGCGGAGAGTGACCGAAAAGCTTGTATTACCATCCGACATTAAAAGCTTGCCGGAGTTGACCGCGTTTCTGAAAATCCCGAACTTTGACCTTGCAAAGATCAGGCTTGCGTACAAGCAATATCCGTCCGCGAGCGAGCCGTTTATTATGAGGCCGGGGTGGTCGCTTGAACAAATCAAGCAGCAGGCAGCGGGGGCCGCAGAGAAAGAAGGGGATACAGCGCCAACGGGCATGTTAAAAAAACAGGAGAGCAGGGATAGGCAGGACAAAGGTGAAGACCTTGAGGGTGATATTTTTATGGTCGGAGCGTAATAAATCTGTCCTTGGACGTACTAAATGGCTCAATGATGTGAGATAGTTAGAGGCATTTTAAGGCACCTAAAAGAGAGAGAACATGCTACGGCATGTCCTCTCTCCTCGGCGTTTCCCTACCGGGACCGACGTTACTTGGGCCTTATATGCATCTATGCAAGCCTGACCCCACCATGCCCCAGACGGGCAAGCCGCTGAGCAGAATAGGTGGTCATGGACATTGGAAATGGCATTTCGAGTTACCGGGTTTGGTTAATGTCTCCCGGTGTAAACGATTTTGCCAAATTGACGACTACCTTATCGAACTCAGCTTTTTAACTTGCCGGATAAGTAAATGTAAATGAATTATGAGAATGGCTCCCAACAAACATTTTTCTATAACTTATTCTCCCGTTATCTTCCCAGCTAACCACAAACCAATTATCTCGCATTGCTTTATATCCAACTTTTCCCTTAACAGCCTGTATATCCATATCGTAATAATCTTTTAAAGTAAGCTCGTCATTGTTTCCTCCAGCCGCAGTAAGTTCTGCTTGTCCATCAGGAGAAATTAGATTAGTCCCGTCGCCATTCTCAGTGGGCCTTCGAGATTTAAAATATTTGGGATAATCAATTTTGAAGCCGAATCTCCTATTAGTATAGGCGGCATATCCCCGGATAGGGCTATCTGCAAAACTATCCTTACTGTGATAGAGAGAGGGGGGGCATAAGAAATTGAAAGCTGATTATTGGCAAGTATCGCTTTTTTCTGTTTTCCATCGTGCAATCCAAGATCAACCTCAATGGCATCTCCCTTGCGTATTGCCATTATGCCTCTACTATCAGAATATCCGATAAAATTATCATTAGTATAATCTTCACCTTTGTATCCTTTAAAGATGGTTACCTTGCCGGTTTTATCAAGAACGATAAAGAAATAATGATTATCAGCGCACCACGCGGCATTACCTGTGCAGTGGAAATTTGCTAATACTACATCGCTCGAATCGAGATGAATGAGGTTGTTAAAAGCTATACTGTCATTCTGGAAAATTATCTTACTATTGAGCTTAATCCCCTCACCTCCTGAGTCAGCTATGGTATATATGCTAAGTCTACCGGCGATAGTATCAATCTCAGTGGGTGTATTTGTAGTAAGGGGAGCACTCCGTCCAGAATATTGATTGTCAGTTCCTTCGCCTTGAGGCTGGGACGAAGCTGGTGGCACCGGATTTTGAATCGGTTTCTCAGCTTGTAACACGCAGTCTTTTAAAACAACGCCCCCCACAATTTCACCGGTACATCTACATATAACAGTAATCCTATCACCCTTGCTTAATTGAGCGAGGGCAGACTCGTCCTGCTTATCAAAGCCGCACTGAATTCCAGATAAAATATCCATCGTAGCCATTACCACATATGGCGTATTTAAAAAATCCTTCCGAATGTCCTGAACGATTCCTGTGAGTGAAATTAGCTTACCCTTGTATTTAGCATCAGCAGCGACCTCATTAGCTTGATATTCGGCAGCAAGTTGGTAGGGGCTTATAATGATTGGCGTCTCCGACATTTCATGGTTGTCCTGTTGTGGAGTCCCATTCATGTGCCCACCTCGAAGGTAAGCGTGGTAGTCATTCACCAGTTGCAGCAATGCCGAACGCACCCAGGATACAGCACGAGCAGCCCAAGGCTTTTTATGTTCCATCACTGGATTATGTGAATATGCCGCAGAGGAATACTACAGCGTGCTCTACCACGAGCTAATACATAGCAGCGGCCACCTGAGCAGGCTAAACCGCAAGGGCATCACCGGCCATAATTCATTCGGAAGCCCGGACTATGGCAAAGAGGAATTGATAGCAGAAATGGGAGCCGCTTTCATGTGCGGGTGTGCCGGGATTGAGAACCGGACCCTGGACAACAGCGCGGCATATGTCAAGGCTATCAAGGAAGATAAAAGAATTGTTATAACAGCAGCCGCAGCAGCGCAGAAAGCGGCTGACTACATACTGAACAACCAACAATAGGAGTTTTAAGCGGACGGAGGCCCCGGAATAGGGGCCTTCCCCCACACCGGGCCGGGGATTCTCCCCGGCACCCCTTTAACTGCTATAATAAAGCAAGTGTACAATAATTATTTTGGGGAGGTGCAAGAATATGGGAGTTACCTTGTCAATAAGAAATGATTTAGTCAGGCGACTGGAGGATTTAGCCAGGACCACTCACCAGCCTAAGTCTTCCCTGGTATCTCAGGCTATTGAGGAATTTCTGACAGTTCAGGAGTGGCATATACATGCGATAAAAGAAGGAATTGCCGCGGCTGATGCGGGAGACATGATCAGTCATGAAGAAGCCAAAGCTGAACTGAAAAGATGGGGACGGCGTGCTTCTTGAATGGACACGTCCCGCACGCGATGATCTTAAAGAGGCCGGAGATTTTATTGCCCTGGATAATCCGCGAGCAGCACAACGAATGGGGGAAAGGGTGCAGGAAGCAGTTGAATATCTGCTTGAACATCCCAATATGGGGAAGCCTGGACGAGTATCAGGCTCAAGAGAACTTGT
>Ga0074045_10005728_pt1 | contig 10782 bp, 10 predicted proteins | sample BogForMeECP23OM2_FD_94442 | JGI IMG/M metagenome (GOLD analysis project Ga0074045, IMG submission 94442) | Bog forest soil microbial communities from Calvert Island, British Columbia, Canada - Bog Forest MetaG ECP23OM2 | ecosystem: Environmental > Terrestrial > Soil > Wetlands ... | reverse complement strand
GGCCGAACAGGGGATCGCGCGCACCTTCCAGAACATCGCTCTGTTTCGCGGCATGACCGTGCTCGACAACATCATGACCGGGCGCAATTTGAAAATGCACGCGAACTTCCTCCTGCAGGCGATGTTCTGGGGACCGGCACGGCGCGAAGAGCTCGAAAACCGCCGCAGGGTCGAGGAGATCATCGACTTTCTCGAAATTCAGCACATTCGCAAGGTGCCCGTCGGGAGGTTGCCTTACGGCCTGCAGAAACGCGTCGAGCTCGGACGGGCACTGGCAGCCGAGCCCATCCTGCTCCTGCTCGACGAGCCGATGGCTGGGATGAACGTGGAAGAGAAGCAGGATATGTCGCGCTTCATCCTGGACGTGAACGAGGAGTTCGGCACGACGGTTCTGCTCATTGAGCATGACATGGGCGTCGTGATGGACATCTCGCACCATGTCGTCGTCCTGGATCACGGCGAAAAGATCGCCGAAGGCACGCCCGACGACGTGCGGGCGGATCCGGTCGTCATTCGCGCCTACCTGGGCACTGCCTGAGCGCGTTGCCCACGAGCGGCGAGGCGATCAAGCGAAGCTGAGCGATACCCCATGCAATTTTTCGTCGAAGTCTTGATCGGCGGCCTGCTTTCCGGGGTCATGTACTCGCTCGTCGCCATTGGCTTCGTTCTGATTTACAAGGCTTCGGGCGTGTTCAACTTCGCGCAGGGATCGATGGTGTTCTTCGCCGCGCTGACGTGCGTGAGCCTGACCGAGCACGGCTTCCAGTTCTGGTTGGCACTCCCGCTCACGCTCGTGGCGATGGTGGCGCTGGGTTTGCTAACCGAACGCATCGTACTGCGTCCGCTGGTCAACCAGCCGCCGATCACGCTTTTCATGGCGACCATCGGACTCGCTTTTTTTATCGAAGGTCTCGCGCAGTTGCTTTGGGGTGCCCAGCCACACGGGCTGGACATCGGAATTCAAGACGAGCCGTGGCAGTGGATCAGCGACGCGACCGGCCTGAATATCTCCAAGTTTGATGTCTCCGCCGCAGGCATCGCCGCGGTACTGGTGAGCTCGCTGGCGCTGTTCTTCAGCCGGACGCGAATCGGTCGGGCGCTCCGGGCGGTCGCCGACGACCATCAGGCGGCGCTCGCCGTCGGCATACCGCTGCAGCAGATCTGGGGCATCGTGTGGGCCGTCGCGGGATTCGTGGCGCTGGTCGCGGGTCTGCTGTGGGGTGCACGCAACGGCGTTCAGTACGCGCTCACGTTCCTCGCGCTCAAGGCATTGCCGGTGCTCATTCTCGGCGGGTTTGAATCGATCCCCGGCGCGATCGTCGGCGGCCTCATCGTCGGCGCGAGCGAGAAACTGGCGGAGGTCTACGTCGGCCCTTATGTCGGTGGCGGCATCGAAGGCTGGTTTCCGTACGTGCTCGCGCTCTTGTTCCTGCTCATCCGCCCGGAGGGACTGTTTGGTGAAAAGCGCATCGATCGTGTCTAAATCATGAGTCAGGATGGGATGATCGCCGGCACGCAGACCGGTCGGCCGATGATCGGATGGGCCAATGCTCTATAGAGAAGCCGGGCAGTTCAAGACCTCCTACGCCGAAGATCAGCAGATCTTTCCGATCCGGCAGGACCGGATCGCCATCGCCCTGCTGCTCGCCTTCGCTTTCCTGGGCGTGCCGCTATTGGCCAACGAGTATTGGTTGTCAGCGATTCTGATGCCGGTGTTGATATTCGCCCTGGCAACGCTTGGGCTCAATCTGCTGACCGGCTACGCTGGCCAACTCTCGTTGGGCACCTCGGCGTTCATGGCCGTCGGCGCCTTCGCGGCGTATAACTTCATCCTCCGCGTGCCGGGCATTCCGCTGCTCGTCGCCTTCGCGCTCGCCGGCGTGTGCGCGGCGCTCGTCGGGATCGTGTTTGGCCTGCCCAGCCTGCGTATCAAGGGCTTTTACCTGGCCGTGTCGACGCTGGCGGCACAGTTCTTTGTCGTCTGGGCACTGACCAAGTTCGGCTGGTTCTCCAACTACAGCAGCTCGGGTGTGATCGACGCCCAGAAAATGTCGATCCTGGGTTACTCGTTCGACACGCCGGTGGCGAAATACCTGCTGGTCCTGTCGATCGTGACGCTGTTGGCCCTGGCGGCGAAGAACCTGGTTCGCAGCGCGATGGGCCGCGCATGGATGGCGGTGCGCGACATGGACGTCGCCGCCGAGGTAATCGGTATCCGAATCTTGCAGACCAAACTCCTGGCCTTTGCGATCAGCTCGTTCTATTGCGGGGTTGCCGGCGCCCTCTATGCTTACGCCTATCTGGGGACGGTAGAACCGGAGGCGTTCAACCTCGATCTGTCGTTTAGGATCCTTTTCATGGTGATCATCGGCGGGGTGGGGAGCATCCTGGGGTCGTTCCTCGGCGCCGCTTTCATCACGCTGCTGCCTATTTTTCTCAACACGCTTTCGGGGCCCCTGGAGCGCCTCCTGGGCTTCACGCTGCCGTCGGGCCTGATGTCCAATCTCGAGGTGATCGTATTCGGTGCTTTGATCATCTTTTTCCTGATCGTCGAGCCAAATGGCCTCGCGCGCCTGTGGCAGATCGCCAAGGAAAAGCTTCGCCTCTGGCCGTTCCCGCATTGATTTTGCGGCGCACAATACTGCGACGCGACGAGCCGCGCCTGCGATGCGCGGGCTGATTTGGCATTGACACCGCATTGCGTCTGGCCAATCCTGTGTGGGTTTGGCTTGCCGTCGTACACGACTTTTCTAGGAGGAACACCATGAAGTCCCTCAAACCGGCCCTGGTCGGCTTGCTTCTGGCCGGCATCGCGTCCGTGGCGGCCGCGCAGAATGAGCAGTTCGTACCCATGCTTTCGTACCGGGTAGGCGCCTACGCGGCGGGTGGCTCCGGCATCTTCGGCGGCTACATCGACTACCTCAACCTCATCAACCTGCGCGACGGCGGCATCAACGGCGTCAAGCTGACGTGGGAGGAGTGCGAGACCGAGTACAACAACGCCCGCGGCGTCGAATGTTACGAGCGCTTGAAGAAAAAGGGCGCGGGCGCCACGCTGGTGATGCCGTTGTCCACAGGCATTACCTATGCGCTGATCGAGAAGGCGACCGCCGACAAGATTCCGCTCGTCACCATAGGCTATGGCCGCACCGATGCCTCGGACGGACGCGTGTTTCCGTACATTTTTCCGCTGATCACCAATTACTGGTCGCAGAATACCGCCAAGATCAAGTTCATCGGCATGAAGGAAGGCGGGATGGACAAGCTTAAGGGCAAGAAGATCGTCAACCTCTATCACGACTCGGCCTACGGCAAGGAAACGATCCCCATACTCGATGCGCAGGCGAAGAAATACGGCTTCCAGGTCACGCATATTCCGGTGCCGCTGCCGGGCAACGAGCAAGGAGCGCAGTGGCTGCAAATTCGCCAGATCAAGCCGGACTGGGTGATCCTGCGCGGCTATGGCGTGATGAACCCCGTTGCGCTCAAGGCTGCAGCCAAGGTGGGCTACCCACGCGACCACATCATCGGCGTCTGGTGGAGCGGCGCGGAGGAAGACACCATACCGGCCGGCGACGCCGCAATCGGCTTCATCGCCGCGGGCTTCAACGTCGCCGGGGCGAACTACCCGGTTGTGCAGGAAATTGAGAAGGTCGTCTACGGCAAGAACAAGGGCAACATGGAGGATAAGACGCGCATCGGGTCGATTTACTACAACCGGGGCGTGGTGTTCGGCATCGTTACCGTCGAGGCGATACGCCTCGCGCAGACCAAGTTCGGCAAAGGCAAGGTCGTTACTTCCGAGCAGGTTCGTTGGGCCCTCGAGAACCTCCAGATCAGCGAGGCGCGGCTGAAGGAGCTCGGCGCGACCGGGTTCATGCAGCCGCTGAAAGTCACCTGCAGCGACCACGAGGGCGGGGGCGCCGTCAAATTCCAGCAATGGGATGGCAAGAAGTGGAATGTCATCACCGATTGGATCCAGCCGGACCGCGAGCTGGTGCGACCGCTGATCGAGCAATCCGCGGCAGCATATGCGAAGGAGAAGAACATCACGCCGCGCGACTGCGGCAAGGAAGGCTGATCGATTCTGCCGTTGCTGCCCTCTCTCGGACATCCGGGAGAGGCGCGGACCGTTGGCCATCGCCCCGTGTTCGCCCTGCTCTCATGACCGCAGCCGAAACCACCCACGGCAGCGTCGCGCGTGACGCCGCGAAGCCCTACTTATCGGTCAACAACATCGAGGTCATTTACGATCATGTGATCCTGGTGCTCAAGGGCGTCTCGCTCGAAGTACCACAAGGGAAGATCGTTGCACTGCTCGGGGCAAACGGCGCGGGCAAGACCACGACGCTGAAGGCGATCTCCAACCTGTTGCGCGCCGAGCGCGGCGACGTGACCAAGGGCACCATCGAATTCGAAGGCCGGCGCGTCGATCGGCTGACGCCGCACGAGCTGGTCAAGTTGGGGATCTGTCAGGTCATGGAAGGCCGCCACTGCTTTGAGCACCTGACGGTGGAAGAGAATCTGCTGACGGGTGCATTCACGCGCAAGTTGACGCGCGCCGAACTTAGGGCGGCACTGGAGAAGGTCTATCGCTACTTCCCCCGACTCAAGCAACGCCGGGAGAGTCTCGCGGGCTATACGTCCGGCGGTGAGCAGCAGATGACCGCGGTCGGGCGCGCGCTCATGGCACAGCCGTCGATGATCCTGCTCGACGAGCCGTCGATGGGTCTCGCTCCGCAGATCGTGGAGGAAATTTTCGACATTGTTCGCGATCTGAACCGCGACGAGGGCGTGAGCTTTCTGCTCGCCGAGCAGAATACGAATGTCGCGCTGCGCTTCGCCGATTACGGATACATCCTCGAAAATGGCCGCGTTGTGATGGACGGCGCGGCCACGGACCTGGCACAGAACGAGGACGTCAAGGAGTTCTATCTCGGGCTGTCGACGGCCGGACGAAAGTCGTTTCGCGACGTCAAGCACTATCGCCGCCGTAAGCGCTGGCTCGCCTGACACATCCCGCGCTGCGCTTCGACGGCCGCTCACGTGCGCACATACTTCGACAGGCTGGAAACGCGCCCGCCGGAGGCGCGCGAACGGGCGCAACTCGCGGCACTGCCGGCGCGCATTGCGTTGGCGAAGTCGCGCACGACGGCCTACGCGCGCGTTCTTGCCCGCGTTGAGCCGGCGGCTGTGACGACCCGCGCTGCGCTCGCGCAGTTGCCGGTGATACGCAAGTCCGAATTGCTGGAACTGCAACGGGCGCAGCCCCCGTTCGGCGGCTTTGCTACCGGCCGTTGGAGCGAGATGCGACGTGTATTCGCTTCGCCCGGACCGCTTTATGAACCCGAGGGGCGGGAGCCGGATTACTGGCGCTTGGCAAGGCCGCTGTTCGCCGCGGGCTTTCGCGCCGGTGACCTGGTGCACAACTGCTTCTCGTACCACCTTACACCGGCCGGTGCGATGCTCGAATCGGGCGCGCAGGCGCTCGGTTGCACGGTCTTCGCGGGCGGCGTCGGACAAACGGAGCAACAGGTGCTCGCGATGTCCGATCTCGGGCCCGATGGTTACGTAGGGACGCCCTCGTTTCTTAAGATCCTTCTCGAAAAGGCTGACGAACTGCGCATCCGACTGCCCCGGCTGACAAAGGCCCTGGTGTCGGGAGAGGCCTTTCCGCCCAGCCTGCGCAATCTGCTCGGGGGGCGCGGCGTCTTGGCCTACCAGGCATATGCCACCGCCGACTTGGGAAGTATCGCCTACGAATCGGAAGCGCGCGAGGGCCTGATCGTCGACGAAGGCGTCTTGGTCGAAATCGTGCGCCCGGGCACCGGAGAACCCGTCGCCGCGGGAGATGTCGGCGAGGTGGTCGTCACCACGCTCTGCGGCACCAGCTATCCGCTTATCCGCTTCGGCACCGGCGATCTTTCCGCGCTGCTGCCGGCGTCGCTGCACACGCCCTCATCCTGCGGACGCACCAACGAGCGCATCAAGGGGTGGTTGGGTCGCGCCGATCAGGCGACCAAAGTCAAAGGCATGTTCGTGCACCCATCACAGGTTGCCGAGATCGTGCGGCGTCATCCGGAGATCGTCAGGGCGCGGATCGTGGTCGATAACCCCGAAGGTGACGACCGAATGACACTCCACGTCGAAGTGCAGGGTGGCCGCTCGAGCCACTCGGAAGCGATCATCGCTTCGATGCGGGAGGTGACCAAGCTGCGCGGCGAGATCGCACTCTGCGCGCCGGGCGCGCTCGCCAACGATGGCAAGGTCATCGACGACCGACGCAAACACGAATAGGGACTCGCGATCGGGCGCGTCCTGGCGCCGCATGTTACGATTGCCTTGCACCGAAAGACCGCGCCATGGCCAGGTCCGAAACCTCCGCCGACCCCCTCGGGCCGCTTGCACCCGAGACCTTGCGTGCGATCGCTTCCGCCGGAGTCGTTCGCAGCTACCCGAAGAACGCGGTGCTCATCAACGAGGGGGACAGCGGCGATTCACTCTACATCGTCCTGTCCGGACGGGTGAAGGTCTATTCGAGCAACCCGGCAGGACGCGAGGTCGTTATCGCGTTTCACGGACCCGGAGAGTACCTTGGCGAGATGTCCCTGGATGGCAGCCCGCGCTCGGCGTCGGTGGTCACCCTGGAACCGACGACCTGCGCGCTCGTTACCCGCGCCAGCTTTCGCGAGTTCATACTGGCCCACCCCGATTTCGCCCTGCACCTGATCGAAAGGCTGATCCAGCGCGTGCGCGTGACGACCGAGAGCGTCAAGAGCCTGGCGCTGTCCGACGTCTATGGGCGGCTGGTCAAGCTGCTACTCGCACTTGCCGTTGAGCGCGACGGAAAGCTCATCGTGCCGGAAAAGCTCACGCAGCAGGATATTGCCGAGCGCGTCGGCGCCTCGCGCGACATGATCAGCCGCCTGCTCAAGGACCTGGTCGCGGGCGGTTACCTCAACGTAAGTGACCGGACCATTACCGTCCTCAAGAAGCCCCCGCCGGGCTGGTAAGCGGGCAGGGCAAGCGCCCGACGGCCCTTCAACGCGTGAATTTTCTGCCCTGGCGCGGCCGAATCATCGGCTTCGCGCCGCAGCCGGCCGCGCATACAGTGGCGACGTCCCCTGGTGCAGCGAGGCGCCATCGGCAAGCGAGGCACCGACCCATGGTGCCCTCCGCTCGAGTAAACGAGGAGTGAACCATGCGCAGCGAATTATTTTCCGGTATGACGAAGATCATTACGGCGCTCAAGGTGGCGGCGCTGGTGAGTGTTCTTGGGGCGGTGGTGCTGGCAGCAGAGCACCGCCTGGGGGCCGCACCCGAGCCGACGGATGGCCGCCCGCCGATGGCGGCCCCTGACTCGAAAGCCGATCGCGGCGGCGGGCAGGCGAAGGATGATTATTTCCGGTCGCATTTTCCCGTGCCGTCGGACCGTGTTGCCGAACGGCCGCCGACCTCCTGAGAGCCCCATGAGGACCTATTTGCAGTGGCTGCAAGGCGTTCGTCGGCGTGCCGCGGTGCGCTCGCGCTACTGGCGGTGGGTCGAAGACACCGCATCAGCGCTTTGGGGAAACGCTTCGTCGCGGCGCTCGCGTTCCGTGCGCAGGCGCGCGCAGGGGAGGTGAGCCGCCGCATCGCGGATGGCTGATGCAGTGCCGCCTCACCGTGCGCGACCTGCCGGGTCCGCGTTACAGGGCGCCCTGGTTCCGCAACAAGGTCTCGCGGCAGGCGGCATAGACCTCCTCGCCTCGTCGCAACACGGTCTCGGGAAGAGCCAGCGGGACAAGCGTTTGATGCCTGGCATCGGCGCTCGCGACAATCTTGCCCACCCTGATGTTGGGCGAAGGATCGCCAAAGTGGTCCACACCGGTCAATTTGAACGTGCGGTAGCTGGCGCTTAGTCGTTTGCTCAGTTCGAGCCATTGCGACAAGCCGTCGAGCGCGGCATCGGTTTGGTCGAGCAGCTTTTCCGACTCGAGGAACCGCGCGCTGCGGCCGAGCTGGGCGCTGTATTCTTCGATCTTCTGCAGCCGCTTCGCGTAATAGCTCAGCGCGTCCTCGGCACAGGTTATGGGCCCTCTGCTGAGTTGGCCGACAAACAGATTCAGAATGCTCTTCAGGGTATCTGTGGCGTTACGTACCAGGAACAGGATCTTCACGTTCGGTCTGGCGAGGATACTGGGATCAATGTGAATGTAATTGTGCAGCATCTTATCGAGCAGGTACTTGCTGACTACCGGCTCGTCGGTCGTCTCGCGAACCTTCCTCTTCAGCTGCCAAAGATCGATCCTGCCAAAATACGACAGATGCGTTTCGACGTAGCCCGAGATGTCATTGTGGCTGCCGAGGATATGACAAAGCAGCGTCGAAAAACTGCGCAAATGGCTGACCACAAAGATGTAACTTGGCGCGTCCCGGGACGGCAAATGCAGGCGAAGGTTGACCGGAAATTCCATCTATCTCCAACGACACCGACGCGGTTGTCGCAGTCGACCGAGGTGCCACACGAGTATTGTGACAACATTCTTACAGCATTCTGACAACTTTCCAAGTGCTGCATGCGGGGCCCTGCGCGGAACACGCGCAGCTCACGGGGCGGCAGGAACGACCGAAGCGAGGGTCGGGTTAGGCGGCATTGCGAAAGCCGGCGCTGCTGCGGACGGTCATCAGGGTCACGCCGCTCAGGACAAGCGCCGCGCCGGCGAGCTGGATCCAATGCACCGGCTCGCTGAGTATCACCCAGCCAAGCCAGATCGTGAACACCGGTCCGAGCGAGCCGACGAGCGACGTGCGGCTCGCGCCAATGCGCTGGATTGCCTCAGCGATGAGATAAGTTGGCAGGACGGTAGAAAAGATGGCCATCGTCAGCGACAGCAGCTGGATGCGCAAGGGCACGGCGAGCGCCTGCAGCGGCCGCGTCGCCAGGAACTGAACGAAAACAAACACGGCTGACGCAAGCATGGCCAGGGCTATGAACCGGGCGCTGCCGAGACGCGCAATCACCGGCCCCGCGCCGACCAGGTAGAGGGCATAGAAGAAGGAGCTGGCGAAGACAAGCGCTCCACCTATCCAGAGGCCGCGCGGGTCCCCGGCAAAAGACAGGTCGCGCGCGAACACCAGCAGAATGCCGGCATAGGAGAGCCCCAGCGCGAGCAGGATGCGGCCGGTGATCCGTTGCCCGAAAAACAGCGCGGATAACACGACGACGATGGTCGGGTAGAGATAGAGCATCAGTCGCTCCAACGCGGCCGAGACATACTGCAGGCCCATGAAATCGACCAGGCTTGCAAGGTAGTAGCCGATGAATCCAAGCCACAGGATGCGCAGCCAATCACCACGCTCGATTGCTTCGGCACGGCGGCGTCGCGTTGAGAAAAAGGCCATCAGCGCGAAAAAAGGTGTCGCGTAGAGCATGCGCAGCGCGAGCAGGGTGACTGCATCGATGGGCGCCCAGGCGTAGGCCAGCTTGATCAGTATGGCTTTGAACGAAAAGCCGAGGACGCCGAGGATCGCCAGCGCCGGACCTATCCATGCCGGTCCGCGCGGCGCGCTCACGCGGCGCATTGCCGCCGCTCGTGTCCGGCACGCCGCACTACGAGCAGGCCAGGCACTCGCCGCCTCAAGATGGTATTGGGCACGGCTCGGCGTTGGTGATCGGAAGAAAACAGACAACAGAAGGGAGCGGACGACGTTGCGTCGCCCATCGCGCGATTCGAGTTCAGTCAGCTTCGCCTGCTGAGCAGCGCCATTGCTTGCTGCAGCAACTCGCTGTGATCGGCGGGAACCTGGCCGTTGGGCGTCAGGTGATTGACCAGCTGCGGTAACAGCTGCGCGAGGCCCGCACCGGCATCCCCGTGCGACAAGCCGAGCTGCTGGGCGATCTGGCCGATCGAACTCGAGCCAAGGATCTGCTGCAGCTCGCTGGCGTTGATCGGCAAATTCGCACCGGTACCGACCCAGGATCCGGCTTGGGCCGCCATCCCGCCCTGCTCGAATTTGCTGATGATTCCGGGCAGGCCACCGTTCTGCTGGATGAGTTGCAACGCAACCACCGCCAGCGAGCCCTGTCCCGGCGCACCGCCTCCCGAAACGCTACCGAGCAAGCTATCGAGTATTCCCATTCGCTGTCTCCGCGCCGTAGAACGACGTGAGAAATTATACGCGACCCGAGAACGCGGCTCGCGGCTCAAGCAGGGTCGCGGCACCCCGCACGTTACGTGCGCGATCGAGCCGCGCTGAGTGACGCATCACGGGCGCCCATAGGTCGCCGTGAAGTTCGCCTCGCCGATCTTGTTTGCATTGAGCATGAATCCAACCAATGCGCCGCTCGCGTTTACGTCCGCATCGATCTTGGCGACCTTGAGTGCATACACGGTGAAGATATAGCGGTGCGCCTTGTCGCCCTTGGGCGGACAGGGACCGCCATAGCCGGGTTTGCCAAAATCGGTCTTCGATTGCACTGCGCCCTTGGGCGCCTTGTCGCCCTCCGGATTGCCCGCGCCGGCGGGTAGTGACGTCACGGCGGCAGGTATGTTGAACATGACCCAGTGCCACCAGCCGCTTCCCGTCGGAGCATCCGGATCATAGGCCGTTACCGCGAAGCTCTTGGTGCCAGGAGGCGGGTTTTTCCAGGACAGCGATGGCGAGATGTTGCCACCGGCGCAGCCGAAGCCCTTGAACACTTGCGCCTTGGCAATGGTCGAGTTGGGCTTGATTTCGGCACTCTCCAGCGTGAAGGGATCGGCCGCAAATGTGGCGAGCGGTAGGGCGGCGAGGCAGAGC
>Ga0074045_10005727_pt1 | contig 10782 bp, 10 predicted proteins | sample BogForMeECP23OM2_FD_94442 | JGI IMG/M metagenome (GOLD analysis project Ga0074045, IMG submission 94442) | Bog forest soil microbial communities from Calvert Island, British Columbia, Canada - Bog Forest MetaG ECP23OM2 | ecosystem: Environmental > Terrestrial > Soil > Wetlands ... | reverse complement strand
CGAGACCTTTTCGTCTTGATCTATATTACCTTGATGCATCTTAAGATTGTCACTCACATCTATAAGACAAATCTTCATAGCCTTTGGGTACAATTAGCAATCTTTATAATCGCACTCAATCAATGAAGCAAGCATGCCTGTAGAAAAGGAAAAAACTGCCCACGGAAAGCTTCTTCCCGCTTTAGGACTCGCAGTCTTTTCCGCTTGGCTTGTCACAGTCACATTTGAACTTCTCCTCATCAACATCGCCAACTCATTTCACGTCCAAGTGGGAACCGCCGGTCTTGTTGCCGCAGTTGGTTCCATATCCGGTATTGCCGCTGGGCTGTTGTTATCTGTTATAAGCATGCGTTTTAACCACAAAATACTTTTAATGATTGGATTAGCTTGCACCGGTTTGGCAGCGGTAAACTTTTTCTTAGCATCCTCCTTCATTTGGTTATTAGCCACTAACATTGCGGTTGGAGCTGGAATAGCGTTTGTTACTTCAATGGCTTACTCGTTGATCGGGGATTTCTATCCTCTCGAGAAAAGAGGTAGAGCAATCGGCTGGATTGTTGCCGCCACAGCAATGGCGTACATTGTCGGGACCCCGATAATAGGTGTGATTGCTGGCATCAGCGGTTGGCGGTCAGTCATGATTCTTTTTGCGTTGCCGGTTCCTTTGGCAGGTCTGGTTTTATCTTTTTTTGCGATTCCAAGCAAATCAAATCAAGAAGTAGCTGCAGTTAAGAGGGAACCGTTTTTTGAAGGTTGCAGGCAGGCAGTCATGAATAGATCAGCGGTAGCCGCATTGTTCGTTACTATGTTCAGTATGGCTGAAGGATCCATAAGCTTCTACGCTATCTCTTACTTCAGGTCTCAATTTGCAATTACCATCGCAGTGAGTTCCGTCGTAATGTTGGTCGGTAACGTTCTGTCGGCTGGAGGCGGGGTCGTCGCTGGCCTATTTGTCAATCGGGTAGGGCGAAAGACGCTTGGAACATTTACCTGTCTGTTCGCGGCTTTGCTCACATTGTCTTTCACTTTCATGCCTACATTCAACTTGTCATGGGGGTTAACTGCTCTTCGTTTTTGGTTCTTTGGGATGTCACTTACTGCAAGTGGCAGTTTAGTTATTGAGCAGCTTCCCAGATTCCGAGGAGCCATGATGTCGCTAAACACAACCTTCATGAACTTAGGCATGCTCCTGGCATCTTTCGCCGCAGCCTTTGCCCTCGACCTCTACAATTATCAAACGCTAGCTTTGATCCTCGGAGGCTTAGGTGTAGTAGGCACGGTCATCTGGGTTACACTGGTCAGAGACCCATGTAAAACTCAATAAAAACGTCAAACGAGAAAATTTGTTCAAGAAGAAAAATGTTGTTGCCTCAAAAGAGGCAGTGGTACTTGGACTTATTTCTTGTTCATCAGGTACTCATGCATTGCTTTTGCTGCGCGTTTGCCTGCGCCCATTGCGCTGATTACTGTTGCTGCGCCTGTTGCGACGTCTCCGCCTGCGTAGACTCCGTCTAAGCTGGTTTTGCCTACTTCGTTAACGCATATTGTTCCGTGTCTCGGATCGCTTTGCAGTCCATCTGTGGTTCGCTGGATGATCGGGTTGGGTGTCTGACCGATGGCGATGATTACTGTGTCAACATCCATTGTGAACTCTGAGCCTGGGACTTCTTTTACTCCGCGTCTGCCTTTTGCGTCAGGTTCGGTGAGCTCCATCGCTATGCACTTCATGCTTTTGACCCAGCCGCTTTCGTCTCCGTAGAATTCGACTGGTGCACCGAGAAACTTGCAAACCAATCCTTCTTCTTCTGCATTTTCGACTTCTTCGTGTCTTGCGGGCAACTCAGCACGTGAACGTCTATAGAGTAAGCAAACTTCTGCGCCAAGGCGCATGCTGCTTCTTGCACAGTCCATAGCTACGTTTCCGCCGCCGATGACGACAACGTGTTTGCCTATGCGTATTGGCGTATCGTAATCTGGGAATTGAAACGCCTTCATCAGGTTAACGCGTATGAGGAACTCGTTAGCCGAGTATATTCCGCCGAGGTTCTCTCCGCCGCAGCCTGTGAACTGTGGCAAGCCTGCACCGCTGCCAATGAACACTGCATCGTAACCGTTTTTCATGAGTTCTGGGATGGTGTGGATTCTGCCGACGAGGTTGCCGAGGCGCAAGTCAACTCCGAGGTTCTGGATGTAGGATACTTCGTTCTGCACTATGGCTTTAGGTAAACGGAACTCTGGGATGCCATAGGATAACACTCCCCCGCCAACATGCAACGCTTCAAACATTGTGATTTCGTGACCAAGCTTTACAAGGTCAGCTGCAGCCGTTAAGCCGGCTGGACCTGCGCCTACAATCGCTACTTTTTTGCCTGTTGGTGCTTCTTTTGGGGGAAGTGCATAGCCATTATCTCTTTCCCAGTCTGCTAGGAACCGTTCTAAACGGCCGATGCTGAGTGGTTCGCCCATTTTCCCGACGACACATTTACTTTGGCATTGAACTTCTTGAGGGCAAACACGTCCGCAGACAGCTGGCAACGCATTCTTTGTCTTTATCAATAGAATTGCTTGATCGTACTTTTTCTCTCTCAGCAGTTTTATGAAGCCTGGGATGGGGACTTCTACTGGACATCCAGTTGTACATTGGGGCTTAGGACACTGTAGACATCGACTTGCTTCTTCCTGTGCTTCTGCTTCGTTGTAACCTAAAGCAACTTCGCTGAAGTTTTTAGCCCTAACTTTAGGCTCTTGCTTCGCCATTTCAACGGCTTTCTTGTTCAATTTTGGTTTAGGCTTAACTTCTGCCACACTTACAACCTCCACGCATTTCCCACAATATTGAACTTAACCTTTCCTCAGGCAACATCGTGCGTTGCCTCAGAATCAACTGGTCAAAATCGGTTTGGTGACCGTCAAATTCTGGTCCGTCAACGCAGCCGAACAGCATTTTGCCGCCGACTGTGACTCGGCATACACCACACATGCCCATGCCGTCAATCATTATTGGTGTTAAGGTTACGATTGTCGGTATGCCATAGGGTTTGGTGATTTCGCTGACATCCTTCATGAGGATTACCGGACCCATTACTACACAGCGGTCAAACTTTTCTTTTTTAAGTAAGTCTTTGAGGAAATCTAACCCTTTGTAACCGACTGATCCGTCGTCCGTTGCAACGTAAACTTTGTCGCTGTAACGTTTCGCTTCATCCTCCATCATTATGAACTCTTTTGTTCGTGCACCAAGAATCGTCGTTACGTTGTTACCTGCAGCCTTCATCGCTTTAGCTTGCAGCAGCAAAGGTGCAATCATTACGCTTCCGCCGACACAGAGAACTTTTCCGAAGTTTTTCACTTCAGATGGGTTGCCAAGTGGGCCTGTGATGTTGTCGATGCTTTCGCCTTGGTTTAGTAATCCAAGTGCTTTTGTGGTTTTGCCGACTTCATGGAACGCAAATGATACGGTTCCTTTCGCGGTGTCGTATCCAGTGATTGTCAGAGGTATTCTTTCGCCTTCTTTGCCGTTTATGACTATTAAGAATTGCCCAGCTTGCGATTTAGCCGCTACGTCTGGAGCTTCAACTTCAAACATTTTTATTTTCGGTGCAAGCTCTTTTTTAGTCACTATTTTGTACGTTTTGCTGTCGCCTCCACGGTTATTTCACATTTTGGTAATGCACAGATCTTCTTGTAGAAATCATCCAGTTTCTGGCTGAACTCGTCAGCACACCTGGGTGACTCCTCATAAATCGTGAATCGCTCAAGCAGATTGTTCTTCTTCAACACAGTAAACAACGCGGCCAAGTTGCGCTCTGCAGTGGCTCTTCCTTCTTGAAGCTTACAGTCTTGTGCTGAGCACACGACCGCCATTACGCCATCGAAACCGCAGTTTAACGCGTTGACTACATGTACCGGGTCTAAAGACTTGAAGCAGGGAACTTCGAGAGTTAACACGTTTTTGCCAGCAAACAAAGTGTTGGGATTGTCTAACGCTGAGAAGTTTGACCATTGACAGACGAATGCAAGAATTGTTGGACCTTGGTTTTGAGATTTCAACTTTGCAAGTGAATCAGCGTAGCGGTCAACAACGTTTTCAAACTCGAAGCCTTTGACTTCTATAGCGTGGTGTGGACAAACCAGTTGGCATGCGCCGCAGCCAACACATTTTTCCTCGTTTATTTTCGGAGTGGCAAACGGTTCGAATTCTATCGCTTTGTATGGGCAGATGAAAATGCATTTGTCGCAGCCGACGCATTTCTGCACATCGTACACTGCTTTGCGAGAAAACTTCACAACCTTAACTGCATTGTCGTCGAAGCCTAACTGTTTCAGAACGTCTTTTGCTAAGACAAGCCGGCGATTATTGATTTTTGCGCCTTCTTTATTTCGGCAGAACAGATCTTCACATTGGACCGAAACAATATTTTTTACGCCTAAATTCAGGGCTTCAAAAACAAAATCGGTGGGGACTCTTCCTGCACACGGCAAACGCAGTGCAATATAGTTGCCAACTTTTAATCCCTGCTCCTTAAAGATGTCTTGGACTTCGCCTGTTGAAGGTGAGTTTCCTCGACACATCAGGACAAGTGTGTCAACGTTTTTGGTTTTTTCAAGTGCCTGTTCAACAAAGTTTGACAGGTTATCGTAGGTGTAATATTGTGATTTGATAGCTGAACTTGGGCAAGCGCTGTAGCATATACCGCAAACTTGGCAGTCTTGGCTGCTGACTTCCACTTTCCCGGCTGCATCGCGTTTTATTGCATCAAAAGGGCAAATTGACTGGCAAACGTAACATTGGCAGCACAAGTCCTGGTCGATTTCAACTACAGCGAGACATTTTTCACTCATTCTGAAACCTCTTTTTATACACGCTGCTACTCTAAGCTGTTAGTTTAACGCTTATTAAAGGCTGGAAAGGGTTTCAGAATGATATAATCCTTTCCCCAAAAATTATGAAATATTCAATATATTTTCCCCGCCATTATTTTCGGGTTCGACGGTTATTTTTATGACGCGGCGTCCAAACAAAAACTACTAGGCATAGCAGGGACTTTTGGGACATATGTTTATGGAGATTTATTGCAGCCTGGAGTTACTTCGATGACGCAGGATTTCTTGATTTAGCACATTACCAAGAGGCAAAAAAGGGTGATTCAAATTGAGTTTATATTTTCTTTTCTTTCTATTTCCTGTAATATGGTTGTCGGATGAAGCTGTAGGCTTCGAGCGCTGCAGTTATGCCTTGACCCACTGCTGTCCCCACCTGCTTAATCGGCTGATTCGTAACATCTCCTGCGGCGAAAACACCTAAAAGATTCGTCTGCTGCTTCACGTCAACTTTAATGTAGCCATGCTCATCTGTTTCTACACCGGCAGCTTTTGCGAGCTGACTGTTCGGGGCTTCGCCGATTTGCACGAAAACCGCATCTACAGCCAATTCACTGGTTTTGCCTGTCGAATTGTTTAGTAAACTTACCGTTCTGACCTGTGTGTCGCCTTTGATTTCTTGAATTTCAGTGTTCCACAGCACAGCCACGTTGTTCTTTGAGGATATGTCTGAAACCAAACTTTCTTCAGCTCTGAAAGCTTGGCGCCTATGGATCACGTTAACTTGGGCGGCTAAACCTGAAAGATAAAGGGTTGTTATGCAGGCTGTGTTTCCGCCGCCTACGACTAGTACTCGCTTGTTTTTGAAGAAGGGGCCGTCGCATACGCCGCAGTAGCTGACGCCTTTGCCTCTGAATTCTTTTTCGCCTTTAACCCCGATTTCTCGATAATGGGAGCCCGTGGAGTATATTACAGCTTTAGTTTTGTAGGTTGACGCTGAGGTTTTAACGGTTTTTTCTTCGCTTTTAAGGTCCATATCCGTGACGGATTCAAGTTCGTGGATGGTGGCGCCGACTTTTCTGCAGTGAGAAGTCATTTTCTCCGCAAGTTCCCCGCCGCTGATTTCCGCAAACCCAGGGTAATTAACAACTGTGGATGCGTCGGCGATCGTTCCTCCTGACAATTTTTCGTCTAAAATCAGGGTTTTCAGCCCGCTTCGAACAGCGTAGATTCCAGCGGACAACCCTGCGGAACCCGCGCCGATTATTATGATGTCCCAGTTCTCCATAATCAAGCATCTCTTTAATTGAATAAAGTTTAGGGCGGTTTATGAATTGTTCGATTGTTTATTGCCCATGCCAATAAGCTGATAAGGATGAGGCCAATTTATTTGTTGTAGACAACGTGTTTTGAGGTGCAGTTTTTGGCAAGGTACAGGTGCACGGTTTGCAACTACATTTACGATGATGTTAAAGAAGGCGTGAAATTCAGTGATTTGCCTAAGGAGTGGGTTTGTCCAGTTTGCGGCGCGCCCAAATCATCTTTTGTTTTGTTGGCGGAGCAGGTTGAAGAGAGAAAAGTAGCGAAGAAAGAAGCTGAACACACCGTATCCGAAGTTCTGATTAACCAGATTGCTGAGTGGGGAGTTCAATATGTTTTCGGCATCCCCGGTACTTCTACCTTGGGCGTTGTTGACGCGATACGTAAAACCAACGGAAAAGTGAAGTACATTCAGGTGCGGCATGAACAGACTGCGGCGTTTATGGCTTCAGCCTACGGAAAACTAACTGGGCACGTTGCTGCTTGCCTTGGTATATCCGGTCCTGGCGCAACGAACTTGGCAACGGGTTTGTATGACGCGAAGCTGGATCATGCGCCAGTTTTGGCTTTGACTGGTTTGGTGGCTAGGCAAATGATCGGCCCGGGCTCAATTCAGGAGATTGATCAGTACGCCTTTTTTGAGCCGATATGCGTTTTCAACAAGATTCTGATGTCTGAAGACCAAACCACCATGCTGGCTACTCTGGCGATTAAGCATGCGCTTCTAGATCAAGGGGTTGCCCACATTGGGATTCCTAATGACGTGCAGAAGCTGCCTTACGAAGCAGAGATTTTGCCGTTTGAAGGCAGGATGCCAAACCTCGCTTACGGGCAGGAAGATTGGCTTATTGAGAAGGCGGCGAAACTTGTCGACCAAGCCATGCGACCTGTGATTCTTGCTGGTTTTGGCGCAAGAGGCCAAGGCACTAAACTGTTGAAGCTGGCGTCGAAGATTTCAGCGCCCATCATGGCAACCTTCAGAGCAAAAGGCGTAGTCGATGAGCATGAACAGTTGTATGTTAGCTGCCACGGCGACCTCGGTTCAACTGCTGCTGCCGAGCTTATGGCTAAATCAGATTTGCTGATAGCAGTCGGCTCTTCGTTTTCGGATTTGACTCATGTTCCCCGTAAACGCACTGTGCAAATCGACATCAACCCGCTCATGATTGGGCGCAGGTACCCTGTTGAGGTTGGGTTGCTTGGGAACAGCGCTGTGCTCATTCCGAAGTTGACTGCGTTGGTGCAGCAGAAACAGAATGAGGGTTACTTAGCTGAGGTTGCTCGTTTGAAGCAGGATTGGTTCAGCCAGGTGGCGAAAGAAGTTCAGGCGGATAAGAAGCCGATTAGGCCTCCGTACATAATTAAAGTCTTAAACGATAAGCTTGCTGATGACGCCGTGATTTCTTTGGATGTTGGGGAGAATTGCTGGTGGTTCGGCAGGAACTTTAGGATGCGTAAGTCACAGAAGATGGTGATGTCGGGAACGTTGGCGACGATGGGTTTCGGGTTGCCCGGCGCGTTGGCCGCGGCGTTGGCTTACCCTGGCAGGCAAATCGTATGTTTGACTGGTGACGGTGGGTTAACGATGGTTTTAGGCGATTTCTTAACTGCATTGAAGTATCAGTTGCCCATCAAAGTTTTCGTGATCAACAATAAACGCTTGGGCATGATCATGCAAGAGCAGAAGGTTGAAGGTTACGAAAGCTGGCAAACCGACCTGTTTGACTTCAGCTTCGCCGACTTCGCTCAGCATTCGGGAGGCTTAGGCATCAAAGTCACTGAGCCAGCAGAGTTACCAGCAGCCGTTGATACCGCACTCGCCGCATCTAAACCCACAATAGTCGACATCGACACTGATCCGCGAAGATTCCCCTAAGAGAAACCTTGGTTTCAACGCTAAATTGAACCTGCAGGTTCAAAAAACTCGGCATTTTCCTTCATAAATGGGCTTGAATTAGGGTTGAATTTGCAAAACTAAGGCAAAGAGTGCCTGAACCTCGTTGAAATATTGAACCAATTCAACATTGTTTCGGCGGTGAATTGAACTAAAGAGATGTTAACTTCCAGTAAAAACACGTAAACCTACAAAATAGGGTTTACGAAAAGGTTTGAATAAGAAAGAGTGTTGGAAAGAGTTTTGTAGGCATCGGGGAGTAGATTTGAACCACTAACCTTAAAGGAAAATTATTTTGTTTCGAATTTCTTCTTGCATAGTGGTTTCAGCTATCACTTTGAGCTTCTTAACGCATTCACCTACAGAAAACTTGCGCTGGTGAACGTAAATTATTCCTAAGTGCTCTTTTCGTGTTGCCATTCGAAGGAAATCTACATCATGGGTAAAAATCGTGGCGTTGTTCTTAGCCGCTATTTCCAACTGCTGCTCATCTGTCAGCCCCAACTTGCCTAGATCTTTCGCAGAGAAGGCAACTATTCCTCTTCTTTTGAGCCCTTCTGCAACCGCCACGTTGACACTTTCATCAACATAAATCCTGAAGCTTTTCGAGGGGATAGCTAGTCATCTGCCTTTTGCGCCTTACGCAGTTTCCGAATGAATTTTTCATCTTCCCTTATTTTCTCGTCAAGTTCCTCTCGATGCTCGTAATAATACGAAAGGGCATCGTGTACCTGTTCAAGCTTCAAATAGGGATGCGCGTTGATTATGTCGTCTGGCGAACAATTCATATACTCATATTCCATAGCGACGTCAACAACCCTTATTCTGGTTCCAGCTATCACCGGGGAGCCGCGGCAGATCTCAGAGTTTATTTGAATATGAGGATGCTCGGTCTTCGTTAACAATTCTCGGTACCACTACAAGCTAAATCATACCCAAAGAATCTCTTAACTTTTGTCATAGCCCATATAAAGAATAGAAACAATGTTTGGTAGCGGGGAGTAGATTTGAACTACTGATCTCTGGGTTATGAGCCCAGCGGGTTAATCCTGGCTACCCCACCCCGCTGCATGTTGTGGCGATTTGTTTTTTGTATCCTATTACGTGATTCGTCAAATATTAATAGTTTCGTTTCGTTGTTCAGCAAAAACATTTTAGTGGCGACTATACTTCTATGGTGGATTGGTGTTTGCTGATGGATAATGCGTATTTGCGTAAGCTGTCTGAGCCTACGTTGGAGAACCCGATTTTCGTTCAGGGGCTGCCTGGCTTTGGGAACGTCGGGAGGATTGCGGTTCATCTGCTTATAAAGTTCTGCAGCGCCAAGCCTTTCGCTGAGCTGTATTCGCCGAGTTTTCCCGATTACGTCTCCATTTCCTCCAAGGGCATAGCGCATCTGCCCCGTTACGAGTTTTATTATGCGCCTCTTGAGAAGAACAACTTGGTTATCATGACTGGTGAAATTCAGCCTTCGTTTGATGATGTGGTTGCTCACTACGAGGTCTGCGAACAAGTGATTGATTTCGTGGCTTCTTTAGGCTGCCGTTTCATCATAACTATGGGTGGCATCCCGATTACTGAAGAGAAAGCCCAAGTTTACATCGCCGCAACTTCACCACGGTTGGCAAGGGAGTTCATGGAAAAAGGCGCAGTTATCTACAGTAAAGGCAGAATCGTCGGAGGCACAGGGCTCACTTTGGCGATGGCTAAAGAGCGTCAGCTTGAAGGGGTCAGTTTACTTGGGACAACGACGGGGTTTAGGGCGGATCGCGAGGCAGGATTCCTCGTTTTCAAGTTTTTGATGAAGGCATTAGGAAAAGAGATAAAAGAAGGTTCAGTAGAAAACAATGCACCAGAAGAACAGTAAGTTGGGTGTCGAATGATGGAAAATGAAAACTTGAAGGTTACCGGTATATACAGTAAGTTCTGGAGAGTAACTTTAGTTATTTTTTCAATGCTTCTAATCTTCATTGGTCCAACTTACATACCGCTCCTCTTAACTAAGGTAAAAGTAGGTTACATCTCTTCAATCAGCATCGGCTTTGTCCTCTTCATAGCGGGCTTAGGGTTAATGATGTTTCTTATCCGAAAGAAGCTGATAACAGTCTAAGTTTGCCTCAGATACCCTAGGGTGCATCATCAAATCAGCGGTTTAGATTCTTCATCGGCAAGCTTCTATAGACCGCACCTGTTTTATTTAGCTATTCATTGAGCTTTCAGAAGGAACAAGACTGATTTTCAATACTTTTCTTCAATACATAAGACATATTAAATATGCACATTGAAATAGCCTGTATGCAGGAAAACCGCCGACCACCCTATCCTATGCCTAAACAGAGAAATGAAGCAGCAAAGAGAACAACAATTATTCTTGAAAAGCACGAACGGGACTTCATTGAATCATTAATTGCAGAAGGGAAAGAGTCAGGAATTAAACCGCTTATCTCCAAAATGCTCGACATATACAAAAGCATGATGATTTACGACTGGCATTTCCCAGGTGAATACTACTGTGGAATAAGCCGCATGGCGTTTGTAAACGTTGAATTATTCAACCTGTTGACCCAACAGATACCCAAGGACCAATGGCGTAACATGGGTCGACAAATGGGTGATGCGCTAAATGTTTCAATTGGGTCCACGTTAGGAGTTGACTCAAGTGAACAGGCAAATTGGGGAAGAGTCTTCGAAAGACTAAAAACCCAAGGCTTCGGAGACTTCTACTTGAAAGACAAGTTCCTTCTTCT
>Ga0074045_10005725_pt1 | contig 10784 bp, 2 predicted proteins | sample BogForMeECP23OM2_FD_94442 | JGI IMG/M metagenome (GOLD analysis project Ga0074045, IMG submission 94442) | Bog forest soil microbial communities from Calvert Island, British Columbia, Canada - Bog Forest MetaG ECP23OM2 | ecosystem: Environmental > Terrestrial > Soil > Wetlands ... | reverse complement strand
TTCTGGCTCCACTGCCAGCTGACAGAATAACCATTCGAGTTGGTGCGGGTTTGCGGGTTGGTTCCGTCATTGACGCAGTTGTCGAAGACCGCATAGGCGGGATCGGTCACATAGTTTTGCGTGTTGCGAAAATCGATACCGACGTCATAGTTATACGCTTGGCTTGTGACCGTCAGGCTAACGGTGGTGTTCTGCTGAATTCCTCCGCCGTTGCCGGTTACGGTGATGGGATAAGTCCCTGTCGGTGTGCTGCTGCCCACCGTGATGGTCATCGTCGAGTTGCCTGCACCCGGCACCGGTATCGGGTTGGGATTGAAGCTCACTGTCGTCCCCGAAGGCACTCCCGATGCCGACAGACTGATAGAGCTGTTGAAGCCGCCGCTAATGGTGGTCGTAATCGTCGAGGTCCGCTGATTTCCTTGCGGGACACTGAGCGAACCTGGCGAAGCTGAAATCGTGAAGTTGGGTTGCGCTCCCGCCGTCACCGTTAGCGAAACCGTGGTCGCCTGCTGCCCCTCCCCGCCATTGCCGGTCACCGTGATCGGATACGTCCCCGTCGGCGTGCTCGCTCCGACGGTGATCGTCATGGTTGAGTTACCGGAGCCCGGGGCGGGAATCGGGTTGGGATTGAAGCTCACCGTCGTCCCCGACGGGGCCCCCAATGCCGACAGACTGATCGCGCCGTTGAAGCCACCACTGATGGTGGTGGTTATCGTCGATGTCCCTTGTTTACCTTGCTGGATGCTAAGCGAAGCAGGTGAGGCCGAAATCGCAAAGCTCGGCGCGGGGGTCACTGACAGGGTCACTGTGACCGTGTTCTGCTTACCGCCGCCGTTGCCCGTCAGTGTAATGGGATAGTTTCCCGTCGGCGTGCTGCTCGCGACCGTCATGGTAAACGTCGAGTTACCGGAGCCCGGCGCCGGAATCGTGCTCGGGTTGAAGCTCACGGTTGTTCCGGCGGGAGCTCCGGAAGCTGACAGACTAATCGAGCTGTTGAAGTTGCCCACGAGCCACGCCGTCACGGTTGCGGTCCCTATCGATCCTTGCTGCACGAACACCTGAGTGGGCGAAACGGTCAGGACGAAGTTCGGCTGCACGACCGTCAACGTCACCGTTGTGGTCTGCTGAACCCCTCCGCCATTGCCCGTCACGGTGATGGGATACGTCCCGGTCGGCGTGCTGCTGCCCACCGTTATCGTCATAGTGGAACTGCCCGCACCGGGAGCAGGTATCGTGCTCGGGTTCAAGGCGATGGTAGTGCCGGCGGGCGCGCCGGAAGCCGACAGACCGATCGCGCTGTTGAAGCCGTTACTGACGGCAGTAGTGATAGTCGATGTCCCTTGAGTGCCTTGCGAGATGCTGAGTGCTGCCGGCGAGGCGGATATCGTAAAGCTCGGCCCGGCCGTCACCGTCAGCGAGACTGTGGCGTTCTGTTGGATCCCTCCGCCGTTGCCGGTCACCGTGATGGGATAAGTCCCCGTCGCTGTGCTCGAGCCCACCGTGATGGTCATGGTCGAGTTGCCCGAACCCGGCGCGGGAATTGGGTTGGGATTGAAGCTCACCGTCGTCCCCGACGGCATGCCAGAAGCGGACAGACTGATCCCGCTGTTGAAGCCGCCGCTGAGGGTGGTGGTTATCGTCGACGTTCCCTGATTCCCTTGCTGAATGCCGAGAGAAGCTGGCGAAGCCGAAATGGTGAAGTTTGGCGCCGCAGTCACAGTCAGGGTGACTATGGTATTTTGCTGGATCCCTCCGCCATTGCCGGTAACCGTGAGGGGATAAGTCCCGGTCGGCGTACTTTTGCCCACGGCAATGGTCATCGTCGATGCGCCCGAGCCCGGTGACGCTATCGGGTTGGGATTGAAGCTCACCGTTGCGCCCGAAGGCATACCCGAAGCGGAGAGACTGATCGCGCTGTTGAAACCACCGCTGATGGTCGCCGTGATGGTCGAATTCCCTTGATTCCCTTGCTGGACGCTGAGCGAAGCTGGCGACGCCGCAAGCGTGAAGGTCCCCGCGGATGTCACCGTCAGCGTGACCGTGGTGCTCTGCCGGATGCCTCCGCCATTGCCGGTGACCGTGATGGGATAGCTGCCCACCGGCGTGCTCGCGCCCACCGTGACCTTCATGAGGGAACTGCCCGCGCCGGGAGCAGGGATCGTTCCCGGATTGAAGCTCACCGTCGTCCCCGAAGGCATGCCCGAAGCCGACAGACTGATCGCGCTGTTGAAGCCACTGCTGATGGTGGTGGTGATGCTCGAATTCTCTTGATTGCCCTGCTCGATGCTGAGCGAAGCGGGCGCGGCCGAAATCGCGAAGTTCGGCGCATTGGAGACTTGCGCCACCCCCAGGAAGGCGATCGGCGTGATGTCTCCCGTGGCCTTGCTCGTCCCCACTACCACCGTCAGTTGCGTACCCGACAGCGTCACCTGCTGGCTCAGGTTGCCGGCTGGCCACGTCGCTGCTGACCAGTTCTTCCCCTTCGCATCGTAGAAGTAACCTGCGTAGGTTGCACCCTCCGTAACCGTGGCCAGCACCGTATTGCCATCCAAAAACTGTACCTGACACTGCGTGTAGCATTGCTCGTAACCGTCATCGCCCATGGCCAGCGACAGGTTGTAGGTACCAGCCGAAGGCAGATTTACATAAAACGTCGCCGGCGAACCGTTGTTCACGTAGTTGATCCCCGCCAGCCGGTGGTCGATCGATGCACTGCGATCGCGAGCTTGCACCAGCGATGTTCTCACCCAGCCAAAGGTTATCCCGTTTTCTTGGGTCGGGTAGGCCGTGGTGGACAGCACGTAGTTGTCGCCCGGCGGGTCGGTTACAAACTTTGCCGTGTTGCGAAAGTCAAAACCAAAACTCTGCTGCCCCGACGAAGTCACGGTCAGCGTAACGGTGGCGTTCTGCTGAATTCCGCCCCCACTACCGGTCACCGTAATGGGGTAAGTGCCGATCGGTGTGCTGCTGCCCACTATGACCGTCATGGTTGAACTGCCCGAACCTGGGGCCGGAATCGTACTCGGATTGAAGCTCACCGTGGTGCCCGCAGGCATCCCGGCAGCGGAGAGACTGATCGCGCTGTTGAAGCCGCTGCTAATCGCAGCGGTAATCGTTGAGGTCCCCAGATTCCCTTGCTGGATGCTGAACGAAACGGGCGAGGCGGAGATCGTAAAGCTTGCCGACGCCACCGTCAGGGTAACTGTGGTGCTCTGCTGGATGCCTCCGCCGTTGCCCGTCACCGTGATCGGATAAGTCCCCGTGGGCGTGCCGCTTCCCACTGTGATGGTCATTGTCGAGCTGCCTGAGCCCGGCGCCGGCATCGTGCTCGGGTTAAAGCTCACCGTTGTCCCCGCAGGTGCCCCCGAAGCCGATAGACTGATCGAGCTGTTGAAGCCGCCACTGATAGTGGTTGTGATGCTGGACGTTCCCTGATACCCCTGGACCACACTGAGCGAAGCTGGCGCGGCCGAGAGCATGAAATTCGGAGAACCCGCGGCGGTCACCGTTAGGGTGATTACCGGGTTTTGCGTGTCTCCGCCGCCGAACGCGCTGACCGTAATGGGATAAGTCCCCACTGGCGTGCTCGCCCCTACGTTGATGGTCATGGTGGAGCTGCCCGCGCCCGGGGCGGCAATGGTAGCGGGAGCAAAACTCACCGTTGTACCTGTAGGCGCGCCCGCGGACGACAATGTAACAGCGTTGTTGAAACCACCAGAAACGGTGGTCGAAATTGCCAACGTCCCCTGCGAGCCTTCCGGTACCGTTAATGTTCCGCCGGAGGTGGAAACCGCGAAGCTCGGACCAGAACTGCCTCCCGTCAGCTGCATCGTCCACACATTCATGGTTCGGTCATTCATCATCACGAATGTGTCGAGCGATGGGAGGTAGGCGAACCGCCCAAAAATACCCCAGTTCTCGCCAGATGACGCGTCTTCCGGATCTTGTGGATAGTCGACGCCCTTCTGGGGTGAGGGATTCAAGCTGATCGGAACGTCGAGACACTTATGGGAAAGCACCGTGCCAAAAGGTGTAACTACGGCCTGTGGCCCAGTGTTGAGAAGATAAACCTGATTGCCTCCGCCTGGATATCCCACGATCAATCCAAGCGCCGAATCCCACGCAAGTCCACTATCGCGGTAAACCAAGTCACAACTGGGATCGGACCACGTCTGCAAGGTGTAAGGTGGAGTCAGAGAAAATACCTGGACCGTCTGAGAAATGGGCACAGAAGGGTATGTGGTGCCGGCTGTCGAGTTGCCACCCACCAGCACGAATAAGCTATTAACCGGGTCGACGGCTCCCGTTGTGCCGTCCTCGATGTGGTACTGACTAGTCAGAGTGGTCCAATTGCCGGTATTCGGGTCGAAATCGAGCAGGCTCCAGCTCTTGTCGTGCATCACGATGTGGCCGTTGCTCGGATTGTAAGCAGTAGTCGCAAACGCGGGTGCCAGGGAGTAGGGTGGACCTAACAAAGTCCAGGTCTTTGTCCCCATGTCGAGGGTCCAGGTCTCCTGCGAAAAATATCCCACATCGGCCAGCGAGCCACCGAATGAGTACAGTTTGTTTTGGTAGGGAACGTATTGCACACTGTTGTAGGTGTGACGCGAAGAGGGACTCGCTCCAGGCTGGTAGATGCCACCATCCACGGCGCGGACGAAATAAGGTTGGAGTCCCTCCCAAGCGTTCGCGTCGCTGGCATAAGGGACGGGCAGGGTAGGGCTTGTGAAGGCCTGCCAGGACGGAGTGCCATTCAAATTCAGCACCGACACTTCATTCCCTGCATAATCATGGTGCCCGCCGCCCCAAACAATGAGTCTGTGGTTATTATCGTCCGCTGCCCCTCCGCTCTGAGGCTCAATCTGATTGCAGTTGAAGTTGTAATCCGTGGTCGTAGTCATGGTCGCATCGGTATACATGCCGTTAGCCACGTTACCGAGACAAACCGACGTCATATTGGTGTTCGCCAGCTGATGCCAGCCGTAGCCGGCAGGCAGGCCCTGCGAGGGTTCAACGGTCAAGGTGAGGGTGGCGCTCTTTCGATCGCCACCTGCGCTGCCGGTTACAGTAACCGAATAGGTGCCCAACGGCGTGCTGTTCCCCACTGAGATGGTTAGCGCCGAGCTGCGGGCACCGGGACCTGCAATCGCACTCCGCGAAAAACTCGCGGCTGCTCCTGTGGGTACCCCCGCGGCCGTGAGGTCAACCGAGCGGTTGAAACCATGAAGGATGGTCGTGCTGATTATCGCGCTTCCCTTTGCATTGCGCGCCACGCGGATGGCCGCAGGTGAAGCCGAAAGGGCGAAATCCGGAGGGGCCGGGGCCTCGGCAAGACTGAGGATCGCAGATAGCAGAATTGTAGCGGCAACGGCCACTTTGTGACCAAGAGAATTATGACTTTCGTGCCTCATAATACCCTTGTATTCGGCAAGGTTGTCTCCATGCAATAGGGTAAATGAAGATGTTTATTACTTTAGTAACATTTGATAAGTTACCAAGCCGTCGAAAATGATGGCAGGATGAACTTACATGGCGGTCAGAGCAGACAGTCGAACAGGTTGTCGATCGCAGGCTACTCGGAATCGGTGGGAATCGGCTGGGTAGAACCCGCTCTATTTCGGTGGCAGTTCCGCAAGCATTCTTTTGGCATCCGCAGCCTGGCTGAAGTTGGGCATTTTCAGAGCGGCTTCAAGTTCTCTCTTCGCATCAGCAGTCCTTCCAAGCTTGTAATACGCGGTTCCGAGGTGGTAAAGGCTGTTAGGGTCATGCGGATTCTTGGCGACCGAACTTTGCAGGTTCTCAACAGCGGCCCCGTACGAACCCTTTTTGACATAGATCCAACCCAGCGTATCGGTGACCATCGGATCGTCAGGAGCCTTCTCCTTCGCTTCTTCTGCGAGTTTCAAAGCCGTGTCGAGATTGCCGCCATGCTCAGCATAAACCCAGGCTAAGTTATTCTTAGCGACTACATTGTCCGGGTCCGCTGTCAAAGCTTTTTCATACGAAACGCGGGCGTTCCCAAAATCGCCCTCAGCTTCATAGATCTGGCCAAGTCTAGCCATCGCATAAGAGCGCCCGGATTCCTGCTGCGCCACCTTCTCGAACTGCCGCCGCGCCAATTCAGGCTGCTTGTTCAGCCAGTACGTGTCTCCCAAACCCAACTCAGCGGACGTTAGCTTTGGGTCAATGCTCAGTGCTTTGTTGAAGGCGTCCAACGCCACGGGCACGCGGCCCGCCCGCTGTGCTACTTGACCCAGGACCTGGTAACCTTGGGCCCAGTCAGGCACCTTGTCCAAACGCGACTTGAGTGCTTCTATACCTTTATCGGGCTGCTTCTGCTCGACATAACTCATTCCCAAAACATATAGCGCAGTCGGCAATCGCGGTGACGCATCCAGTGCTGCACTCGCCACATTCGCCGCCTCCGTAAACTGCTTTTGGGCAAGCTTGATGGAGGCTAACGATTGTAGAATCACACTCTTCTGTCCTGGGGAGCCAGGGCCGCCGAGGAGACTCTGCAACTGGGACTCAGCGGAATGGTAATCGCCCTTCGCGGCGTACGCTTGAGAAAGCAGGAAGGAGCGCTGGATCGAGGCGGGCTCCCGGGCCTCATCTTCCTTGAGGTTCTGGAGTGCTTGATCGACGCGGCCTCCTTCCAGATTCAAGGCTGCAAGCAGGATCAGCGCTCCGGGAAACTTTGCATCGACCTTCATGACATCATGTAACGCCGACTGCGCGTCTGTCAGTTTTCCTTGCCCGATGTAGGCGCGAGCCAAATCGAACGCCGGTTCAGGTGCTTCTGGATGAATCTTATGACTCTGCTGCAGAAGCGGTATGGCCTCGGCTGTCTGGCCTCGGTCCAGAAGGATCCGGCCTTTCAAGGCAAGTCCTTCCCAGTCTTTGGGATTGTTCTTGAGCACGCGATCCAAAACGCCGATCGCGTCTTCGTAGCGCCCCTGGACCAGATAGACAACCGCCAGCCCGTGCCAACTCTGCCAGTCTTTATCGTTCGCCTGCACCAGGCGCTTGTATTCCGTTTCCGCATCCTTGGGCCGGGATGCGCCCAGATAAAACTGAGCAAGAACATCACGATATTGAGGTTGATCTTTCGCCGCGTCCCTGATGTGTTTGTAAAATGGCTCGGCATCCGCGTACCGCTGGTGCCGCACGTAGAAACCTGCCAACAGGGATTCGAATGAGATCTGATTAGGATTTTGACGCAACGCCTCCTGGAGCACTGATTCGGCGGTTTGCAAGTCTTTCTGCCCTTCGTAGGTGGCACTCAGCAGGGCGACGGCAGCCGGAGACTTGGGATCCAATTGCCATGCTCGACGAAGGGTCGCCTGCGCCTGCGCAATATTATTCCCTGCCAGTTGCAAGAAAGCGGCATCCTGTAGAGCCCGGACGTTGTTCGGCTCGGCAGCCAACACCTCATTAACGAGAGCCTGACCGCGCTTGTAGTCTTGTACCCCTATCTCACTTTCCGCGAGCAACAGCGTTCCAGTCCGATTGTCGGGCCACCTGCTGAGGATCGACTCTGCCTGCCGTTTTGACTGCGTAAAGTTATGGGACCTGGCCAACAATTCTGCGACCATGATCTGGGCCTGAAGGTCATCAGGATCGGCCTGGGAAGCCGCGTAAAATTCCTGGAAAGCCGTGAGCACAGAGCCACGCTGAAGCTCCACTGTACCTAGGGCGAAATGCGCCTTCGCCAGTTGTGGATTCAACTGCAAAGCCCGTCGCAGCTCGATCACCGCGGCATCAACTTTGTTCTCGCGCAAGTACTTTTCTGCGCGCTTGTAACTATTGTCTGCCCGGACAACCGGATCTCGGATGCATCCAGTGACCAGCAGCAACAAAGCCGCCGTCAAACAAAAAGCCACACCGAGCCTGCCCCGCATTGACGCACTCCTGCGATTCCGACCTTTCGCGGCGAATTTCCTGTCGGATTCTTCCCTCATTCTACCGCGTTCCCCAAAATAGGTCCTCACTTTGCGCCCCGTCCTGACAACATCACCTTAAGGGTTTCGAAGAGAATTACCAAGTCCAACGTGAACGACAGGTGTTTGATGTAAAAAAGGTCGTATTCGAGTTTCATTCGAGATTCTTGGACTGTCGCCCCGTATCCACACTTGACTTGGGCCCAGCCGGTTATTCCCGGGCGTAACGAATGCCGGAGGCCGTAGTAGGGGATTTCTTGCTCCAGCATCTCTGCCAGCCCGGGTTGTTCAGGCCGCGGCCCGATCATGCTCATTTCACCCAGCAACACGTTGATCAATTGCGGGACCTCATCGAGGCGAAACTTGCGAATGAACCGGCCTACTCTGGTTATGCGCGGGTCCTCATCGGAGGTCCAGGTCGGATTCGATGGCGCTGGCTCATGCCGCATCGAGCGAAACTTCATGATTTGAAAGCTCCGTCCATGCAACCCGACGCGCGTTTGCCGGAACAACAGCGGACGGCCGCTCTCCAAAAGCACGGCGATCGCAACCAGCGCCGCCAAAGGTGCCATGATCACAATTGCAATCATGGAAATCACGATGTCGCTGATTCGTTTCGCAGCCAGCAGCGCCTGAGACTTACGGAATCCGTTCGACAGGATCAGCCAACTTGGGGAAAGCTGATCCAGCAGGATGCGCCCAGCGATACGCTCATAGATGCTGTGGGCTTCTTCTACCTGGATGCCGAGGAATTTCAGATTGAGCAGTTCCTTCAGAGGCATCTGGCCTCGCCGCTCCGACAGCGAAAGTACAACCAGATCAACTGCTTCCTTGGTAGCAATCCGCTCTACATCTGTCACGGTACCGATTACTGAAGGCGCGACTTCACTACTCTGTGGAGACGAATCGAAAGTACCGGCGGCAACGGCGGCGCCGACATCTCCATCCGAGACCGCGGCAAAACGGAGTTGATGATAATTGGCATTTCGCACAACAGCGCTGTTGTCCCCAACATCGAAGACGTAAACGCTCCTTGGTTGTGGCGCTCTCCCACCCGCAGGCCCGGGAGCCTCAACTCTACTGTAGGTGGTGCGCGAACCCTGCTCCTCGTCGAGGAAGCCAACAAGCTCGACGTTGAACTCCGGTCTGTTTGCGATCTCCTGCGCCAGCGATTTGCCAGCTTGGCCGCTCCCCATGATCAAGATTCGCTGACGCCGCCGTAAAAAGGGCAGACCTGCATCGACCAGCAATCGCCAACCAATCACGAAGGAGATAATGATCGGAGCGGCAATTACCGCAATTCCGCGGCCCAGACTCAAATCTGGGTCAACGTAATAAAACAATGCCAAAATGAGGCAAGCGATGCCCAAGGCCTGAAGGAGTCGGGCAAACAGGATGGTCCGTCTGCGCACGACGCTGAGGTCATAGAGATCGTAATAGTAGAGGGCCACATCACAGGCTGCTATCACAAGAACGTAACGGGCGAGCGCGCCAGGCGCACTCAATTGCTGACGTAGCGCGTCAAGGTCATGGAGACGCAGCGCGGTGGCGAACAACAGTCCGCAGCCGATGAGCGCCCCCTCTGAAAGGACGAGCGCCAGTGTCTTGCCAGGGATTCGTTGGCCGCCGATTCTCATGGCTGGAGACATGGTAGGCGGAGCAGGATTCGAACCTGCGACCTCCCCGGTGTAATCGGGGCGCTCTCCAACTGAGCTATCCGCCTGTCCAAAACCATCATAACCGCAAGTCACAGTCCAAAGAACACCCGGTACCGGTGAAAAGTTGACAAATGCGGCAAACGGAGAAGTTAGCCTGGCAATTCGACTCGGTAGGCGGAGCTGGCTCGGCGACCGAGTCTCCTCTAGTCCATTAGCGCCATTTGGGGTAATCTCTCAGTCGGAAAATAGGAATAAGTTTTCCTCAAGGGCTGGAAAAAACTTGTACTCCTCCACTAACAGGGGACAGTAAGCTGCGCTCAATCCCCACGTTTCGGCTATCTGGTGCGCCGCTTGCACTCTTACTTGGTTTAGACTGGACGAGCAATTGCAACCATTGCGGTTGCTGCAGGACCAGGGGAATGGCCGTTTACGTCCGCGAGGCAAATCTCATCGACGACCAAGGAGTCCTGACTGGACTGGCACGTGCGTATCTGGATGGCGATGCCGATGAAGCGCGGTTCCGCTGGCTTTACCACGAGAGTCCTTTCGGCCCGGCACGGGCTTGGATCGCTTGGGGAAAGGACGGCGATGCCGCTGGAATAGCTGCGGTTTTTCCACGGCGGATGTATTGTGATGGTCTCGTGGTGCCTGCGTGTGTTCTGGGGGATTTTTGCATCAGCACAAAGTACCGAAGCTTGGGGCCGGCGCTGCAACTGCAACGCGCCTGCCTTGCCTGTGCCCGATCCGGGGAGTTTGCGCTGGCCTACGATTTCCCAAGCACGACCATGTTGGGCATCTATCAGCACTTGGGTGTCCGGCCGCTTTGGAAATCGGTCCGCATGGTCAAGGTCCTGAGGGCCGATAACATTGCCCGAATTCTTCCGGCGCCAATTCTTTCGCGCCCCGTAGCAACTGCCGTAAACTTCACATTGGCTCTCCGGGACCGCAAGGGCCCTGTTGCGCCCGGCCTGGACTTCCGCCTGGAAGATGAACCGTGCACATCTGAATACTCGGAACTGGCTGATAGGATTGGTTCGTCGTTAGGCATGTGTACTGTGCGCAGTGCAGAATATTTGAACTGGCGGTACCGGCAACATCCGCGCGTTAAGTATGAGTTCCTCACCGCGCGCCGAGGCAAAGAACTGGTGGCGTATTGTACATTCACACTGTCGGCGGGAAACGCCAC
>Ga0074045_10005722_pt1 | contig 10786 bp, 6 predicted proteins | sample BogForMeECP23OM2_FD_94442 | JGI IMG/M metagenome (GOLD analysis project Ga0074045, IMG submission 94442) | Bog forest soil microbial communities from Calvert Island, British Columbia, Canada - Bog Forest MetaG ECP23OM2 | ecosystem: Environmental > Terrestrial > Soil > Wetlands ... | reverse complement strand
TCCACTTGATCACCCATAAGGATAGTGAAGATCTCGTCGGCACTCACTGAATCTTCTACCGTCACTTGTAACAAGGTTCTTTTTTCTGTATCCATCGTAGTCTCCCACAATTGCTGCGGATTCATCTCACCAAGGCCTTTATACCTCTGAATGTTTAAGCCCTTCTTCGATGAATCTGTTGAAATGGTCAGAAGTTCTTTGATTGACAAAGCTTCCTTTTCTTCATTCTTAACCGTTACTTTGTAGGGCAGCTCACCGAATGCCTTACGTAACTCGCCGTAAATAAATGAGATCTCTTTGAATTCAGGAGACAGGATAAGAGGAATGGAAAGGAGAAATTGGTTATTATGCTGCTTGATCACAGTTGCATAAGCCTCGTTTTCTTCATCAAAGCTAATTTCTTCATGGGTTACGTTTGGAAACCGCTCCAGGATTTTTTGAAGGAGACTTGTTATCGATTCATATGTCTTGAAACCTTCTTTATCGACATTCGATAGCAGGAGAAATTCTATTATATCCACGTCCATCCTCTTTCTCTCGAACCAATTCATGAGGCGTTCATAGGAAGCAATCCTTTTCAGATAGGGGATCAGTTTTTTTCCGCTGATTGACCCTGACGGGGTCGCTACCTGTGTATCTTCCGCGGCAAGCTCAAAGAGCATTCCCATCAGCTCTGTCTCATTTTGAATATATCTCTCCGTTTTGCCCTTTTTTACCCTGAAGAGAGGCGGTTGAGCGATATAAAGATATCCCTTTTCAATGAGATCAGGCATCTGGCGGTAAAAAAAGGTGAGAAGGAGAGTCCTGATGTGCGCACCGTCCACATCAGCGTCCGTCATCACTATTACCTTGTGATACCTAGACTTTGCCACATCAAACTCCCCGGGCCCTATGCCTGTGCCGAGGGCGGTGATCAGAGTTCTTATTTCCTCTGACGTAAGCATTTTGTCAAACCTAGCCTTTTCCACGTTGAGAATTTTTCCCCTCAACGGCAGAATTGCTTGGAATCGTCTGTCCCTGCCCTGTTTTGCCGAACCGCCTGCGGAGTCACCTTCAACGATAAAGATTTCCGAGCGGGCCGGGTCTTTCTCAGAGCAATCAGCCAATTTACCCGGTAACCCTGTATCTTCCAAAACACCTTTTCTTCTTGTGAGTTCCCTCGCCTTCCTCGCGGCTTCCCGTGCACGGGATGCCTGCAGGGCCTTTTCGATGATCTTTCTTGCAACAGCAGGGTTTTCTTCAAAGCAAATGGATAGGGCTTCGTTTGTTATGGATTCCACTATTCCCTTCACCTCACTATTGCCGAGCTTCATCTTTGTCTGGCCCTCAAACTGTGGATTCAGGAGTTTTACACTGATCACTGCGGTTAGGCCTTCCCTTATATCCTCCCCTGTTACGGTCTCTTTTCCTTCCTTTATAATCCCCGCTGATGTAGCATAGCTGTTCGCCGTCCTCGTGAGCGCTGACTTAAACCCGATGAGATGAGTCCCTCCTTCTTTGGTGTTTATATTATTAGCAAAGGTGTATATGTTCTCTGCGTAACTATCATTATACTGGAGGGCTATTTCGACTATTATGCCCTCCTTTTCTCTATTCATATAGATAGGTCTTGGATGCAGAGGTGTCTTGTTCTTATTGAGATGTTCCACAAAGGATTCTATCCCTCCTTTATAGAAAAAAATCTGACTCTTTGTCTCCCTTTCATCGGTCATACTCACTTGCAGTCCTTTGTTCAGGAATGCGAGCTCTCTCAGGCGTTGTGCAAGGGCATCGTAGTTAAAATCTGTGACTTCAAATACTTCTGCATCCGGCTTAAAAGTTATCTTCGTACCCCTACTTTTGGTCTTGCCGACGATCGCTAGGGGAGCAGTGGGCTTACCTCTTTCAAAGCGCTGCTGAAACACAATCCCGTTCTGTTTTATCTGAAGTTCCAGCCACTCAGAAAGAGCATTGACTACAGACACTCCAACGCCGTGCAGACCCCCTGAAATTCTGTAAGCTTTCGATTCAAATTTACCTCCAGCATGGAGTTCTGTAAGTGCTATTTCGGCGGCACTCCTTCTCTCCGGATCTTCAGGGTGTGGGTCAGTAGGGATTCCCCTGCCATTATCAATTACCGTGCAACTACCGTCATTATGTAAAATAATTTCGATAGCCGTGCAATGCCCTGCAAGGGCTTCATCAACACTATTATCCACGACTTCATAGACTAAGTGATGAAGTCCGTCGATACCAGTAGAGCCAATATACATAGCAGGTCTCACTCTTACTGCATCAAGGCCTTTTAGGATTTTTATTTCTTCAGCACCATAGGTCTCATTAACAGCCTCTGGTGTGGTGACCTCGGGTAGTGCGGACGTTTCCTTAGCCTTGTTCTGTCGTTTTATTTCCGACATGCCAGCTCTCTTTAGATCCTCATCGGCATTACGACGCATTTGTAATCTTCTCTGCCGTCCTCCATTACAAGGACAGCGCTTAACGGTTCGTTAAGTTTAAATGTCACCTTTTCTGAAATCATCGCACTAAGCGCGTCAAGGAGATATCGCGCATTGAAGGCCATGGACATAGGTTCTCCTGAGTAAGCTACGGAAAGTTCATCTTTTGCCTCTCCCATGTCCGGATTTGACGCAGAAATAATGATGTTCTCTGATTCAATGTCTATCTTGATCGCATTGCTCTTTTCCTTACTCATCACTGAGACTCTTCTCAGAGACCTGATAAGAGCATCCCTGTCAACCGTGAGCATCTTCTCATTGCCAGATGGTATCACCTGCTCATAATTCGGATAGGTCCCCTCAATCAGTCGCGTCAGAAATTCAATTTCATCTATAACAAACTGAATATGATTTTTGCCTATGATCACCTTCACCGCACGCCCTTCATCATGAAGAAACCGTCTTAGTTCCGCAACCGCCTTTCTCGATAAAATCACTTTTTTCTCTTCTTTGAACTCAGTCCCTATCCCCTTTTCTGAAAGAGCAAGCCGATGACCGTCTGTACCCACTACGGTGAGCATGTCACCGGTTTTCAAATGAAAAAGCAGTCCATTTAATACATACCTTGTGTCTGATTCACCGGCTGCATAAAGAGTTCTATCAATAATCTCAAGTAGGGTAGCGGAAGGGATAACGATCTGTTCTGTGTCCTCTAACCGTGGCCAGACTGGAAATTCACTATCAGAGAGGCATGCAAGCCGGAAATGACTCCTTCCGGATTTTACCTTTACCCACTGGCTATCCACTGATTCAATGGATACCTCATCATCCACTTCTCTCACTATCTCAAACAACTTCTTGGCGGGGATGCACATACTTCCTTCTTCCGCCACGGTAACATCTATAGGCTCTTTAAATGCTGTCTCAAGATCTGTCGCCGTAATAAATGAACGTTCCTTGGCCACAGTAAGGAGGAAATGATTCAGAATAGGCATTGTATTTTTTTTGTCCACTACATTCTGAATATCAGCTAGCTTTTTTTGTAGCTCTCCTTTATCAACTACTCCTTTCATCATAACCTCCACTCTTTTAGTATACTAACCATCACATTAGTTGCCTCTCCCGCAAATGCGGGAAGTAATATCTTTGTAATAACTGTCCGTGGGTTCGCGCATACGCGAAAATGGCAAAAGCGCTTACTTCTTCCTGCCACCATGCATCGCTACAGACCTCCGATCCTTCTTATGATATTCTCTATGCTCTTGTTCAAGTTTTCATCCTGTCCTCTCTTCGCTTCTATCTGCTTGCATGCGTAAATTACTGTAGCGTGATCCTTTCCACCAAAGGCAAAGCCGATCTCGCTTAGCGAGAGGGCGGTATGCTGCTTTGCAATGTACATTGCAATCTGCCTTGCATTCGCTATTTCTTTAGTCCTTTTTCTTGCCCTGATGTCCTGGTTCTTTATTCCAAAATACTCGCAGACGGCCTTTTGTATCAACTCCACCGTGATTGGTCTATCCTCTTCTGATATCAAATCCTTAAGAACACCCTTTGCCATTGTTAAATCTATCGGGGTCTGTGTCAGAGAGGCGTGTGCGCCGAGCTTTATGAGACATCCTTCCAGTTCCCTGATATTTGACTTTACCCTCGTCGCAATAAGGTACGCAACATCTTCTGGAATGGCCAGCTTTTCTGTTGCGGCCTTTTTGTATATAATCGCCATTTTTGTCTCTACCTCAGCCGGCTGTATGTCTGCAATAAGGCCCATGCTAAACCGAGATCTCAGCCTGTCGGTAATATCAGAAATTTCCAATGGCGGCCTATCACTCGAAATTACTATCTGCCGTTGCTTTTCGTAAAGCGAATTAAAGGTGTGAAAAAACTCCTCCTGTGTAACGTTCTTATTTGCAATAAATTGAATATCATCAATGAGCAAGACATCTACATTTCTATATTTATCTTTAATCTCTCCCATTTTTTCATGCCGTATAGCAGATATGACCTCATTGGTGAAACGCTCAGCAGATGCATAATGCACAACCTTGTCAGGAGTACGGTCTACTATTGTATTGCCAATTGCATGTATAAGATGCGTTTTTCCGAGGCCTACTCCTCCATAGATAAACAGGGGATTGTAAGCCAACCCCGGATTTTCTCCAACTCTCTTTGCTGCAGCATGCGCAAACTGATTTGATGGGCCGACGACAAAGGTATCAAAGGTATATTTTGGATTGAGATATATTCCTCTACTCGCAAGTTTGGTCTTTCTGTTCTCAAGCTTGGTATCAAGTCTCCGTAAAGCATCGTCCTCTTTCGTCGCGGTTTTATACTTAACGGTTACAGGCTGACCGTTAAGCTCTCCTATAACCTCTCCAAGAATCGAGGGATAGCTGTCCTCGATCCATTCCCTGAAAAATCTATTCGGAATTTCAATCAATACATGTTGATCTTTGAATTGTAAGAGTTTCATTGGTCTGAACCATAATTCATACAGGCCATTTCCAATTTTTTCAGCGATTTTCTTAGTAGTTTTCAGCCAAATTTCATCTGCAGTCATACTCATCGTCTTCTATTAATCCCCGTGCAGAAAATTTATTTATGCACAGCTTATTAACAATTGTCAGTAACTCTCCGTTTTCAGCATGCTCATTATAGCTTATCTGTGAAAACAAGGGCAATAATCTGTGAGTTACCTTGTGAATATCTTTCTCGTTAGCAAAACTGCCTTTTTGACGTAGAAGAGTCTGTCTTTATCATCACTATATCCTATTGTTTATTTAATACTTATCCGACCTACTGACAAATCCACATCGCCTACTATGTCTACTATAAAATAACTAAATATTAATTAATAGTAGAGTTCTTTTAGTCAGAATAAACCCTTCCACTACATTCCAATATTTTTTTCATGTGAGATCGACTTCAGATACCCCTCTATAAAAACATCTATTTCTCCGTTAAGAACTGCATCAACATTGCCAACTTCAATATTTGTCCTATGATCTTTTACAAGTCGATAAGGTTGAAGGATATAGGAGCGTATCTGATTGCCCCATGATATGTCTTTTTTATCACCCACTATGTTATCAAGTTTCTTCTCCCGTTCCTTTCTATGCATATCATATAGCCTAGACTTGACAATTTTCATTGCTATTTCCTTGTTTCTATATTGAGATCGTTCACTCTGACATGAAACAATTATACCAGTGGGAATGTGAGTTACCCTCACTGCAGATGAAACCTTATTCACGTGCTGTCCACCAGCACCTGAAGCCCTGAATGTGTCGATCTTTATATCGTCATCTTTTATGTCAATGGCTATGGAATCCTCTATTTCAGGATAGACAAAAATGGCAGAAAAAGAGGTATGTCTCCTGCTATTTGCATCAAAGGGAGAGATTCTTACAAGACGATGAATGCCGGCCTCCGCCTTTAAATATCCATAAGCATAATTCCCAACCACGGTAAAAGTGACCCCTTTTATTCCGGCTTCGTCACCAATCTGTAAATCGACGATTGTAGTCTTAAATCCATGATTCTCTGCCCATCTTGAATACATTCTCATCAACATCTGAGCCCAGTCCTGACTTTCGGTTCCACCTGCCCCTGGATGTATAGTCACTATTGCATTGTTCTTATCAACTTCTCCTGATAGGAGCAAAGCAAGTTCTATCACCTTCAAGTCTTGTTTTAATTCGTCTATCTCCATTTTGAGTTCTTCAGTGAATATTTCCCCCTCATCCTCTTTAAGTATGTTCAATGATTCCTCAAGATAGAGAACTTTATCGTAGGCTACTTGTAATGGCTTTAATGACTCTTCGATGTCTGATTTTGACTTTTGTAACTCGTTGATCTTTTCAGGAGAGTCCCAAACTTCTTCAGATGATAGTTCTTTTTCGATAGTGGATAATTGTTCTAAGCGGCTGTCTACATCAAAGATAACCTCTCAACGAGATAATCTTTTCCTTTAATTCTAATACGACTTCTTTGAGTTCGTTCTGTAAAATCATTACGTATTCCTCTCTTATATTAAAATATGGTCTTCAAGCACCGTCTTAGGTTATTTGCTCCAATTCTTGAACAGGAGTAGAAGTGAAAAAACAATACATAAATACGATAAAATATCTCCATATTTGGTATATATGGTCAGCGACCGATCCGTTTTTATGTCGGTGATCAAAACTGTTCTGTTGAAAAGATCGGTTTTGCTCAGAATCCTTCCGGCGCTATCAATAACCCCTGAAATTCCTGTATTTGCTGCCCTAATCACCGGTTTCCTGTTCTCAATGGCTCGGAACACTGCCATACTAAAATGCTGATAAGGACCACTAGTGCGTCCAAACCACGCATCATTGGTGATAGTAACTATGAAATCTCCTCCGCTAGTATAAAATTTTCGTACAAGGCCAGGGAATATTATTTCATAACAGATTAGTGTACCGAAAGTGCCGAATGGAGTTATCGCCTTGATATAACTACTGCCCGGGATATAGTCACCTATGCCGAAAACCAATTTTTCGATAAAAAATAGCACTTTTCTGAGCGGGACATATTCGCCAAATGGCACAAGATGCATTTTATCATAAATATAAGAGACTTTTCCATCTTTATCAAGGAGTACGGCACTGTTAGTGTATCCCGGTTCTCCTTGTCCGGTCTTGATTTCTGGGGAGGGAACTGATGCATATGCTCTCACATCTTTCTTAACTAATACGCTCCCGAAGAGCAAATAGGCGTTTAGACTTTTCTGAAATGAGATTAGGTCATCTGATAATTCCTTGTCATAACTAAAATAGAACGGAACGGATGTCTCTGGCCACACAATAAGCACCGGGTTTTGTTTTGCAGCCTCCAGCGAGAGATCCTTGTAAACACTGATTACTGACTGCTGGTATGCCCTGTCCCACTTTTCATCTTGCTCAATATTGCCTTGCACAATAGCAACCTTGATGTCCGTCCCAGTTCCTTTATTGTGAAGCCTATAAAATCCGTAAGAGAAGGTAAAAAAAGTGAGGGCGACAACGAGAGCAAAGCTGACTATTGTGGGCAACAGAGGATAGAGAGGACGCTCATATCGCCGCGTCTTTAGCAGGAGCATGTCAGCAAGTGCTCCATTGAATGCCACTAGCAGGAACGATACTCCATAAATACCGGTGATATCGGCTATCTGTATGAAAGGGAGAAATTTGTATTGGCTGTAACCGAGACTGGACCACGGAAATCCGGTCAGGGCATAGGAACGGACAAACTCTAGAGCCGTCCAAAATAACGGAGCCACGCACATTACCGGCAGATGCGTCTTCTTGATCGTAAGAGAAAAGAGTAGTGAAAAAAGGGCAGGATAAAGGCTAAGGTAAAAACATAAGATTAGGACTATCAGCAGACTAGTCAAAAAGGGCACAGACCCGTAAACATTTATTGAATGGTAGATCCAGTAGGTGGTCCCAAAGAAATATACAAGGCCGGCAAGGAATCCCATCCTAAAGGCCGTCCAGTTATTTTGATTATAGAGGGCAACTAACAGGGGAACGAGAGCAATCCATGCAAAGAAAAAGAAATCCATCTTTGGAAAGGACAGAAATAGCAGGAATCCTGATACCAATGGATAAACATAAAACACTTCAAATTTCTTTCTGAGTTTCTTCATAACTAGCAGAGAGCACGATAATATTACAAGACAAAATATGTTATCATAAATTACTTTATGCCGGCGACTATTATTATACCTGTTCGTTACGCCTCAACCCGTTTTCCGGGCAAACCGCTCTATCCTCTCTTGGGGAGACCTCTTATTGAGCATGTTTATGAAAGGGTCAGAAGAGCGACGCGCGTTCAGGAAGTTTTTGTCGCAACAGATCATCAATTGATCTATACCGCCGTTGAGGCGTTCGGCGGCAAGGCTATTATGACTTCCGATAAACACCGGTCAGGAACTGATAGGATTGCAGAAGCAGTCATAAAAATTGGAGACGCGGGATATAAAATACAGGAAGACGATATAGTGGTTAATGTGCAGGGCGATGAGCCACTTATCATGCCAGAGATGGTTGACGATGTGGTCGGGGTTATGGAGGATGCGCGGGCGTCAATAGGTACCTTGGTGAAGAGAATTGATGCAGTAGACGAGATAACAGACCCAAATATCGTCAAAGTGGCTTTTAACCGTGATGGTTTTGCACTCTACTTTTCGCGCGCTCCAATACCTTACTACAGAGACTTAACCGGCGACAGAGGATACACGATTCACGATATTAGGATGCACAGGGTGAATATATTCAAACACATAGGCATTTATGCCTACAAGAGAGACACATTAATGAGTTTTTCAAGGTTGGCGCCTACCCGTTTGGAAAAAGCGGAGAGATTAGAGCAGTTGAGGGCGTTAGAAAACGGGCTTAATATCAAGGTAAAAGAGACTTTCTTCGAAACCATTGGTGTAGATACACCAGAGGATCTAGAACGTGTGCATAAATGCCTAAGTACATTTTCATAACGGGTGGGGTTGTATCAGCCTTAGGAAAAGGGATTGCAGCAGCGTCAATAGGGGCACTCCTAGAGGCAAAGGGCCTCAGGGTCACTTTACAAAAATTAGATCCCTACATAAATGTCGATCCCGGGACATTAAGCCCTTTCGAGCATGGGGAGGTATTTGTTACGGATGATGGCTGTGAGACTGATTTAGACCTCGGCCACTATGAACGTTTCACCCATGTGAGAATGTCTGTTGTCAACAATTACACGACTGGAAAGATTTACAACAACGTGATCACCAAGGAAAGACGGGGTGATTACCTCGGGGATACTGTTCAAGTTGTTCCACATATCACGGATGAGATAAAGGAGGCGATTAAATCATCTGCGTCAGATGAGCATGACGCGGTAATAGTAGAGATCGGAGGTACAGTTGGTGATATCGAGAGCCTCCCCTTTCTTGAAGCCATTAGACAGTTTAGATATTATGTGGGAAGGGAAAATGTCCTCTATGTCCACCTCACCCTTGTTCCCTACATAAAGACGGCTGGGGAGTTAAAAACAAAACCCACACAGCATAGTGTCAATGAATTACGGGAGATAGGTATCCAGCCGGATGTGCTCCTTTGCAGAACTGACAGGGCCCTGCCGTCTGAGATGAAGAGAAAAATTGCTATTCATTGCAACTTGGATACTGATGCCGTTATAGCAGCTATAGATGTGGATACAGTTTATGAGGTTCCCATCTCTTTCAAGTCTGAAGGGTTGGATACGCTTATTGAGAAAAAGCTCTCACTGAATGATAAAGAACCGGATCTCTCCATCTGGATGGATGTGGTAGAGAGGATCAAACATCCAAAAATTGAAACTACCATTGCCATCGTGGGGAAATATGTAGGGCTCAGGGATTCTTACAAGAGTCTTGAAGAAGCACTTATCCACGGTGGAATCGCTAACAATGCTAGGGTCATTTTACAGTGGGTCGATTCAGAAGCCATAGAAGCGAAGGGCGCAGAGAGATTACTTGCAGAAGTTGACGGGATACTTGTTCCCGGAGGGTTTGGCTCCAGAGGGATAGAGGGAAAGATAGAAGCAGTGCGTTACGCAAGGGAGAAAAAGATACCCTATTTTGGTATATGTCTCGGAATGCAGATTGCAGTCATCGAATTTAGCCGTAATGTCTGCAACCTGTCAGCACATAGCACAGAATTTGACCTCAAGACGACGAATCCAGTGATCTATCTTATGGAAAAGTGGTTCAATCACCGGACAGGAAAGATAGAAGAACGTTCCTTTGAATCTCAAATGGGGGGAACCATGAGACTGGGTGCGTACCCGTGTATCCTCAAAGAGAGTTCAAAAGCCTTTGACGCATATAGAGTCAGAGATATATCAGAAAGACATAGGCACCGATATGAATTTAACAACATCTATCGAGAGCCTTTTTGCGTAAAGGGTCTAGACATCAGCGGAGTGTCGCCAGACGGAGAACTTGTGGAGATAGTAGAACTGAAGGAGCACCCGTGGTTCCTTGGCTGTCAGTTCCATCCTGAATTCAAATCAAGGCCGATAGAACCGCATCCTCTCTTCAAGGCTTTCATCGAGGCATCGATCAAAGAAAAAAAGACCTTGTTCCTGTAAAAGAAACTAATAAGTATCATAAAGTATGAAGATTGTCTTTATAGGGGATTCATTAACCCAGTACTTCGACTGGCAGAGCCGGTTTCCAGAGCATACTGTAACAAACCTTGGTATCGCGGGGGAATCGGTAGAGGAATTGTTGGAGCGTATCAATATCATAAGTTACACAATCGACAGGCCGGACATCATTTTTGTGATGACTGGTATAAATAATATCGTCATGGAAGAGTATGATATAG
>Ga0074045_10005721_pt1 | contig 10787 bp, 11 predicted proteins | sample BogForMeECP23OM2_FD_94442 | JGI IMG/M metagenome (GOLD analysis project Ga0074045, IMG submission 94442) | Bog forest soil microbial communities from Calvert Island, British Columbia, Canada - Bog Forest MetaG ECP23OM2 | ecosystem: Environmental > Terrestrial > Soil > Wetlands ... | reverse complement strand
TTATCGCTACAGCGATTCGTTTCCCGAACGGGAGAAGTTTGGGCTGTGCGCACCAACTGCGTCGTGCGGCCTTCTAGGGATATCAAGGGCGAAGCCCTTGGCTAGTTAGGGGGTGCACGGATGAAGACGACCTCTTGCTCCGACTTATCGCGAGTAACGAAAGTCCGTGAGCAACCGGTGCTCGGGACGAATCACCGCTTGGTCTTCGGAGAGGATCAGCGCTCTTTCGATCACGTTCTGTATTTCGCGGATGTTCCCGTCCCAGCGTTGCGTCTGCAGCAGTTGCAGCGCCTCGGCGCTGAACTCCGGCGCGGGCAGGGGCGCCGCATATTTTGCGAGAAAGTGCCTCGCGAGTTGCGCGATATCTTCGGACCGATCGCGCAACGACGGAATTTCGATGGGGAAAGCGCAAAGACGGTAGTACATATCCTCGCGGAATTATCCCTCCCGGACCAGTGTCAGCAGGTGCGCGTTGGTGGCAGAGATGACGCGCGCATCCACGCGTACGACCTCGGCGCTGCCCAGCCGCTGCAATTCTTTTTGCTCCAGAAAGCGAAGGAGTCTTGGCTGCAGGTTCAACGGCATCTCGCCGATTTCGTCGAGGAACAGCGTGCCTCCCTGCGCCGTCTGAATTCTTCCCGCGTAGGATTGCATCGCTCCGGTGAAAGCGCCGCGGGCATACCCGAAGAGTCCGGCTTCGAGCAGGGTCTCGGGAATGGCGGCACAATTAACCACGGCAAACACGCGCGCCGAGCGCGGGCTGAGACGGTGAAGGGCGCGGGCGACGATTTCTTTGCCGCATCCGGTGGGCCCCGTGATCAGCACGGTCGTGTTTCGCGGCGCCAGCAGGCGCACCAGCCGATACACGGGTTGCATGATGCGCGAGTTGCCGATCATTCCAGGCAGGGGCGCGTCGAGAATCGACCGGGCGGCGGGCAAAAGCTTGTCTTCGTTACTATTTTGCGATAGCGCAGGCCACTTTCCCGGAAGCAGGCCCTCTTTCTCTTCGGCCGCAATGGATTCGGCTTCGTTCGTTTGATCGAGAACTGGACCGAGAGCTGGATTGAGCTCTGGATCGAGCAGCCCGACTTCGATTCCGGGAAAGCGCTGCCGTACGGCGTGACTCAGTTCCTCGGCGTCGAGGTCGGGCAGGCGGCGATCGAGAAAGAGCACCTGCCAGAAGCCACTCTCCAAGTGGACCAAAGCTTCGGCTCCTCCGCAGGCTTGTTCGAGACGGCGGACCGGGGAACGTAGACTTTCGAGGACACGCTGCCGCACCACGGGGCTCGGACTGGCCACCAGAATGTGGTTTGCATAGTTGTGCGGGATCGGAAAAGTTGTCATACCGACGATTTGAAACGAATGCGTTTAGAACCAGATTAGATGGAGATTAGAAGACTCCGTCGGAACGAACCCTTGGTGTAGCGCGCTGGGCAAATTTTTCTTTACAAACGATTGTACTTGGAGTGGCGGCATTTACTGCAGCGGCTGTTATTTCTCCACGAAAACCAACTCTCCGTTTTCGACTTTGAGATCTTGGACGTTGTTGGGCAGTTTGAGTTGATCGCGCTGCTCCGCCAGTTTTTTCTGCAACACTTCATTGACCAGCGCCGCCGGCACCGAGAGATCGCCAACCTTGACCTCCGTGGCATCGAAGGTAGCGTAACCGTCTTTCGACCCGAGATGTCCGGCAAGCGTGAGGTAGACGTCTTTGCCGGCGATCTGCGTAAGAAATTGACCGCGGACAACGTCTCCATCCATGGAGACCTGATAATCCTTGATATGGGGAACCGCACCCGGGAACTCCATTGCAGGGCCTGCGGAGGACGAGCCGGAGGGAGAGTTGGTAGAGGCGTTCGCGGGCGCAAGCGTCGCCGCGGGCACCAAGCCGGCGGCTTGCGCAAGCGCAGCCGACAATTCTCCGGAATTTATGCGCACTTCGCTCTCACCTGCCCCCGCCGCTTTGGGCTGCGCGAGTTGGTTCACCTTCTCCTGGAAAGACTGCGCATTGGCGGCAACCGCAGCGGGCGCAGCTGGAGTCGCGACTGGCGCGGGGCGTCTTAACACGAGGACGAGTGTGAGAATCGAGATTGCCAGGGTTGCGAAACTGATAATCCGTTGCAGCTTCACGAGACACCTCCGCCTTTGCCTGCTTTTCTATGGTACGCGCGCGCCGAGACTGGTTTGAGATGACGTAGGTGCTGAGGCTCTGGGGCATTTTGCCGCTTTACTACCATGGGCTGCGGTCTTGCGACCTACGACCTTCTCGCGGCGCGGAAATAGCGCGGGAGCCATCCTCTGACTGGAGAATGTTTTGGCTGATATTCTGACTGGGCAATACATCTCATCAGCCTGGAGTTTAATGTGACCGTACGAGTGCGTCGTATGTTTTCCGCTTTGTTCGTGTCATGGTTGCTTGGTACGACATCTTTTGCAGCCGCCTCTGATCTCCCGACGGTGCTACCGCAGAATGTGAAGGTCGTGCATTTTCCAAGCGCCTCTATCGGCGATGAGCGAACCCTGCTGGTGATATTGCCGCCAGATTACGATACTGCGGTCCGGCGTTATCCCACGTTGTATCTCTTACACGGTTACGATGCCGACATTACCGGCTGGGCGCGCGCAACGAATCTTTCTGTTTACGCAGCGCGGCACCAACTCATTATTGTCACGCCGGACGCGTCGCGGGCCTGGTACGTCAATAGCGTCTCCGATCAAAAAGCTAAGTTCGACGACTTCATCGTTAAAGACGTCATCGGTTACGTGGACGCTCATTTCCGCACGGTCCCAGAACCGTTTGCGCGGGCCATTGCCGGCGTTTCCATGGGCGGATCCGGCGCCGTCTTTCTCGGCCTGAAGCACCACGATACCTTTGCCGCGATCGGCAGCTTCAGCGGCACTCTCGCCGCCGCGCATGAAAAGCCTCCGGCGCTCGCCGCGGATGCACCCGAGGCAATGCGAAAGGCCCTGCGGGATTATGAGGCGCTCGTGGGCGTGTATGGTTCCCAAGAGCAAAAAGACCGAGATCCGTTTGAATGGGCCGCGAAGATTCCGGTGGAAGACGTGCCCATGCTTTTTATCATTTGCGGCGGCCAGGACGGAAACGCCGAGCCGACGCACGAGTTCCTCTCTCTGCTCGCCAAGCGCCGAATTCCCTACGAATACCGCGAAATATCTCCCCGTGGGCATGACTGGAGAATATGGGATGAGGAAATTCCGGTGTTTCTCGACAAGCTTGATCGTCTTGAAGGCTTTGGCTCCGCGCTGACAGAAGGCCGGCCGGAGCATCTCAGGCCCTAATTTATTGGTTTCCGATGCCGGGTCATTCCACGATAGCTAAGACGTCGCCAGGGTTCACGGCCGCGCCTGGGGTCGCCGATATTTTTTTCACGACTCCTTTTTTTGGCGACTTGATTTCGTTCTGCATTTTCATGGCTTCGACGACGATGATGCCCTGTCCGGCTTCGACCTCGGAATTTTCCGCAACCAGCAAACGCACGACGCGCCCAGGCATGGGAGCCAGGATTTTCCTGGGCCCCTTTTCGTCTCCGGCAGCATGTTGGCGCGAGCGCAGAGAGCGCGGATCACGCAACTCCACCGCGAATCGGGTGCTGCCCACCCACATGTGGAGATCGGTGGCAGTCTGCTCGCGCTTGATTTCGTAGGCGTGCCCCTCGACCAAAAGGGACAAAACGTCGCGTCGTGGGATGACCGCATCGATATGGACCCGCTGCCCGTCCAGGCGGCACTCCCATCCGCCGGCGGCTCTTTCAAGCTCGAGCCGGTGTACCTTGACGCCCACTATGATTTCATAAACCATAAATACAAATATGAAATATCAGCGCAGCCCTTCCGAGCGTCCCTTCTGTTTCCAGTTGGACGGATCCGCAGCCGGCCCAGTCGTGTTCCCTTCCTTGTCCTTGCTGGCCGCAGAAGCTGGGTCGAGCACGGTGAACATTCCGGCGGCAATCGCGGCGATCATCTCCAGCGTTGCGCGTTCTTTCTCCGGTGCGTTCGACGCGACGGCTTGATTGCCCTTCGCCAGCAAGCGATCAAGGTATCCGGTATCGAGCTTTCCGGCCTGGAAATCCGCATCGCAAAGAATGCGCTGGAATAAAGAAATATTGGTCTTGATGCCGGCCACAAAATATTCGTAGAGCGCCCGCTCCAGCCGCATGATGGCCTGCTGCCGGTCAGTTCCATATCCGATCAGTTTGGCCAGCAGCGGATCGTAATCCATCGGGACATTCCAGCCTTCGTACATGCCGCTATCTCGGCGGATCCCCGGTCCCGAGGGTTGGAGAAGCACCGTGATCTTGCCGGGACTGGGAAAATAATTATTATCGGGGTCCTCGGCATAGATGCGGCACTCGATGGCGTGCCCACGAATCGCCACGTCAGACTGCTTGAAGGGCAGCTTCTCGCCGCTCGCAATCCGGATCTGGAGATGCACCAGATCGAGTCCGGTGGTCAACTCGGTGACCGGATGTTCCACCTGCAGCCGCGTGTTCATTTCGAGGAAGTAAAAATTCTTTTGCTGATCGACCAGGAATTCGACGGTGCCGGCATTAGTGTAGTTGGCGGCCTGCGCAACTTTCACGGCGACTTCGCCCATCCGCCGGCGCATGTCGGGATCGACAATCGGGGAAGGCGCCTCCTCGAGAACTTTCTGGTGGCGACGTTGGATGGAACACTCGCGTTCGCCCAGCCAGACGGTATTGCCGTGTTCGTCGGCCAGCACCTGCATCTCAATGTGGCGGGGGTTGACGATCGCTTTTTCAATATAAACTTCGCTGTCTCCGAAAGAACGCTGCGCCTCGCTCTGGGCGGATTCGAGCGAGGAACGAAGTTCCTGCCGGGTGTGCACCAGGCGCATGCCCTTGCCACCTCCGCCGGCTGCGGCTTTCAGCATCACGGGGTACCCGATGCGCTCCGCGACTTGTTCGCCTTCGTCGGCCGAGGCCAGGCCGCGCGAGGTTCCTGGAACAAAGGGCACTCCGGCTTTTTCCATCTGCTGCCGAGCGCTGGTCTTCGACCCCATCAAGTTCATGGAGTGTGGAGTGGGCCCGATAAACTTCACGCCCGCATCGGCGCACGCCTGGGCGAACTTCGCGTTTTCCGAGAGAAAGCCGTAGCCCGGGTGGATGGCCTCGGCTCCCGAGCGCTTGGCAACGTCGAGGATCTTGTCCATTCGAAGATAAGAGTCGGAGGCCGGTGCCGGTCCGATCGGGTAAGCTTCATCAGATTTGCGAACATGAAGCGCGGCGCGGTCAACGTCGGAATAGACGGCGACGGTACGAATGCCCATTTCGCGGCACGCGCGTATGACCCGCACCGCGATCTCTCCCCGATTGGCGATCAGGATCTTCTTGAACATTCTTGGCTGAACAGAGCTCGGATGCTCAAGTTTGGTTGGAAGCACCGGGCCGCCCCTGATTCTACCTGTGGGGCGAGCGGAGTGCATGCCACAAATCACTTGCGACTGTGATTTAGAGCACGAAGACATCTGCAAAAAAATCCAGGATCAGCGCAACATTCCTGCCGGAAAGCAAAAGGCCCGGCGCCAGCGCCGGGCCTCTATTCTGATCTGAGGAGGAAAGGCCTACTGCTTCTGATCCATGACAATGGCGCCAGCAGGCTGTTTTTCTGCCTTGGCTTTCTTGGTGGCCATGGTTTTGTCGACCCACTCGTCAGCGGTCTTCAGATCGGCGGAATGGGCCGCCGCATCATCGCAGTCGATATCGGCTCGTTCCCGGTACATCAGGTTCATGTAAGCCATGGCGTCGTCATAATCGGGACGAAGCTGCAGCGCCTTGGTCAGGTTATCGATACCTTCCTGAACGTTGGCGGTGTTCTTCTCTTTCATTTCGGCACAGACTTTCTTGTCCTTAGCCGGCAGGGAGTCTTCGGGCTTCATCCCCAGTTTGGCCCGCTCTTCCTGGCGCGGTACGTAGGTCTGCGTCCAGTCGATCACGGCCACGGAGTAATAAGGCTCGGGGTCGTTGGGATCGACCTCAGACGCTTTCTTGTAGTACTCCTTGGCCAGGGGGAACTTCTTCATCTGCAAGTAGAGGTAGGCAATACCCTTTATGCTGTTGATGTTCTTGGGATCGGCCTGCAGCACTTGTTTGTACGTATCAATCGCTTGTTCCCCAAAGCGATTGTTGTCGGGCGTGTCGGCGCCCGGAATGTATTGCTGGGCAAAAGCTGTGGCCAGATACAAGCGGGCATTGATAAGTGTGGGGTCTAGGGCGACAGCTTGTTGGAAGTGATCAATCGCCTGTTCAAATTTGGAGTTCTTGTAAGCTTGCACACCCTTGTTGAGGTGGTCACGCGCCTTAAGCTTGCTACAGCCGGTACTGGCGAGCAGCACCAGCGCGGCGGCGAGTACCACCAAGAACCTTTGAGTCGTTTTCATTGCTTTATGAATCTCCCTTGCTGCGGAGTATCCGAAAAAACTTGAGATGGACCGCCGGGCGCCCCGCCCGGCCAGCGCGGTGCGCAAGCGTTTCTCAGATCACCCGATCACCCGATTCTAGCCGCCCGCTTCGATCTTAGCCGTGATCAAGCCCACTTTATCGACGCCGGCCGAATGCGCGATGTCAATGACGTTGGCGACGTCAGCGAAGGGCACGTTGTCATCGCCCTTCACGAACATGACCTTCTCGGCGCGGGTTTTGAAAATATCTTCCAAGCGGCCCTGCAGAGTCTCCCAAGTGGCCTCGTCCTGATTGATCTTGAGTCCTGGAGGGTTGCCGGCGCCGTGGTCGATCAACTGCACGACAATGGTGCGATCCGTGCTGGGCGGCGGCGTCTTCGCATCTTTCGGTGGAGGCTGGGGCACCAACGCTTCCAATCCCTTGGGCGTCAGCGGCGTGATCACCATAAAAATAATCAGCAGCACCAGCAACACGTCGATCAGCGGCGTGACGTTCATGTTCGCGCTCTGGCCCCCTTTGGGGCCGACTGCCATACCCATATCGATCTCCTCTATTTGCTATTGCACGCTACTGCCCGCCCGTCGGCGCAGGTGGAGTCGCGCCTGACGGCGGGGCAAGAGTTCCGGACTTCTTTTGATCCGTCAGAAGTCCCAGTTGGTCAACGCCAGCCGCGCGAACATTGTCGACGACTTCAACCACCCAGCCGAACTTGGCCCGCATGTCGGCCTTGAGAAAGACGGTCTTGTCGGTCCGATTCGCCAGGCGATCTTTGATCTTCTGGGTCAGGTCGTCCACGTTGATCTTATCGGTCCCGAAGAAGACCTTGTCATCGCGGGTGACGGCCACCAGCAACGCGTCTTCCTTGTCTGCGTCCTGCATATCCTTGGGACTATTGACTTTGGCCATGTCCACGGGTACGCCATGTTGCAACATGGGCGTCACCACCATGAAGATGATCAGCAGTACGAGCATCACGTCCACCATCGGTGTGACGTTGATATCGGAGCTGACGTTGGCCGCTTCGTTTCGCTTTGCTAATGCCATGGAATTCTGTCTCCTGCCTGTGCTTGCCCTGGTCCGGGACCGCAACGATGAGAAAGAGTAGGGCGCCGGTCGGAACCGGCGCGCTTCTCCAGCAACTCATGTTTGCCAGCCTCGTTCTTGCGGCCTTTCGTTCAGCCCAAAGTTCAGCCCAAAAACCGCGGCCTTAGGACCTAGGACCGGCGCATGCTCCGGCGCTTCAGGAAGTAATCAATCAGTTCGCTCGAGGAGTTATCCATCTCCACGTCGAACGCTTCCACGCGACCGGTCAGATAGTTGAACATCATGACCGCCGGAATCGCCACGAACAGGCCGACTGCTGTGGTTACGAGCGCTTCCGAAATGCCGCCCGCGACCGCTGCCAGGCCGGTTGCCTTTTCCTTGGCAATCCCGTTAAACGCGTTCAGAATGCCGACCACCGTTCCGAACAGTCCCACGAAGGGGGCAGTCGAACCGATTGTCGCCAAGCCGCCCAAGCCACGCTTCAGTTCAGCGTGCACGATGGCCTCGGTGCGCTCCAGCGCGCGCTTGGAAGCTTCAATCGTCTCGCCAGGAATCTCACCCGGGCTATCCTGGTGAGCCTTAAATTCCATCAGGCCCGCGGTGACCACCTTGGCCAGGTGACTTTTCTTGTTGCGTTCAGCGACTTTGATCGCCTCATCAATCTTGCCTTCGCGCAGGGCTCCGGCAACTGCGGGAGCGAATGAGCGGGACTGATTGCGGGCGGCGTTAAATGCCATCCAACGGTCAATCATCACGCCGATCGACCACCCCGACATGATGAACAGAATGATGACCACGGCCTTCGCCAGAATACCCATCTGCTTCCAAAGCGAAATCGGGTCCCAACCGACCGAGCTCTCGTCAAAGAGCCAAGCGGCGAAAAGATGGAAATTACAGAGTGCGACTGCTGCCAGGTTCACTACCATGAGCTGCTTTCCTCCTCAGAACTGTTTCGAACGCTTCCTAAATTCTCGTAGAGACGGGGCTCGCCCCGTCTCGCCCTAAGGGGAAACGCGGCAAACTGCTTCTCAACGCGAAACCGGCGCAGATCAAAAACTTCTCCGCGCCCGCTTGCTCCGAACTTTGATGCAAGAAACCAAACTGGGCAGAATTGCCCCCGGGTGTTCAAACCACCCTAGGTCGCCCGTCTCGGGAAAAGGTGGGACGGGGAGGGCTTCAAACCGCCACAAACTTTTACCAACAAGCCAGCCGGGAGAGTCTAGCTTCCCGTCAAGCTGAAGTTTACTAGCACCGTGGTCTCTACCGCCACTGGCTCACCATTGAGCAGGTATGGCTTATAACGCCACTGTTTCACGGCCTCGATCGCTGCCGGCGCCAGCATGGGGTGCCCGCTGATCAACTGCAGATTCTGAATCGTGCCGTCTTTGCTGATTTCCGCCTGCAGCACGACCTGCCCCTGAATGCGGGCCTGTTTTGCCAGCGGTGGATAATTAGGCTGAACTCTCCTGATCAAAAGACCCTGCGAGACACCCTGCGAGACCCGGACACGCTGCGGGGTCGCGACTTTGGGTACGGCAACCGGCGTCGAACTGATGATACCGCCGATCACACCGCCCGCCGAGCCGCCCGGAATGCCGCCCGGAACGCCGCCCGGGACGCCGCCAGCACCCAGATCCGGTGGCGCTTCCTCTTCTTTGATCATCTGAACTTTCTCTGGAATCTTGGTGGGGGTGCGCAACTGGCCGTTGACCAGTTCGCTCTGGATCTTCACCACCTTAACTGGAGCGGCCGCAGGCGGTGGCGGTGGCGGCGGTGGCGGTGGTGGCGCTACCAGGAAGGTCATCAGCTGCGTTTTGGGCAATGCGTCCGTATAGATCAGAGGGATCAGGATCAGTATCCCGATGAGCGCAAACTGCCCACAGAAAGAGAGGATGGTGGTGCTCAACCGCCGCTTGGCCTTGAAACGGTTGCCTGATTCAATGAGGCTGTCTTCAAACATAAGGCTTCTCCTACACCAGACCTTAAGACAATTTAGACACCGACCGTATCCTCTTTGCTCCCGCTTTTTACTGCTCCACTCTCAAATCCCTGCCTCTGCGGGCAGGTCAATGATTCTACGCCAGATGGCCCCAACTCAGACCTTTATTTTTTCCTTTTCCTTAGGCTGCGCCGGGCCACTGCCGGACCGCAGCGGCATGCCAATCGGCTTCTTGCCTTGCTCGCCACGCCATTCCTGATAGGCGACCAGAATCGGCGCGGCAATCGCGATCGAAGAATACGTCCCGATCAGGATGCCAATAACCAGGGCGAAGCTGAACCCGTGCAATACCTCACCCCCAAAAAGGAACAAAGCAAGCACGGTAAGGAAAGTCAGGCCAGCTGTCAAGATAGTTCGGCTTAAAGTCTGATTAATACTCTTGTTGACGATGTCCGCCAGCTTGTCCCGCCGCAGCAACTTAATGTTCTCCCGGATGCGATCGAAAACGACGATGGTGTCGTTGTTGGAGTATCCGATCAGGGTCAGGATGGCCGCGATCACGGTCAGCGATATTTCCCAGTTCAGCAGCGAGAAGGCGCCCACGGTAATCAGAGTGTCGTGGAAGACCGTCAACACGGCGGCAACGCCGTAAATCCACTCGAAACGAAGCGCCAGATAAACCAGCATTCCGGCCAGCGAATAAAGGGTGGCCAGAATGGCTTGCTTGCGCAGTTGCTGTCCAACTTGCGGGCCGACAATCTCGACGTTACGGATGCCAAAGTCGGAGATGAAGAAGCTATCTTGGAGCGAGGCAACGGCCGCGGGGTCCACCACACTTTTCAGCTCATCAATCGAACCGAGCACGCCGCTCTTCGTCTTGTCGCGATAGTCGACGATGGACTGCGCGACGGCGGTGTAGCGAGGGTTCGCATCGGCGCTGCCGTAGAGGTGAAGCGGATCCTTCTCCAAAAGGTAATTCAAGATGGTCAGGGAGCTGGAATTGTTGAGATCCTGCTTGTTCGGCGTGGCGTGGCTTTCGAGCGCCTGTTTGATCTGATCCTTGCCCTTGCTCAAATCCTGTTCGCTGGTCTCCTGAATATCGAGGGCGATCAGCACTTCGTTGTTGCCGGGCTGCCCGTATCTTTGGACGCGGGCATTCTTCAATCCGGCGCGCTCGACCTCGTTGTGAATGGCGGACGGATCGGGAGTATGCGCGTATTTCACATAGACGAGCGTGCCGCCGCGAAAGTCGACGCCCAACGGGATGCCATGCCAGAACGCCATGGACAGCACCCCGGCCACGCTGAAGATCAGCGAGAAGGTCAGGAAGTACCACTTCTTCCCGAGAAAATCGATGTTTGTGT
>Ga0074045_10005720_pt1 | contig 10789 bp, 9 predicted proteins | sample BogForMeECP23OM2_FD_94442 | JGI IMG/M metagenome (GOLD analysis project Ga0074045, IMG submission 94442) | Bog forest soil microbial communities from Calvert Island, British Columbia, Canada - Bog Forest MetaG ECP23OM2 | ecosystem: Environmental > Terrestrial > Soil > Wetlands ... | reverse complement strand
TTTTTTTGCCTCGCGTTCGCGTTAAGGTTGCGGCTTTTCTTGACACAGCACCTGCTCTCGCACCATCCTTCTTCCCCATGAACCCTTACCGATTCGTTTCGCGTCGACAGTTCCTTTCTTCATCCGCAGCCGCTAGTCCCTCTGTTTTGCTTCTCACTACCGTTGCACCTGCGGCGGACTCTTCAACTGGGAAGCTTCCACCTGCCTTCTCTTCCCTCAAACCGCTTGGCGAGCGCGTTCACCCCATCACGCCCGAGGAGTTCCGCGCACGTATCCTTCGTGCCCAGGAATTGATGGCGCAGGCCAATCCCAAGTTCCAGGCCCTGCTGGTTGGATCCGGTTCCTCTCTCGTATACTTCACCGGTATCCGTTGGTGGCCCAGCGAACGGCTCCTCGCTTTCGTCATTCCGCGGACTGGCGATCCCATCATCGTTTCTCCTGCCTTTGAAGAGGCACGCATGCGCGAGTCGCTTCGCAATCCGGCAGAAGTCCGTGTTTGGCAGGAGGATGAAAGCCCCACCAAGTTGATTGCTGCGGCCCTCGCTGACCGCAACATCCAGTCCGGTCGGATCGGCGTTGAAGAAACTTTCGCGTTCACGTTTTACGACCACTTCCGCGCCGCCGCGCCGGCATTCGACTGCGTCTCCGCTGATCCCATCACCATTGCGTGCCGCGCCGTCAAATCTCCCCACGAGCTCGAGCTGATGCGCCTTTCCTGCGAGGCCACGTGCGATGTCTTCCGCGCGGTGTTCGCTTCCCTGAACGAAGGCATGTCGCAAGAGGACATTGGTGAGCTGGTGACTTCCGGCTTCACGAAAATGCGCCTGCGAGGAGACGCCCTCGTCCTCATTGGTCCATCCGCGGCGCTTCCTCATGGCAGCAGGCAGCCGCAAAAACTGAAAGAGGGCGACGTCATTCTCATTGATGGAGGCACAAAAGTGGAAGGCTACGATTCTGACGTCACGCGCACCGGCGTTCTTGGCAAGCCTTCCGCGAAGGTGCAGCAGGTTTTTGAAATCGTTCGCGGGGCGCAGAACGCTGCTCTCGACGCAGCACGCGAGGGGAAACTCTCCGGCTCGGTCGACGACGCTGCGCGCGCTGTGATCACGACTGCCGGTTATGGCCCCGACTACAAGTTCTTCACCCATCGCTTGGGTCACGGCATCGGCCTCGACGGCCACGAGCATCCTTACTTGGTTCGTGCCAGCACCACCGTGCTCGTCCCTGGGATGACCTTCTCCAACGAGCCCGGCATCTACATTCCTGGCGAGTTCGGACTGCGCTGCGAAGACGACATGGTCATCAGCGCGTCGGGCCCGGCAAAACTTCTGACGCCAGGCTTTCAAGTTTCCCTCGAGAAGCCCCTCGGCTAGGCGCCGCTCAGGGCTTTACAGGGTCGGCGCTGCGGTTTGTTTCGCTACTTCATTGCTTCATTACTTCATCTTTGCAGAACTCAACGATTCTCTCTTCCGCCCAAAACCGCTCCGTTCCTTCCCACTTCGATATGAACCCGCAATGTCCTCCGTGCTTCGGCGCCACAAATTTCAGCAGCGGATTTTCCACGACTCGCGCACGCAAAAACGCGGCATACGGCACAAACGGGTCATCCTGCGCGGTCATCATTAGAATCGGCACCCTTGCCTGCCCGACTACCCGCTTCGCTCCTGCTGCTTCGTAATATTCCTGCGCATCCTTGTACCCGAAGGCCGGCGCCGTAATTTCGTCATCAAATTCCCGTACTGTCCTCACCCGCCCAAATCCATTTTTCGCATACTTCTTTGGAAACAGATGCGCCTTGCGTCGGTAGCGTTCCAGCAAGCCCTTTACAAAATGTCGTTGGTAAAGGTAATTCTGCGGCTTCTCCAGAGCATCCGCACACGCACCCAAATCGAGCGCCGGGCACACCACCGCAACGCCTCTCAACTGCTTTGGCGCGGAGTCACCAAATTCTCCTGCCATCTTCGTCACCAGATTTCCTCCCATCGAATACCCTGCGAAAAAAACCTGTTCGAAGCCATCCTTTTCGATCAACTCCATCAGTATGGCGCGATAGTCTCCGCTCATTCCGCTGTTATACAGCGTCGGCGTCAGCAGCTCTGTGCCTCCGCAATTCCGTTGATTCATGCGCACGGCATGAAAGCCTCGTTGGTAGGCCTTGTCCGCGATCCCAATTGCGTACTTGGAGTCGCACGAACCCTCCAGCCCATGCACAATCACAATCACTGGCGCATCGGGCCGCTTCCCCGGGTGCCAGTGGCACATTCCCTTCAGCTGCGTCTCGTCATCCACACGGAACAAGCGCTCGTGCGCCGGCGGCAGCGCAAACCTTCGCCGCACGAACGCTCCTGCCATGGTCTGCAAATGGCCGTTTCGCAAGCAAGCGTGCGGCTCAAACTCGGGAATCTCGGCTGACATGTCCCTAACTCTATCAGGTCTCGCGCCGGTTCCCCGGGTTTCGCCAGCCGGCCCGGCGTGATCCGTCGCCTGGGGCAGCTTAAACTACTGCAAACAGGCGGATTGCGGGGTATTGTTAACACCAGCCTTGGTTCTTGCGTCTATCGATTGAATGCCTTACGCACTGCGATGGCCCTAAGATGTCAACCGACTTTGACCTGCAACCGACTTTCGCGGGTTTGGCTGCCGTGAATTCCGCCATCGAGCCGGGCGGCAGCGACATTGCGCTGGTGCAAGCCGCGCAAAGCGGCGATCGCAGCGCGTTTGGGATGCTCTATGCTCGTTACTCGCGCATGGTCCACGGTATTTTGCTCTCCAAGGTTCCCCATGCTGCGGTCGAAGATCTCGTGCAGGACGTTTTCCTCCAAGCGCTTCCCCGCCTCAACTCGCTCCGCGACGTCTCGCGCTTTGGTGGCTGGCTTGCCGCCATTGCGCGCAATCGCGCCATCGATTTTCACCGCCAATCGCGGCCTGCCGATGAATTCGACGAACAAATCCACGAAGGAGACAAACAGCCGCATCCCGCAAATCGCGTCGATCAATCCGAAGCTCACCAGATTCTCGAGGCCATCCGCTCTTTGCCGGATAGCTATCGCGAAACGCTCATTCTTCGTCTGGTTGAAGGCATGACCGGCCCGGAGATCGCGGCACGGACCGGTCTGACGCACGGGTCCGTGCGCGTGAACCTCCACCGCGGCATGCAGCAGCTCCGCGAGCTTCTGGGCTACAAAACCGGCGCTTCAGACTCGCAGGCATCGGGCACACCATCATGAACAAACCGCGCGACAATTCGTTTCAAGGAACTGATTATGAATGAGCCCTATTTGTGGGACGGCTCGGGCGAGCCTGATCCCGAAGTGCAACGCTTCGAATCGCTATTGAAACAATTCAGCCACCGCGAGATTCCCCTCGCGCTCCCACGACAGCAGAACGCGCCCGCGAAGCCTGGGTACTTCCACGGTCTTCTTCTGCAACTTCCCTGGATTCCGCGTTTCGCCGCCGTTGCGGTCGTCCTGCTTGCTCTAATCGCGGGTGGCATCGTTTCTTTCTACCCAACGCGCATCTCGCCGTCCGGCTCGGGCTGGGAAGTGGCGCGGCTCGATGGCACTCCGCAAATCGGCACACGATTCATTACCGCGGGTGAGTCCACCACGAAACTTCGCGTCGGACAAACTCTGGAAACGAACAGCACTTCCCGCGCCAGCATCTCCGAGACGGACCTGGGCGAGATCAAGGTCGAGCCCAACTCTCGCGTTCGTCTTCTTCAAACCGACGAGCACCACAAACGCATTCAACTGGACATCGGCACGATTCACGCCATGATCTGGGCGCCTGCCGGCGAGTTCGTTGTCGACACGCCGTCTGCTGTAGCTGTCGATCTTGGTTGTGCTTACACGCTGCAGGTGGCTGCGGACGGCTCTGGCACGATTCGCACGACTCTGGGTTGGGTGGGCTTTCATCTCAACGGCCGCGAGTCCTTCATTCCAGCGGGCGCCATGTGCCCCACGCGGCCCAAGGTTGGCCCTGGCACGCCGTATTTCGAGGACGCCTCCGAATCCTTCCGCGCCGCTCTTGGCGATCTCGATTTCGCCGCCCAATCCTCGGAAGGCCGCGCCGCTTCGCTCGAAACCATTCTCTCGCAAGCACGTGCAAGGGATGGCCTCACGCTCTGGCATCTTCTCTCGCGCACGGAAGGTGCTGAACGCGCTAAAGTCTACGATCGCTTCGCGGTGCTCGTTCCTCCGCCTGCCGGCGTGACCCGCGACGGAATTCTCCGTCTCGATCAATCGATGCTCACTCCCTGGTGGAACGCCCTCAATCTCGGCGACATTTACCTGTGGCGCTATTGGGAGCAATCCTCATCGCCACGCGCTAATCCTCCCAATCGCGTGCTGAAAGAGCAGCTCCTCCTGAAGAAGACTCCGTAGTTGAACACGTGCGCACAATTCTTGAACGGTCTCACCCGTAGAGCTGGGTCTCTGCGTCATCAAGGATCTGAACTTCCTTTCCCTTCGCGATTTTTCGTCGAGCTTTTCTTTCTGTTCTTCCTTCTGCAGTTAACACTCGGCCATGCCTCCTCGTCTTTCGCTCTGTAGGCGAATTCATTCGCCAGGAGGTTCGTAACCACCATGAAATCTCAAATTTTTCCTTCGAGTCGCATCGCGGTCGCGATTCTATTTGCTGTGTTCCTCTTCACCAGCTCTGCGCTTGCCGGTCCACCGCTCATCTGTCATTCCTTCGATATCGGCGATGCCAAGTCTATCCCCTGGATCAGCCACGATTGGAACCTTACTGGCTCTGAAAACTACAACACGAAAAATCTCGCCGCGGATACTATCGCGGTCCTCGATTCCGATTCCGTCGTCCTCGTGCACATGGAAACCCTGCGTCGCGCCACGCTCTACGCGAGCAAAGATCCTGTGGCCGCAAAGGAACTCGCCACCAAACTCGTCGCTCGCGCAGACTCTTCCGCCAATTCCGGGGCAGCCGCGCTGGCCTGGTTCGATCTAGGCTATCTCGCGGAATGCTACAAGCAGTGGATAGGCAAGGACGAACCAAATCCGGCCCAGGGGCTCGACGGCTATGCGCTGGTCAAGAAAGCCATGCAACTGCGCGGCGGCGACCCCCAAATGGATTTCGCCGCCGCTCTCATCACCCTGAACGGTCCGTTCGGTGAACATCAGGACTACGTACAAAAGACGATTGCCGGAGCAAAGACCGACGCATTGCTCGCGCGCAACCTCTTTACTCACTTCATGGGCCCCCAGTCCGAAACCATGGCGGACTTCATCTCGCGTACGTCCAGCGTAAAGGTGGCAAAGCAATGAAACTCGGAATCACCGGAGCCGTCGCCGTGCGGCTCCCCCACATTTCATTCTCTCTGCGCGCAATCGCCGCTGCCGCCGTTCTGCTCGCTTTCCTAGCTTTTCCTCGGGTGCATTTCGCAAAACAAAACTCCTCATCTCCCGACCTCACGGTCCACGAGTGGGGCACCTTCACTTCCATCTCCGGCAAAGACGGGCAACCCATTAACTGGCTGCCACTCACGGGTTCCACCGACCTGCCAAGTTTCGTTGAACACCTGCGCGAACCCAACTTCAAGGGCAGCCTTCGCGGAACTGTACGCATGGAAACTCCGGTCATCTATTTCTACTCGCCACGCGAAACTACAGCTTCGGTCAGAGTTTCTTTCGCAAAGGGCTTAATCACCGAGTGGTACCCGCACTCCGCATCGGCCGCGGCCATCGATCCTCGCAAAGACTTCTCTCTCTATCTGATGCAGGGCCAGGGCTCCATCGCGTGGAACTCTGTCCACATCGAGCCCAGCGGCGCCACCGACTTCCCGCGCGACGCGACGGAAAATCATTACTATGCCGCACGCGAGACCTCTTCGGCACCGGTTCGCGTGACAACTCCCTCCGGCGATCAGCACGAACGCTTCCTCTTTTATCGTGGAGTGTCCGCCTTCACGCCACCAATCTCCGCCGCACTTTCCGCCGACGGCAGTGTGCTGGTCCAAAACCAACTTCAGGAAGAAGTTCCCGGCGTGATTCTCTTCGAGCGTCGCGGCAACAACGTTGGCTATCGGATTCTCGGCCAGCTCCAGATCCAGGCATCCTTCGCGCCACCTCAGCTCGAAGGCTCTCTCCCTGCGCTCTTCAGCGATATGGAAGGCATGCTAATTTCTCAGGGCCTGCACCCTGACGAGGCTGACGCCATGCTGGAAACCTGGAAGACCTCCTGGTTTGAGGAAGGCTCGCGCCTGTTCTACATCGTTCCGCGAAACTTCGCGGACTCCGTGCTTCCCCTTTCCATTTCTCCCACACCAACTGAGATCACCCGCGTCTTCGTCGGCCGCCTTGAACTCATCCCTCCCGCCACGGAACATGCCGTCGAGTCTGCCTTTGCTTCCGGCGATCGCGCGACTCTCGCCAAATACTCGCGTTTCATCGAGCCCATCCTCCAAACCATGATCGAGCAATCCACCGATCCGGCGCGCCAACGCCGCCTCACCGCCTACCTCAATTTCCTTTACCACGCGCCTGTGCCCGAGGCCCCTTGAATACCTCATGGCCTCCGATAAGATTGCTTTAACATGAAAAAGTCTCGTCGTCATTACAACATCGTTTTGTGGCCGGAACCGGAAGCTGGATTCACGGTCATGGTGCCCGCCTTACCAGGTCGCGTTACCCATGGACGCACACTGACCGAGGCCAAGAAAATGGCCAGGGACGCCGTTTCCGGCGATATCGAGAGCTTGAAAAAACACCACGAACCGATTCCAACGTACGATGAATCGCTCGTTGCTTCGCATGATTGATCTCGAGTATGCCGCAGCCCGCCGTCAAGCCGCGCGAAGCTGCGCGCTTCTTTCGTGGTTTCGTCCTTCTTCTGGAAGCCGCTTCATCTATTACCATCCGACCTCCAAACGTCGCGCCGTGATTCCTCGACACAATCGCGATATTCCAAAGGGCACGCTCTTATCGCTTTTGAGAGAAGCGGGGTTTACTCGAGAAGAATTTGTGCATTTCTTGAAAAATGAATAGGTTCTATTGGAACGAAAGGCCTAGCCGATGAAAGCTTGTGAGGTCAACTTGACCCCATCTCCCGGCAACCCCTAAAATAGAAGATTCACCGTGATGCATTTTTTCGATCTATTGAATTCATGTCTCGGCCCAGCGGCCACCCGCTGGGCTGCGCTGTTTAAGGGCGCGCGCTTCCCCGCCCTACATTTTCTTATGCGAGGCTCTCGTTCATGATTGAAGGTCCCATCCCCGAAGGTCTTACGTTCGACGACGTCCTGCTGCTCCCGGGCAAGTCCACCGTTCTGCCCACGGAAGTCGACACCGCCACCAAATTCACCCGCAAGCTGTCTCTCAACATCCCCATCGCCTCTGCCGCTATGGACACCGTCACGGAATCCCGCCTCGCCATCGGCATCGCACGGCAGGGCGGCATCGGCATCATCCATCGCAACATTCCCATCGACCGCCAGGGCGAAGAAATCGACCGCGTCAAGCGCTCCGAGTCCGGCATGATCGTCGATCCCGTCACCATTTCGCCGGACATCACCATTCGCCAGGCCCTGGAAATTATGAATAAGTACCGCATCTCCGGCCTGCCCGTTACCCGCGGTACGCGTCTCACCGGCATCCTCACCAACCGCGACCTCCGTTTCGAAAAAGACCTCAGCCAACTCGTCGGCCAGGTGATGACCAAAGACAATCTGGTCACCGTTCCTGTCGGCACCACTCTCGAAGGCGCGGAGAAAATCCTCCAGAAACATCGCATCGAAAAACTTCTCGTCGTCGATCAGGACTTCAACCTCAAGGGTCTCATCACCGTTAAAGACATCCAGAAGAAACTCGAATACCCGCGCGCCGCAAAGGACGACCAGGGCCGCCTCACTGTGGGCGCTGCCGTCGGCGCCACCGGCGATTTCCTGGAGCGCGCCGTCGAAATGGCCAAAGCCAAGGCCGACGTACTCGCCATCGACACCGCCCATGGCCACACCGAGCGCGTCATTGAAGCCATCAAGGCCATTCGCAATCGCCTGCCGGACATGCAGATCGTCGCCGGAAACGTTGCTACTTTTGAAGCCGCGAAGGAACTCATCTCCCTCGGCATCGACGGACTTAAGGTCGGCATCGGTCCCGGCTCCATCTGCACTACACGCATCGTCACCGGAGCCGGCGTTCCTCAACTCACCGCCGTCATGGAAGCCGCGAAAGCCGCAAAAGGCACCGAAGTCCCCATCATCGCCGATGGCGGCATCAAATATTCCGGTGACATCTCCAAGGCCATCGCCGCCGGCGCATCTTGCGTCATGATCGGCAGCCTGTTCGCCGGAACCGAAGAATCTCCCGGCGAAACCATTCTGTTTCAAGGCCGCACGTTCAAGTCCTACCGCGGCATGGGCTCTACGGGCGCCATGGAAGCAGGCTCCGCCGACCGCTATTCGCAGGAAGGCGCCGACCGCGGAAAGTCCGTACCCGAAGGCGTCGAAGGGCGTGTTGCATATAAAGGTCCGCTGAGCGGTCTAACCGATCAGCTGGTCGGCGGGCTAAAGAGCGGCATGGGCTATGTGGGCGCTCGCAACATCCAGCAACTCACGGAAAAGGGCCGATTTGTTCGCATCACCGCTGCCGGCCTTCGCGAGAGCCATGTCCACGACGTCGTTATCACCAAGGAAGCGCCCAACTACCGCATGGAATAGCCTGTTCTGCGGTTTCTTATCGATGTTCTTCGGAAAACGGTTCTTTTAGCATGAGCGCGCAGTCTGAGTCTTTTTAGAGGAGCGACTTTTGTCCACTTCCGAATCCTGGCGCAATCCGCGCCCCGCACCCGAACTCGCCGGCCTCGGCTCGCGCATTCCCCCCCGCTCGCTATTTCCCAACTGGCTTCGTGCCTGGTGGCCTGCGCTTGTCTGGGCCGCTGTGATCTTCGTCCTTTCCACCGATTCTTTCTCGTCGGACCATACCAGCCGCATCATCGAGCCAATGCTTGGCTGGTTGTTTCCCGGCGTCAGCGCAGCGTCACTCGATTTCGTTCACCACATCATTCGCAAGTGTGCACATTTTACGGAATATTTTATTTTCTTTTTGCTTCTCTATCGTGGACTGCGAGGAGTCCGGCGCGGGTGGCACTTGACGTCCGCCGTGCTTGCCTGGTTCATCGCCGCCGGCTATTCCGCGCTCGACGAAATCCACCAATCCTTTGTGGCTTCTCGCAGTGCCAGCCCGTGGGATTCGCTTCTAGATTCCGCCAGCGCCCTTGTTGCGGTCGTGGTGGTGTTCCTCTTTTACCGCTTGCGCCGTCCCGCCAATAAATAAAGGCGCAAATTCCTGCGCCTGTGTTCGAGAACGCCTCGTCCGTGCCTGAACCGCTCAGTCTTGACTGTAAGGGCTCCTGCTACTGAGTTTTTGCCAGGACCACCGGCTCTCGTTTCTTCACAATTTCCTTGTTGTAGTATAGCCTGCGATCCGCGCCCTCGATGATCTCCTCCACGCGGTCTCCCGGCTCATACGCTTTCCAACCGGCCGCCACGGTTATCGGCAACGTTTTCCCGTTCACTCGAACTTCGAACCCTTCCAGCCGCACCAGCACTCGCGACAATTGCTCCACTTCGCAATCCACAAGCAACATCATGAATTCGTCTCCGCCCCAGCGCGCCGCCACGTCCGAGCCTCTCGTCGAACTGCTCAAGCGCTTGGCGAATTCTTTCAGCACCAGATCGCCCGCCTGATGGCCATACTTGTCGTTGATTTCCTTGAAATCGTTGAGGTCCACCAGAACCACAATCAGCGCGTGCCCTCGGCGTTCTGACCGCGCGATCTCCGCTTTCAGTCGTTGCTCCGCAAATCTCCGGTTGTACAGACCCGTAAGCGGATCGAACATCGCCAGCCGGCGGAAAACCTCTGCCTGAACATGTTGCTCCTCCAGCTCGCGCTGCAGCTTCCGCATTTTTATTTGCTGGTAGATCGTCTGCAACGTGAACGCCAGCACCAGAATTACCAACGCGCGTACCGCAACGCGATAGTCCACCCCCAGAACCGTTTTCATTCCCATCCATTGCAGTGACGCCGACAGTGAAAACACGGCGCCCGTCAGACCCAGGATGATCACCACAGCATTCATCCACGCCCACAGGTCGCGCCGCTCCAGCCGTCGCAGATCGGCGCTGATCTTCGCGACTCCATAGTCGGAGCTCTCGTTCTCGATGGGCGAGGGAACGTTGTTCATAATGTGTTATGCCTATCCTTGGAGCGGCCGTTATCTTGACCCTAGGCTTTCCCTTTCGCAGCGTCAAGAAATCCCGCGCTCCCTGCTGCGGGACAGTAATCGTTGCTGGTTTGGGGTCAACTGAGGAGCAGGTAGATTCCGTCGGAGGTGGCCGTAAAGGGCAGCAGGTTCAGAGGTGCGGCCGCGGTTTGCAGTTGCCAATCCTGCTTTCCCACTTTTGCCGCAGTGAGCAATTGTCGTGGTGCTGCGACAAGTGGGATCGGCGATTATTCCGATCGCAGCGCTTGCATGACGTCGACGCGGGCGGCGCGCGCTGCCGGTAGGGCCGAGGCGATGACCGCGGCGGCAAGTAGCACGATCGAAGAGGCCACAAGCGGCACGGCGCCCGGAATCTGTATATCCGTGAAATAGCTGCCGGCCAAACGGACGAGCGCGTAACCACCTGCGGCGCCCGCAACTACGCCAGCGATGGCCATGAGGGCGCCTTCAGCGATGACACCAGTAAGCAGATGGCGCGGTTGGCAGCCAATTGCCAGCCGAATGCCGAACTCCCGCGTGCGTCCGCTAACGGAAAAGGCCAGAACGCCCGCGA
>Ga0074045_10005719_pt1 | contig 10790 bp, 10 predicted proteins | sample BogForMeECP23OM2_FD_94442 | JGI IMG/M metagenome (GOLD analysis project Ga0074045, IMG submission 94442) | Bog forest soil microbial communities from Calvert Island, British Columbia, Canada - Bog Forest MetaG ECP23OM2 | ecosystem: Environmental > Terrestrial > Soil > Wetlands ... | reverse complement strand
CATGAAACCATACATGGATTCGACGACCAGGGCCGCAAGTTTGACGCCCAGGGCAACCTGCGCGATTGGTGGACACCCGAGGATGCGAAGCGTTACGACGCGAAAGACAAGTGCATCGTTGACCAGTACTCGCAGGAGATTCCTGAGTACGGCGTGAAACAGAACGGCAATCTCACCGCCGGCGAAGACACTGCTGACAACGGCGGCATCCACTTGGCGATGCTCGCGCTGGAGAAGGAGTACAAGTCGCACGGCAAGTCCCTGGATACGCCGGAGGCCGACGGGCTTACCGCGCGTCAACGGTTCTTCCTGGCCTTCGCGTTTAGCTGGTGTGCCGATGTGCGCCCTGAGGCGGCGCGCAGCCAGGTCCTAAGTAATCCGCACTCGTTGCCGCACTTCCGCGTGAATCGGTCGCTGTCCAATATGCCGGAGTTCCAGCAGGCGTTCGGATGCAAGGAAGGGCAACGCATGGTGCATAATCCGGCATGCCGGGTCTGGTGAGCCTTTCTTACGAGATTTGACATTAGCGTGCGTCTGGAAGCGGCGCCAAACTACCCCGCTCCCGCCGCTCTACCCAGAGAATTCAGGAATAGCCGGGAAGCCCATAAAACTTCCCATCCTGCACGGGCACGATTTGTCCTCAACATTCACTTCTTGCTTGCCAACTGCCGCTTCTCGGAAGAAAATCGGTTGCCATAGTCTTTGTCGGAAAAATTGAACGAGGGCTGGGTTGAGCTTGTGTTCATCGCCAGGAACTGAGGAACAATGGTTTCGCTCGGGCTGACTAGATACTCGTCTTTGCGCGGCAACATTAGATCGAGGAGCTTCAATGGATGACTGCATCCTTGAGACAAGAAATCTCGCGAAGGAATTCAGAGGGTTCATCGCAGTAAGCGACGTTTCTTTGAAAGTCCGCCGGGGAACGATCCATGCTTTGATTGGGCCCAACGGCGCCGGCAAAACCACCGTCTTCAATATGCTGACGAAGTTTCTGGCGCCGACCCAGGGGACCATTCACTATAAGGGACATGACATCACGCGCGAGAAGCCCGCGCAGGTGGCGCGTCGCGGCATCGTGCGGTCGTTTCAGATCTCGGCGGTCTTCCCGCACCTCACCGTGCTGGAGAACGTGCGGGTTGCGCTGCAGCGCAAGCTGGGAACGTCCTTTCATTTCTGGCGAAGCGAACGCTCCCTGAGGCAATTGAACGACCGGGCGCTGGAGCTACTGGACAGCGTGGGGCTCCGTTCTCAGGCGAGCGTCGTGGCTGTGGAGCTGCCCTATGGCAGCAAGCGGGCGCTGGAAATAGCCACCACCCTGGCGCTCGATCCAGAACTTCTGTTGCTGGATGAACCCACGCAAGGCATGGGACACGAGGATGTGGAGAAAGTGAAAGAGTTGATCCGCAAGGTTGCCGCCCAGCGTACCGTCCTGATGGTGGAACACAACATGAGTGTGGTGTCGCACCTCTGCGACACCATCACGGTAATGCAGCGCGGTTCGGTGATCGCGGAAGGCAGTTACGAACAGGTCTCCAGTAACCCACAAGTGATGGAAGCGTACATGGGGGTTGCTGCCCATGCCTAGCGCCGGAACCGTGGAGTACCTGCGCGTCAGCGACCTGCACGCGTTCTACGACGAATCGCATATCCTGCATGGGCTGGATTTCACCGTCTATCGCGGTGAAGTGGTGGGCCTGCTTGGCCGCAACGGCGCGGGGCGTACCACCACGCTCAGGTCGATCCTGGGACTCGTCGGCAAACGCACTGGCTCCATCATGGTCAACGGCTGGGAGGTCGTCCGCTGGCCAACCCATCGCATCGCACGCCTGGGTGTGGGCTATTGCCCCGAAGAGCGCGGTATCTTCTCCAGCCTGAGTGCCGAAGAGAACCTGATGCTGCCCCCGAAACTCACCAGCGAAGGCATGGGCCTGGAGGAGATTTACACCATATTTCCCAATCTGAAGGAGCGGCGGCACAGCCAGGGAACACGGCTTTCCGGGGGTGAGCAGCAGATGCTCGCCATGGCGCGCATCCTGCGGGCGGGAGCAAGGCTGCTGCTGCTCGATGAAATTTCCGAAGGACTTGCGCCGGTCATTGTCCAGAAATTGAGCCAGGTGATCCAGGGTCTCAAGGAGCGCGGCTTCACGATTCTGTTGGTCGAGCAGAACTTTCGCTTCGCCTCCAGGCTGGCTGACCGAATGTATGTAGTCGAGAGAGGGCGAATTGCGGCAGAAGTTACCAAGGATGAGATGGCAGACAAGCAATCGTTGCTGGAGGAACTACTCGGGGTTTGAAATCCGCACAACGCGGGCGGGCTTCCGCAGTCATCGGACTTCGCCAGCGCACAACACAAAGGAGGAACTACGATGAAACGCAAGCTGATCAGCATGCTACTCGGATGTCTGCTCCCCTTGATAGCAGTTGGGGCAGGGGCACAGGCCAAAACAGGTGGGAAGGTCTCGGACGGGGTGGTGAAGATCGGCGTTATCACCGATCTGTCGGGACTCTACTCCGACCTTAGCGGTCAGGGTTCGATCATCGCGGCACAGATGGCGGTGGCCGAGTTCGGTGGAAAGGTGTTAGGCGCGCCCATTGAGATTGTGTCCGCCGATCACCAGAACAAGGCGGACGTTGCGGCCAACAAGGCGCGCGAATGGTTCGATACTCAGGGCGTGGACGTGATTGTGGACGGCGTAAACTCGGGCGCCGGCCTCGCCGTGAGCAAGGTGGCCAACGAGAAGCACCGCATCTTCATCGATTCGGGCGCAGGTTCTACCCGCTTCACGAACGAGGACTGCAACCCATACACCATCCACTATGCCTATGACACCTATGCAACCGGAAGCGTGACCGGCAAGGCGGTCGTGCAGCACGGCGGCAAAACCTGGTTCTTCATCACTGCCGATTATGCCTTCGGCAAGTCCTTGCAACAGGACACCACGACCGCGATTACGGGGGTCGGCGGCAAGGTCCTTGGCTCGGTGCTGGCGCCCCTTAATACTCCTGACTTTTCTTCTTATCTCTTACAGGCGCAGGGTTCAGGGGCGCAGGTCATCGGTCTCGCCAATGCGGGCGGCGACACCATCAACTCCATAAAAGCGGCGTCTGAGTTTGGCATTAACAAGAAACAGACTCTCGCCGGACTGCTGGTCTTCATCACCGACATCCATGCTCTCGGGCTGCAAGTCACGCAGGGCATGTACGTGGCCGATGGCTTCTACTGGGACATGAATGACGACACCCGCAAGTGGAGCAAGGCATTTTCGGCGAAGGCGAACAAGATGCCTACCATGGTGCAAGCGGGCGTCTATTCCTCGACCCTTGAGTATCTGAGGGCCGTTCAGGCCGCCGGCACCGACGACGCGGACGCTGTCATGAAGAAGTTGAAAGATATGAGGCTGAACGACGTCTTTGTAAGAAACGGCTATATTCGCGCCGATGGCCGCATGGTGCATGACTTCTACCTTTTCCAGGTGAAGTCACCCAGCGAGTCGAAGGGCCCTTGGGATTACTACAAGCTGATCGCCACAGTGCCGGGCGACCAGGCGTTCCAGTCTTTATCGCAGTCGCGTTGTCCTATGATCAAGAAATGATCGAGCCTCGGTGGGCGCGCGGCGGACCACTCGTCGCGCCGCCGTTTTACTGCGTGCATAGATGACAGAAGTACTTGGTGTTCCAGTTCCCGCGCTGCTCGGACAGTTGATGCTGGGTCTCGTGAACGGTTGTTTCTACGCGATGCTGAGCCTCGGCCTGGCGATCATCTTTGGCATGCTCAACATCATCAATTTCGCTCACGGCGCGTTGTACATGATGGGCGCCGTTTTCACCTGGGTAGCACTGACGCAATTTGGCATTAACTACTGGTGGTCCCTACTGCTGGTACCGCTGGTAATTGCCATTCTCGGAGTGATGGTCGAGCGCAGCATGTTGCGGCGGCTATACAAGCTCGACAACCTCTATGGCCTGCTTCTGACCTTCGGGATTGCGCTGGTCACGGAGGGCTTTTTCCGCCATCGTTACGGGGTCTCCGGGCTTCCCTATTCCATTCCAGATGCCTTTGCGGGAGCGTTCAACCTGGGATTCATGTTCTTGCCGAAGTACCGCGCTTGGGTCATCGGCGCGTCACTGCTGACGTGCTTTGCAACCTGGTTCGTGATTGAACGGACGCAAATGGGCGCTTATCTGCGCGCGGCGACGGAGAATCCGAAGCTGGTGCAAGCCTTCGGAATCAACGTGCCCGTCATGATTACGCTCACCTACGCAATTGGTGTCGGCTTGGCGGGATTGGCGGGGGTACTGGCGGCCCCTGCGACCCAGATCAGCCCGCTGATGGGAACAAACCTGATCATCGTTGTGTTCGCGGTTGTGGTCATTGGGGGCATGGGATCGATCCTGGGATCCATTGTGACCGGTTTGGGCCTCGGCCTGATCGAGGGCCTGACCAAGGTCTTCTACTCGCAAGCTGCCAATACGGTGGTGTTCCTGATTATGGCCCTCGTCCTGTTGGTCAGGCCGGCAGGACTTTTCGGCAAGGAGAGGTGACTAACTGTGAGTCCTCGCTTCATCGGGTATGCTTCGTTGCTGGCGATGGGACTCGTCGCGCCTTTTGTGGTGTACCCGATCTTCCTGATGCACGCCCTGTGCTTCGCACTCTTTGCCTGTGCCTTCAATCTTCTGCTCGGCTACACCGGACTGCTTTCGTTCGGTCATGCCGCCTTCTTCGGAGCGGCGGCGTACGCCGCGGGATACGCAGTGAAGATGATGGGGCTAGGCCCAGCCAGCGGCATTTTCGTGGGCACAATGGCTGCGGTGGTCCTTGGATCAGTATTCGGGATGCTGGTGATCCGGCGACAGGGGATCTATTTCGCCATGATTACTCTGGCGCTCGCCCAGCTTGTGTATTTCTTCTTCCTGCAATCTTCCTTCACCGGCGGCGAAGACGGAATCCAGGGCATTCCGCGCGGGCACCTGCTGTGGTTCATCAACCTGGAAGATGATCGCAAACTGTACTACGTGGTTCTGGCCATATTTCTCTTTGGTTTCGTCGTTATTCATCGCACCATTCACTCGCCCTTCGGCCAGGTGCTGAAAGCGATCCGGGAGAACGAACCTCGGGCCTTGTCTCTGGGATATGACGTCAACAAATACAAGCTTCAGGCATTCGTCATCTCGGCGGCGTTAGCGGGACTCGCCGGAGCGACTTACGCCATAGTGTTCACCTTTGTCACACTGACATCCGCGGACTGGCACACTTCCGGCGACGTGGTCCTGATGACGTTGCTGGGTGGAATGGGGACCGTTTTTGGACCGATCGTAGGGGCCTTTGCGGTTGTGACCTTGCAAAGCCAACTTTCTGACAAGGTGGGTTCGCTGGTCACCGTGATCATGGGCGCCATGTTCATCCTTTGCGTGCTTCTGTTCCGCAACGGAATCGTCGGTGAAACCGTCGGTCTGTACCATCGCATCGTGGGCAGGCGGCCCGATTGAGCCTCACAGCGCAGACATCAATTCGACTTATTTCGTTTCCCAGCCGGAAGAACTCCAGCTATGATGTCTCCTCAAACCGATTGGCCGTGAGAGCGGAAGGATGCAGCTATGAGCAACTCGCCGGCAGTACCAACGTACCCGATTCCATCCCGGTCGGACGATCCCATCTGGGACCGGCTGGAAGACCAGATCCGGTGGTACGGCGACAAGAGTGCGAAGGACAAAGCGACCTACAAGCAAATCAAGATCGTCGAGATCATCGCCGCGGCTGTCATCCCGTTCCTCTCAGCCCTTAACATTTCCCAGGGGACAAGCTGGTTCGCCATGCATCTAAGCTGGATCATCGGTGGCCTTGGCGTATTGATCACAATTCTTGAGGGATTGCTCCAACTGAATCAGTATCAGCAGAACTGGATCTCCTATCGCTCGACCTGCGAAGGCCTGAAACACGAGAAGTTCACCTACCTGGCACGAGCCGCACCCTATAGCAACCTCGCAGATCCGCGCGCCTTGCTGGCCGAGCGGGTGGAATCGCTGGTCTCGCAGGAGCATGCCAAATGGGCCTCCGTTCAGCAGCGAGAGACCAAAGTCAAGCTGGATGACTCGAACAAAAAGGACCCGGCATAAGCGGTGGCGGCTAGTCTAAGACCTGCTTGCTGGCCTTCGAGAACGCGAGGCATCATGCAACGGCGAAGCTGTTAGACAGCCGACGTACCGTCAACCTGGGGAGCCGCAGAAAGCATCTGGAAAAAGCTCGGGTGGCCAAGCGAACGCTGGCCACCCGAGTTGCTTACGGCAGGAAATAGCGGAAAGAGGTGGCCCAATAGCTATCATTCGCGGTTGGCTGGAGGCCGTGAACAACATTGTTGGAGCCGAGAGGATTGATCTGAAGAGCGGCGCCGGACCAGGTGTTGCGAACGATGTAAGAGAACTGCGAACCCATCTGGAGGCGGCCCTTCATGGGACTGCTGTAGAACCTGTACCAGAAGCCGGCCGTACCCTCGATCAAGTTGCGGGTATTGCCACTACACTCCTCAAGTGGGCCCGGTTCGAAGCCAGCAGTGGTATTAGTACCGCTAGTTGCGGGCAAGGTCTCCACCATGCAACCGGAGTCGACATACAGCGGGTTACCGTATCCCTCTGGCTTGCCTTCGGCGTTGAGACCATACCGGCGGGCCACATACTCAACACCACCGTAGGCGTAGACATCCAACTTCGGCCCGTGAAAGTAGAAAGAGCCGAGTCCCTGATAATTGCGAAGCTTGGCGATCGTGCCATTGGAGTTAAACGTAATGTCTGGAAGGCCAGAGGCTCCGTAGCGGCCAAAGCCGTTGTTACCAAAGAGATGCACCCCCAAGTCAACCTTCTTGCTCGCCACCGTCCAGAGTGCATTGGCGCCAAATCCACCTACGGTGGTGTTTGAGTTGTAAGCGCCCAAGGCCGAAGGTACTTTCGCTGTCGCGTTAGGGAAAACCCGGTCACGGAATGAGGAGAAAATCATGAACGCTTCATAGTGCCCGCCAAACTTCGGCTGCCAGACACCCTTGAAAACAAAGTCGGGCAAGCGGTTATAAGCGTAGTTCGCCTGGTTGTTGTAGAGGCCCGCAAGGGTGCCAGACGCGCCAAGGAGGTAATTCTGTGTTGTGCCGGTCGCGATTGGAGTATTAATCTGCGACTGTTCGACGGAGCCGGCCAGCCAGAACGTGTTGTTCCAGTTCTTGGTCACGCGGAAGGCGTACTGCCTTACATAGGTCCAACCGACGACGTAGGACGGGTCAATGACCTGCGGTAGATTTTCGGTGAGGTTGTCAATGCCCTGCCTTCTATCCACTACCAAGCTCCACATCTGTCCGCCGGTGAAGGTCAATCCGCTCGCCAGGGCGGCCTGGGCCCATGCCTGGCGTACGCGCAGTGTGTAGCCGTTGGTCTGGTTGTTGTTCGAGGTCACGCCCGCCGATTCGAAGTCAGACTCGAAATAACCAGTGGTAGCGATGTTGTCAGTATTGGCTTTTACCAACAAGGTGGCCCGGGACTGACGGCCCGACCCGTAGAACTCAGTCATATGAGCTTGCGACGCGCCGCCAAACGGAATCGAATTGAACGGGGTTGCTTCGGATGCCGTTGCCCGATTGCGGAAGTAAGTCGACCCATCAACGAAGCCGCCGGGAGTGAGAAGAACTCCCTTGTAGTGAATGGCCAGTGGACTTTCGAGATCGGCAACCCGCTTCTCGGTTGCCTGTATTTCGTTGTTTTGGCTAACATCAACGGCCTTTAGGTCGGCAACGTCATGCTGCAGCGGGTCGGCGAACTGCTTGTCCAAGGCTTCGGCCTTGGGAACCGCACCGTTGGCAGTATCTTGTGCCGCCTGTGCGGCCGCTTGCGCATCGGTGACCTGCTTCTGCAGCGTCTGGATGGCTTGATCGCGGTTCTGTACCTGCTGCTGCAGTTGTTGGATCTGCTGCTGTTGAGCGGAAATCGCATCCTTCATGTCCTGAAGTTGCTTCGAGACTGATTGTGCGAAAACGGTGGGCGTGATCAGTAAGGTCAGCGCTAAAACCAGTAGTCGTTTCATTTTCTCTTTTCTCCTGCTCATTTTCTCTTTTCTCCTGAAACCAAAGTGGGCGACAAGCGAACACCGAGTTCTCGCAAGGCGTAGAATAGATAGAAATTTGGGGCCTGTCAATAATATCTGATGTTCAGCGGAATCGTATCGACGAAGGGTTACAGAATCGTGAACAATCGATGAATGTTCCGCGAATCCTCGCATTTCGCCTCCGAAAACAGGGTCCATTCGCTTGCCAAGTGGGAATGCCTAGTGTCACCGGCCTAGGGGTAAAATCTTAATAGACAGGGACAGAAGTTCTGCGTACATTACTCACTGCTCATTGTGACGTACGTCACAGATGGGCGGTCACATCATCTGGTGCCATTTGCTCTAAGCCATTATTACCATGGCATTTAGGCATCTCGGCATTCTTATAACAGGGCTCTCTGCCACTTTCGGGGTAAAGCTGCACAGGAGCTCGTACGCGAGAGTTTGAATGCCGGGCCAAGATGAGGCGATTCACTCGCCTCGATCCGGCCCCGGCACGTGCGGTAATAGACAATCTTCCCGATTTCGCGGTCGAATCCCGAAACGTACCGCGAGCCAGTGCTTACATCAGGTGCAGCATTTCCATTTCAGGTAGCACCATGTCCACGTAACGGTTCTTTTGATAACAGTCCTCGGCTTTGACTTTCTCCTCGCAGACCGGGTAGAGCTTACCCCATCCGGTAGCGTAACCAATTTGCGACTCGCTCACTCCCCGCTTCACCAGCCCCGTCTTGGCAAACTGAGCGCGTCTGTATGAGAGCACGAGGTTGTAGAAAATGTCACCGCGAACGTCGGCGTAGCCCTGGATCCAGACATTCGCGTCGGAGTGCTGTTTGAGCCATGCTGCATCTTGATCGAGTACCGCCGGATTATTGATTTTCTTGTAGACGTTGAATGGAAAATACAATTCCTTCACGTTCTGACTGAACTCACTGCTGGCAACCTGCGCCTCAAGTTTTGCAGCCGGCAGAAAAACAGCGGCCGCGAGTAAAAAGCTGGCGAACCACATCCACGAATACCTTAAAGACAGACTCTTATGCATAACGTCCTCCACGAGTAAGTTTGTTTGCAATCCGACCACCAGGAACGAGCCAAGAGAGTCACAGGTTTCCCGGTGCCACCGGCCAAGGCTCGTGCTGTCCCTTCCGCGCCTCGATTCAAGCACAGCATAACATAGCCGAACAAGATTACAAGATGATGAATTTTGCCGGTTATGAAATGCGTGAAGATTTTCCCCGCCTGCGTAGTGTTGTCGGCGGCAGCGATCCGAAGGAAGAGAAATCTGATCATCAGGTCGCTGGTAGGATCATGCAGGATGTTCCTAACGATTTTCTTTTCCTGCTCTGTTCTTCGCCCAATGAGCGTGAGAGGTTCCGAGTCTTCACGGGAGATGCTGCTTCATTCTGGTGTCCGTAGCAGTTCTTGAACTGCATCGCGCGGGTAGGCGTCGTGCCCAAGGAACAGTTTCATCAGATCGATAGTGACCGAAGCCTTGCACCCGTACAAAGCCCAAGGCCATCGCCTTAGCCCGCGAGGGCGCGGACATCGTCGATCTCGATCGCTGTGTCTGTGCGCCGGGTTCTCGCCATTTTGTTACTGCCCTCCAGTGCGGCGGGTCTTGGCACTCCCTCCTGCACCATCTGGTTGGCACGCTCCAATCTGGAAGCTTCCCTAGAGCGGCTCGCGGCGGAACCTTCGACCGACACGAATAAGATTGAACTTGTTCGATCGATGATCGCAAGTTCGCATCGTTTCGTACACGCGATCATGGCCCTCGAAGCAGTTGAAACGAAGAACACCGCTACCCCTGGCTCCCCCGAACTGCAAAGATTTGTCGCAGACGTCCGAACGACACTGTTGGGTCTGGAACGCGTGCTTCATGGACAGAAGACCAGCTCAACCGAAATGCCGGATCTGCGAAACGATTTTCGCGTGTTGCTCAAGACAGACGACCAATACTTCCATTCGAACGCAATGGAAGCCATCGAAGGCGACACTATCGTAAACAGCCTCAATACTCTGCGTGAGCAAATTCTGCGCTGGCGGGAGCAGCAGCACGCTCACAGTTAGATTCGGCGGTGGCCCGAAATGATTTACTGATTCCCTTTCTCGCGCGGCCGACGGAAACCTCGACCATGCAGAGCACCCGGAGCACGACCCGGAACTGGTTAGTGAGTGATGGTAGCGAAGCGCCGCCTGAGTTCTGCATGATCACTTTCTCGAACCAGTGCCACCTACTAGACTAGCGCTCGCTAGCCAATGGTGCTCGCAGGCAGTGACGACTTGAAAGCCGGTATTTGGTCTCGGCGTCAAGGATTTGACATCCGACGCAAATCCGCCGGTCCGGCCCTAACTACTTAGATTGGATGGCATTAGAGGACTTCTGGCGCACACAACTGTTTTGGCCACGGAAGTGCTCATAGAGGTGTGTCTCGGCAAAAGGAGTTGAAGCCCGAGTTCAATGAAAGCACGATCTGACCCAGGAAAGCACGATCTGACCCAGGTTACGAGGTAGTGGTAGCAGCATCAAGATGGTAGTTCCGCACCTCCTTGGTGACAGTTTCAAGTCGGATGAAACTAGTGAGGAATCGACATGGCAAGCTTAGCTGAATTCACGTTCGCGCCTCCAAACTTTTGGCCGGAATCCGCAGCTCGGGAGCAATCAGATAGGAAGCGGTCGGATAGGCTCATGAAACGCTATGAAGCCTTG
>Ga0074045_10005718_pt1 | contig 10790 bp, 6 predicted proteins | sample BogForMeECP23OM2_FD_94442 | JGI IMG/M metagenome (GOLD analysis project Ga0074045, IMG submission 94442) | Bog forest soil microbial communities from Calvert Island, British Columbia, Canada - Bog Forest MetaG ECP23OM2 | ecosystem: Environmental > Terrestrial > Soil > Wetlands ... | reverse complement strand
GTCACCGCCATCTGCTACGCCGGGCTGTTCTCGCTACTACCCGCGGCGATTGCCTGGCGCGCCATGTTTTGGATTGGCATTCTGCCCGCCCTGCTGGTGTTCTACATCAGGCGTCGTGTGCCCGAGCCGGAAGTCTTCCAGCGGACACGCGCGCGCCAAGCCAGCTTGGGCGAGGACAGCAGCTTCCTCGACATCTTCCGTCCCGCACTGCTGCGAACTACGGCGTTGACAGCGCTACTTGCGGTGGGCGCCCAGGGAGGTTACTACGCCATCACGACGTGGCTGCCAACCTATCTGAAGTCCACACGGGGACTGTCCGTACTCAGCACCGGCGCGTATTTGTTGGTGGTGATCCTGGGCTCGTTCGTCGGTTACATCGTGAGCGCGTGGCTGGCTGACCGTTGGGGACGCAGAATGACTCTGGCCTTGTTCGCTGTCTGCTCGTTTCTGGCGGTGGTGTCCTACACGTACCTGCCGATCAGCGACTCGGTCATGCTGGTCCTGGGATTTCCGCTAGGGTTCTTCGCCTCGGGGTCATTCAGTCCGATTGGCGCGTTTTTCACCGAGCTGTTTCCCACCCGCCTGCGAGGCTCCGGGCAGGGCTTCTCCTACAATGCAGGGCGCGGTATCGGCGCGCTATTTCCGGCCCTTGTAGGCTACCTGAGCGCCACCTGGAGCCTGGGTCACGCCATCTCTGCCTTTGCCGCGGCAGCGTATGCGGTCATGGTTGTCGGCGTGCTGATGCTTCCCGAAACCAGCGGACGCGAGCTCGAAGTTTGCGATTAGAGTCCCACAATGCGGGACTCCGTCTGTCTTGGGGTTGACGGAGTTGGAGGAGTTGCGGCCTGACAGGCAAGCAAGCCTGACTCTGCGCTAGTGTTACAGGGTAGTGAATTAGACTGCCCGATAACCCCGACCGCCGGTTCCGGTGGGCAAGTTGGCAGTCCGCACACTACAATGTGCACGGGGCGCCAGAGCGCCCTTTCGTGCCTGACCAAACTATGTCAACCACCGCAAAAGCTTCGCCTGCCAAAGCATCCAGACCCGCCCGGCGAACTGTAACAGCCGCCAAACCGGGATCGCAACAGAAGAGCATTTTGCTCGACGACCCCAGCCTGTTCATCAACCGCGAGCTGAGCCTGCTTGATTTTCAGCGCCGTGTGCTCGAAGAGGCGCAGGATCCTACCAATCCGCCGCTCGACCGCGTCATGTTTCTGTCATTCGTCGGCTCGAACGTGGACGAGTTCTTCATGGTGCGGGTGGCCGGCCTGAAGCGGCAGATCGAGAAAGGCGTGATGGACAGCGGTCCCGACGCCATGACTCCTGCAGAACAACTGCGGGCAATTCGCGCTTCGGTCATCCGCCTGAATCGAGCGGCGCACGATTGCTGGTCGAAGGAACTGGTCCCTGCGATGAGCAGGGCGGGGTTGCGCATCCAGAATTTCGCAGACCTCACCGAAGAGCAGCGGAACTTTGCCAACGCCTATTTTCAGGACACGATTTTCCCTACGCTGACGCCGCTGGCCTTCGATCCCGGGCGGCCGTTTCCCCACATTTCGAACCTCAGTCTGAACCTGGCGGTGGTGTTGCGCGACTCCCAGGGGGTCGAGCACTTTGCCCGCGTCAAAATTCCCGACACTCTGCCGCAGTTCGTCCCGGTCACCGTCACTCCTAAGCCAAAGAGCCGCACGAAAGTTGTGGTGAAGGAGCAGGTGTTCGTGTGGATCGAGCAAGTTGTGAGCGCAAACCTTGGCGCGCTATTTCCCGGCATGGAGATGGTTGAGGCACATCCTTTTCACGTCACCCGTGACGCCGACTCCGACATTCAGGACCTGGAGGCGGGCGACTTGATGGAGTCGGTGGAGGAAGGAGTATTCCAGCGGCGATTCGCCGATGTAGTGCGAGTTGAGATCAATGAGGCCATGCCCGCATCGGTGCTCGAGATCCTGGTCACCAACCTCGAACTCGACCGCGATGACAACTACAAAATCACTGGGCCGCTTTCGCTGGTGCGAGTGCTCGGCCTTGCCAGGATTGATCGACCTGACCTGAAATACGCGACTTTCGTGCCGGCGCTGCCTGCGGCCCTGCTCAAGGACGATGAAGAGGATATCTTCGCAACGATTCGCCGTGGTGATGTTCTGTTTCATCAGCCGTTTGATTCATTCCAGCCAATCGTGGGCATGCTGCAGAAAGCCGCGAACGATCCCAATGTGCTGGCCATCAAGATCACGCTTTACCGTGTGGGGCGCAACGCCCCGGTAGTGGACGCCCTGCTGGAAGCCGCCGAAAATGGCAAGCAGGTCGCGGTGCTGCTGGAACTGAAGGCGCGCTTCGACGAGGAGAGCAACATTGGGTGGGCACGCAAGCTGGAAGAATACGGTGTCCACGTGGTGTACGGGCTGCTTGGGCTTAAAGTGCATTGCAAGGCGGCACTCATTGTGCGCAAGGAAGGCGACGTCATTCGCCGTTACGCGCACCTCTCCACCGGCAATTACAACAGTGTGACGGCGCAGCTCTACACCGATGTCGGCATGCTTACCTGCGACCCCGAGATCGGCGCCGATTGCAGCGACCTGTTCAACTTCCTTACCGGTTATTCCGCGAAATCGGCATACCGCAAATTGCTGGTGGCGCCCGTCTCACTGCGCGAACGCTTTGAGGAACTCCTGCAGCGCGAGATCGACCACCAGAAGGCGGGACGCCCGGCCCACCTCATCTTGAAGATGAATTCGCTGGTGGACCGCAAGATGATTCAGTTGCTCTACCAAGCGTCGCAGGCGGGTGTGAAAGTCGATTTGCTGGTGCGCGGCATCTGCTGCCTGCGGCCACACGTGCCTGGAGTCAGCGATAACATTCAGGTCACCAGCATCGTGGGGCGCTTCCTCGAGCATAGCCGTATCTATTACTTCCGCAACGGCGGCGACGAGGAAATCTACCTGGGCAGCGCCGACCTTATGCCGCGCAACCTCAATCGCCGCGTCGAAACACTCTTCCCCGTGCGGGACAAGGGCCTCATTCGCGTGCTGAAGGACGACATCCTCGGCACCTACATGAAGGACCAGGCAAAAGCCCGCCATATGCACGCCGACGGCAAGTATGTGCGCGATCCCGACGCGGGAAAGAAGGGCGCGCTCAACAGCCAGGAAGTTTTTCTCACCCGGGCCAGCAAACGCTCCGGGAAATAGCGGGAAACAGTCGTCTTCGAATCTCCCCGATAAGGCTGCCGGCGTGGCGCGACTAGAGCAACTCCATCGCATCAGTTGGTGTCTATAGTTTAGGAAGGCCCGGCGTGGGCAGCGGTCGCGACGGCCTTCGGAATCCCGCGATGCACATCAACCTCCCTCCAGACCTTTCGCGTCCAGTTGGTGTTTCGGGCCGGGTGCGACCCAGGAAATCTAACAGGCGGATCGACGCGCTTCTTGTCAGCTTCTGCTGTTGCTCGCTTCTGCTGTCTGCCTACGCCCAGACCGCTGACGCCGTCCAGGTTTATTCGGGGCCTGCAGCACCACTGTCGCAAACTCGCGTCGAGAAATATGCTGTCGCTGGCACGGTCATTAACGCCCTGACTGGAGAACCCATCCGCAAAGCCTTGGTGCAAGTAAACGGTCCGCAACAGCGCACAGCGTTTACCGATGGCGATGGCCGGTTTCAATTCGATGGCGTACCTGCCGGTTCGGTCTCGCTATCCGCCCAGAAGCCTGGATACTTCGGAGAACACGAAATGCGGACGCCGATGGTTCGACAGTTCGAAGTCGGGCCCAAGTCAGACTCCATCCTCCTCAAGCTCACGCCGGAAGGAGTGATTGCCGGCAAAGTGACAACCACGAACGGCACGCCACTCGAGCACGTCCCAGTCACCATGACTCACATCAACGTGCGGGAAGGCCGGAAGCATTGGGAACCCATGGGAAACACCTCGACCAGCGAAGACGGCCGGTTCCGCTTCGCTAATCTGCACCCGGGAACATACTTCCTCTCGGCCGGACCGATCACACCCCAAATGGAAAGCGTGTTCGAAGTCCCCCCTGAATCAAAGACCGGCTATCCCGGCGTGTACTTCCCGGGGGTCCCTGATCTCGCCTCGGCGTCACCCATTGAGTTGAGCGCCGGACAAACCGCGGAATCGAACTTCTCCCTGGCTGAAGTGCCGGTGTACAAGATTTCCGGAACCATCGGCGGATACGCTCCCAATCAGGGAGTCAGCCTTCAACTGTGCGACCAGTCGGGAACCCAGGTCCCAATGTCCTATGAGTTCAGCCCCGACAATGGCCGCTTTGACTTTCGCGGAGTACCGGCAGGGGCCTATCTGCTGAAGGCGTTTTCTCAGTCGGCCCCAAACCAGCCAGTCCGCGCTGAAACTCGCATTAACCTAGCCTCTGACCAATTCAAACTCCACTTGGCGCTAGTCCCGGCTACGTCGATTCCCATCGCGTTGCGAACGGAGTCAGTCGCTCAAACCGGACCAGGCGCCGTGAAATACGTTCGACCGCCCTCGCAGGGCCCGCCACTCGGGGCCCGTCTGCTTTCCAGCCAACCCGGCGCTACCGAGACCTACGCCGGCATCGAGGGTACGCCCGGCCAGCAGAACCTGGTGTTTCGCAACGTTGAGGCTGGCAGATACACGGTCGAGTTGATGCCGCAGCCACCGTGGTACGTGCAATCCGCCGAATACGGCCAGACCAACCTGCTCACGGACGATCTGGTGCTGACCTCGGGCGCTCCGCCTTCGACCATCCAGGTGACGCTTCGTAACGACGTGGCGACCCTCACAGGGACCGTGACTCAACAAGGGGGCATTGCGCTGCCCGCGACGATCGTAGCGATTCCCGACGGCATGGCCAAAGCAACACCGCAGATCGGTTACTACTACCCACCGCAAGGCAAGAATTCCGGCCCCGGGGAGTTCACCCTCAGTTCGCTGGCGCCGGGGGAGTACATGGTCCTGGCGTTCGATCACGCGGAAGACATTGAGTACTCCAATCCTGACGTACTGCAGAACTACGTTTCGCAGGCCGCTCATGTCACCCTCGCACCCAACCAGCGGGCTACGGTCACGTTGGAGCTGGTCCACACCGGGGAGTCGTCGAATTGATCGCCCGACTTGTCTTCGTGTTGATCGCGGCAATCGCGCTGGCCGCGCAGACTCCCGCTCCGGCTCGACAGCCAATCGGCTATCCCATCGCGGGGATCGTCGTAAGCTCTACCACGGGGCAACCCTTGTCCGGCGTAGCGGTGTCCATTACATCCACCGAGAATCGACACGCGTCGCAAACCATCTCGACCGGCGCGGACGGGCGCTTCGCGTTCACGGGCCTGCCTGCGGGCAAGTATTCCCTTACCGCCAGTGCCCGCGGATACCGAGCGCAGGGCTTTAACCAGCACAGCAACTTCTTCACCGGCATCGCGGTCGGTCCCGATCTCGACGGCAGCAACCTGGTGTTCCGACTGGTTCCCGACGCGGCCATCGAAGGCATCGTTACCGACGATGACGGCGATGCCGTGCGAAACGCCAGCGTGCAGTTGTTCGAGCGAAATAATGACACTGGACAGCAGCGCACTCAGCCGGTTTCGAACTCGGGTACTGACGACCGCGGCTACTACCACGTCGGGCACCTACCGCCGGGCACCTACTTCGTCGCAGTATCAGCGCGGCCGTGGTACGCGCAGTATTCGACTCCGGGCGAGGCCCCGACCGATCCGGAGAATGCCGCCCGCGTGGCCGAAGAGAAGGCGCAACTCGATGTCGCCTACCCCGTGACCTTCTATCCCTCGGCTGAAGATTCATCCGCCGCCGGTGCCATCGTGCTTCATCCCGGCGAACGCTTCACCGCTGACATCGCGATGCGCGCAGTACCGGCCGTACATCTGCGCATCAAGACCGGCGGAAGCGACGGGAACAACTTCGGCATCGGATCGCGCGGCTTTCCGCGGGTGTCGCAGCGCATCTTCGAGGGAACGCTGCTGCCGGTCACAGCGGCCCAGTGGTCTAATTCCCCTACAACGGGGTACGAGTTCACCGGTATCGCACCGGGAAGCTACATACTCGCGATGTCCGACGCGGACGGAAGACACGGCGTCGGCTGGTACAAGGCGATCGACCTCTCCGGTACGGTTGAGCTCGATGCCCGCGAAAGTCCGGCGCTCGCATCTGTCAGTGGGGCGGTCGTGCTGGAGGGTGGAACACGTCCGTCCTCGAAGATTTACGCGGTGCTCACGAACCGGGCCTCGCGGGAGAACTTCTCGGCCGAAGTATCGGACAAAGGACTCTTCGATTTCAAGGACGACGAAGTTCGTCCCGGAAGGTACGAAGTCGTGTTGTCCAACGCGCCGGGATTCCAGATCAAGAGCATGATCGCCAAGGGCGCGAAGACCATCGGACAGACCATCGAAATCAGTGGCGGCAGCGTCCAACTGGTGTGCACAGCAACGCACGCCGTAGCCAAAGTCACCGGGGTCGTCTTGCGTGACGACAAGCCGTTTGCGGGCGCAATGGTGGTTCTCGTCCCACGGAGTCCCGAGAGCGACTGGACGCTCTTCCGCCGCGACCAGAGTGACAGCGATGGCACGTTCAATCTCCCTGAGGTGCTTCCTGGGCCTTACACTGCGATCGCCTTGCAGGACGCCTGGGAGCTCGACTGGGCCAGCCCCACAGTGCTGCAGCCGTACCTGAAAAACGGAACACCCGTCGAGGTCAATGGCGAAGGCACGATCAGCGTCAAGGTGCAGTTGCAATAGGCCTTCCAAATACGCTCCGGTCCACACGGCCACCCAGGCTGCACTGCTAGAATTAAACCTTCCGTGCCTTCCAGCACCTCATCCCCGCCAGTTTCGTCCGTTTCGTCCATCAAGCCCGAACCCGTGCCTATGCTCGACCTTAAGCGGCAGTATGAGTCTATCAAGGACGACGTGGCCGCTGCGGTGGAGCGCGTGCTGACCACGCAATACTTCATCGGCGGGCCGGAGTTGGATGCATTCGAGCGCGAGTCGGCGGCCTACCTCGGCGTGCGCGCCAGCCTGGGCTGCTCGTCCGGTACAGACGCTCTATGGCTTGCACTGGCGGCTGCGGGAGTTCAGCCCGGCGATCGTGTCATCACACCGGCGTTTACCTTCTTTGCCTCTGCCAGTTCGATCACCCGCTGCGGAGCTGTTCCGGTGTTCGCCGACATCGAAGCTGCAACCCTGAACCTCGACCCTGCGGCGGTGGAGAAGCTGCTCGGCGTTCTGCATTCGGTGCGCGCCATCATGCCGGTTCATCTCTACGGACAGTGCGCCGACATGGATGCGTTCGCTGCGCTCGCCCAGAAGCACGGCGCGGCGATCATCGAAGACGCGGCGCAGGCCTTTGGTGCGAGCTGGCGCGGGAAGAAGGCCGGTTCGCTGGGTCGGGTCAATGCGTTCAGCTTCTATCCCACCAAGAACCTCAGTGCCTATGGCGATGGCGGAGCCGTTACCACCGACGACGATGATATGGCGGACCGCGTCCGGCGGCTGCGCAACCACGGCAGCCGTCAGCGCTATTACCACGAGGAGATCGGCTGGAACAGCCGCCTCGATGCGTTGCAGGCCGCGGTGCTGCGCATCAAGCTGAAGCATATCGACGAGTGGAACCTGAAGCGCAGCGCGATTGCCGCCCGGTACGACGCGCTGCTGCGTGATACAGGACTGGTAAAGACTGGGGCGCTGACGGTGGATGCACAGGCCCCGGTCGGCCTACTACCGACGCGCTCCGAGGCGTTACACATCTATCACCAGTACGTAGTACGCGCCTTTCGCCGCGATGAGTTGCGCGCCTTCCTCACCTCGCACGGGATCGGCACGGAGATTTACTACCCGGTTCCGCTGCATCTGCAAGAGAGCTTTTCCTACCTGGGTTACAAGCCCGGGGACCTCCCGGTCTCAGAAGCCGCCGCCAAGGAGTCGTTGGCCCTCCCCATCTTCCCTGAATTGCGGGATGAGGAGCAGCTGCGGGTGGTGGCGGCCATTTCCGAGTTCTACAACCGCTAAGGCGGATCAATCAAGATGAGCCGAAAGGTGCGCCACTGCTTTGGTGTTATAGTTGGCAATAACACTCAAAAATGCTGCTTCACGCCCATTTAGAATCAATGGTTTGGGCGGAAATTGTTCGCATGTCATTGATTTTATAACACTTATACGTATCCATCAGTGCCCGTGGGAGTTAGCGTCTATTACTTTCGTCTTCTGTTCGTTTTTGGTTGCCTAGGCGTGAATTGTCCAGAGATACCAGTCCCTTGGCCTCACAGACTCGTTGTAGCGCGAGGCGAGGGGATACCGAACAAGAAATCAGCAGAGCGCGGAACTAAAGTAACCAGCGGCGTTCCGAAATGGGAATATGAGGTCGCAGCTGAGATCAAATTTCTGCTGGACATAGGAGTCAGATCAACCTCGGATTGCCAAAGCAATTCTCCCCGCGACGAAGAAGAAAGCAGCAGCGGCAATCCGAACATACCCTGAGAGCTGGACGCCCGCGTACTTCTTTAGGACCCACGCGGTTGCCGGACAGGCGGCGAGGCCGGAAAACAGCGCGAACCAACCGTTGGTGAGCGGCCATGGCCCTCTCGTCCAGAGCAGCCACAGGCCGCCACCGCCCGCGACGATTGTCCACGCCCAAGCCGCGATCCAACCGAGGGCCGCAACCCATGTAGCGCGGGTGTTGGCCGTCTGCTTTTCATCGACTGGCTTAGACAGCATTTCCTATTCCTTCTGGCGAGATTACAAACTGAGACAATACCGACTTTCGCGGCCGGATGCTGGCTGCTTCTCAGAAAGATGTCTGAACCCTGCGAGGATTTACGGAAAGATTTTCCCGCCGGCTCAATGCGGCTTGTGTTTGATCTTCTTCTTGGACTTCGGCTTGCTGCTCGCGGGCTTGGCCGCAGCCTGTTGATGAGCGGCTGCGTCGGAATCGTGTTTGGCCTTTTGTGCGGCAAGTTCTTCCGCGGTCGGCACGCGGCGCACGATGGGGCCGTTCATCTTGTAGGTGACTTCCTCGATCTGTCCGTTGTCGTACATCTTGCGGATGGTAAAGGTCGGCAGGTCGCCTTCCTTGTCGAACACCGCGTGGCCGGTTGTCACCGGGAAGTAGCCTTCCATATTGTGCTCGCGGTAGGCCGTCTCATAGCGATGCTTGTTGCGGTTACGGGTGAAGACGCGAACCTGGTTGTAGTCCCAGGCGAGGCCGTCTTTGGGCTCGTTGAGCAGCACGAGGTATTGCGGCATCTCTTTGTCCTGATCGTCAATGGTTTCGTGCACGGTGTTCAGGACGAAGTAGCCCATGATGCGCTGCCCCTCGGCGTACTGCGCGATGTCGAGCGGAACGTCGAGATCGATCATGCGCATCAACACCCAGCCGACCTGGCCGGCGGAGTTGCGCACGAGGTACCAGTCTTCCATGACGGGCTTGGGCGGCTCGGCGTCTTTTGCTTTGTCGGTGGCGGCGGTTTTGTCGGTGGCAGTGCCCGCGACGGTCTTTGCGCCTGACGCTTGGGGAGCCGCGCCCGAAGCCGGAGCGGATGCAGCGGGAGTTGGTTGGTTTGCAGCAGGCGGGGCTGGCGCAGGCTGCTTCTGGTCTTTGGCTGCGGAGTTTGCGGGCTGGCCTTTCGCCCCCGCTCCGGGCTTGGGAGGCGCCGGAGGCTTGGGCGCATTCTTGTCGGTGGTGGCGCGCTTCAGGACTTCGACCTTCTCGCCGTCCTTGAGCTGGTAGAGACGCTCGCCGTCGCGCGCAGGAGTGAGATGCATGTTGAGTTCGGCGCGTGTGGTTCCGTGGGCCTGCACACTCAGGTTCTTGCCGTCCTGCTGCAGCTTCTGGAATCCGTCGAAGACTTCCTGCGATACCAGGCTGCGCTGCTCGATCCAGCCTTCGATACCGGCGTCGGTGCGCACTCGCACGAAGCGCCGCTGCCGCTCGAGCACGTCAACGCGTTCGCCGTTGTGGACTGATCCAACCTTGGTGTAGAGAGTGGCCACGCGGTCGCGCAGGCTGGTTTCCGCGGCCGAGACGTACATGTATTCATGCTTGGTGATGACCGAGCGCTTGCACGCGGGGGCAGCCGCCAGCAGCAGGAGCGCCGCAAACGCTGCGAAAATCCGGAGAGAAGGAAGGCGGGAGGATTTCACCGATACCACATTTCACTATAACGCAGCTTTGCGCGGTGCCCCGTGTGATGTGGTAGTTGCAAGGCTGGTGCGGAGAGGCAAAACCTACCACGGAGGCACAGAGGACACGGAGAAAGATCGGGGCAATGGGATTTCGTCGCGGCGCGGAGGAGCAGAATTGAACCGGTGGTCGGCACGACTGAGCGGGCTGCGGAAAGCGGCAAAACTGCAGGTCCCTCGACTTCGGCGGCAAGGCCGCCTCGGCTCGGGATGACAAGAAAAAAGGGCGCAGCTTCAGCCGCGCACTGAAGCAAAGCTGCGGAAGCGACTCTTCCGCAGCTCGTTCAGTCACGCTCTGATTCGAATACCTGCGCATTACCAGACGCGGCAGGCGGGATTGCGGACCATGGGCGCGTTGGGTTTGCAGCCCCAGGCTTTCGCGAAGTCGGCCGAGTTCGACACCACTCCGTTGACCCGGTACATGGGGTCGGAGTGCTCGTTCGACAGGGCCTGCAAGCGCTCGGCCTGCGGAGTCATGTTTTCGCACCAGATCTGCGCGTAGCCGAGGAAGAAGCGCTGGTCCGGCGTGAAGCCGTCCATTGTCTTCTCCGGATTGGCCGCCAGCACGTCGAGCAGGGCCATGTGCGAGATACGCAGTCCGCCGTTGTCGGCGG
>Ga0074045_10005715_pt1 | contig 10794 bp, 9 predicted proteins | sample BogForMeECP23OM2_FD_94442 | JGI IMG/M metagenome (GOLD analysis project Ga0074045, IMG submission 94442) | Bog forest soil microbial communities from Calvert Island, British Columbia, Canada - Bog Forest MetaG ECP23OM2 | ecosystem: Environmental > Terrestrial > Soil > Wetlands ... | reverse complement strand
GGAATCGCCGAGGCCTATCGCCACGGCCGCGGCCGCTTCATGATGCGCGCCAAGGCCGCCATCGAGCATGTCACCAAGGACAAAGACGCGGTCATCGTCACCGAGATCCCCTACCAGGTGAACAAGGCGCGCCTAATCGAGCGCATCGCCGAGCTGGTGAACAACAAGGTCATCGACGAAATCAGCGACATCCGCGACGAAAGCGATCGCGACGGCATGCGCATCGTGATCGAGCTCAAGCGCGGATGCGAGCCGCAGATCGTGCTCAACCAGCTCTTCAAGCACACTTCGATGCAGGAGAGCTTCAGCATGATCTTCCTGGCCGTGGTCAACGGCCAGCCTAAGGAAATGGGCCTGGTTCAGGCCGTGCGCCACTTCATCGATCACCGCATCGATGTGGTGCGCCGGCGCACAGCGTTCCTGCTGCAGAAGGCCCGCGACCGCGAGCACATCCTCGAGGGCTACCAGGTCGCGCTCGATCGCGTGGACGACGTGATCCGCATCATTCGCGGCAGTGAGAACCGCGCTGACGCGCGCATCAACCTGGTGGAGTATTTCTCGGGCAAGACGGTCAATGTGACCGAGGGCAAGGTCGGCGCGTCAGGCAAGGCACTGGCGCTCAAGGGCATCGTTCCCACCACCATCACCCGGCCGTTCGACGCAGTTCAGGCCGATGCCATCCTCGAATTGCAGTTGCACCGTTTGACCCGCCTTTCGATCGACGAAATTCTGAAAGAGCTGGTAGACGTGCGCGACCGAATCACCGAGTACGAATCGATTCTTGGCTCCGAGAAGAAGCTTCGCAAAGTCATCATCACCGAACTCGAAGAGGTCAAGAAGAAGTACGGCGACGCACGACGCACCGTCATCCAGGACGAAGCCGTCGAGTTGAGCCTGGAGGACCTGATCGCGGATGAGCAGGTTGCCGTCACGGTGAGCCACTCGGGTTATCTGAAGCGGACGCCGATCTCCACCTATCGCCAGCAGCGTCGCGGAGGCACGGGCCGAAAGGGCATGAGCACGCGCGAAGAGGATTTCGTCGAACGCCTGTTCGTGGCCTCGACCCACGATTACATGCTGGTGTTCACCAACACCGGTCGCGTGTACTGGCTCAAGGTGTACGAGATTCCCGAGATCAGCGCCGCTGGCAAAGGCAAGGCGATCGCCAGCCTGGTTGCGCTGCAACCCGGCGAGAACGTTCGCGCACTGCTTACCGTTCGCGACCTCGAAGAGGAAGGCCAGTACGTCTTCTTCACGACCCGCAGCGGCACAGTGAAGAAGACGCCGCTCAAGGACTTCAGCAACGTGATGTCACGCGGCATTATCGCCATCGGCATCGACAAGGAAGACGAACTGGTGGCCGCCCACTGCACCGATGGCAACCAGATCATCTTCCTCGCCACCCACGACGGGCAGGCCATTCGCTTCGACGAAGATGACGTCCGCTCCATGGGGCGCCCTGCGTACGGAGTTCGCGGCATGGACCTGTCGAAGGGCGACTACATCGTCGGCATGGCCGTCACACCCAAGGAACACAAGAAGGGGAAGAATGGCGATCCCGACGAGACCGACCTGGTGCTCTCCGTCACTGAGCAAGGCTACGGCAAACGCACGGATGTTGACGAATACCGCCTGCAGTCGCGCGGGGGCAAGGGCGTGATCAACGTCAAGACCACTTCGCGCAACGGCAAGGTCGTCTCCATCATGCTGGTGAACGAGAAGTCTGAGGTGATGGTGATCAGCCAGTTTGGCAAGATCATCCGCATCGACACCAAGAACATTCGCGAAGTCGGACGCTCCACCCAGGGGGTGCGACTGCTGCACCTGGAAGAGGGCGACCGGCTGGCTGCGGCATCGGTCATTCCTCCCGAGGAAGTGCCTGAGAACGGCAACGGTGAGACCGGGACGCTGGTGCAATAGCGCAAGCTGTTTTGCATCGAGAGTGCGGGCGCAACCCGCACTCTCTTTTTGTTTGGCGCGATGTGCTTGCGGCTTGCTGAGTCCACCGGGACTTTCACCGAATCGAATTGCTGTGATTCGATCTGTTGAGGAGGAACGGATGGAGAAGGTCAATCTCGTCCAGAAGCTGTCGCTGTTCAACGATCAGTTCAGCCCCAAGATCATTGGCGAAGTGAACGACCTTTACGTCAAGGTGGTGAAGCTGCAAGGCAAGTTCATGTGGCATCACCACGATGTCGAAGACGAGCTGTTCTTCGTGGTGCAAGGCGCACTGAAGATGGCCGTGCGCGAAAACGGCGTGGAGCGCGAGATCGTCATCCATCCCGGCGAGTTCATCATCATGCCGCATGGCGTCGAGCATTGCCCCTCCGCCGGTGAAGAGACGCACATCATGCTACTCGAACCGAAGAGCACGCTGAACACCGGGAACGTTGAGGGCAAGCGCACGGTGCGTGAGTTGCAGCGGATCTAGCTCCGAGCTATTTTCTTCACCTTCGGCCCGTCTTTGGGAAGGGCCTCCAGCAATTCGCGCACCGTCTTCTTCAGCAACGGGACCTTCACCTCGGGTGCAATCTCGGCCAGCGGTTCCAGCACAAATCGCCGCTCGGCCATTGCGGGATGCGGCACCGTCAACGTTGGAGTGTTGATGTGGGCTGGGCCGTAGAGCAGGATGTCGATGTCGATGAGGCGCGGGCCTTTGGGCTGGGTGCGCTCGCGTCCCATCGACTTCTCAATCGCCAGAATTCCCGCCAGCAACTCGCGGGGAATCAGCTCCGTGCGTACGGCTACCGCACAATTCAGGAACCAGGGCTGGTCGATGAATTCGACTGGCTCGGTCTCGTAGAGCGAGGAAACCTCCAGCACGTCGCCCAACTGCAATAGCCGTCCGGTGGCGTTGCGGAGGTTGGCCTGCCGGTCCCCGAGGTTCGATCCCAGCGAGAGGTACACGATCTTCTTCACGTTGCTATGGTAGCGCGGGAGCGAAGCCGGACGAGGGAGCTGGGCAGAATCTGTGTACCCCCTCCCCTACCCCTTGTGGAATCAATCAGTTGCACAACAGAACTGCTGCAAGTTAGAGATAATTTTGACACTTACACGCAACTGATAGTGAAAGAAGGACTTCGGAACACATCGGTGACACTGGCTTCAGACTTGTCAGAGACCACCTATGGCCGCGCACTGGGCACGGCACGGCCAGAGACACCAATCCTCTGGCCCTCACAGTACGGTTGTAGCGGGCCGGGGAGCGGGCGGGCAAGAAAAATCGGCAGGAGAAAAAAACTAAAGTAACCAGGGGGCACGGGGGTGGCTTCGGCCGGGATTATTGGCGGCGCCGGCGAAATGCGGGTCCCTCCACTCCGCCGAAGCGGCGGCTGCGGTCGGTATGACAAAGGAAGCGGCGGCGGGGCATCGCGGCCCCCTCCCACCCTATCGCCAAACAGAAGGCGATAAGGGTGGAGCACCCTGATGTCATCGATTTTGCAAGGCGGGTTATAATCCGCCTCACCGATGGCGTTGACCCCAGGCACGAAGATTGATGGCTATGAGGTTTTCGGCCCATTAGGTGCGGGTGGGATGGGCGAGGTCTATCGCGCCCGCGACGCCACGCTGAAGCGCGATGTGGCGATCAAGGTACTTCCCGAGTATTGGTCGCGAGATCCCGAGCGTCTCCGCCGCTTTGAGCAGGAAGCCCAGGCCACTGCTGCCCTGAACCATCCCAACATCGTTTCGATTTTCCACGTCGGACAATACAACGGCTCGCCGTACATTGTGACCGAGTTGCTGCAGGGCGATAGCCTGCGCGACCGCCTAAGTAAAGGCCCGATGCGGTTGCGCGAAGTGCTGGACTGCGGCGTGGAACTAGCTCGTGGACTGGCGGCTGCGCACGATGCGGGGATCGTCCACCGCGATCTGAAACCGGAAAACATCTGGTTGACGAAGGAGGGGCGGATCAAGATCCTCGACTTCGGTCTGGCGAAGCTCGATCCGGCCAAAGCGGCGAGTGCGGATGGGAAGACGGTCACGCTCGAAGAGCAGACCGATCCGGGACACGTGCTCGGCACGGTCGGCTACATGTCCCCCGAGCAGGTTCGGGGAGAAACGGTTGATTATCGTGCCGACATCTTCGCCTTCGGCGTAATCCTGTATGAAATGTTGACGGGCAAGCGGGCGTTCAGGAAGCCAACGTCGCCGGAGACGATGACCGCGATTCTGAACGAAGACCCGCCTGGCGTATCGGAGATTGTGCCTGGCGCGGTGCAGCGCATCGTGCACCGCTGCCTAGAGAAGAACCCCGCGCAGCGCTTTCACTCGGCGTCGGATCTGGCATTTGCGTTGGAAGCCCTGTCTGACCAGCAGACTCCTGTGGAATCCAGCTATCGGTCCGCCGCCAGCATTGACTCGCCCCGTAAACCGGGCGGGCAGGATCAGGGTGACAAGCCTTCGCCGCAGTGGTGGAAGCGCAAAGCCACGATCTCGGTAGCGGCATGCATCGGCATCGCGGCAATGCTCTATCCTGGATTGCGCCCCAGATCGAGAGGCTGTGGCGGCTGCGCGAATTGCAGCAGCTTACGGTTGTCCCACTCACGGCACTGTCGGGGAATGTTGCGTCACCGACCTTCTCGCCCGACGGCAGCCAGATTGCCTTTGCATGGGATGGAGAAAACAATGGGGTGGGATACGATCTCTACGTGAAAGCCGTCGGTTCCGAGAAGCCTCTGCGCCTGACCCATCATCCCTCGACCGGGCTTTCCGTAGCCTGGTCGCCCGACGGTCGCAACCTTGCCCAGTCACGGGTAGCGAGAGGATTCAGGTATCTACCTGATCTCGCCGACGGGTGGCCCGGAACGGACACTCGCCCCCCGAACCGTGTCATCCTATTACGGGAACGAAATCAGTTGGTCTCCCGACGGAAAAGTCCTGGCGTTTATTGATCATCCGGTCAACGCAGGCTCACCGAGACTTTACAGCTGTTTTTGCTGTCGCTCGACACTCTCGAAAGAACCAAGGTTCAAACTAACTGCAACCTGGCGGCAACTCCCTCCTTTTCACCTCGTGGGACCTTCCTGGCGTGGGTATGTGACGATACCTCCTGGAAGTCCTCTCTCTGGTTGTTGCGAAAGTGCCGTCGAGCGGCGGCCACGCGGTGCAAATCACCAAGGGCAGCGCATTTTTCCCCATCGAGTCCCTCGATGGAGAATACGTGTATTTTGCCCGCGATAAGAGGCTTTGGCGTGCCAAGACCGACGGATCAAATGGAAGAACCCGTGTCGGGCATGCCGGAATTCAACTTCCTTGGCGATGAATGGTTCCCCGCTGATGCGGGAATCTACTTCCTCTCCCACCAGAATGGCAAGACCGTCGTCAACTTATTCGACCTTCAATCGCGACAAGCCCACCCGGTTTTCACCTTGGAAAAGTCTACGCCAGGTTGGATCGGCGCCATGCCGGTCTCCAAAGATGGCAAGTTCATGCTCATTCCACAATTAGATCAGTCCTCCAGCGACCTGATGTTGATTGAGAATTGGCGGTAGCGCTGGACCTTTCTAGAAGCACCCCATTGTTGCCGGAAGCGTCTCTCGCTGGCGATGCGGTCTGTGACTACTTGGATGACAATGACCATCTTCCGCCCGGCCCCGTCCGCTGTTTACTTCCGACATCGGGACGCAGGAAATTTGCGCGCTAAGCGTGCGGTGGCCGTGAGGCTCGGTCGTGGTTTGATCGCTCCCGCAAGAAGCAGATCCCTCGGAGGCTGAAGCCTCCTCGTAATGACAAAGAGGGAAATGCGGCTACGGCATGACTGAAGTCATGCCCTGATGCGAAACTGCCGAGAAGAATAGCTGTTCCTCAGGCGGTGAAACCGGGTGGCTTCGAGCCTAGTCGGCGACGGCGAGGTGTTCGGCGGGCCACTGGGCGGCGACGGCAGCATCGAGCGTGATTTCTTCCCAGTAGGTTTGGTCGCGCAGGATGCGGGAGACGATGGCGGTGTGCATGGCGTGTCCGGCGCGGTCGGCCTTGACGTAGCCGAGAATGCGCTTGCCGAACAGCGCGAGGTCGCCGATGAGGTCGAGAACCTTGTGCCGCACGAACTCGTCGGGATAACGGAGCGGCGGGTTCTCCACCCGGTCGGCGGTCAGCACGATGCAATTGTCGCGCGTGGCGCCACGAATCAATCCCATGTTCAGCATGGCGCGCTGCTGATCGAGAAAACCAAATGTCCGGGCCGAGGCGATCTGCTCCACGTAGCTGCCGTTGGACAGCTCCACCTCAAAGCGCTCGCTGCCGATTAACGGATGGGGGAAATTGATGGCGTAGCTGACGGAATAGCGGTCGGCGGGATAGACGCCGATGAACTTCTCGCCCTCGCGCATCTCGTACGGCCGGAGAATTCTGAGGTAGGTGCGCTTACGCCGCTGCTGGCGCAGGCCCGCGCGCGTGATCATTTCCACGTAGGGAAGCGCGCTACCGTCGAGAATGGGCAGTTCCAGGTTGTCGAGCTCAACGATGGCGTTGTCGACGCCCATGCCGATGAAGGCAGACAGCAGGTGCTCGGTCGTGGAGATGAGCACGCCCTTCTTCATCAGGCTGGTGGCGTAGCTGACTTTGGCGACATTCTTACTAATGGCCTCGACGTCGAAGCCTTCGAGATCGACCCGTCGAAACACAATTCCCGATCCCGCCGGGGCCGGCAAGAGTCGCAGATGTACAGGTGCTCCGCTATGAAGCCCGACGCCACTGCATTCGACGGGGGTTCGAATTGTGCGCTCAAAGATCAAAGGGGAATTTATAAGAGTAGCGCTCTCAGTAGATTACAAGTTCGGAGCCGATTTCGAGTGTTGTATTTCTGCCACAGCGAGTGGCTAAGTGGGCACTGAGGGCCAACCCTGAGGTGTGTAAGAGACGCGTAAATTGCGGATAGACATAGCGTTACAGGAGTTCTCGGTCGGTTGAGACTGGGCCAGATAGGCGCGGCTGAACTGGCTGCAGAAACAGTGAGAAAAGCAGATTCCCGGCGGGCTAAGCCCGCAGCGGAATTGACGAGAAGAACCGGGATGACAAGCGTGAAGGGACGGGGTTGGCGGGGGAAGGGAAATGCAGGTCCCTCGGCTCCGGTCGCTACGCTCCCGCCGCTTGGGATGACAACCATTAGAGGGGATTGTGCGGCGCAGCTAAAGCTGCGCCCCTTCAAGACCAGCGCTCCACCCTACGGCTTGGTCTGCTCCGATTTCGGCTGGTTGTAGGTGATGCCCTTGGTCTGAAACAGCGCGGGATCGATGCCGGTGTTATAGCTCACGTTATTGATGAAGCGCTGGCCGCTCATCTCGCCATTGAGCATGCGCACTGTGCTGTAGGGCGTGTTGATCCCCCGGACCATGCGGAAGTTGCCGAAGATCTCGGACTCCTCATCGAACTGGCGGTCGTTGGGATCGCGCCAGTTGTAGGTCTTCTTCAGTGGCAGGTGAGTGCGGGGATCGATGGCTATGGTCACGCTATCGTTCGACGCAGTCAGGATCGTGACCTTGTCGGCAAGGGTTTGTTCCACGATGGCGGTGCCTTCGTAGAGGATCATCGATCCGGGGGCAGGCAACCAGTTGCGCACCACCCACTCCAGGGAGTGATCGCGGCGGCGCAAGTATTCGGCGAGCAGCTTGGGGTCCTGGGTGGCCGTGCCTTTGTAGGTGAGCTCATAGCCTGTGTCGCCGAGGTAGAGCTCGACCACATCACGCTGCTTGGTCAGTTCCATGCGGTCTTTGTCGGGCCACTCCCAGAATCGCCAGAACACAATTCCCAGTCCGCTGGGACGCCCGTGGTAGAAAGCATAGCTGCGGCCCTCGACTTTCATGTCCCGCAATGTCAGATAGGCGTCGCCGCCCAGAGCGCGGATCATGTCATCGAGGATTTGCTTGGCCTTCTGTACCCCGGGATCTTTCGCAGCGGTGGCGGCAAACTGCGCGGTGGGCCAAACGGAAGGTGTAACGGCGGGCGGCGCGGGCGGGGCCTGGGCGGCCGCGGGAGTGATTGTCAGTGCAACAGCAACGATAAGCGTGATTCGCATGCCTTGATGTGATTGTAAACGGAACGCCGAAAAGCAGGTTCCTCGCGGGCTAAAGCCCGCTCGGAATGACGAAATGAAGGCGACCTGTCGGTACGACTGAAAGTCGTGCCCTGACACAAGACCATGCACAACGCCATTTTTCCGCAGGCTCTGAAGCCGTGCCACTTCAAAACCATAACAGTAACCCTTCCTAGAGCGACGAGCCGCCTTCGAAGATCTTCTCAATCTGGTAGGGCGAGACGCGATAGAGCCCGTAGCTGATGCCGATATCGGAGTACTGCCGGAAGAGCAGGTCGCCGCGTCCATTGGCATCGGCATCGACCGCGTCGATCAACTCCATTCGAGGGAAGGCATCGAGGCGGGTGCTGTCGGTGACGGAGGCGAAGATTTTTTGCGCCTGATCGTTGATGTCCACGCGGGCGACGAGCGCGACGTAATAGGTGAAGCCGCTCTCGCGCTGTCCCTTCGCGGCGGCGAGGGGAAGCTTCGCCGTCAGAACCACTGTCGGCGAGCTGCTGAATTCCAAGTCGAACGCGCGGACTTCGTAGTCGGTGATGACGGCAGTCTTCGGAATCGGCGGCCCGGTGTGTTTGGCCGCGAAGGCACGGATCTCGACCATCGCCATCTTGCGCATCTGGTCCTCTTGGATCTGCCGCTCGCCGGAAGTCAGCGAATACAGCAGCGACCGGGTCTCGTAGTTGCCCGCGTCGGAGATGGCAGGGTAGGCGCGGGAGGCTTTGATCGTGGCCGAAGACGTCGCACCCGGTTTCGAGGGAGCAGAGTCAGTATCGGCTACCGGCGCGGGCTTCGTGGTCTTGGTGCGGCTCAAGACCGGCCGATTGGGATCGTTGTCGTTTGAGGCCGCGGCTGCTTGGGTAATTGCCGGCGTGCTGGTTTCGGCGCCAGCGCTATCCGACTTGGACGGAGCGGGCGCGGGCCGCTTGAAGACGGGCCGATCCGGATCGTTGTTGGCTGTTGAAGTTTGCGTCTTTGCGGCGGAAGTGGAGCCGCTGGCCGGAGGTTCGTCCGGCGTACCCATGGTCGGTTTCGAACTGGAGTCGGGCGGAGGCTTCTTCATCACTGGCCGGTCGGGATCGCTGTTACTGGCGGGCGCGGACTGACTGCCGCCTGAGTCAGTCGAGGAGCCGGGCGCGCGCTTCAGCACCGGGCGTCCGTCGTCGGCATCACCGGTCAAGATGACCTTACTGGGAGTCTTGGCCTTGAGCGCAGCGTCTTTGGCAGCTTGCGCCGCTATCTTGGCATCCATGGGAAGTTCGGGACGCCATGTCCCGTCGGCCACCCAATTGCCGTTCACCTGCTTGGGTTCGGTGATGGTGAATATCCCGGTGGGTTCCCCGAGGCTCTGCGCCTCGTAGACGGTTTGAGGCTCGAGGGCCATGGGCGCGGGATTGGCGCCATACTGGCTGGCATCGTAATAGCGACCGTCAATCCAGAGTGCGATGGGCACCAGGCGCATGCTTCCGTTGGGCAGGAATTCGACGACGGCGATGGCACGCGGCCCGCGCTTGGCCTTCTTGGTGCTGGTGGTGGAGGCCGGAGTTTGGGCGGATGGGTTATCGCGGTGCTGGCGTTGTTGAGCAGCAGCGAATGTGACTAACAGGAAAGCCGTAAGCAACCCGGCGATAGCCGAGCGCGCGAATTTCCTGTATAGATAGTGCGTTATGACTAGCAAAGACAAAGCTCCCGAGTTTACCCTGCCTGACGAAAACGGAAACCCCGTTTCGCTCGAACAGTTCCGGGGGAAGACAGTAGTGCTGTTCTTCTACCCCAAAGCCGACACGCCCGGTTGAACCAACGAGGCGAGCGGGTTCCGCGACGCACACACAAAGTTCAAGAAGGCGGGGATGGTGGTGCTGGGCATTTCGCCCGACACTCCCAAGTCCCAATTGAAGTTTAAAGAAAAGTACAGCCTGCCGTACACTTTGCTTGCCGACGATAAGAAAGAAGTCGCCAAGAAGTTCGACGTGCTGAAAGAAAAGAACATGTATGGCAGGAAGGTCGTGGGCATCGTGCGCAGCACGTTCCTGATCGGGCCGGACGGCAAAATCGAACACGTCTTCTCACCAGTCACGCCGCAAGGCCACGCGGAAGAGGTGTTGGCGTGGGCCAAGGCCGCGGGGAAGAAATAGATCCCAATGTCGCGCTTCAAAATCCCACACAATCCAACCCCCGGATTGTGTGGGGCACCCGCGCGTGACTAGTCGCGCAGGGCCTTCACCGGATTGGTTCGGGTGGCACGCCAAGCGGGAACGAAGCAAGCTGCGAAGGACGCCGTGGTCATGACCAGCAAGGCCAGCCCAAATGCCAGAGGATCGCGCGGGCTGACTTTGTAGAGCAGCGTCGCGAAGAGGCGGGTCAGGAGCAGCGCGGCACCGGTTCCGACGACGACACCGATTGCCGTCAGTAAGAGGCCATGCGAGAGGACGAGGCGTATCAGGTCGGCTGGACGCGCGCCCAGGGCCATGCGCAGTCCTAGCTCGCGCGTGCTCTGCGAGACCGAGTACGACATGACGCCGTAAAGGCCGACAGCAGCCAGCAACAGTGCCAGCCCTCCAAAGATACTGAGCAACGCAACCGCGATCTGCTGCGACCGCAGGGCAGAACGGTTGATGTGCTGCCGCATGGTGATGACTTCTGAGGGCGCGAGGTTGGCATCGAGTTCACGAATTATGCGTGTAAGCCCCGACGCAATTGCCACCGGGTCCTGCGATGTCCGGATATTCAGGTTGGCGCGAATGGACAAATCCTGACGTAGCGGG
>Ga0074045_10005714_pt1 | contig 10796 bp, 12 predicted proteins | sample BogForMeECP23OM2_FD_94442 | JGI IMG/M metagenome (GOLD analysis project Ga0074045, IMG submission 94442) | Bog forest soil microbial communities from Calvert Island, British Columbia, Canada - Bog Forest MetaG ECP23OM2 | ecosystem: Environmental > Terrestrial > Soil > Wetlands ... | reverse complement strand
GGCCAGTCCAAACACGGTGTCTTCACCAAGCGGCCCGAAACATTGACCAATGACTTCTTCGTCAATCTCCTCGACATGAACACGAAGTGGCAGAAGTCCGCCACCTCCGAAGGTGTGCTCGAGGGGAACGATCGGAAAACGGGCAAACCCAAGTGGACCGGCACCATCGCTGATCTGGTTTTCGGTTCTAACTCCCAGCTCCGGGCCCTGGCTGAAGTCTATGGAAGCGCGGACGCGCAGGAGAAGTTTGTGCGGGACCTCGTCGCGGCCTGGAACAAGGTGATGAACCTTGATCGCTTCGACCTTGCGTGATCTCGGAGGAAAGGTCTTAAGGGTCCTATATCGCACAGTCGCGACCTGATATCGGGTTATCCCGGGCCAGGTCGAGGTTGTGCGAACCGTGCAGCTTCCTTTGGGCTTTGGGAACGATGAACAGCTGGGACAATGCGGGCAGCGAAGCGCTGTTCGGCTCGCTCAAGGTCGAGCAGGTACGCGGCATGAGGTTCGAGACGCGGCGCCGTGCGAAGGATGAGGTCATCGACTGGCTGGTCTGGTACAACAGCCGCAAGCTGCATTCGACGCTAGGTTACACGGGCCCAATGCAATACAAGCAACGCTCGCTCGTGGGTCAACCGAAAACAGCGAAGCTCTGAGCTCGGTCATCGGATTCAGTTTCCGACGGCAAGATCACTCACCAAGGAGCGCGGCATGAGACGCCAATGGCTTCTGCTTCTGCGGGCATCATCTCCAGGTGAATCCAGTGTCAGCTTGGCCATCGTAAAAATAGTCACCGCAAGCCTGATGCAACAGTTCGCTCGTCTCAGCCTAGACCACAAGCCCGCGTCGCCCGGGCCCAATATGCGATAGTTACAGCGGTACGGGCTGCTCGTTTAAATGATGCGCTTCAGGAAGCCGACCTGCGCCAGACACTCGCAAGCCAGGGCTGCTGTTCGCGCGGCAGGCCGGCTGGGCGGTAATAGTGAGTAAGCTCGACAAATCCAGCGGAAGACATGTAGTGGCGCCAGGTTTCAAGATCATGATACGCGCCGTAGCGTCCGCGGTTCCAGCCTTCGTCGTTATGGCCATGCGGGTTCGAGGCACAACGACAGCAAGGCAACCGCCAAGGAGGTTAACGCGGGAACGGGCGTCGCCCCAGCCGGCGAGAGTTGGAACGCAACCGTGTTGTTCGAGTAATCGGTATCGCCGTTGCGCATGGCCACGACCGCATAGCCCTCGCCCCTCACGGGATCTGGCAGCGTGAAGCTGAACAATTGCTCGCCGCCGGGATCTATTTGATCGAAAAGCGGCCATGACAGCCAGCCTTGGGAAGAATCGTAAGTTCCACCGTTGCCTACCATCAAGCCGACAAGTCCCGGTGGCAGGTAAACGCCGGCGCGAATCCCCGGCGCGATTTGCGGCCCGAGGTTCATGACCCGCACGCGATACTCCACTGGAACGCCGGGAGCCACGCGTACAGGACCCTCTACAAAGAGTGCAATGTCGGTGCAACGCGGCAGCGCCGTGCTCGCCTGAAAGAAGAGCGAATCGAAGTTGACCCGCACCGGCGCGATCACGGCGTTGCAACCAGCGACATTGACCAATGCGCTTGCCGCTCCGGCCGGCGCGACCTGCGCGGTCACCGAGTTGAAGCTCCACGCCCCATAAGTCGAGAACGGCCCTGCACCGGGGGAGGCGATCCTTACGCCGGAGCATGCAGGTCCGGTGAACCGCTGGGCCGGTAAACGCGTCGGACTGCGCCGGCTGGCCGATGGGTATGTAGGCCCAGCCGCCGTAATCGTAGGGCTTGCCCGGCGTTATTCCGCCGACGCACTGGTATAGATTGGGGTAGCACGCGCTTTCGCCGACGGCCGTCTTGGCATATAGGGCGGAGCCGGAGCTCGGCGACGAATTTACGTCGAGCGTCGGATCGAAGGTCACCTGCGAATACATGTCGTTGATGACGGTCCTCCCCGACAGATCAACGTCAAAGTTCGGATTGGTGAGAAGATTCGGCCCCGCCGCGGCGGACGCGGCAACGCCGAGTGCGAGCACGGGCACGAGGAGAACGCGGCTGCGAGGCGCACGCATCAGCACCTCCGAAACGTTGCCAGCAAGAAAAAAGTCTACGCTGGCCGCGCCGGAGGCGCAGTTGCCGCCGCATTGCAGTATGCACCGGCCATGCATTGCCGTTGTGCGGGCGCGATCTCAAGCTGCGCGAGGCGGGTGGTCGAACGACCGTCCGCTTGTGGGCCGAACTGAGACATGGCCAAGGACTTGGATCGAACCGCACGGGCCAGTCTCGACTTCCAAACTTTAAGTCTTGCGAAGCGTGTGCAAGGCAACGAACCCAATAGCGCGAAACCGCGGTGCTACGGCTACGGCGCGGCACGAACGTCAACTTTGGACGCGCAATGTCCGGCACGAGCTATTCAACGGGCAGGAACCCTTCGACCGAAAGATACCGCTCGCCGGTATCGTAGTTGAAGCCCAGCACGCGCGCGCCCGGCGTTAGGTCGGGCAGTTTCTGTGCGATCGCGGCGAGCGTCGCGCCGGAGGAAATGCCGATCAGCATGCCTTCCTCCCTCGCGGCGCGGCGGGCCATCTCCTTGGCGGCTTCGGCGTCCACCAGGATGGTGCCATCGAGCAGCGACGTGTCGAGAATCTTGGGGATGAAGCCCGCGCCGATTCCCTGGATCGGGTGCGGCGTATGCTTGCCACCCGAGATCACCGGCGACGCGCTCGGTTCGACCGCAAAAACTTTGAGCTTCGGCCATTTCTGCTTCAGCACGCGCGCGCAGCCGGTGATGTGGCCGCCAGTGCCCACGCCGGTAATAAGCGCGTCGAGGCCACCGGGAAAGTCGGAGAGGATCTCCGGCGCCGTCGTGCGCGCATGCACTTCGGTGTTTGCCGGGTTCTCGAACTGCTGCGGCATCCACGCGCCGGGTGTCGAAGCGACGAGTTGCATCGCCTTGGCGATTGAGCCCTTCATGCCTTCGGTGCGCGGCGTCAGCACGAACGTCGCGCCGAATGCCAGCATCAGGCGACGGCGCTCGACCGACATGCTGTCGGGCATCACCAGCACGATCTTGTAGCCCTTGACCGCGGCGACCATGGCCAGGCCGATGCCGGTGTTGCCCGACGTCGGTTCGATGATCGTCCCGCCGGGTTTGAGCTTGCCCGTGGCTTCGGCGTCTTCGACCATCGAGAGTCCGATACGATCCTTGATCGATCCGCCGGGGTTCGACCGTTCGGATTTTATCCACACATTGTGGCCGGGCCCGAACAGGCGGTTGATGCGGATGTGCGGCGTGTTGCCGATCGTATCGAGAATGTTGGCGGCGGGCATGGAATCCTCGTGGCGGATGAGTTCGATGAGATTGGAGCAATTACCGTGCGGGGCTATTATAGGTACAGAAAGAGGTACAGACAGAATAGCTCAACCGCGCCTCATCGTTATGCGTGCGATCGTCGCTCCGCCTGGTATTAGGAACATGAGTGCCGCGCTCCCCTGCCCTACCGGCAACTCGCCGCCGATTCTCGCGCGCAGCGTCCTTGACTATTATATCCATATCAGTATAATACGAGGATGAAACCGGTGCTGTTCCTGACAGACTCGTTGCGGTGCTTGCGAGATTTTCCGGCGGACGCGAGACAAGATGCCGGCTATCAGCTCGCCAAGGTGCAACGCGGTTTGCAGCCCGATGAGCTTAAGCCCATGCCAACGATTGGCAAGGGCGTCGAAGAAATCCGGATTCGGGATGACTCGGGGATCTATCGAGTGATCTACACCGCCAGATTACCGACGCCGTATTCGTGTTGCACGCCTTTCAGAAGCAACCGCAGCGGACGTCGCAACGCGACATTGCAATTGCAAGTGCTCGATTTCGCGAAATGACGAAGGATCGACGATGAAGAAGACGAAAGTTTACGCAAGCGTGTGGGATGCGCTCGCCGATACGCCGGAGCAGGCAGCGAATCTACGCGCACGCGCCGAACTCATGCAGCAGATTGCGGCCATCGCGAAGAAAAGCCGTTGGACGCAAACCGAGGCAGCCCATCAGTGTGGAATCACGCAACCTCGAATGAATGATCTGTTGCGTGGCCGTGTGTCTCGATTCTCACTCGACGCACTGGTCAACATTGCCACCGCGATCGGCCGACGAGTTCACTTGGAACTGGAGTCCGTCTGATTTGGCTCCCCGACCAGGGCTCGAACCTGGGACCTGCGGATTAACAGACCGCCGCAGAGGATAATTCGAACAATGACTTAGCGTCAAATCTGTTCCGCAATTACGCCGATTGCAGGATCCTTATTGCCAATTACAGCGCGCTATTCGCAAAAATTGCGGAACAACCTACGGACGAACTCTCGTCTGATTCACGGATCCGCCCGGCCAATTCGGCACTACCTGCCAAGCCTGCTGTACCGCGGGCGGCAGCTTGTCCATATGCTTCAGGAAAAGAGCCAGCGTCCAAATCTGCTCGTCACTGAGGGAATACCCGAACGAGGGCATGCCCGTCAGGCGAATGCCATGTTTGATCTTCCAGAATGAGTACCCTTCGGGGTCATCCTCAACCCCATGGGTCGCCAATTGCGGTGGTTTTTGATAAAGCCCCTCGGCTATGGGCGATGGCGATAAATCCCCTTTCGCTGAACCGTGGCAAACCGCGCAGTTCTGCGCGAAAAGAATAACTCCATTGAGGAGCCTCTGCTCAGTCACCTGAATCGGATTGGGACCCACTGGAGCGTCGCGACGCAGCGTCGCATCGAGCGACGTACGGGCCAGCCAGGTTTCCAACCAACCGGCTTCTGAATCCGCATTGGCCGGCATAACGCCGCTTTGCACCAGCAAGTAGGCGCCGATCAGGGCGACGACAAGCGTTAGTGCAACTCCAGCGATCACTCCTTTTAACATCGGACCCCCTTATTCCGCGGCAGGACCTGCGCAACGCGCTGCTGCGTGGCGGCCCGCGGTACCCCGGCTGCGCCTCGGGGCCCCGCACCTAGCCGGTATCTTCCCAAGAGAACCTTGCCGCGAACGGTGCGCGAGGTTGGTATATGTCCAACGTGGCGGAGCTCGCCACGATCGAGGCCGGAGGGAGAGGTTGGTATGCCGCCAACTTGCGAATGGCGATCTGGCAGCCAAAATTCAGACACTGATACCAGCCGATGAAACACTGCAGGACAGCATCGATGGCCAAGTGTGGCCGCAACCAAGGTTGATCCGAATATTTTGGCCAGCCATAGTCGCTGAAGATGATGATGCCATTGTCACGGGTGAGCCGCCAAGCCAGAACCGCGTCAACCAGTACGTTGGCTGCAGTAGGGGAGCCATCGATATAGATGATGTCGTATGGTCCGGCGAGCTTGGCCAGCACACGCGCGCTTTTGCCGACATGCAGGGTCACCCGCTCGTCCCAGGGAGTCGTGTTGGCCTCGAACCTGCGTCTTACCGCATCCATGTCGACGGCGCGATAGCCGTGCTCGATCCCGGCGAAGGTGTCGATGCAATCGATGGTCGAGCCCTCCCCGGTCAGAATGTTTTCGAGCAGCCAGCAAGTGGATCGTCCCTCGAAAACACCGATCTCCAGGGCTCGCAGCCTAGGGCGACCACGAAACTCCTCCAGGAGGGTGAGCCAGATCGGAATGTTGCTGGAAAACCAGTCTTCGGAAAATTCCATCGGCCGCTTTTTCTCCAGCTGGCCCGCGTCAACGAATGCCGGGCGGAGGTGCGCGACTCCCGTGGGCATGTGGCGGATGAAAGAGAATGCTATGGCTTAAACCGCGTCCACGAAACTGGCGGGCCGCAGCTGCTTCGATGGTTCCATCATCTTTTAAAAATGGCTCGCTTTATCTGACGTGCAGTCCTGTCGTTTCTGGATTACACGCACCTTTTGGAACGCGAATAGAAATAGTGGTCGCTTCGTAGTCCGATGATCATCATACAGTCGCTGAAAACCATGGCGTCCCGCCGCGCTTTCCCACTCGCTAAGGGGAAAGCGGTTGCTCGATAAGCCTAGGTAGGTGAGATAGCGGTCGATGCGTGGGATGGTGCATGCGATGCGCCGAATCCACGCGAGCCTGGTTATGCGCTTTGCCCACTCTTCACGCTTGCGGCGACCATTTCTTGGATTCGGCACGTTGAAGATTAAGACGCCTCCTTCTCGCAGCACCCGCGCTAGTTCGCGGAAGGCAAGCTCTAGGTCCCCCACGTATTCCATGACACTGGACGCGACGATTGCGTCAAAGGACTGATCCACAAATGGCAGGCGTCGCCAGTTGGCGGGAAGCGCGTTCCATGCGATATCGGCGTCGCCAAAAGCCTGGCGTGCTTGCACAATCATCCGGTCTGCCATATCGCAGGCCGTTATTACATAGTGGTGCTCCCCGAGATGCTGGGCCAGATGGCCCGTCCCGCAGCCAAAGTCCAACACTTCAGCGGGAGGCAATACGAGGCTGCCCAGAACAGAGCAAAACTGGTGAAGGCGCCATGTCAGCTTGCCGCCCGGCATGTAGTTGCTTCCCCAAACCCCTGCGCGTTCGTTGAACAGATCGCGCACCTGCTCAGAGAAATCGCGAGGGCTAGGAATGTTCAGTTCGGTCGCCAGAGACGGGTATGGTTTCAATCTAATCGGTCCTTTAGGGTTGCGATAAAACTACAAAATGAGGAAGAGGAGGCCAACAGCGGCCAGTCCAATCAAGACACCAACAACAAGATTCCAGTGGCCCTTCAAACTGATAGCCTATTGTCGAAAATGCACGGGTCGACTACACCGAAACTGGGATCTGCGGGGATTCTTTGCGCCATTACCATTGCTTCTGTATCCCGACCATGAAACCGTGCGGCAGCACGCTGAGGATCAATGGCGTGTCGCGCGTAAAGGCCCAATACCCCGTCACCCCCCCAAGCGCCCAGGAGGCGATGACGTCCGTCTGCCAGTGTCCCCATTCCTTCATTCGCGCTACGCCGCTGTACACAGGCAATAACGCGAGCGCGTAGGTCGCCGGATAATCGTGTCCATATTGCAGGATGAACGGCGTGACGATCGAAGTAACGGCTGTCACCTCACCGCTCGGGAAGCTGTAGTTCCCCCTGCCCTGGAACCACAGGTTGGGATTGTCGGTCTGGTTCGGTCGCGAGCGCGTGAAGATGTACTTGCCGGCCTGTGCGAAGACGGCGCTGACCGCCGAGGAGTCAACGGCCTGCCAACAAGTCTTGCCGAGTGGCGTCTCTCCTCCTTCCCAGAGGCCGCAAGCGACCTCGCCGGCAATCATGGTGTACATCACCGAGAGTTCAACGTTATGGTTCCAGATCCCAGTGTTGTCATAGCCGATCCGGTGATCGATCCCGCCCGCAAGCACGGCGGTGGCAGCGAGAGCAAGGCTGAACGCAACGATGTGCCTCATGTGTCGCATGCGAAGCACGTGCCGAGACAATGTCGCGCGAGTATATAAAACCAACCTTAAGCCAAGCTGAAGGCCGCGCTAATCCTGCCGCGGCCTCAAGAGATCTACTGGTCGAGCGCGTAAGAAAGTGGCCGCGCACGTCGGCATCCGCACCGCGCGCTCGTGCCTGGCGGGGTCAAACTATTGGGACGGCTCAGGCGGGTGGAAAGATTACCGACACGAAGAATCCTCCGAGCTCCTCGGAGCGACCCAACTGCATTTCGCCGTCATAGGACGACGCAATGTCACCGGCGATTGCGAGCCCGAGGCCGTGACCTTCGATTGCTTCGTCTATGCGCACGCCTCGCCGCGCAAGTTTATCGAGATCCTCTGGCGCGCAGCCTGGGCCGTCGTCCTCAACCGTAAGGACGAGGCCGCTTACCTCCCGCGCCGAGATAAATACACGGGATCGCGCCCATTTACAGGCATTGTCGAGCAGATTACCGCACAATTCGAGAAAGTCCTCGCGGTCACCACGAAACTGGATCCCCAGATTAACTCGCGAGGCAATATCAAGGTTTCGATTCACATAAATTTTGCGCAGGGTGGCGATAAGAGACTCAATCTCTGTCTGAAGATCAACCGCCGCCCCAGATGTGCGCCCGCCGGCGACGCGGGCGCGGCGCAGCTCGCTGCTAATACGCGTGCGTAGCATCCAAAGTTGCTCGTGCATCTGCGCATCCATCGTTGGGTGGCGTCGTATATGCTCATCATCGGCCATGTGCGTCAACACGGTTAGCGGCGCTTTGAGGGCATGTGCTAGATTGCCGAGCGATTCGCGCGAGCGCCTGAGGCGGCGCGCCAGCAGCAAGAGCATTCGATTGATCTCGCAGACCAGGGGTAACACTTCTGTCGGGACGTTCTCGCCCAGTTGTGCGATCTCGCCCCGCTCCAGCCGCTTCACGTCCACCTCGACGCGGTGCAACGGCCTGAGCGCGATGCGCACGATGCCGACCTGCAACACGACGAGCAGCGCGAACATGACGAGCGACAGCTCTGTGTAGCGCGAAAGCAGCGCGTTGTACTGTGTCTGGATCGGACCCAGGTCGGTAGCAACTCCGATCGTAATCTGTCGACCCATGAACTCGTAACCGGTTGCACTCAATAAAAGTTTCTGCTTGTTTGGCCCGACGACGTCATGGACGTAGCGTTGGCCGCGAGTGCCCGGTGCAATAGGCAGCGATTCATGCCCCAGCGATGGTGAACGCAGTGCAGGCTCGTGCTCGACCAGGATCTCGAAGTATTGGCCGGACGATGGTGTCAGAAACGGTGGGTCGACGTCCGTCACTTCGAGCAACGAGTCGCTACCCGGTTTGACCGCCAGCGCGCCAAACAACTCATCCGCATCCTGCGCCAACTCATCGGCAATGTAGCTCCTCATCACGGTGTCGATGGCAACCCGGACTGCCGTCCATTGCACTGCAAAGACGGCGGCGAGGCTGAGGACCAGCCCGATGATCAGGGGCGCGAGCAGGGAGCGCATCAGTCCGGCGTCCCGAACACGTAGCCCTGGCCACGACGGGTCTTTATGAGTTCGCTGCCGATCTTGTTGCGCAAATGGTTGACATGGACCTCGATAACATTACTTTCCTGATCGGAGTCGTTGTCGTAAATATGCGAGAAAAGCTGCGCCTTCGACAAAACTTGCTGGGGATGCAGCATGAAATAGCGGAGCAGACGCAACTCAATGGCGGAAAGCGCAATCGTTCGGTCGCCCGATATGACTGACTGGCGCCGCTCGTCCAGGGTCAACCCCTCAATCGCAAGGATCCCTGCGGGCTGCGCGTGGGCACGCCGGATTAATGCGCTTAGGCGGGCGTAGAGCTCTTCGACGTGAAACGGCTTGCCGACATAATCATCCGCGCCGGCATTAAAACCTTCGACTTTCTCATGCCAGGCATCGCGAGCAGTCAAGATGAGCACCGGGACCAGGTTTCTGCGCGCCCGCCAGTTTCTCAGCACCTCGAGGCCAGAACGCCTTGGTAGCCCGAAGTCCAGTATGACCGCATCGTAGGGCTCCTCGATGCCAAGATGTTCCGCGTCGATGCCATTGTCGGCAACGTCCACGGCATAGCCTCTCCGGTCGAGATCATCCCTCAGACGGGCACGGAGCCGAGCATCATCTTCTACGAGCAGAATCCTCATCGCCTACTGCCAATGTCGCATCCAGGTCAACCGTGATTGGCACATGCTGTTTGATCCCACATATCGAACCACCCCCACCCCACTGACGGCCGGCCGTTAAGTATGGCCGTGGCGTAAACGTTTTTCCAGTCCAGCGTTCGCGCTCTGCGCTCGAACCATCGAGATTTGTTTCAAGTCGCTCGTAGCGGAGACAGCACGCCCGAACGAAGTTCCAGTCGTTGCAGAGGTCCGGCACTGGGGAATGGCAAAACGAACTAGATGTAGTGCGAGCCAACCTGCAGCGAACAGTCGCCGAATGTATGTTGGCAGCCATTCACGGTTTCCGCACAGCGACGGGAACGTTCCCCCGGAGTATCACAGTGCAGCTAGGCGAGCTTGTCCATGTCAGCAACGTTGAGATGCCTTGGATTACCGCAAAGGTCGAATATGAAAATAGACCAAGGTTAGCGACTGCTATCGCTGAACCTCGTGGATTGGCTCCCCGACCAGGGCTCGAACCTGGGACCTGCGGATTAACAGACAGGCGTTCCGCAAGTATGTTTTTCCTATGACTTCATAAACTTACGGCACATGCGCCCGGTCTATTTTTCCGGAGATACTTCGAGTTATGGCCCCGCACAGTCCGTTACTGAACCTTGATAGACCTCGCCTTGAAGTGCCCCCGGGCACCCGCTGTACTTGAACTAAGCTGCCACTGGGACCCTCTTCCGCGGGGATGGGTGCAGCCTCTTCTTTGCGTGGCCGGTTCGCTTGTTGCCCCGCGCAGCGGCCGCCGGCATCGCTAATTTCACCGTTGGTTGAAGGCTCAGAACAAAACGCTTGCCCAGAGCGCGCAGCACCTCCTCCATCCGCGGCAATTTGGATGGATGATGCGGGTCAAGAAGTCGTCGAACCTCCTTTTCATCCACTTGGAGTGTACGTGCGAGCGCTGCCTTGGAAATCGCAGCCTCCTTCATGGCCAAGTAGAGCGCAGCCTTGGCGCTCAAGGCCGAGCTTGGCGCTACAAGATATTCTCCTTTGCGAGGTGCCGAGGCTTCCGGAAAATCCTCTCCATCATCGATGCGCGCGGCAAACGCTTCGCCCATCGCGTCACTCGCCTGCGCTAGCGCCTCTTCAAGATCATCTCCCTGGGTAACCACTTCAGGCAGATCGCGGCAGGTCACCACGTAGCCGCCTTCCGTCGCCGGCTTGAGCCGGACCGCAT
>Ga0074045_10005712_pt1 | contig 10799 bp, 5 predicted proteins | sample BogForMeECP23OM2_FD_94442 | JGI IMG/M metagenome (GOLD analysis project Ga0074045, IMG submission 94442) | Bog forest soil microbial communities from Calvert Island, British Columbia, Canada - Bog Forest MetaG ECP23OM2 | ecosystem: Environmental > Terrestrial > Soil > Wetlands ... | reverse complement strand
AGAAATTTGCAGACCGCCTGAAGGCGAAAAAATTGGAGGGATTGGAGATGGAGACGCGCGTGATCGCAGGAAGCGGGCATTCGGGAGGGAAAGCCGAAGGATACTCTCGCGGGCTGCAGTTTGTTTTTACAAAGCCCTTCGTGGCCGTCGATGCTTCGATCCTCGATCAGTATACAGGAACATACCAGGTTAGCCCGGAGTTTAAAATAAAAGTTGTGCGGGAAGAAAATCAGCTTGTTGCTATCGCTCCCGACAGTTCAAAATTCGCCGTTCTCGCAGAGAGCGAGAAAGACTTTTATCTTAAAGGCCAATATCTGTTCATTCATTTTAGGAAAGATGACAAGGGGAAGGTGGCCGGATTCCAACTGGAACAGTTTAACGGTCAGCAATTTGTAGAGAAAGTGAATTAAGTGTCGATTGGGGAATTAGGTCAAAGGTCGCTGTCATTGTCATTCAGTAAGGAGATTATCGTTGAGCAGATATGCATTGTATTGTGCAGTTCTCTTGGCTCTCACAGTCATGGGTTCGCACGATTATTCGTTCGGCCAGAGTGCCACGAGCTTCACGAATCCAATCATCGCAGGCTTTCATCCCGACCCGAGCATTTGCCGGGTAGGAAAGGATTACTACCTCGTAAATTCTACGTTCGCCTATTTTCCAGGCATCAACGTGTATCACAGCAGAGATTTGGTGCACTGGCAATTAATCGGCTATGTGTTGAACAGGCCCGAGCAACTTAACCTCGACGGACAGGGTGTTTCGCGCGGGCTCTTTGCGCCGGCAATTCGTTATCATAATGGATTGTTCTACGTAACGTGCACCCTTGTCGACATCGGCGGGAATTTTGTTGCGACTGCAAAAGATCCGGCGGGCCCCTGGTCTAGCCCGGTATGGCTGCCGCAAATTAACGGTATAGACCCGTCATTGTTTTTTGACGACGACGGCAAAGCGTACATCATATACAACAGCATCCCGCCGGACGATACACCGCTCTACAATGGACACAGGACGATACGGATTCATGAATTTGATCCTGAAAGTATCAAAGTAAGAGGGGATGAGAAGATTCTCATCAATGGCGGTACCAACATCGGAAACAAACCGGCCTGGATTGAAGGGCCTCACATTTTGAAAAAAGATGGCACATACTATCTTATCGCTGCAGAAGGAGGAACTGAGGATCAACATTCTGAAGTAGTTTTCAAAAGTGAGAATGTATATGGTCCGTATGTTTCATACAAAAAGAATCCAATCCTCACTCAGCGGCAGTTGGATCCCATGAGACCAAACCCGATTACGTCGACAGGCCACGCAGATTTTGTGCAGACCGAGTCGGGGGATTGGTGGGCGGTGTTTCTCGGCTGCCGCCCTTATCATCCGTACGAGAAAGAATACTATAACACGGGGCGGGAAACATTTCTTGCGCCTGTGAAATGGGATAACGGCTGGCCTACGATCAATCCCGGGCATGAAGAAGTCCAATATCGTTATCCCTATCCGATAAGCCCCTCAACGGATTCGATCGACATTCCAACTAGCGGAAATTTTAGAACGAGAGATGAGTTTGATTCACCAAAACTCAATCTCAACTGGATCTTTTTGAGGACGCCTCACGAAAAGTGGTATGACTTGACTCAGAAAAAGGGCTGCTTGACGATGAGGCTGAGACCCGAAACCTGTGCCGGCAGTATGAATCCGAGCTTCCTGGGGCGGCGTCAGCAGCACCTGCGATGTTCCGTAAGCACGGCTTTGCTTTTCACTCCAAAGGCTGATAATGAAAAAGCGGGACTTCTGGTCTTTCAGAATGAAAAACATTTTTACTTCCTGTGCAAATCGTCGGAGAAAGGCGGGCCTGTGATCCAGCTTTATGCCTCGGACAGCAGCGGAAAATCTGCGAGCGGTATGGAACTGATCGCATCTTCGCCTGCCGGCAATCACGAAATGGAGAATGAAGTGATGCTGAAAATTGAAGCGAAAGAGGATATCTATTCGTTCTCTTACTCCGTCGATCCCGGCCGATGGATTCTGCTGAAAGACAGCGTCGATGCGAGGTTTCTCTCGACAAAGGTTGCCGGCGGCTTTGTGGGATGCATGGTTGCGATGTACGCAACCTCGCAGAAACAAGAGAGCAATACTGTTGCAGCGTACAATTGGTTTGAATACTCAGGCGATGATGAGGTGTATAAGTAAGCCGGCTTGAACTACCGATTTGATTATGCAGAAAAATATCTTACCTTGGTGTTGAGTATTTGAACATGCCGCATCCAATAATTCTTGAAATTACCTCGGTCCAGCGAAATACGTTGTTCAGCAGCCAGGATGATGTCCATTATGTCGCAACCCTCCTCGCTTGAAATCGATAATTGTCTTTGTAACGTCTGCGAATGGTCAGCAGTGAAGTTATCCGCACTCGTCGGTTTCCCATTTCGATCAATTCTTCAATCAGCAGTGAATACCAAAGAATTAAACTAACGGGGCACTCCCTAAACGGAAGTGCTGAAAACTCACATGAAAAGAATAACAATAGAAGAGGTCGCCAAACGAACGGGAGTTTCGAAGGGAACGGTTTCTGCCGTTATCAATGCAAAAAGTACGGTGAAGCCGGCCACACGAGACCACATCCTTGCGGTCATGAAGGAACTCAACTTTCGTCCAAAGGGGGTCGCAAGAAATTTAAAGAACGGCAATCAGGATAAAAGCATCGGCATCATCATTAAAGATTTAAATTATCCATTCTATACGTCGATCGCCGCGGGGGCGAAGGATTACGCGAACAGTAAAGGGTATTCCGTGCTCGTTACGAGCTCGGACGATGACCATGAAACCGAGAAAAAATTCTCGCATCTTTTTTCGGCAAAGGATATCAAAGGGATCATTATCGCTCCTATCGTTGCCGGCACTGCAGAAATAGAGCATTTGTTCAAACTTAAGATGATCAATTACCCCTTTGTTTTGCTGGAGGACGTCCGCGGAATACAGGCGAATGTGGTCGCCATCGACAACCTGAAAGCGATCAAAAAGGCCGTTAAATATCTTATCGACAGCGGGCACACGCGCATTGTGCATTTTGCAGGCCCGCCCCTTTCATCGCACACGCAGGAGCGCATCGAAGGTTTTCGCGATGCATTCAGCGAAAGCACGCTGGTATTTAATAAAGAGATGATTGTCTCCGTCGGTTCGCACTATGATGAAAGTTTCGCCAAAACGCTGGAATTTTTCAAGGGAAAAAAGCCGGAAGATTATCCAACGGCGATCGTCTGCTTTAACGATCATCAGGCTCTTGCCGTGATGACGGCTCTGAAGCAATTGAAGATTCGTGTACCCGACGACATATCGATCGTCGGGAACGACGATATCTACTATGCGCAGATCTACCCCGTTCCGTTGACGACAATTCGAGCACCCCAGCACGAGATCGGAAAGATCGCGGCCGAAATTCTTATCAGAAATATCGAAGCCCCAACGCTTTTGCCGAACGAACATGTCGTATTGGAAACGGAATTCATCGTCAGAGAATCGACAAGAGTCCTGAACAAGTAATGCCGAGGCTGTAATGAGGAAAAAGATGTGATAACCCTTTGGCGAGGACTGTGAAGGAGTTGACTACTGATCCTTAACTCCGGCATCAGTTCAAAGTAATTCCGCTTATCCATTTTCCTGTTTACTCAATTCCAAAGATTTATTCGGCGGGTCGTACTTCAGAACAATCAATCATTCGGAGATACTCATCATGCAAAAATTCCTCCTCGGATACGATATCGGAAGCTCATCGATCAAAGCCTCCTTCATCGACGCCGACACCGGGGAACTGGTCGTATCGGGAAATTCTCCCGAAACGGAAATGAAAATTGATTCGCCACGGCCGGGTTGGGCAGAGCAGCATCCGGATGCCTGGTGGGAACACGTTGTCGCTGCGACGAAAAAGATTCTTTCAAAAATCAGCACGGGATCAATTGAGGTTGCCGGAATCGGCATCTCGTACCAGATGCATGGGCTCGTTATGGTTGGGAAGAACATGGAGGTCCTTCATCCCGCTATTATTTGGTGCGACAGCCGCGCGGTTGAAATCGGAAACAGAGCCTTCATCGACCTTGGTCAGAACCACTGTCTTCACCATTACTTAAACTCTCCGGGCAACTTCACGGCATCGAAACTGAAATGGGTAAAGGAAAACAAACCCGATGTCTATTCGAAGATCGCGAAGATCATGTTGCCGGGAGACTATATCGCTCTGAAACTCACGGGTGAGATTTGCACGACCATCTCGGGCCTGAGTGAAGGAATTTTGTGGGACTTTGAAAAAAAGGGATTGGCGGATGACGTGCTGAAATTGTACGGTATCGACAAGAACCTGATCGCTGATATCGTCCCCACGTTCGGGTTCCAGGGCACATTGAGATCGAAGGCGGCGAAGGAGCTCGGTCTGAAAGCCGGAATCCCTATTACATATAGAGCGGGGGATCAACCGAATAACGCCCTCTCACTCCATGTGCTCAAGCCGGGCGAGATAGCGGCAACGGCAGGCACATCCGGAGTGATCTACGGAGTTGCGGAGAAGAACATTTTCGATCCTGCAAGCCGCGTCAATACTTTCGCCCATGTGAACTATACAAAAGAACAACCCTTTACGGGTGTGCTCCTTTGCATCAACGGAACAGGGATTCAATATAGTTGGATCAAACAAAGCATTTTGGACGGGCGGTATTCGTACGATGAAATGAATACGTTTGCATCGGCGGTTGCAGTCGGCTCGGAAGGTCTGTTCTGTTTTCCGTACGGCAACGGTGCGGAAAGATGCTTGGAGAACAAAGACGTGCTAGCACAGTTTTCGGGCATTAATTTCAATATCCATAATAGAGCACATCTGATCAGGGGGGCGCAAGAAGGGATTGTTTTCACATTCCGGTATGGGCTGGACATCATGAAAAGCATAGGAATGGAATTCGGCGTCATTAAGGCGGGCGACTCCAACTTATTCCAAAGCCGGGTGTTCAAAGAGGCGTTCGTTAACACATGCAACGTCGACCTTGAAATTTACAATACCGACGGATCGCAGGGAGCAGCCCGAGGCGCTGGAATTGGTGCCCGGTACTATTCATCTCCAGATGAGGCCTTTAAAGACCTAAAAGTAATTGAAAAACTGAGTCCACAAGCCGAATTGGTCAAAAAGTATGGTTCGGTCTATGAAACTTGGAATAGCCATCTCTCCAGGCTCCTTGGAAGGTAATTCTTATTATTTCGCTTGACATGAAGGAGAATTATTCATAACATTGAATCGGTTCAATTCTATTTGAACTGATAAAGTATCGGAGGAGCTTTTTAAGAAGAGGCGAGCTTTTGCCTAAGACTCCTTCGTCAACGCAATAACACCCGCCTTACAAATTCGAGAAGAGACTTCAAAATGACCATGAGCACTAAATATTTCCCGAAAATCAAGCAGCAGATTCCCTATGAAGGGAAGAACTCCAAGAATCCTTTTGCATTCAAATATTACAACAAAGACCAGCGTGTTGGTTCCAAGACGATGAGAGAACACCTTCGATTCTCTGTTGCCTATTGGCATACACTGATGGGCAACGGCAGCGACATGTTTGGAGGTGCGAGTTTCGACAGGGCGTGGCGCCGATCGAACGACCCGATGGATCGTGCCAAGGAGACATTGGAAGCGGCCTTTGAGTTTTTCCAAAAGCTTGGTGTTGACTATTATTGTTTCCACGACCGGGATATCGCTCCTGAAGGTGAAAACTTCTCTCAATCGATTAAGAATTTGCAGACGATCGTTCAGCTTGCCAAAGCACTGCAGAAGGATACGGGCATCAAACTTTTATGGGGAACGGCCAACTTATTCGGGAGTGCTATTTATTCGCAGGGGGCGGGAACAAGCCCGAACGCTCACGTTATGGCCCATGCCGCGGCTCAAGTAAAGAATGCCATCGACGCGACGAAAGAACTCGGGGGAGAAAACTATGTCTTCTGGGGAGGACGCGAGGGATACGAAACCCTGCTGAACACCGATTTGAAAAAAGAGCAGGAACATATTGCGAGATTTCTTCATATGGCCGTCGACTACAAACGCACAATTGGATTCAAGGGGCAGTTCCTCATCGAACCGAAACCGGCGGAGCCGATGAAACATCAGTATGATTCAAACGCGGCGACAACGCTCTATTTTCTGAAGGAGTATGATTTGCTCGACGATTTTAAGCTCAACATCGAGGCAAACCATGCGACGCTTGCAGGCCACACATTCGAGCACGAGCTGGCAGTATCTTCAGCGGCGGGAAAATTGGGGAGCGTCGACGCGAACCGCGGCGATCTTTTGCTCGGCTGGGATACCGATCAATTTCCGACGGATATTTATTCAACGACACTTGCGATGATGATCATCCTCAACCAAAACGGGCTGGGAAAAGGGGGATTGAATTTCGACGCCAAGGTGCGGCGCAGTTCGAACGACCCGCTTGACCTCTTCCATGCGCATATCGGCGGCATGGATACGTTTGCCCGCGGGCTTGTCATCGCTCATTCCATCATTGAAGACAAGGCATTTTCCAAATTTATTGAAGAACGCTACGAAAGCTTTGACTCTGGCATCGGCGCTAAAATTATGTCGGGCAAAGTCAGTTTCGAAGATCTGGAAAAATGGATTATCAAAGAAGGGAAGCCGGAGTTGGAAAGCGGCCGGCAAGAAATGCTGGAGAATCTTCTCAATTCGTATATTCTTTGATAATGAAAGCGATACGCTCGGACAAAACCGGGGGTTTCTCCGGCAGCGGGAAAAAGATTTTCAAGAAGAGGCGGGAGCTATTCATCAAAAGGCAGTACATAATGTATTCCGGGATGCCTTTGTACGAATAATCAATCAAACATCAATTAGCTATAGTCGCAATGATCCAATTGTTACGACGGACTGCAAATTTTGTTTTTGAAATGTTTTCGTTGATCTGTGTGTCGGCAGACCAGCAGCAGGTATGGATTCAGGTGTATCGCTTTCGGGTGATCGCTCCACGGTGAGTGTACAACGACTCACCAACAAGGACGGTCGCCCGATTTTTTTTATTTCTCCAGTGTTTATCTCGTCATAGGAATTTTAGACATTGGTAATAGCATTCATACGACGCTCTCTACAGGACTTTCAGTTCAGGAACAGTTGTCGGCCCGATTATTCCGTGTCTGGCAACACATGGATGAACAAATGAGTCGAGCATGTCATGCGGCCCGGAAGAGGCTGCAAAAACAAAATAAGGAGATACTTTTGTGAAAACCTCATGCGGTCTTATTACGGCAGCAATGCGTTCTTCGATGAGTCATATCGGCCGTCGTTTCTCAAGTGGAAGAGACCTTTTTATAGCTGGAATTTTTTTGTTACTCCTTGCTCCATCACTCATGGCCAGCGGAATAGTCAAGGGTAAGGTATTTGACAAGGACTCAAAGGATGCATTGCCCGGTGCAAATGTTATCATCAAAGGGACGAGCATCGGTACGGCGACCGATCTGAACGGGGCGTTCTTAATTTCTAATGCTCCGTCCGGCGAACAGACGATTACGGTTTCATACCTCGGATACGTGCCGGCGAGCATCACCGTGAAAATTCCTGATGGCGGTACAGTCGCTCAAGACTTTTACCTCGGAGCTACGACGATAAAAGGAGAAACGGTGGTTATCACTGCGCAGGCGCAGGGTCAGATACAGGCGATCAACGAGCAGCTCGCTTCCGATAAAATTGTCAACGTCGTATCCGAAGCGAAGATTCAAGAACTTCCTGACTTCAATGCTGCCGAGGCAATAGGCCGTCTGCCGGGTGTCTCAACCCTCCAAAGCTCGGGTGAAGCCAACAAAATTGTCGTTCGAGGTTTGGCTCCGCAATACAACGAAGTCGCCGTCGGCGGAATCACACTTGCATCAACAGGCAGCACGCAAATCGGTGCGACTTCTCTTCCCGGGCTTACATCGGGCGCGGTCAACGACGACAGAAGCGTTGATCTTTCGATGGTAACGCCGTATATGATCAAGTCGATCGAAGTCTATAAAACGCTGACTCCGGACATGGAAGCAAACGCTATCGGCGGATACGTGAACATGGAACTCAGGGAAGCTCCGTCCGGACTCCACGGAGATGCACTTTACCAATCCGGTTATACCCAGAAGGACAACACGTATGGTAACTACAGAGCGGTTGCATCCGGCAGCGACCGTTTCTTCGACGACCTTCTCGGTATCTATGTGCTCGGGAACGCCGAGAGTTATGACCGCAGCGCGGATAATATGAATGCAAGCTATCTCACCGCAGGATCTGTCGTAAATCCGAACGGGTATAGAGATGTCATTGTGAACAACGTCACGCTGAATCGTCACGACGAAACCCGGAACCGGTACGGCGGGAATGTGATTCTTGACTACAAGCTTCCTTCAGGCTCGATCAAGTCTGTCAACATGATCAGCCGTTTGAATTCTGATTATCAAGATTACAATACGATTTTGAATTACCGCAGCGATATTGTCAACAAGAGCTTGGGTTTTCAGTATAAAGCTGGAAACAGCAACACCGATCTTGCCGTCAATTCGCTGGAGTATTCGGACGACTACGGGTTTATGACCGCAGACATTAAGGCGGCCAACACGTATTCTCGGAATTACCTCCCGCTTTCGCCCGTTTTCGCCTTTTTCCAGAACGGAGCAACAGCAGGTTTTACGACCGGGGATATCAACATCACTCCCGATAATTTGTCTCATCTCGTCAATTACAACGCCCCCGGCGACACAACATTTTTGGGCTCGACCAGTTTGTTCAGTTCCGATTATCGCGAGAACGACCAAGTCTATAAAGGCGATTTCAAGATTCCGTTCAATCTCGAACCGTCGGTCACCGGTTCCTTAAAGTTTGGCGGGCAATATCGGTACAATCTGCACAACAACGAACAGAGCACGCCGTACGTAACGATAAATCGGGGAGTCGCCAACAACACCGACATCAATCGCCAGGTCACGAATGCTATCGGATCGCTGTATCCTAATTTGGTCTATGCATCATCTACGAATCAATTGCTGGCATCAAACTTCACCTCAAGTAATACAAAACTCCTGAACAGTTTTTTAAACAACAAATTTGGGTCCATCTATTGGGCTCCCGATGCGACTATTCTCAATAACATAGTTAACTTCATCAGCAAAGATCCTGCCCTTCTGGCACCAAGTTCTGTTGGAGGATGGTTCGACGGTCCATATCAGAACCTCCCAAATAATTACAAGTACGTCGAGAGCTATTACGCGACCTACATCATGTCGGAATTGGTTATTGGCCCAGACTTCAATGTGGTCGGCGGCGCACGGTATGAAGAGACCAAGGGTTTGTACCAAGCGTACAACATGGAGGATGAACGCAATCCTGTAAGTCAGACGTATAAGACGGTAACGGTGTATCCACAAAACCACTACTGGCTGCCGATGGTGCAGGGTAGATATAACCTGGCTGAATGGAGCGATATACGCTATTCTTATTCGCAGACGCTTGCAAGACCAGATTACACCCAGATGTCGCCCCATTTCAATATCGGGGCCGATTCACCTCATCAGATTTATGGAGGCAACCCTAACCTTGTACCGGCACAGGCCTATAATCACGATCTGGAGATCACGCTTCATAGCAACACAATCGGACTCTTATCGGTTGGTGGTTTCTACAAGGAGGTAGATCATTTCACTTATTCGACAGCGTACCAGGTTTATAGCAAGAGTGTCTACGACAAATTTGGGATCACCGGACTCGACTCTCTTAATTCATTCGAGGGTTATCTGGCTTCTACTGACGCAGGTGCAGTGTTCAACACGTTCATCAACAGTCCTTACAAAGCGTTCGTGAGAGGAATCGAGACCGATTTTCAAACGAGGTTCTGGTACCTGCCATTTCCGCTCGACGGGATCGTGCTCGGGGCTAATTACACTTTTGTGAGGTCGCAAGCCAGATATCCATATTACGATGTGTCCGGCGCCAGAGGTGTCGTAACACAGTACACCGACAGTACGCGGGCCGGCCGTTTGGTGTATCAACCCAACGACATCGTGAATGCATACCTGGGGTATGACTATAAGGGATTTTCTGCCCGTGTCTCCTGCGTCTACCAGGGAAATGCTGTCAGCTATGTCGGCGCTTATGCTGAAGCGGATGGCTACACCAAGGACTATTTTCGCATAGACGTGTCGGCCAGGCAGAAGCTGCCGTGGGAAGGAGTGGAGATTTATATGGATGCCAACAATCTCAACAACGAATCGAATATCTCGGCTCAGCAGTCGATCGGCGGATTTACAAATGAACAGTACTACGGACTCACGGCCGACCTCGGGTTGAGGATAACCCTGTAAGAGCGGCGACGGCACAGAGTGTTATTTAAACTTACAATTATGTTCAACATCAGAAGGAGCAAAAGCATGAAGTACTTCGTTCGGCCACTACTATTCTTAGGGGTAGTCATGATACCCTTTGTGCTGCAGGCACAGACTGACACGATCGTTGTAATAAGCGATCTGACCACAAGCACCCAGGGGAACCTTAACAACGCTATTAACACCGTGATTCAGGCGGATTCAGTTAATCATACCAGCAACTTCTCGAATACGGTTTTCATGTTGCAGCCGTACGGCTACTACATTCTCACCGGGACGATCACGACACCCGCGCATTCGCGCTTTTACCTTGAGGGGCCGGTGCCGGGCATTACGCAAGCGACCGCTCCGCCTCAAATAGCGTGGTCGTCGAACGGCGGCGTATCCACAACGTATAATTTCGACTGTTATGGCGACGT
>Ga0074045_10005710_pt1 | contig 10802 bp, 7 predicted proteins | sample BogForMeECP23OM2_FD_94442 | JGI IMG/M metagenome (GOLD analysis project Ga0074045, IMG submission 94442) | Bog forest soil microbial communities from Calvert Island, British Columbia, Canada - Bog Forest MetaG ECP23OM2 | ecosystem: Environmental > Terrestrial > Soil > Wetlands ... | reverse complement strand
TTCCACGCAGACGATTTCGTCGTCGTTCCATCCTGCACGGAATTTCACGGTGAAGGGAATCTTGACGGCGGCGCGCACGGCTTCGAAAATCTGGCGGATGAGCGGCAGATCGCGGAGCAGGCCGGAGCCGCCGTTGCACTTCACTACTTTTTTCGCCGGGCAGCCGAGGTTCAGATCGACTAGATCGAAACCGAGGTCTTCCACCAGGCGGGCGGCATCGGCCAGCACGTTCGGACTGCTTCCGAAAAGTTGGGCTGAGACTGGGTGCTCGTCTTCGTAGAAGTGAAGATAGCGTCCGCGGACGCGCTGGTCGCGGAGCACTCCGTCGGCCGAAGTGAATTCGGTCATGATCAGGCCGCATCCACCGAGGTTTTTGATGAAGCGGCGGAAGACAGTGTCGGTGACGCCGGCCATGGGTGCGAGCACGGTGGCAGGAGCGATGGTAACAGTCCCAATCTTCAGGACTGCAGGAAACAGGTTTGATGCGGGGACGAATGATGGATGGACGGGCGTTTGCCCCGTCCGACCTGCCACAGCGTCCGGATTGTCCCAGATTTTCTGCACGCCCTATTCTACGTCCTTTCGAGCACCAGCCATGATATGCGGGTCCGCGTGGTGCACCAGTTACGGGCTTGCGGAAAAACAAGCTCCCCAGCAGGAAGCGTCACCTCAGCGGCTGAAAGCCGACGCGGAAAATACGACGGTTATCGCAGCGGTAAACCGCTGCGCCACCCAAAGGCAAAATCAAGCGCAAGTGCAAAGACCTGGGCAGACGCAGCCGCGGAATCCCACCCTTGCGCAAGAAACGCGCAAGGATGAGGCACCCATCGGCCGAGCAAATCCGGCCACAAAAACAAAATACGTTAGTTTTTCAGCAATCAGCCGCTGGAAGAGCGAAGGGGAGTCTGCTTCATGCTGATGCGAAACGGGCTAGGTTGCGCCGCCTAGACTGGACGCCTTTCCATCTTGAGCAGGCGGGCAAATACACGAACGATCATGCCATCGAAACGAGTACCGCTCAGCTTGTGCAACTCCGCCAGCGCTTGCTCATCGGTTTTGGCAACGGCGAACGAGCGATCGCTGGTCATGTTCGTATAGGCGTCCGCGACGGCGAGGATGCGACCGTACAACGGTATCACCTCACCTTTTAGGCCTAAGGGATAGCCACTGCCGTCGAAGGCCTCATGATGGGATTCGACAGCCTCCGCTAGGCGCTCGATTTCAGGAATCGCGCGCAACACATCCGCGCCAATCTGGGGGTGGGTTTTGATCACTGCGAATTCATCCTCCGTCAGGGCTCCCGCTTTGTTCAGGATTCGCTCCGGGATAAACAATTTGCCCACATCATGCACGCGGCCTGCGAGCGTGATGTCTTCCACTTCCTGCGCGGACAGGTTGAGTCCGCGAGCGATGATTCCGGCATAGTGCCCACATTGCTCGCCGTGTCCCGGCGTGTAGCGTTCTCTGAGTTCGGCTGCGCGCGACAGGGCTTCGATGGCTTCCTTCATCGCTCGTTGGTTTGCGTTACCTTCATTCCGATCCTGGCGTCCGCAGAGCTTGCGCAGCGTGGTGACCAACTCTTCGAGGTGCTCGGGGCCGTTATGCTCGCGTTGCAGAAATCCTTCGATATAGCCGGAGACAAGCTGGCTTTGCACAGCGGGGCCTTCGCCAAAGGCATTGGAGGTAGAAACCTGGTTACCGCCCGCGTGCTTGGAGACGTACATGCCTTCGTCGGCCACGCGAATCAGATCTTCCATCGCGAAACCGTGCAGGGGGAAACTGGCGACACCGAAACTGCCGGTGATGTGGTGCTCTTCCAGCATGGGATCGGTCGCCAGCCACAAGCGCAATCTTTCCGCCAGCACCTGCGCCTGCTCGATACCGGTCTCGGGCATGAGAATGATGAACTCGTCTCCACCATAGCGGGCAACCACGTTGGACTGACGACATTTCTGTTCGAGCAAGCGGCCGACGCGAGCCAGCACCAGATCGCCTTCGAGGTGGCCGAGGGAATCGTTGACCTCTTTGAATTTATCCAAATCGATGAGCACAACCGAGAAGGGGCGGCCGGAACGGGAGGCGCGCCTCCACTCCGAAGTCAGCGCCTCCCAGAAAAAGCGCCTCGTCTTGATGCCGGTCAATCCATCCGTGATCGATTGCTGCTGCAGTTTTTGGAAGACGAAGGAATTGTGCAACGCCGTCGCCAGAAGATCGGCCAGGGTATTGAGAATGAGAACATCCTGGGGAGCAAACGCATTTTCATCGCGGCTCTCCACGTTGAGCACGCCCAGCAAAGACTCGCCGTAGCTGATCGGCAGGCAAAGGACGGCTCGCGATTCCGGCAGCACGCCGGCAAGCTGTCCCGGCCCGGCATTTTGCACCAGAGCACTGGCGCCGGTGCGCGCCACTTTTCCGAGAACGCCGCTGCCGACCGCGATGCGGCGGCCCAGGGTTTGCGAGGTTGTCCCGGCCTCGGCTTTGATCTCAATATCCTTGGTGGCATAGTCCATGATGCCGATGCCGATGTGATCGTAGCGGAAGTTCTTCTGAATCTCGCGCACGATGTTGGCCATCATTTGCTCGGCGTCTTCGCTGGAGATGGCCATTTTCGAGATGCTGTTGAGGAACGCGAGATGGCGGGCGCGGCGCTGCTCCTCGGTGAACAGGCGCGCATTTTCGATGGCCACGCCGAGTTGGCCGGCAGCGGTTTGCATGACCTCAAGATCCCTGGCCACGAACTGCAATTCCCGTTGCGTACTCAAAGCCGCCATAACTCCGGCGGGTCTGCCGCCGAGAAAAATGGGCGCGGCGCAGAACGACCGCGCCGGCCGGGGGGGCACGAAATCCACTCCCAGCTTGGAACGCATCTTTTCCAGATCGGATTCGATCAGCAGGGGCTCTCCGGTCCGGAGAATGTACTCGGTAAATCCGTTGGCCACTTTGCGCCCACGTTTGGGAAGGATAATTCCGCCTTCAATCTCCAGTTCGAAACGAATCTCATCTTCTTCCTGAAAGGCGATGTAGAAATTGCTGGTGTCAAAAATCTGGCCCAATTCGACCTGAACGGTGCGCAGCACTTCGTCCTGGTTGAGATGAGAACTGATGGCCTGTCCGATCTCGGTGAGCAGTTCGTACTCCTTGGTGCGGCGTTGCGCTTCGTGCATGACTACGTAGTTTTCCAGCGTCAGCGCGATCTGTAGAGCCAGCCCGATCAGCAACCGCAGGTTGGAAGAACCGAACATCCGCCGTTCCGCGTGCGGGAATAAAAGCACTCCGAAGTTGTGTTCCCGCGTTTGCAGGCTCACCGCCATCAGGTCGGTGATTCCCTCCGCCAGCAGGGTTTGCTTGCAGGCCTCGAATTTTCCGCCCGAAAGCGCCGGCAAAGGCTCTTCCAGTTCCCGGAGATTCCGGAAAGTGACGACGCCTCCGCGTCGGTAGGCAAGTTCGGCGATGTAATCGCCGGCCTGTGTCTTTTGCAGTCTCTCCAGAAACTCGGCGGAAAATCCCTTTTGTACTGACGGCACGGCGCCGCGCCATTGCTGGGAAACAAAAAACACGGCGCGCCGCGAGGGCAGAGGGGCGACCAACCTTTCCACAAAAGCCTGCAAGCTGGGGACCAGGTCGCTTGCGGACAGCAATCGTCGCGGGTCGATACCCAAGGTCGAGAAGGCCAAGGCATTTTCCTGCACCGCATTGCGCTCGTTCTCAAAGAGCACCATCACCATGGCGAGGGCGAGCAACATCTGTGGAATGGGCGCGAGAAACCCTCCCAGTTGGCCCACAGCTTCGACGAAGGGTTGACTGAGTTGGCCAGCCCACATGAGCGCCGCCCACAGGGCCAGGGCAAACGCGAGCGTGCGGAAAGCCACGGAATTTCTGCGAAAAGCATAGCGGTAGTAATAAAACGAACAATACAACAGAGTGACGGCGAGCGCGATTTCCATGCGCAAATAAATTGGCGGGGGAGTTGCGGTTTCGCTGAAAACACCACCTGCCATGTGAGCCCGCAAGCTGACGCAGGCCAGCAGCACTCCGGCCACGGTCAAGGCGACGTCATACCACTTCAGTTGGAACGGTTCCTTCATCAGGCGGGTGGAGACAAAAATGCTGATCGCCATGGCCACCAGCAGCAGCGAGCTCAGCAAAAACAATAACGGGGAAGGCCCGTAGGAATGTTCGAACGCCTGCAGCGCGAAGTGCAGAAAATAGGCCGTCCACGCGAGTTGCCATGCCCGAAAATAGCTATGACGGTTTTGCTCATACAAATAGGTAAAGACGAGCAGGACCAAGAGGGCCACGGCCCCGGGGATCAGCACCAAACCTGTAGAAACACTATTCATCGATCAACCAGCCTCAATTGATGATTCCTCATCAATCCCTGATGGCCCCGGATGGAATTTTTCTGGCGTAATGCTGGCTAATCCTGTCACACCAGACCGATCGAAACAATAGGCGTCTTCCGACCGGTTCCGCCCTGGGCACGGCATTTCGAGAAGTATCTTCTTATCAGATGCAATGCCGCTATAGCTGCCTTCTCTCCAAGCGTTACCTCGGTAACCTCCCAGTAACCACACACAAGAGCCTTCGTGCAACTTGGTGCCCTTCGGGTTTCAGGCTGTTTCTGGGGCGCATCGTCAAACTGAGCCAGTACCCGGTCCCGGTCAGTGTGCGCGTAGAGCCAAAACCCCAATCCCGCTATACTCAAAAGTTATGCTTCGTGTTCGTTTTGCGCCGTCTCCCACCGGGTTTCTGCATGTCGGCAGTGCACGCACTTTCATTTTCAATTGGCTTTACGCCCGTCACAACCATGGAACTATGGTCCTCCGGCTCGATGATACCGACGTTGAGCGGAACACCGATGCCTCCGTTAGCTCCATCTTCGAGGGTCTGCGGTGGCTCGATCTCGGATGGGACGAGGAATACAAGCAATCGGAACGGCTGGCGCTGCATCGGCAGATCGCCGATGCGATCTTCCAGAAGGGATTGGCTTACCGGGATTTTACGCCCGCCCACAGCGGCGACAGCGAAAAGTCGGGTGCCAACCAGACCTGGCTCTTCAACCCGGGCATGCGCGAACTCTCCCGCGCCGAGAGCGACCGCCGAGCCGCTGCCGGAGAATCCTTCGCGCTACGCTTCCGTGTCCCGCGCGGCACCGATCAGCAAATACGCTTTACCGATGCTGTCTATGGGATGCAAATCAAATCCGCGGACGACATCGAAGACTTCGCGCTCCTACGCTCCGACGGCATGCCCACCTACCACCTCGCCTCCTGTGCCGACGACATCGATCTGCGTATCAGCCACGTCATCCGCGGCCAGGATCATCTCTCGAACACTTACAAGCATGTGCTTATTTTCGAAGGCGCGGGCGCGAGGCCGCCGCAGTTTGCGCATCTCCCGCTGCTGGTTGCTCCCGACGGATCGAAGCTCTCCAAGCGCCGCCACGGGCCGGTTGTCAGCGTTACCACTTACCGCGACGCCGGATTTCTTCCCGAAGCCTTCATCAACTTTCTGTGCCTGCTCGGTTGGTCGCCGAAAGATAATCGGGAAAACATGACGCGTGAGGACCTGATCGATGCGTTTTCGCTGGAAGGCATCAACCGCGCCAACGCAGTCATTAATTTCAAGGAGCCGGCCACCACCCCCGACGAAAGCTTCGACCCCAAAGCCGTCTGGCTGAATGCTGAACACATCCGCGGGCTTTCGATCGACGACCTCAGCGCGCGCTTGCTTCCCGTGGTCCACGCGGCAGGATTTCCGATTACTCCGGAGAAAATGCACGCGATTACGCCGCTGATACGCGAGCGCATCAAGCTTCTGCGCGAAGTCCTAAGCGCCGCCGATTTTTTCTTCGTGGACCGACTCCCGCCCTACGACCCAGCCGAATTGATTCCGCAAAAGGGAGACCCCGCCATGGCGCTCAAGGTATTAACCCGAGCGAAAGAAGTCCTGGCGCAAACGGAATTCTCCCACGATCCTCTGGACCATGCTCTCCGCGCCGCTGCGCAAGAAATGGGCGTAAAAGCGGGACAGATGTTTCAACCTGTCCGAGTAGCTGTTTGCGGACGCAAAAATGCACCGCCTCTGTTTGAGACACTCCAGGTTCTGGGACGGGAAACCACATTGGCAAGGACTGAGCAGGCGATCGAGAAGCTAAAGTAGAATTGCGCGGCGGATCCGTCTCGCCGCGATCGAGAAGTTCGACTCCGTTCTGGCCATACAGCCTATAGGTATGGGAGCGCTGCAGCCAGAACACAGCACCCGCCACAATGAGAACGCCAATGAGCAGCACCGCCATCCGCCGCAAGAAATCGTCCTGATTGGGAGCCACCTTCGCAATGAGCGCGCCCAGCAGCAGTCCCATGAGCAGGCCGCCGACGTGCGCCGCGTTATCGATGCCACCGATCATTGCCCCAAAGAAGAGGTTGTAGCCGACAAACGTAACGACGCTTCGCTGCAGTCCGCCGATCGCAGCGCGTGGCAGCGAGAATTCGCCTAGATAGAACGATGAGATCAGAGCACCCGCGATTCCGAAGATTGCACCCGACGCTCCGACGCTGTGAACTGGATTCGAAAGATGCCAGATCAAACTTCCGAGGCTGGCGCTCAAACCGCAGATCAAGTACACCGCGGCAAATGTCCAGTGACCGTAGACCGATTCCGCTAGCCTGCCAAGGTTCCACAGGCACCACATGTTAAATGCGATGTGCAGCAACCCGCCGTGAATGAAGACACAAGCGAGCAGCCGCCACCACTGGCCACTGAGCGTATATGGCCCGTAGTTGGCGCCTAAGCGCACGGAAAGTTGCAGCCAGGCTTGACTACCGAACACCGTAAAGCCAACCGCTAATGTCATGGCGACGAACACCGCAACATTAATTCCGAAAATCGCCTGAGTCACCGCCATCGAACTGGACTGCTGCCGCATCCAGGGCACGGTTTCGACTCGCTGAATTGGGATATCTTCGCCGCGCTTCGCAGCTTCGTTCATCACGCACCACTGGCAAAGCTTCTTGCCGAAGCTAAGGGCTGGAAGCTGACGACCGCATTGCACGCAATTTGCCATGAGGATTTGGCACCCGCCGGCCGTGATTTCACAGAAGGCCGCGGTGCTTCTGGACGCAGATTATCATGTGAGAAGCGGTTAGCAGGCGCCGCGAATTCACTTTGCCCATATAAAATGTGAGGAGTATGAGCACTACTAACTCAACTTCATCTAAATCCGAAGAATCTGCCGGGAACTCGCCTTTCGAGTCTCGCCCCTCGAACTTCATCCGCGACATCGTTATTGACGACATCAGAACGAAGAAGTATGGCGATGCGGTCATCCAGACCCGCTTTCCTCCCGAACCCAACGGCTATTTGCATATCGGCCATGCCAAGTCTATCTGCCTCAACTTTGGATTAGCCGACGAGTTCGGCGGCAAGACCAACCTTCGCTTCGACGATACGAACCCGGAAAAAGAAGAGCAGGAATATGTGGATTCCATTCTAAAGGACGTCCGCTGGCTGGGTTTCGAGTGGGACGGTCTGTATTACGCTTCCGACTACTTCGATCAGCTCTACGAGTGGGCGATCAAGCTCATCAAAGACGGCAAAGCGTATGTCGACGATCTAACGGCGGAAGAAATTCGCCAGTATCGTGGCACGCTCACCGAGCCCGGCAAGGAAAGCCCGCATCGCAACCGCGAAGTGAAGGAGAACTGGGACCTGTTCGAGCGCATGCGCAAGGGCGAGTTTCCAGACGGATCGCGCGTGCTGCGCGCCAAAATTGATATGGCGTCGAAGAACCTGAACCTGCGCGATCCGGTCATGTACCGCATCCTGCGCGCCGAGCATCACCGCACCGGCGACAAGTGGTGCATCTATCCCATGTACGACTACGCGCATGGTCAGTCGGATTCCATAGAACACGTAACGCATTCGATCTGCACGCTCGAATTCGAAGATCATCGCCCGCTTTACAACTGGTTCATCCAGCAACTTGGCATTTTCCCGTCGCAGCAGATGGAGTTCGATCGCCTCAGCCTTACCTTCACGCTGCTCAGCAAGCGCAAGCTTCTAACTTTAGTGCAGGAAAAACGCGTGACCGGATGGGACGATCCGCGCATGCCCACACTTTCCGGCATCCGCCGTCGCGGCTACACGCCGGAGGCGATTCGCAATTTCTGCGCGGCCATCGGAGTATCGAAAACGAACGGCACGCTCGAACTCGCGATGCTCGAACACTTCGTCCGCGAAGATCTGAACAAGCGCGCACCACGCGTGATGGCGGTGCTGCGGCCTGTGAAGGTCGTAATCGACAACTATCCCGAAGGTCAGGTGGAGGAGGTCGATGCGGTCAATAATCCCGAAGACGAAAGTGCAGGGAAACGCAAAGTACCATTCTCCAGGGTGCTCTATATCGAGCAGGATGATTTCCGGGAGGATCCGCCGAAGCAGTACTACCGCCTATCGCCCGGTCGCGAGGTTCGGCTGCGTTACGGCTACTTCATTACCGCAAAGAGCGTGGTAAAGAACGACAACGGAGAAGTGGTCGAGGTGCATTGCACTTACGATCCGGCCACGCGCGGCGGCAACGCTGCGGATGGGCGCAAAGTGAAATCGACCATCCACTGGGTCTCCGCCGAACACGCGCTCAACGCCGAAGTGAGAAACTACGACAAGCTCTTCGTCAAGGAAGATCCGAATCAGGTTGAAGAAGGCCAGGAATTCACGGCGAACTTGAATCCGAATTCGCTGGAAGTGATTGCCAGTGCCAAGCTGGAACCATCGCTGGCGAATGCGCCGATCGAAGCCCGATACCAGTTCGAACGTCTCGGTTATTTCTGCGTGGACCCAGATTCAAAGCTCGGGCATCCAGTCTTCAACCGCACGGTCGCGTTGAAAGATACTTGGGCGAAAGTCGAGAAAAAAATCGACGGGAAGCCCAGGAATTAAACTGCGGAGAGACGGGCGCCTCGCCCTACCTTAAGCCCGGCTCTCCACCAGCTACAACCTAGAGACACGGCCTGCCGGTTCGCGCTCAAAGCACCTGGCACGCCTCGTCGAAATCAAGGCGCGGGCTGCGCGGGAAAAGCTTGCTGTGATCGCCATAGCCCAGATTACAAAGAAAATTCACTTTCCATTTGCCATCGGGAAAGAATTCGGCATTCACCTTCGCCGCGTCGAAGCCCGACATTGGGCCACAATCGAGTCCCACGGCTCGAGCCGCGATCATGAAGTAAGCCCCTTGCAGTGAACTGTTACGGAATGCCGTCTCCTCGATCAATGCCGGTTTCCCCACGAAATAGGAACGCATGTCCGCATGGGGAAATAGCTTGGGAAGTTTCTCGTGGAACTCGGCGTCCCAGGCAATGATTGCGGTGATTGGTGCCGCCTTGGTTTTTTCGACATTGAGCGGAGCCAGCGCGGGCAGAAGCCGCGCCTTGGCCGCTTCGCTTTCGAGAAACAGGAAGCGGGCGGGACTGGAATTCGCGCTGGTCGGTCCCCAGCGGGCAAGTTCGTAAGCTTCGCGCAGCGCGGCGAGCGGCACACGCGTCGGCAGCCACGCACTATGCGTGCGCGCTTGCCGAAACAGCTGGTCCAATACTTGGCTGGAGACTTTGGTTGGTTGCGCGGCGGTATCTTGCCTCTGTGTCATCGTTCCTGCCTCTAGGGTGGTTTGGTAAAACTCTTAGATGGCAGGGAGCACTACAAGGATTCGAAACCGATGGCAAGAGGCAAGAAAGCATTATGTCCTGCCGGAATCGCCGCGCTCTGCATGATTTAGACAAATTTCACGATCTACTGCCACGGTCCTCCCGTATGCACAATCCACAGGTCGGTATCGGGCGATGCGATCACCTCAAATGGCATCCAGAAGTAGCCCCGCTGTCCCCAATCCTCGCCCCAACTATTCTGAATAAGCGCCAGCTGTTTCGCGAAGTCGTAACCGAGACAAAGTACTTCGTGGCCGCCCTGTTGCTGCTCTCCAGATATCGGAACCGGCATGATGCCGCTCTCCGCTACCTGATCCGACATGAATGAGTCATAGACCGTAAACCCCACTAGCACCGGCCAAGGCGTTGCATCGCTCAGGCAACACAGAAAATCCGATAACCCTGCGATGCGGTGATAAGCGCCCGTCTTATACTTCAGCGCATTCGCGATCTGCGCTGGCGTGGGCTTCGTAATCCGGCCCGCGATATACGGATACAAGGCCGTCTCGCAGCAACCGAGTGCGGTCAGCACCTGGCATGCGGTACGGGGCATAGCACCCTCATCCTTCGGGAAGTCGTTGCTGGCGAGTAATTCCTCGGCATACAGGCATTGCGGACTAAGAACCGGTGAGGCCTTCTCATACTTCCGCGCGATCCACTCGCGCGCTGAGGAGAAGGCGTGTCCGGTACAGCTGCCTTCCTCGCCCTGATCCTTGACCGGCCCTCCCCACTCCCGCAGATCCACATGGAGGACCGCCGGCCGCACCGACGAGGCAGCGCGGTACATCCGATCACGAACATCGTGAACATCGCGGAGCGCGCCAAATTTGCGTTTCATTAGTTACCGTCCTTTCGATTCACAACGTCTGAGGAGCCCTCGCATTCGTGCCCGATCGGCCACGCTAAGTACGTTGCCCATTTATTTCAGGTAGCCTAACGAGACATACCGAGCCACCTTAGAGTGCTGATGAATGACTAACTTCGGAGTGACCGCGTCCACGGCAGCATTTCCGGTCTTGGCCGTAAGAATAACGTTGTAACTCGCCACGAAGTTCCGCAGCTTGAGGAGAGGCTCTGCGCTAGCGTTCTCCGCCGAAGAGG
>Ga0074045_10005708_pt1 | contig 10804 bp, 9 predicted proteins | sample BogForMeECP23OM2_FD_94442 | JGI IMG/M metagenome (GOLD analysis project Ga0074045, IMG submission 94442) | Bog forest soil microbial communities from Calvert Island, British Columbia, Canada - Bog Forest MetaG ECP23OM2 | ecosystem: Environmental > Terrestrial > Soil > Wetlands ... | reverse complement strand
TTTGGTCGGCGGCGGCACGGGAACGGCGCCTCTTCTGTTTCTAGCAAAACAGCTTGCCACAAAAACCGAAAAGCTTTCTTTTGTGGAGGGCGCAAAAACTAAAGACGAACTGCTCTTCGTTCGGGAACTGGGTAGCGTGTGCAACGAGAAAAGCCTGATTACTACAACAGAAGACGGTACATACGGTTTGCAATGCATGGTAACTGAACCGTTAGCCAAGCTGTTGGATCGCGAAAAATTCGACATGATTTACACCTGCGGACCCGAAGTCATGGTGAAAAAGATTTTCGACCTAACAGAGCAAAGAAAACTGCCCCTTGAAGCAAGTTTGGAGAGGCTGATGCGTTGCGGCATTGGGTTGTGCGGAAGCTGCGTGATTGGCAAGTACCGCGTCTGCAGGGACGGACCAGTGTTCACGGCAGCTCAGCTACGTGAAGTCAGAGACGAGCTGGGAATGTCAAAGCTGGGCTTTGACGGCGCAAGAATACCTTTCTAAGAGACACTAAATGTCTTTAAGTAAGCCGGAACTAGAACAAATCCTGGTCAAAACAATCTCTCTTTACAACAGGCTAAGAAGCCCTGAAATAACAGCTAAGCTGGTTTCCGTGACGCCTGTAAATGTCAAGGTTTCTTTTTCCGGCGGCTTCTGCTATGGCTGCGGTATAATGGATTACGTTGATGGGTTCGCCAAACAATTCAAAACATTAAGCGACAACGCGGAGTTGAAGACTGACAAAACCCGGCAAATAACCCCACGAACTTTCGAAGCAGACTAAATTGTCAAAATCAAATAAGAAACTCATTTCTTCTCTGTAGGTTTTGTTTCCAAACCAAAGCATACATAGGCAAAACAACACATTTGGGGTTGTGTAGTGGGAAGAAAGCGGGTGTCAGGTTTAGCAAATAGCTGTTAGTACTTCACAATGGACAAGTTATGTTTGGCTGTTTCTTAGAGCGCGAAAGCGAAGGCAAATCGGCAGGTCCGATGCCAAAACGATGAAAAAACAGCTTTTTGCTCGCAAAAACACTGAATTGGGCCGAACAAAAAATGGCTCCTTTGTTTGTTGATCCATTGCTACGTCAAGATGTCCCAAAATAAAACCAATTTTAAGACTGAAAGTTAGGAAGATTCGCATGTAACAAGGTTGATAATGAATTGGGAAAGTCCATAGAGAATTACTTCCCGTCAAAGTTTACAGTGTCTAAGGTGCGGCAGAATGGAATTAAGTGCAAAATAGGAATGGTCGCGATTTGGTTTTTCAGAAAAAAGAAAAAATTTGACTGAGCTAGCCAAACGAAAGTGGTTAGCTTTCTCCTTGTGGCAGCCCTATCTTGCGTAGGTAATCCCGGGCGTACCGAGGATTGTAGGCAAGGAGTTCTTTGCTTCTAAGCAGCCGGCGATCCAAGCGATCTAAAGCGACGCGGAATGTAGGTTCGATTCCCCATCCTTCGGATGCACTGTAGAATGTCCCCTTTACGGTTCTAAATTGAAGACGGCAATGGATCATGGGCGTCCCCCTCAGGTTAGTGTTGCCGTGGCTTTTCATATAAACGAACAATGTGCCCAGTTGAAAGGCTTCTTGGTATTTGCGGGTGAAGGAATCGAATTCATCCATCATGAAAGTTTGCTGCTCAGGTGTAATCTCTACTTCCTTGACGCCGAACTGAATCGACAACTTGCGTGCTGCGGTTTCAAGTTGACTGATGGGTTCAAGAAAATCAAGTTTCGTAACAACCCCAAGCAAACGCTCGTTCGACGTGACTGCTAAACAGGAAACGTCGTCGTAATGCATCATTTTTTCTGCGTCCATCAAGCTCGTCTGCGGCCCAACTGTGGCCACCGGTCTCCTCATTATTCCTTTAACTGGAACGCTTAGCGTTTCAATCTTTTCGCCGACGATGTCCCCCGTAGTTTGGCGTTTTTGAGGCCAATAAATGTTCTCCAAAATATCTTGGATGCTGACCATGCCTACAAGTTTCCCAGAGTCCATGATTGGTACATGCGAAACACCGAACTCCCTCATAAGGCTAAGCACTGCTCCTACGGAACGGTTTGCTTCAAGAGTATGGGGCGCTCGTGTCATTATGGTTTCTATTTTGGTGCTTCCCCATTCCTGCTTCACCGCTGAATGAATTATGTTTTCGTCAGTGATGAAGCCTAAAAGCTTGTTTTTCTCAAATACGGGAAGTTGCCTCAACCCGCTTTCAATCATCAACTTTGCCGTTTTGCTCAAGGAAAAGTCAAGGTTCACCGGCGGAGCAGTTTTCATCAACGTTTTAACTTTGGTGGCGTTGAGGTCAAGTCTTGACCTTAAAACCGCTCGGCGAGTAATCATGCCTTCGTATTTTCCTTTTTCGTTTAAGACAGCTAAGACAGGAAGCATTCCTTTTTCGAAGGCTTCTAAGCATCGCGAAAGCGTATCGTTTTCCTGTACGCTTCGAAAGTCTTTTGAATAAACATCTTGGGCGGAAATTGTGCTTGCCATAATAATCACTTCTGACTTAATAGTGAGAGTTGAATTTAAACATTGCAAGCATACAATACGAATAAGAAAGCGAGGAATAACAATTATTGCAATCGCAAAACCCTATTTGTTGACAAAATTTATGAAGTTTTTTCAAACAGGCTTCTATTGAAGTAAACTTTTTTCCATCTTGAATATATGTTTGGCTATGACTGGCAAACGCAAAAACCAAAAACCATTTTATGCTAGGACAAAATCTCATCCTATTGACTGTGATGCTTCCCTTGTTTCACATTATCCTTATTCTATCACTATTTAACGCAGGTTCCATATTGTTCTTTTCATCGTAGAAAAGGCGGGTTTGTTCAAGCAATATTTATATCAAAAGCGCCGCAATCCCTTATTACTAAACTGATAGACACCTGTGCACAGTTTGTTTCGTGCGAATGGTGCTCTTGGTGGATAAAATATGCCGTTTAAAACCGTAAAAAAGGATGCGGCAGATACCCTGACAATCGAGTGGGACTTACACGTTAAGAATTACAAGTTAACCCTTGATAAGAAACGCTGCGTCTCATGCCAAGTATGCACTTTAGCCTGCCCGAAAGAGGCAGTAACCACGCAAAAGCAGTCTAAAGCAGCAGGTGAGAAAGCGAAGAAGGCCAAGGTTGACATCGACTTGGCAAAATGTAATTTTTGCGGAATCTGCGACGTCACCTGCCCGTACGGGGCAATCAGAGTTACTCTGAATGGCAACCATGACCTGTCCGTTTTGGAGAAAGACTGTTTCCCGCAACTAATTAGGGACATTAAAGTTAATACAGCCCAATGCCCCAAAGATTGCGTTGAATGCGGAACAGCCTGTCCATTCGGGTTGATAACAGTTTCCAAAGTTGGCTTTGATGGCAAACCCGTGCAAGATATCGAGACTTTATCTCCAAGTTTCAAAAAACGTGTTCAAGTTAATCTTGACATTCAGAAAGAGTTCTGTCCAACTTGCAGAGTATGCGAGTTCAAATGCGCTCCGGGCATAATAAAAGTAAAGAAAGCCATCGACGGATTCGTCGCAATCGCTCAGGAGAAATGCCCTGAAGGCTGCACAGACTGCCTAGACGTCTGCCCCATCCCGGGCGCTCTGACTCTTGGGGAAGATAAGAAGGTTCATGTTAACGATTCATTCTGCACTTACTGCGGCGCATGCAAAAACGTTTGCCCCGTCCCCGAAGCCCTAACAGTTAAACGTACGACAGTGCACCACACGCCCATCCGCTCCGGCGCATGGAACAAGGCGTTAGAAAGAATTACTTCGACAGCAGACGCCGCCAAAGAGTTTAGTGCGGTTGCCGGCGAAAGCAGGCGCAATGCCGTCAGCAAAAGATTCCCGATTAGAGGGGAGACACAGTTATGAGTTTACCACAAAATCCTAAACCAGCATGCCCAACGCCTGAAGAATTACGCGTCGGCGTCTTCGTATGTGACTGCGGTTTAAACATAGCTGGCACAGTAGACGTAAAAGCAGTCGTCGAATACGCCAAAACAATACCTAACGTAGTCTTCACCAAAGAGAACCGATACACTTGCGCTGACCCAGGACAGGAAGAAATCCGCAAAGCCATTCGAGAACAGAAACTGAACCGTGTCGTCATCGCTGCTTGCTCACCTAGAATGCATGAACCCACCTTCAGACGCACAGTTGCCGAAGCAGGCTTAAACTCGTTCGTCTATGAGATGGCTAACATCAGAGAGTTTGCTTCATGGTGCCACCAAAGTGACCCGAAAGGCGCGACGGAGCGGGCCAAAGATGCAGTTCGCATGGCAGTTGCAAAGGTACGCTTGATGCAGCCGCTGCAGACAATTGAGGTGCCTGTCACAAACAAGGCGCTCATTATCGGGGGCGGAATCGCAGGCATGAACGCCGCTTTGGACCTGGCGGAAATGGGTTTCAAAGTTTACATGCTCGAAAATAGTCAGAGCATTGGCGGGCACATGGCAGCCTTAGATAAAACCTTCCCAACGCTTGATTGCAGCATCTGTATTGAGGGACCAAAAATGGTGGATTGTGGACGCCATCCTAACATAACGATTTTCGCTAACTCGGAGCTTGTTAAAGTTGACGGTTACATCGGCAACTTCAAGGCGAAGATCCGCAAGAATCCACGCTACGTCAATCCCAACAAATGCACAGGATGCGGAGAATGCAAAGACGCTTGCCCAATAGAATACCCGAACGAGTGGGACATGAATCTTGGCACAAGAAAAGCAATTTCTGTCCCGTTTGACCAAACCGTCCCGTTGATTTACTCAATCAACAAGGATTACTGCATTGAATGCTTCAAATGCCAAGACGCTTGCGCCGATCGACAAGCCATAGACTTCAACCAGAAACCTGAGGAAGTCGACATCGACATCGGAGCAATAATTGTCTCCACAGGCTTTGACGTTTACCTACCCTACGACATGCCGCTTCTCGGCTATGGAAAATACCCCAACGTCATCACCAGCATGGAGTTTGAACGGCTGATTTTGGCTGCTGGACCAACAGGCGGAAAAGTGATTCGGCAATCAGACGGTCAAAAACCCCATAAAATCGCGTTTATCCAGTGCGTTGGCAGTCGGGATAAGAACAAGTACCCGTACTGTAGCAACTTTTGTTGCATGTACACACTCAAGCACGTGGTTCAAATAAAAGAGAAGTACAAGGAAGACGTGGAAGTGTACGTTTTCTACATGGACATCCGAAGCCCGGGAAAAGGCTACGAAGAATTCTACGACCGTGCGAGAGAGCGAGGTGTAAACTTCATCCGCGGACGGGTAAGCCGGATCGACGAAGACCCAGCCACGCATAACCTAACTGTTCACTCCGAAGACTCACTCCTAGGCGTACCCATCGAGGTCGAAACGGACATGGTCGTTCTCGCTACAGCAGCGATACCCAAAAAAGGCTCAGAGGACATTGCGCGAATCCTAAACTTGTCCCGCGGCTCAGACGGCTTCTTCATGGAAGCTCATCCTAAACTTAAGCCGATGGATGCACCCACCGATGGGGTTTTCTACGCTGGCGCATGCGTAGGCCTAAAAGATATCCCTTTCAGTGTTTCACAGGGAAGCGGCGCCGCCTCACGAGCAGCAACTGTCATTAGCAAACCAAAATGGAAGATAGAGCCAATCATCTCCGTAGTCGACGAAAGCAAATGCAAAAGCTGCGGAGTCTGCGTTGACAAATGCCCCTACGGAGCAATTAGGCTAGAAAAGCCAAAACCAGCGCAAATAATCACCGCAAGCTGCCACGGATGTGGAACATGCGTGGCCGAATGTCCGCAGCATGCCATAACCCAGATGCACTTTACCGATGCTCAAATCATGGCTCAAATACGAGCGGCTCTTGAAGACAAGCCTGAAGAAAAAATCCTTGCTATCCTCTGCAATTGGTGCAGCTACGCTGGAGCGGACCTTGCGGGGATCAGCCGTTTCGATTACCCATCAAGTGTTAGGGCTATCCGTGTTATGTGCAGCGGTAGGGTAGCGCGGGAATTCATTTTGGAGGCACTGAGGCTTGGCGCGGGAATGGTTCTTATCGGTGCATGTCACTTGCCTTATGACTGTCACTACATCAGCGGAAACTACAAGATGAAAGCGCGAACGGATGCTCTTAAAGGAATGCTGACCAAGCTGGGGTTGAGTCCTGAACGATTCCGAGTTGAATATGTTTCTGCAGCTGAAGGCATACGTTATGCTGAAGTCATCAAGGAAATAGATGAACAACGAAAAGCCCTTGGCAAAGAAAAGATTCAAGCGGAAAACGCAAAACTAAAGCCAATCTTGGAAAATATGCTGAAGAAAAAGTAATCTTATTTGCTTGCTTTCCTGAACCATACTAATCCAATCACGACAACCGTCGCGGCTGCCAAAACAGCCACAGGATTAATGCTTTGAAGTACCGCGTAGCTTTCCGCTAAAAGCGCCGCTAAAGTTACGATTGAAACAATGATTACGGTGCTTACGGCTATGGTTTTATGGCTCATGTGTCGTCCCCTGTCTGCTGTGCAATGATTAAGAATGAGGTTTTTTGATTTAATGCTACGTATTAGAACACGGTGTTCAGATAGTAGGACAGTGTGCACCCGGAACTCTTTGAAACAAGAAAAATTTGTTTAATATACGGTTAAAAGAGAAATGAGCTAGTCTTCTTCCTCGCCGGTTATTCTTTCTTTCACTTTGAGAAGGTTTTCTTCGCCGCCTATCACTCTGAACTGCTCTGTCAAGTTGTGCTTGTGCAGAAACTTCTTAACAGTGACTCGAATGTATTTCTTGCTCAATGCTTCGCCTTGCCCTTTAATCGTAACGACCTCTGATGCGAGGGATACTTCTCCGCCTGTTTTGTCCTTAAGGAAATCTGACAGTTTGGAAATCAAATCCTTCTCGTCGCCTTTAAGTTCCGACGCGTCAACCTTCATTTCAACAGTTTTCGTTTCAACCATTTTTGATTCACCTCGATTACGTCCGCCTAAAGCTTAGTTTAACCATCCACTTCACGGATGCTTCACAGATAAGTTTTCCGCTGCCAACAAGGCAACATACCCGAAAAACCGCTTAAAAAGTAGCTGTTTACTCCCTTTTTCTCTCTCTTGTGAAATATGCGAAGAAAATGGCTAGCCTGTCAATCGGGTAGAAGAGCAGCATGGAGTAAGTTCGGGTCTTGAGTACAACATCTAAAGCACGGATTGGGCTGTGAACGAATATTTTGAAGCAGCCAACTTTCTGGCTTCTAGTGTAGCTGGGCAACGACAGCATGTGGATTCTCATGTCATGCTGGACGGTTTGCGCAAGGCTGGCTCTTGTTATATGGTCAGAGACGACGTCGCACATGACTACCCACTGATACCCGTCCCGCGCCATCTTTCTAGGGCTGCCTGACTCGTCGAAACCAAATTTCCGCACTGTGTCAGTTCGGCAGAGGTTGTTGTCAACGCTGCGTTTATCGCTTCTTCGCGCGTACTCGTAGGCGTCGAGCTTGCGCAACCTTGGCTCCGTGGACAGCCTGATGCCCTGAACGACGCCGACATGAGGGTCCATCATAATTTCGGAGGCTCGTTGCCACCAGCGGCGGCTCAAAAGGACATCATGCTCAAAACAGGCGAATGTGGGTGTCGATACAAGGCTAAGAGCGTTCTGCTTGTTGTCCTGCAGCCCCCTTCCACTATTGATGTGGACTGCCCAACCTAGCTCTTGTGCAATTTTAGCAGTCTCGTCGGTGCTATGATCGTCGCTGATGATTTTTTTGCCGATGTGTTCTACGGGAATAACTTCATTAATTCGTTGAAGCACGGTTGGCAGAAGCTTGGCGCTGTTGTAAGTCCACATAATCAAGTCGATTTTGCCGTTTTTCGCCATCTGTGAGAATTACCTGCCAACGTTTTGGGGTTTATACAAGGGACAATTTATAGCAAAGGCAAAAAAGATGTATTTAATAGTTGCTAAACATTCGCGGGTCGAGCAGGTTTTCCCTCTTTAGATTTGTTTGCAAAACAAAGTGGGCTACAGGAGTCAATTGCAAAGGAGAAAGCATGTTACTTTGACGGTAAGGCTTCGAACAAAGGAAAAAAATCGGTCAGGTCCTTTCTCTCCTTCTCATCTGCAGTTACATTTTTCGTCAGTTTGCCCGTCGAGTCAATATCACCGCAATAGGCTCAGTGACTCTAGTGCTCATCATCCTAAAGACTGGATGCACGTCAGAGCTTAAGGCTTTTATGCAAAAAAGTTGGAGCTTCAGAACGAAGCTGTTTTATTTTTTCGATGAATACTATTTTATGGCGATTTTATGATGTCTATGGAGATTTTTGAAGCAATAACTAATAGGAGCAGCATAAGACCTAGAGGAAACGTGAGTTACCGCTGGGCACCATCGAGAAGCTTATTTATGCGGCAAAGTGGGTCCCTTCTGCTGGAAACGTTCAGCCGTGGGAGTTTGTAATGGCTGCGCCTAAAGATATGAAGCGGGCTCTGAGTTTGGCAACTAACAGCCAGAAGGATATTGAAGACGCTTCGATTGTGATTGTGGTTTGTGCCGACGAAAAACGCGTTGAAGAAAGATATGGTGCACGTGGCAAAACACACTATTGGCTTCAGGACACTGTAGCAGCTGTTCAAAACATCCTGCTGGTGGCTTACCCGCTTGGTTTAGGCTCTTGTTAGGTAGGTGCCTCCAAGGAGGAGCAGGTGCGGAAAGCGATTAGGGCTTCTGATAAAATGCGTCGAGTCGCCATATTCCGGTGGGGTACCCTGACGAAGCGCCTGAAGCAAGAGGCAGATGATCGTTAAGCGAGATGATGCATAAGGAAACCTTTTGATCTGCATGAACAGTCAAAGAACCCCAAAAGTAAAAAGCTCTAGCAGAAAAAGAATATATGACTTAGACACCAATCTCTTGGAAAAGGTGCTGGTGAAATAATACGGCTTCATCAAACGCGGAAGAAAACAACAACGAAATGGTTGTTACTCCTTGGGAAGTTAAAGGCAAAGTGGATTATGAACGCTTAATCCGCGAGTTCGGAACCCAACCAATCACACCTGAACTGCTCAGGAAAATAGAAACCCACACCGACAAACTTCATCTGCAGCTTGAAAGACGCATATTCTTCAGCCACCGCGACCTCGACACTGTGCTTGACCTTTACGACAAAGGCGTCAAATTCGTCCTTTACACCGGTAGAGGACCCTCAGGGCCAGTCCATATCGGGCACCTTGTTCCATGGATCTTCTCTCTTCACATTCAACAAAAATTCAATGTGCGGCTTTATTTCCAGATGACGGACGACGAAAAATTCCTAATAGATGACGATGCCAACCTCAAGGAAACAGCCAAGTTCGCCTACGAAAACGCATTGGACCTAATCGCGTTGGGGTTTAAACCCGAAAACACATTCATAATTTACGACACAAAGGACATTGACTTGCTCTATGACATAACTCTTGAAGTTGCTAAGCGCATCACATATAGCACTGCACGCAGCACCTTCGGCTTCCAAGACAGCACAAACATCGGCTGGGTCATGTGGCCAGCTATCCAAGCCGCCCCATGCTTTGTCCATAAGAAACTCACAGGTGAAAATGTTCCAGCACTCATCCCGGCAGCCATCGACCAAGACCCCTACTGGCGAGTAACCCGAGACATAGCCCAGAAACTCGGCTACTATAAACCTGCGCAGATCCACTGCCGTTTCCTACCCGGGCTTGGTGCAGGCGGAAAAATGAGCGCCAGTATGCCTGAAACAAGCATATTCACTATGGATCCGCCGGATGTTGTTAAGAAAAAGATTTGGAACGCGTTCACAGGCGGCAAAGGCACCGCAGCAGAGCAGCGGAAAACAGGCGCTGACTCCACAGTCTGCAGCATCTTCCAATACTACTTCTACCTGTTCGAAGAAGACAGCGACAAACTGGCGGAGCGGGAGCGTAGATGCAGAGGCGGCGAAATGCTATGCGGCGAATGCAAAAAAGATATAGCGGAAAAAATCAACAAGTTCCTCGAAGTCCACAGAGAACGACGGGAAAAAGCCAAAGACGTCATCGAACAATATCACATAAAACGTTAACATTTTTTGAAAAAATTTCTTGTATATGTTAAAATTGAACCTGCAGGTTCAAAATTTGAACTATTTACAGCGGAACGAGGGTTAGTTTGGGCTTGAATTTGTAAATGCAAACTGAAAAGGGAATTTGAAGGCTATTTATTTTGAACTAGTTTGATGTTGAAGCGGATCAGGTTTGAACCAAATGCATGTTGAATACATTGAGAATTGGCGTGTTGGTTGCAGCGGTTTTTGGTTTTTCTTGGAAGCGTTTGAATCGTAAGCAGGATTTGTTTTTTCTGTTTTGTAAAGTTTTTTCGGGTTTTTACTTTTAATCGCCTTTCTTTCCCTTTCCAAACTGCCCTTGACGCAAAAGTGGACAAACTCTCCCCTGAATCTTGTTCAAGGATACCATGTGTAGTAGGTGGCTGACCGTTTTCTCGTGAGCGACCCCCCGATGAGACCGGCAACCGCCGAGACGATGGTTCCCAAAGCTGCTAAAACGCCGCCTATAACATCTATGGCTGTCCCCACCAAGCTGCCGAAAGATCCATGGATAATAAGGCTGAAAAACCCTCCCAGTAGCGATGCTCCCACGAGGGCAAACACCACAATTACTGCTGCGCCGAGCAATCCCGCCAACAAGCCCGATGCCAAGCCACGGATAACTCCTCTCGATATCGCGCCAGCAGCAAACCCGCCGACGAACATGCCTATTAAAACGCCGACAAAAGGTAAGAGAAAGCCAAGAGGCACCCCAATCACCAAAGA
>Ga0074045_10005707_pt1 | contig 10808 bp, 10 predicted proteins | sample BogForMeECP23OM2_FD_94442 | JGI IMG/M metagenome (GOLD analysis project Ga0074045, IMG submission 94442) | Bog forest soil microbial communities from Calvert Island, British Columbia, Canada - Bog Forest MetaG ECP23OM2 | ecosystem: Environmental > Terrestrial > Soil > Wetlands ... | reverse complement strand
CATCTTTCGTTGGGAAAGGACTCACCCGAGCCACGAGCGATTCAGCCGCCGGAAATGGGATCGGTCGTGGGGCTACCGCAGGTCGGTGGACTGCACCACCGCTACGAACGACGGGCTGCCTGAGAAGCCAGAGTCTACCAGGCTGCGCGCTGCCTCTCCTTGGGCACTGAAATCAGTGTCCGGACTGTGCTCCCTTGCACGCCCGCCTCACGGCGGATTTCATTCGGCAGACCTAAGCTGGGCCGCAAACTGCTCCGGCTCTGCGGTTCGTCTCGGGAAATGGCACGTGAGGTAGGCTGCACGAAATTTTCGTTAGGGACAATCCCAAAGCGAGGACTTAGACGAAGGATTGGTGCCGTGAGCGTCCAACAAACGCATTTGCCTCGTTAGTCTTGACGGCTCTGGTCGGTTTACGGGCAATGCGGAAGTAATTCCAGGCCCGATTCGCACTATTACTTCCTGTTAGCCGACAATTCTTCCAGAGCCTCGTCGCGGCCCAAGAAAAGGTCACTGTTTGGCGAGAGCGCCACTGGTGAAGGCGATCTTCCCGCCCGTAATCGTCAGGACCGACTCGGTTTTCGGAATCTCGTCGAGCGGAACTTGGAAGATGTTTTGTGAAAGCACGGCTAAGTCTGCGAACTTGCCTGGCTCTAGTGTCCCTTTGCTGTTCTCGGCAAACTCGGCATACGCCGCAGTGCGAGTGAAGGCGTTTACGTTTTTATCACAGCAGCTTCCGTGCGATTGATGGCAACCTATCCATCCCGGATGGAAATGAACCAAGAGAATTAGCCAAAGAATTCTTGTGGAGTTTAGTGCTGTTGATCGTCGCCCATTCTCCGACGCTTCAGATCAGCGGCTATGACGGAATACTGGGAATCGAGGCGGTACATCCAGAGAACAGCCAGCGTCAGCACAAATACCGCGAGAGGGAGATGAAGGAACATGGCTTTGATGGCGAAAAGCGCAGACGTCGTTTGGGCTGCGGCTCCGGCCACATAACCACCCCACGCTAAAATCCAGCCAACGAGAACATTGCCAAACCCGACACAACTCTTGAGCACCAAGGCCAGTGCTCCGTATGCAAGCCCGTCGGTTCGTATGCCGAACTTCCACTCCCCGAAATCGACGGTGTCAGCGATCATGGCGAACATGGTCCCCACACAAGGTGCGGCGCCTAAGGCTTTGATCACTGTGCCCGTCATGACGATCGAGAAGCTCGTGGGGCCTAAGAACATCAGGCATTGACCGGCGATAGCGACCATGGTGCCTCCCATCGCAGTTTTGCGTTTGCCGAATCTTTTCGTGAGGGATGGAGTGACAATCATGCCCAGCACCTGCACCGCAATCATGGTTGTCATCAGGAGCCCGAACAGATTCTGGTTCCCCAGAAAATAACGGCAGAAGTAAATGTTGGCTCCATACAGCCCCAGCGTAATGAAAAGCAACCCGCCAAATATCGCCAATAGAATCCAATGGGGGTTCCTTACAAGCGCGCCCATGGCAGCCTTAACCGGCACGGATCGAGTCTGTTGATCTGTTGCCGATATGACTCTTTCTCGCGTCGCAGAGAAACAAATGAGCAGCAGTAAAGACCCTGCGGTTCCAAATATCCAAAATGCCCGTTGCCATCCGGTGGCCCCGCCCCCTAAGACTTTCACCAAAGGAAGCGTCACGGCGTAGGACAAAATCATCCCGCAATTCGCCAGCGACATTCTCGACACGTTCAGCAGGGTTCTCTGATGTTGATCGGGCGTAATCAGAGGGAGCAGCGCCGAATAAGGGACATCGATCACGGTATAGATAACTGTGAAGGCCAGGTTGTACGTAACGAAAGCGTAGATAATTTTTCCGGTCGGTCCGAGGTGTGGGCTAGAAAAAAGCAGGACGCCCGATAACCCGAACGGGATGGCAAGCCACAACAGCCACGGTCGCGCTTTGCCATGGCGGGACTTGGTTTTGTCCACGACCATGCCCATCAATGGATTCAGCAGATCGAAGAAACGCGAGACAAAAAGCAGGTTGCCGACGGTGACCGCGGCGATACCCGCAATGTCGGTGTAAAAGAAGACCATGAAGCTGGTGGCGGGGTTGAAAATCATCTGGGTTCCAAAGTTACCCAGACCATACGCGATCTTCTCGCCGATCCCGACTTTGTCAGTGGTAGTCGCTGCTTCGGATCCCCGCATCGATCAACCGTCCTCTCGCTGCAATTTAAGTGAGCAACTCTTTAAGGTCAATGCTGATGGGGTCTGTCTGATTACAAGCCGCTAGGATCGACCCAGAATCCGGTTGCAGAGTCGGTGGTGCGCCTCCACTTTCTCCAGTCCGCTCTCGTCGGAAAAAAAGTGTCCTTCCCATTCGCTCGACATGAAGCCGGTGTAGCCTCCTTCGACAAATACCGGTAACAGTTGATCGTACGGAACTCCCGGCACCTCGCCATTCTCATCAAGGTCGTGGAATTTGCCGTGGATATGTACGATCTGCGGCATGATCTCAAGCCAGCGGCGGGGCTCCTGACGGCTGAAAAGACCGAATGCCATAAAACACTCGCTGATCTGGACCAAGGGAAATCCTTCTGCCTCAGCCCTTGCAGTGAAGGCCTCGATCTTTCCATGAGGATTCTTTGGATTATCGGGCTCAACCCACATTTCTTGCACGAGTGAGATAAGGCCTTCGGGCAAACCGAGCTTTCGCACGTAGCGAAGAAAAGCTGGCGAGATCGCCGTAGCGCTCGCGCCGAAGTCGGGGATGAAGCCAAGGTAGGGCGAGTTCTCTTTCGCATACATCTCGCGATATTGCATGACCTCGACCGAGTCAACTTTATGTGGCGCGTGAATTTCAAGGCCAAGCTTGACGCTGAGTCTTTCCGCCGTCGGCAGGAGCCTGCGAATGACCTCCGGTCCGGCGAGAAACTGGTAGCGCGCCACGGGAAAGCCAAGTTTCGCGGCCGACTCGATCTGGGTCCGGTGGTACGCCAACGACTCGTCCGCGGTCATGGGCTGATCGGGACGCAGATACACGTCTGCATTGATGCCGAGACAGGATGGCTCGAGGCCCAACTTTGCGATCAGGTTTCGGAAATGAGAGGCAAATTCGTCTGACGTGTGCGGAAATCCACGAATGGCCGAGAAGCCTACGATCTCCACGCCGGGGCCGATATTCCGCTTCGCCACCTGTTCCAGAAGCTGGTCCAGCGAGTACTGCCGGCTGTGGTACTCGTTCGTGAAGCTGAACAACGTACTGCCTAGACGAAGTCCCTTTTTGTTCGACATCAGCGTTCTCCTCGCTTACTCGACCCTGCTTACTCAACCTTCAGCTGTTTTGTACACTCGGTCATCCGGAAAAATCCCGGGATATACGGAGGCTTGATGTCTACGGTCACCGATACATTGTGCTCCGAGCCAGGCTCCAGTTTCTTTCCGCTCACATGCAGAAACGCCGAGTCGAGAACGAACCACCACTCTTCGGGATGAGAGCGCAGTTCTTCCAGTCCCCAGGTCTTGCCGTTAACTTCGAAGCGAATGTCGTCGGCAGGAATCGCTTGGCCATCCACTTTCAATTCGGCGATGCTGACTGTGGAAACTGGCAGGCTTCGATACCACGGTACCCTGATGTCGAGAGAAAAACCTGCCCGCGTTCCCTTCAAACCGCCATCCGTGATCACTCTGGTGACGAACATTCATGCCTCCGTATTTCTCATTCAGAAGCTGCGCTCAAAGCCGGCCGTCTTTGTACTCTTTCGCAATGTGTTCGCAAGCACGAGCAGTCAGCGCCATGATCGTCAATGCTGGACCAACCGTGCCGCATGAGGGAAAGGAACTTCCGTCGGTTACAAACAGATTGCCGGCATCCCAACACTGGTTGAACGAATTGAGCACCGATTTGGCTGGGTCACTGCCCATGCGCGCTCCGCCACACTCATGAATGGCCGCGCCGACAGCCAGGCTCTTCTTGAATGATTTGCGGAAGATGTAACGGCTGAGCCAGTTGGCCTCGGGAAGAGCGTTCTTCTCGTCCTCCAGTCCGAAAGGCGAGCCCGAGAAGTCAATCGTTGCGCCAACCGAATCCATGATCTCCCGAACGGTACGAAGTTGTTCTCGAATCATGGTCCGTTCGTTGCCGCCTATTGCGCACCGAATGTGCGGGATCGGAATCCCCCATGCATCCTTGCGCCGCGGATTGATCGTCACGCAGTTTTCAAACGAAGGAAGCGTCTCACCGAAGCTCATGATTCCGAAACCGGTAGGAGCGTCCTCGGGTGCAAAGTGGCGACCCATGGCGCCCTGAAAAGCGAAGCCTCTCTTGAATGCAGGATGGGTTGTGGCGTCGAGATTCTGGAAACGCGGAATGTAGATGCCACCGGAAGGCGCGTAAAACGGGTCGGGCGGGGCGGAATTGTCCAATTCGAATCCCTTGAACTGCGGAATGGATCCGAAGGTGAGCGTTGATGTCTGGTCAATGAAGTACCGGCCCAACATTCCGCTGGAGTTGCCCATCCCGTTGGGATGCTTCGCGCACGCGGAGTTCAGCATCAATCGGACGGACTCGACCGTGGAAGCACAGACCACAAAGATGCGTGCCGACACGGTTTCCTTCTTCTTGGTCAAGCGATCAATGAATTCAGCGCCGATGACCTTACCGGTGGACTCGTCCACGGTCAGACGGCTCACGACGGCATCGGTGCGGATAGTCAGGCGCCCGGTTTCTTTCGCTGCAAGTATCGGACGAGGCACTCGTTTGAGATTGGGTCCCGCGTAGCGCCAGGAGATGACTCGCCGATCAGGCCACCGTGCTTCAACTGTCGCCTTGAATTGCTGTTCCGCAGAGGTCAGTTTGGGTTTGCCCGGATAAGGACCGCCGGGGAGATTCTTCACGCCATCCTGATCTCCATAGACCCCCATGAATTGCTCGATCTGCGCATAATACGGGGCAAGATCGTTGTGGGTTATGGGCCAGTCCTCGCCGACACCATCCCGGCCGGCAGCTTTGAAGTCGTAGTCGGTCATACGCAGCAGCATGCGGCCAAAGGTGTGCAAGCGTCCGCCAAGTTGACGGCCGCGTATCCAAAGATAGAACTCGCCTGGAGGAGTCGTGTACGGGTTATCCCAATCGTTGACGAAGAATGGTGAAAACTGCTCATCGAAGAAAGCTACGCGCGCCTGAATCGGTTGGCCTTTTAGCGCGGCCTTGACGCGCGGTACTACACCAATGCCTTTTGCCTTCGGCTTGGGCTGCTGCTTGAAATCGTCTTCGGTGATGTTTCGCCCTGCTTCGAGCAGGAGCACTTCCAGGCCACGTTCCGTCAATTCTTTCACGGCAAAGCTGCCTGCGGCACCCGATCCCACTACCACCGCGTCATATGTTTTGTTGTTCATCGATTTTCCCGCCAGTCGCGTTACTCTCCACTCCACGCCGAAATCAGGGACAGCCGAGCCGTGTGGATGTCCGCACTTCCTCTGTGTCTGGTGATTCGTTCTTTGGTTTTTTGCTGCTTCCCAACTCCATCAGTCGTCGAATCCTCGACGATAAAATTAGAACATGCATTCTTATTTTTCGTCAATAGGAATGGGCCTAAAAATCAAACCGCACATATAGTGCATAAGATTGGCACCCAATGCGTGATTCAATGTTGGCATGAGTTTAGAATTCATGTTCTAATAAGCCTAGGCGGCGACGGCTTGGTCATTAGGTTCCAGGAGACACCTCCGATGGCAATTCTCAACAGCGAGCGTGCCCCGAGGTTCGAAACAGTTCCCGATTCCGGTATGCTTGAGTTCGATCAAGAACAGATGTCCAGCAAGAGATCTAGCCCGATCAAGGAACCCAAACAAGACCGGAGTCGCGCTTCCTTCGAACGCGTACTCGAGGCGGCGATCGAACTCCTAAAAGAAAAAGGATATGACGGTTTTACGCTGCAGGAGGTGAGTCGAAGGGCGCGGGTCTCGATCGGCTCGATCTACTGTCGAGTCGACGGCAAGGACGACCTTTTTCATGCGGTTCAGGATCATGTGCTGGCCAAAGTGGTTGCGGAGGTTGAGTCCTCACAGGACCCTAAGAAGTGGACACATGTCGGTCCCGAAAAGCTTATCGTCTACTTGATACGCGAGATGGCCGAGAATTTACGGCGCAATACACCGATTCTGCGCGCATTCATTGCACGCGAGGTCGTGGACTCATACGTGATGAAGAGGGGAAAATCCGCGCACTTGCGTTTCGTAGCGATCTTCAAATCGCTGCTCATGGAACATGCCTCCCATATCAAACACCCCGATCCCGAACACGCGATCACGTTCTGTTTCAATCTTGCATTTGCCTCGCTGGCCAAACACCTGGACCTTAACACCATCACACCCTCACACGACGGTGCACAGTGGAACCAGCTGATTGATGATCTGGGACGTGCAGTCGGCTTGTTCCTGCTGAGCGATCCCGCCGCATTTCCCGGGTTCCCTACCGTGGCTTCCGGACCTATGTCGGCTTCGTCAGATGGACGCCCGACCGCGAAGCGCTGACGCCGGGCAATAAGAAACTTTTCTCAATTAGGAAACTACTGTGCTGCGCAAAAATCTCGCCCTAGTTCGAAGTCTGACCCGGTCCAAGAGATAATCTAAGATAAGGTGCGGCACCACAATCACTTAGATTTTCGGAGGCCCTCTGAATTGGACAACCCGGACAACCGGGTTTTACTTGCCTTCTTCTTCATCTTCTCTGAGATGTGGGTTGCCGAGTTTCTTGCTCAACGTTTCGACGTGCCCAGGGCCAGGGAAGGGAATTGGCGGGAGCGACGCGATTCGAACCAACGTGTTCAGAGAGCATGTTTCCCATTTCCCCGAATCAGCCTGTAATCCCCAACCGAAGAGCCGCGGAGCTTCCGCCAAGCTGGAAGGCACAACCATTTGGCGAACCACGCCCGCCCGTTTGGTCGTAATCAGGCTGCGTGTGGCTTCCGGAAAATCAATGCTGCGGCCGATGGCAGAGATGGCTGCTCCCAAGAGAAATGCGTAGTTGTGATGCACGCGCTCTTCAATCACTGTAAATGAACAAGTAGCCCCACGATTACGGCAGCGCCCACGCGAACATCACCCCACCGCTACCGGTCACCACATACTGTCGCCCGTCCAGTTCATAGGTAATCGGTGAAGTCTGCATTGGTGCGCCCGTTCCCGAATGCCATAAAGTTTTCCCGTCGCTCGTCTCGAGCGCCAGAATATTTCCGTGAGTGTCCCCAGTGAACGTCAATCCCGAGTCGGTCGTCAGAACGCCGGCGTCCGAGTACTCGCCCACTTCATGGGTCCAACGAAACTTGCCGGTCTGATAGTCAATCGCCTCAATCGCGCTTTTGCCCCAGATATCGTAATCAGCGCCTGCCCAGCCGTAGACTCCATCGGCCGGTTTCGCAAAATAAATGCTCCAGCTCTGTCGCGCATCCACAATAAACAAGCCGGTCTTTGGGTCGAAGCTTGGTGAGCGGTAATTCGTCATTCCGCCTTCGTCTGGGGCAATCAATCGGCCATCCGGTTTTGGCTCCTTGTCGGGGTTCGGAATCGGCCGCCCTTGCTTATCGATTCCCAGCGTCCAATTCGTCGGCCCAAACGGAATGGTCAGCAGATTTTTTCCGTTGGTGCGGTCCAGAACGAAAAAGTAGCCATTTCGTGAACTCTGCATCAGCATTTTTTTCGGTTGCCCATTGAAGTCTCTGTCCACCAGCACGGGCGTCTCCACAGCGTCCCAGTCGTGCGTGTCATGCGGAGAAACGGAAAAACCCCAGACGAACTTGCCAGTATCCGGATTGAGCGCAACGATGCTGCACGTCCATTCGTTGTCTCCAGGCCGCGGACCACCGTTGAGGACCGGGGTGGGATTTCCCGTCCCCCAAAAGAGCAGGTTCAGTTCAGGGTCATATGTCCCGGTCATCCAGGTCGTTCCTCCCGTCGTGCCGGCCGGAGTTCCGGTTGGCGGGGTGCTGTTCCATTGCCACTGCACCTCGCCAGTTGCGGGGTCGAAGGAACGCAGATAGCCCGAAAGATTGTCTAAGTCACCGCCCACGCCAGCAATGACGTGGTTTCGAATCACCAGCGGGGCCATCGTGGACCAGTAGCCCTTCTCGACGTCAGCAATCACCTTGTCCCAACGCACCGTGCCATCTTTTGCATTTAACGAGACAAGGTGAGCATCCGGTGTCGTAAAGTACAGCCATTCCTTGTACATCGCCACACCGCGATGTCCGATGCGTTCACCTTTCTTCGACGGATAAGTGTAGTGCCAGATCTGATGGCCGGACCGCGCATCGACGGCCCAAATGTTGTCGGGAACGGTGAAATACAAAATGCCATCGACCATCAGCGGTGAAGATTTGATTTGCGCCGTCTGATTTGTCTGGAAGGCCCACGCCAGCGATAGATTTTTCACGTTCTCCGGCGTAATCTGCGTAAGCGGACTATGGCGTCTGCCCGAATAATCTCCGTGATAACCGGGCCAACTGTCGGCTGGCGGGTGCAGAAGCATCTGATCATCAACGCCCTGCGCAAGGATCGCCCCAGGCAATGCCATCAGGATTAATGTGTTCACCGCGAAAAGAAATGCAAATCTCATAGAACGCATGTCGATTGATCTCATAAGTCAACGCAAAGTTTGCAGATACGCCATCAAATTGTGAATGTCGGCGTCCGTGTACTTCGGAAGCAGTTCCGCGTGGGCATCCACCGGCGCATCCACTTTGTATTGCACGTCACCAGTCTTCCAAGAGCGATACACTCCAGAAGGGTCCTGGAGTCCCACCGTAAACTCATCAAGATAAACTAACGTGCCGATAATGGTCTGGCCGGAAGCCAGTGTCACCGCGACGCTTGATTTCGCGTGCCTGGGATAAAGCATCTGCTCTTCAAGCTTCAGTCCCTCAAATCGCGACGCAATTTTAGAAAGGTCGCCGGTCGGTGAATGGCAGGACGAGCAGCCCCCCGCACCGTAAAAGAACTGCCGACCCGCCTCGACGTTCCCTGTTTGCAGATCGGCGGCGTCCACGCCCTTGCGTCCGCCTTTTTTCGAAAGCGTATCGTTCCGTTGCGAGTGGATGAAAGCCACCAGGGCGGCGATCTGTTCATCCGAGTACTCAAACCGGGGCATCCCCTTCTCAATGCGTCCGTTGCGCAAAACGGGTCCGATCGCGTTTCCGCCCGAATCCTCGGCCACAAGTTTCGAACGCGTGAGATCCGGCCCGCTCTCTCCGCCCCCCGCATCGGTCCCGTGACAAAATGCACAGGCTTGCCGGAAGAGCAATCTTCCGGTAGCAACCGCCGCTGGTGAGAACGATTCGTTCTCAACTTTGCCGTTTTGTTTGGCCGCACTCGGAGCTTGCGGACTGCGGATTGGCGTTGGTGCCACCGAGATGGCGAGGCTCATCGCCAATAAAGCCGTCCACAAGGCCCACCCAAGCAATATCGAACAAAGAGAATTCATTCTGTAAACGATTCCTCCACGCTCATGGTCGAGGATGTGAAGCAGTGTTGCCTTCCGTCATGTCCAGCACCCACTTGATCGCCTCAAAATACATCTTGCGGATGTCCGGGTCGCTCCATGCCTCTTCCGTGTGTCGAGTAGAAAACGCGCCCTTTGCCGTACATTTTGTCCCACGCGACTGCGAAATCGTGATCCGCCCGGTGGATGCGCGGGTTGTCTTCATAATTGAGTTTGTTCGGGTCGAGACTCAGCAGGACGTTCACCTTGTCGCGCGACCACTCTTTCGGCTGATAGATCTCGTCATATTTTACGAACGCTTTAGGAAAGTGTCGAACCGCGGGAAAACTCGGGTCCTCATTAATAATCGGAGCGTTGAAGGTCATCCAGGGGTGCTGGTCAAACCATCCACCAATCATCTCACCGTATTCAGGCCACTTGTAATTCGTATCCAGGGCCGCATGCACGCCCACAAAACCCTTGCCGTCATCCTTGATGAACGAAAGAAAGTCAGTCTTCTGGCTGTCATCCAGGTCCAGTTCGCCCGTCGTGCTCATGAAGACCACGGCGTCGAAGTAGTCCAGGTTTTTCGCATTTCTTCCCAGGTCCTTCTTCGTGAGCAGTTCCGTATCTGTGCGCAGCGTCGTGTCCCACAAACCACTGTCGTGCCCCATGTTGAAGATCGCCGCCATCCCATCCGGGATCGAATCGTGCTCGAATCCTTTGGTTTGAGCGATCACCAGAATGTGCTTGAGGTGGACTTGCTTAACGTGAGGTGCCGGTATCGTCAGAGAATTTGCTGGCTGTGGTTCCTGCGCGGGTGCAAAACCTCCCGGGATCAGTGATGTCAGGCCGAGCAGGAAAACGTTCCGAATGTAACGCAAGTGGTCGCCTCCAAAGCCTTCGTTTCTTCGCAACGCATCACAAGAGACCTCTAACATACCGAAGATGCAATCTTCAATTTTGCTGAAGGGAACCTCTGCAACTCAAAGTAACACAAGACCGCTCCTCCCTTGATCTATACATTCAAACTGACCGAGAGTTGATAAGGAAATCCAAATCCGTGGCAGCGTTTCCAGTTCGATCTTGCGTTGTTCGAGAGTAAATCAGTGAATCGCGCCCTCGCCCATGGCGAATTGTTATTTCGCCAAGCCAGATGACATGCAACATTGTTACATCCCTTTTCTTTAGGTTATTGATTTCAAAGGTGCTCTTAGTTTTGACGAGGCACAGGCTTAGCGGGCATAGTGACGTCATGCCGATGTTCCTGAGCCTTAACACGGCGCTTGGGGTCTGTCTGTTGGTGGCCGTTAATCAGCCGGCCAAGCATCGCTTGATGATCGCCTATGGGGCGT
>Ga0074045_10005706_pt1 | contig 10809 bp, 10 predicted proteins | sample BogForMeECP23OM2_FD_94442 | JGI IMG/M metagenome (GOLD analysis project Ga0074045, IMG submission 94442) | Bog forest soil microbial communities from Calvert Island, British Columbia, Canada - Bog Forest MetaG ECP23OM2 | ecosystem: Environmental > Terrestrial > Soil > Wetlands ... | reverse complement strand
TGGCGACCAGAGAGAAATATCAAATCCTGGGAGACGTGGAAGCAGAGAGGCAGGGATAAGCAATGATTCTACTTCCTCTAATCCAAGGTATCCAAGTATCAGGTTGATTATGAGATAGTCGATAAACCACGCTACCAGACGTCTGCCCCAGTTCGCAAGTACGATTGTGGAAGAACCGGTCTCAATATGTGAAAGTTGTTTCGACTTCGAAAGACCAGCGCTCAAGAATTTTCTTGATCGTTTGTGAGAAATCGTTTGTGTATAGGAAACCCATCCCATTCCGTAACACCGTGAAAGAACTAAAATTCACTATCCGTTTGGGTTGAGCATTTTGCTATTCGAATTAAGCTTTTGGCGCTAACACTTGAGTTCCTGATTTACCTTCGAGTGCCTTTACGAGACTTCCAAGACTCGCAATTATTGCACATTCTCCACCGCTTTCCACAAATCTAAGGGCCGCTTCTACCTTGGGTGCCATACTTCCTTCCTTAAATTGGCCCTCTCTCAAGTAATTCCTTAATTTCCCAGATGTGATCTCCCCGATTCTTTCTTGTTTGGGAGTTCCATAATTGAGAAATGCTCCTTCAACGTCAGTAAGTATGACAAAGATGTTGGCCCCAATCAATGTTGCGAGGCGTTGACCCGCAAGGTCCTTGTCTATTACTGCTTCAACGCCAACTCCCTGAGTTCCTTCTTCTATGATTGGTATTCCTCCGCCCCCACATGCGACAACAATGAATCCGGAATCAACAAGCGTTCGTATTGCTGCTCTCTCAGCAATTATCTTAGGATCAGGCGACGGTACAACCCGCCTGTAACCTCGGCCAGCATCCTCTTTCATAATAAGATCCGGCCTCAGCTCCTTCAACCTTGATGCTTCATCTTTTGAGTAGAATGGGCCAATCGGTTTGGTCGGATTTTGAAAAGCGGAATCGTGTTTATCAACAATTACTCTGGTAACTACAGTGACGACGTATTTGTCAATTCCTCGACCTTTGAGCTCATTCCTAAGTTCCTGTTGAACAAGATAACCAATGAATCCTTGTGTTTCGGCACCGCAAGCATCAAGCGGAAAAGGTGGAACGATGCTCTTCGCAGCTTCATGTCTAAGCAGCGTTGCGCCAACCTGCGGTCCGTTGCCATGAGTTAAAACCACCTTGTAACCGCCTTCAATTAAGTCAGCAATTTTTGGCACAGCCTCTCTCACGTTCCGAGACTGCTCCTCAACCGTTCCATTCTGTCCGCGTTGCAGAAGCGCGTTACCGCCGAGCGCAATGACTATCAATCTATCAGTCAATATCATCACTACCCATTAGGAAGGAACGTACGGTTCTCCCGATTGTTCTTAAGAACTTTAGCTCATTGTACTAGATACGGCAAGCCATATTTGGTCATCTAGACTCCGGAACTGGCTGGGAAGTAACTTGGCCTTCAATAGGTTTCGGTGCTTATGAGAGTCTTGTTTCCCGTGTCATTTGTGATGTTTGGGCATTCTGTACGTGTTCCATGACCATTCGGTACTCACGAATGATTCGTGCTATCAGCTCGTGTGCTGATTTGATTGCAGAGTTGGATTTCTCGCTATTATCAGAGGCGATTTCGATCGTTAGGTAGTTCCCTTTGAAGCGCGCTCTAACTTGAGTACCTCCCTCCTCGGTAACCCATGTGAGTATTGTTTCGTTATTGTTTTCCGAATGACCTAACCATCTTAGCGTGCTGAACCAGCTATACTTCAATCTTGAAATGACTTCGGACGCTGAAACATCTGTTGGAAGGTAGGTCTCGAGAATCTTGCTTCCCTTTGTTGTTTCTCCTCGTATGGGTACATTGATGATTCTTGAGCCACGTTGGGTCAATCGATATCCATCATCGGTGCGTTCGACCAATTGATCACTCTCCAAACGATGGAGAGCACGAGATAGCGTCTCCTGATGCATTCCTAACTTGCGTTTGAGACCTTGGAACGCCAAATTGGATTGGTCATGAAACGCATCGAGGACCTGCCAATCCCCATTCCGCAAATCTAAGTCATTCAATTCTTGCAAGGTCTTCACCAATCTAAACTTGGACGTCCAATAGTAAATTGTTGTTAGCTAATAAATATATCGGATACCCAATAATGGCTAGTTCCGTCGACCAACTCTGGGAACTAGAACGATTTCGCCAAAAACACGAGTGAAGTAATAAGTTGCTTCAGTTACTCCGACTTGGCCCTGCTTGGTCAATTCGTAAACAGTCTTGCGGCCTTCACTACGTATTTGAACCAATCCTCGTTTGCGTAGATCCTTCAGAGCAGGATATATTGTTCCAGGATTCGGTTTGTCTCCTCTGCGCTTCGCGATTTCAATGGCCAATTCCTGCCCGTACATAGGACGCTTACATAACAACCAAAGCAGCATAAACGAGAGCATGCCCCTCATATCGCAACAAAGATGCTCCTTCTGCCGTTCGCGCCCCATCGCTATCCAGTGATATTGGGTACCCCATACTGTTAAAGTTAGCCGAACTGAACGGTGAGAGAGCATTGAACGACATGACCCCGGTGACTCTACGCATACAGCCTTTCAAAAGCCAGCTTTTGACGCATTGACCCTGATCCTTGAGTCTGAGCTCCTTGGCAACATTCTCCTGATCAGATATGGGCGAACCATCTGCCACACGCGACATGAAGTGATACCAGAGTAAAAATTGATTCAAGCTGACTTTTTGCCCATCAGGCGTGGTATAGATGTAGTTCTAGGGCAGTATCTTGCGGCTAGCAGTGAGTCTGTTCTAGCTTGTGTAAACAAAGCAATATTTACTCGATTTTAAGTCGATTTGACTTTTTGCCCAATCGACGGTGTTATTATGAAGCTTTTAGGTTACTTTTTGTGGCGATATCGAACTTACGCTAGCGACTACCCGTTTTGGTCCATTCAAGGCATTGTTGAATTCCAACAATCGTACCTGTTCTTTGCACACAGAATGACTGAAGTCCATTATGAATGATTTACTAAGCCTGTCACATACAATGGAGAACTGCAACGAGGAAACTACAAATTGATAGTAAAATTTGGAATGCTAACTGACCCCATTCAAGCAGTTCCAGACGAGATCATCAGAATCAAAAAGTTGGGTTTTGATTATGTGGAAATAGGAATTGAGGAGCCGCTTGCAACACCAAGAATCCTGACACACCAAAGAAAACGAATCTTGAGGTTGCTGTCAGACAATAAGATGTTAGCAATTGGCCACAGCGCTTACTGGGTCCAGTTTGGTTCAGCACATGAAAAGGCACGAAGAGGATGGATTGAGGAAGCAAAGGACATGATACGCGTTGCGTCACAGCTTGAGCTTGATCTATTAAATTTTCACTTCTACGGAAAGCTTGGTCGAGTTGGAGACACTCAAGAATCGGTGAAGACTTTTCTCGAGAATTTTTCGAACGCAATGAAGGAACTCTGCAAGTTCAGCAAAGGGAAACGCGTTGAACTAATGCTGGAGAATGTTCCTGTGGCAGATGTGGGGACTGGAGGAATACGTAACTTTTCAAAAGTTATGGAAAGTGTGCCAGAGTTGAATTGCCATCTGGATATCGCACATGCCTTCATCGAGGGGGGTATGGGCAGGATCAAATCTTACTTGACCAGCTTTAACGAAAGACTGGTTCATATCCACATCCATGATAATCATGGAAAACTTGACGAACACTTGCCGTTGGGGGCAGGTAGCATAAATTTCAAGAGAGTTATTAAATGGCTCAAGGAGATTGAGTACAGTAGAACCATCACGTTTGAAGTCTTCACCGCATACCAGGACTGTGTACGATCAAGAGAATATTTCAAAAAATTGTGGGAAACAAACAAGTGACCTGAAGAATTCGTTTTGGTTCTACGTTTTCTCTTGTGATTCGTTTGGCAAAATTATGTCATGTGGACGTGATTCTTCGGCACCATACTGACTGAGCGCCGCCAACCGTGCTTTATGCCAAAGCTCTTGAATATTGCTTGCACCAGCGTAACCCATGGAAGCTTGAAGGCCTGAAACCAGTTCATCGAGAACTATGCTAGCTTCACCCTTGTAGGGCACCCATCCTTCTACGCCTTCGGTAACTCCCTTTGAAGGCATAGCATATCTATCGATTGAGTGTCGTTTTGCTATCGCAGAAGCGCTTCCCATCCCTCGATATTGTTTGTAGTATCTTCCTCCAATTGTGATGACTGCCCCTGGAGATTCCTTGCACCTCGCAAGTAGATTTCCAATCATAACCGCTGAAGCCCCACCGGCCAGAGCGACAGCAGCGTCTCCTGGAGATCTTATTCCGCCATCGGCTATTACAGGTATGTCAGCTCCATATTTTGCAACTGCGTCAGATACTTGCGCCGTAGCAAACAAAGTTGGCGAACCAGCTCTAGTTACCTCTGAAGTTATACAGATTGAGCCAGAGCCGATTCCAACTCTAAACCCGCTAACACCATCGAGTTCAGTGATCACGTCTTCGGCAGCTTCGAAGGTTCCTATATTTCCAACCACAACATCCGCTGAAACTTCTGAGAGTAGTTTCTTTGTTGCTCGAAAAACATTCGCATTATGAAAATGAGCGACATCAGTGACTAAGATTTGCACATGCTTATCCAGTTTCTTTGCACGATCCAGGTCGAATGGAGAAATTGAGGCACCGCATAACAATTGACCGTTCTCATCACGCACCGCCTTTGGATATTTCCCCCTAAGAAGAATATCTTTGAAGGTGATTAGTCCAATAAGCTCTCTCTCTTTGTTTACGATGGGGAGCTTTTCGATCTTGTGGTCACGGAGAATTTGCTGCGCGTCGTTTATACTGATACCTTCTTCTGCTGTCACAACATTCTTGGTCATGACTTCCTTTACAGGAAAACGATCTTCCGTGAAGCGCACATCTCTGCCCGTTACAATTCCCACAAGTCTCTGTTTCTCGACGACAGGTAGCCCTGAAATGTTATGTTTACGCATCAGTGTTAGAGTATCACCCACCGAATCATCTGGACCGACAGTTATGACATCACGGATAATCGCGGCTTCGGCTCGTTTAACCCGTTTAACCATTTCGAGTTGTTCTTCGACCGAACAGTTTCTATGAATTACTCCAAGGCCACCATGCCTAGCAATTGCGATAGCCATCTCGCTTTCAGTAACCGTATCCATAGGTGACGAGACGATTGGAATATTGAGTTCATAGGATTTGGTCACACGAGTGCGAACATCTACGTCAGCAGGCTCGACTTCAGAACGGCCAGGAATCAACATAACGTCACGAAACGTTATCGCTACTTGAATCCCCTTGAACTTGTCAACAAATGACATTCTTTTCTCAGGCTCTAGCAATGTGACCACTACAATAGAGATAATACATCTCGAATTAAAGCGCTAGTTTAACCATGTCTACTCTGGCATCAAGTGACGCCTAGTCGACCGAGATTCCACTTTCCCATTATAACCTGGACCCATTTTCCCGAGATTGAATATTCAATGACTCGGCACGTCCAGTTGATTGAGGTCAGCTGTAATGTTGTTCGTGGGAAGCTTGTTATTTCTTTATTCAGTGACAAGGTTAAGCTAACTGAAACCATTGTTTATGACGCATATTGGTCGGCATTGCTGCAAGTTAGCTAATCGAATGACCTATCGTAAACTTCTGACTTAACAGACACGAGTTTCTAGACACGTATACGTCAAAAAACGGCTATTTCTTTGGCTAGTTATCATACAGAACATGTATACTAGCGAGTCGAACTCGGCTATGCTGGACATAGGATGATTTTCAGTGAGTCAATCATTCTCGGTTGAGATTCTCATATCAAACAAACCACAAGCTCGCGACCCAGAGGGAGAAACCATAATTCGAGACCTAATCCACAAGTCTGGGTTCGAATCGGTTAAGGAAGTTCGAACTGGAAAACTCCTGACGATACTCGTCGACGCTGCAAATCAAGAAGATGCTAAGGACAAAGTGTTGTCGATGTGTAACGAACTTAGACTCTACAATCCAGTAGCGCATTCAGTAAGCGTAAGAATCAGGTCGTAATTTTGAAGGTCGCTGTAGTTCAATTTCCAGGAAGTAACTGCGACCTTGACACGCTTCAAGTCTTAACGAGTAACCTCAAACTCGAAAGCAAACTTATTTGGCATAATGATTTCGATGACTCGACATGGGACGCCGTAATTCTGCCTGGTGGATTTAGCTTCGGCGATCATCTACGAGCTGGCGCAATTGCGGCACATTCCTCAGCCATGCAAACCATTCGTAAAATGGCGAACGATGGTAAACCCGTCTTAGGAATTTGCAACGGATTCCAAATTCTAATCGAAGCAGGCCTACTGCCAGGAGCTTTACTACGCAACTCATGCCTCAAGTTTGTGTGCAAATGGACTAACCTGAGGGTGGAGACTAATCACTCGGCGTTCACTTGCGCTTTCGAAACCAATTCCATGATTCGCATGCCAGTCGCACATAATGAAGGCAGATTTTTTGCTGACGACAACCTATTAGACAGGTTGAAAGCGAAAGACCGAGTGGTCATGACGTACAGTGGTGAGAATCCAACGGGCACGCTGAGAGAAATCGTAGCAATCTCAAACGAACACGGAAACGTAGTGGGTATGATGCCTCATCCAGAAAGAGCTTCCGACATTGCGTTGGGCGGAGAGGATGGTCTAAAGGTCTTTGAGTCTATGTTGAAGTGGTCCTGATGCTCGCAAACTTTTTCGAAACTATTCTGACCGCTGACGAGATGCAGTATGCCCGTCAACAACTCGGTAGAGAACCAAATCCACTCGAATGGGCAATGATAGATGCCGAATGGAATGAGCATTGCAGCTACAAATCTTCGAAACCTGTGATTGCACAGTTACCAACATCGAGCCCACGAGTACTAGTAGGTCCAGGGTATGATTCTGGAGTAGTGGATGTTGGCGACGGATATGTTCTCACTTTGCACATTGAAAGCCACAACCATCCCAGTGCTATCGATCCTTATGGAGGAGCAGCAACTGGGATAGGGGGTGTCATACGCGACATTCTCTGTATGGGAAGCAGGCCTATCGCTTTACTGGACGGTTTGAGTTTCGGTGATATTACCAAGAGCGAACATTCCAAATGGATAATGAAGAATGTCATACGGGGCATCGCTGACTACGGTAACTGTATCGGAGTCCCAACAGTGGCGGGAGAGGTTGAGTTTGATCAATGCTTTGAAAGAAACTGTTTGGTAGACGTAGCTTGTTTAGGATTAGGAAGAAAAAGCGACCTGCTATTAGCTCAAGCAACACACCCTGGAGACAGCGTTTTCCTAATAGGAGGTTCAACTGGGCGCGATGGAATTCATGGCGCAACATTCGCCTCGAAGAGGCTGGCTGCGGACGCTGAAGGAGAGCGGTCGGCAGTTCAAATTCCTGACCCCTTCACGAAGAAACTAATCATTGAAGCAACTCTGGATGCCAATCGAACTCAAATCCTTCGTGGATGCAAGGATCTCGGTGGTGGTCGTCTGATGAACGGCCAGACGGAAATAGCTGACAAGGGCAATGCTGGCCTTGAGGTCTACCTAGATAAGATTCCGATCCGCGAAGTTAGCATGGACCCTATCGAAATTATGATTTCTGAATCACAAGAACGAATGCTATGTGTCGTGAAGGATGGTTCTGAAGCTCTTTTAGAAGAGATCATGCTCAAGTACGGAGTTACATGTGCCCGCATCGCAAAGGTTACCTCCACCCAGATGGTTACTGTACTTCAAACGGGAGAGACAATTGCGAATCTTCCCACCTCATTTCTCGCCAACGCACCAATCATTAACAGGAAGAGCCGCCTTCCAAAGATCACTAAATATGAACTCAACATAAAGCCTCCCGCTGACATGCTCAATGCTCTGCTGGAACTGTTAGCTTCACCAAGCATTGCAAGCAAGGAATGGGTTTTCCGTCAATATGACCACGAAGTAGGAATTAGAACAGTGATCAAACCGGGAGGCGGGGACGCTGCCGTCCTGAAGTTGCCAAACGGAAAATTCGCAGCCATCAAGCTAGATGGAAACGCGCGTTTTTGTGACTTGGATCCATACATCGGCGCTGCAACCGTACTCGCAGAATGTTGCCGGAACATAGTAGCGGTTGGAGCCGAGCCTGTAGCAATGTTGGATCATTGCCAGTTCGGTGACCCAAACGATGAAGAAATCTTCTGGTGTTTCTCCATGGCCGTCAAAGGAATTGCTGACTTCGCTAAAGCCATAAATCTTCCCTGCGTTGGCGGAAAAGTTAGCTTCTACAATCAGGATGGAGAAACCGGGAAGGCAATAAAATCATCCCCCGTACTGGCTGTACTCGGTTTGATAGAACGAACTGAACACGTCACACGAACACGCTTCAAGGAAGATGGGGAAGACATAGTCGTGGTTGGAAAAACATTGCCAGAGTTCGGCGGCTCTGAATACTACCACCTACGTGGCGTAAGAGGAAGTGCTCCGCCATCGCTAGATTTTGAGTTGGAGAAGAGAACCGCTTCAGCAGTCCTCCAATGCATAAAGAGAGGGCTTGTCACTGCTTGCCACGACTGTTCGAGAGGAGGAATTGGGGTGGCACTGGTCGAGATGGCGCTGGGTGGATGTAAAGGCGCCTCCGTCGACTTGGAGAAGATCCCCCACCCTGAGATGAGGGATGATGAACTCTTGTTCTCTGAATCAAACTCCAGATTTATCCTAACAACACGACAGCCAAGTCTCGTCCTTGATATTCTCTCAAAGCAAATGGTACCTGGCGCGGTTGCTGGAACGGTAGGCGGCGACTCTATGAAAGTTACGATGAAAACAGACAAACTGCACTGTAAGCTTGACACACTTCGAGACATCTACGAAGACTCTTTGGAGAAGAACTTGTACCGTTGACGGAAATAAGAGAGAGCTGTGGCGTCGTAGGGGCCATAACGACGGATGGCGACGCGGCGCGTAGAGTTTGGCTTGCACTCTTAGCCCTGCAACACCGCGGACAGGAAGCTTGCGGGATCTACACCTTTGACGGTTCACGATTCTACCACAAGAAACAACTCGGCCTCTTAGGAAAAGCTGAAGATTTCAGCGACCTCAAAGGAAACTTCGGCATAGGGCACGTACGATACTCCACCGTAGGACAACCGGCCAGCGCGGACACATACGCTGACCCTCAAAAGATAGAGGATTTTGCTCAACCCTACTTTTCCGATCGAACGAGAGGAGGTATATCCTTCTGCCACAACGGGAACATTGTAAACTTTCCCCAACTATGCAACGAAATACGCTCAACAGGAACGTTCGTTTCCCAAACTACCTGCGATGCGGAAGTGATGTTGAAGATACTAGCAAATCAACTGTCCAAGGAAGACACACTGGAGAAGGCAGTGCGAAATTGCATGGCAATATTCGAAGGTGCTTATTCCGTCGTGGCGTTAACTGGAAATGGAGAACTCGTTGCATTCAGAGACCCAAATGGTTTCAGACCACTCTGCTTCGGAGAATCCGACGGTCTGCTCATGTTTGCCTCCGAGAGCGTCGCGCTTGACATCAATGGAATACACAATTACTCGAACGTGGAACCAGGTGAACTAATTGTTGCGCGAGAAAATGAACCCATCCTCAGGAAACAACTTGTCAAGAGAGATCACCACTCACGCTGCATGTTCGAATATGTATACTTCAGCAGACCTGACTCAACAATAGAAGGAAGAGACGTATACACCACCAGAATAAAACTCGGCAGAAACCTTGCGCGAACATACAAAACTCACGCAGACGTAATCGTCGCCGTCCCGGATACGGCACGCCCCGCTGCTGAAGGAATATCACGCGAGACCGGCATCCCCGTCCTGGAGGGACTGATTAAAAATCGATATGTGGGCAGAACTTTCATCATGCCTGGACAGAAGAATAGAGACAACGCTGTCCGCCTGAAACTTAACGTTGTCAAGGCCGTAGTCCAAGGAAAGAACATCCTGCTAGTTGACGACAGCATAGTTCGAGGAACTACGATGAAGAAAATTATCAACCTACTTAAGGAAGCAGGCGCAAACCGCGTTGAAGTCTGGATAACGAGCCCTCCAATAAAATCACCGTGCTTCTACGGTATAGATATGCCATCTCACTCCGAACTTATCGCATCAAACAAGGAACCTGACAAAATCAGAAGCATCCTTGGAGCAGACGCACTCTGCTATCAGACAATAAATGGTTTAGTTGATGCGATCGGATTGACCAAACAAGAAACTTGTCTCTCCTGCCTAACAGGAGAGTACCCAACACCACTGGCACAAAAGCTAGCTAATGAGATGCTCATCAAACCCCAACGCCCCGGGCAAGCAAGATATTGGGAAACGCATCAATGACACGAATACTACTGGTTGGGTCAGGTGCAAGAGAGCACGCTATCGCATCCGCGCTAGCAAAATCATCAGTCGAGCTCTACGTGGCTATGACTTCTCGAAATCCTGGAATCATCCGACTGGCAAAAGACGCAACCGTCATGCGCACCGATGACCCAAGAACCGTTGCAAATTACGCAAAGCGAACCAGTGTGGAATTAGCCATAGTAGGTCCAGAAGTACCATTAGTCAACGGCGTAGTAGATTCACTCAACAAACTAGATATTGCATGCGTGGGACCCACACGGAAACTCGCTTCATTAGAAGGCGACAAATCATTTTGCAGAGAACTCCTCAACAAGCATGAAATTTCTGGAAACCCAAAGTATCACATTTTCACAGACCTCGAATCAGCGGAAAACTATCTTAGATCTTCAGGACCAGTTGCTATCAAACCAGTGGGATTA
>Ga0074045_10005705_pt1 | contig 10809 bp, 7 predicted proteins | sample BogForMeECP23OM2_FD_94442 | JGI IMG/M metagenome (GOLD analysis project Ga0074045, IMG submission 94442) | Bog forest soil microbial communities from Calvert Island, British Columbia, Canada - Bog Forest MetaG ECP23OM2 | ecosystem: Environmental > Terrestrial > Soil > Wetlands ... | reverse complement strand
CAAACATGATGCCAAATCCGAGACTCTCCCGAAATGCCTGAAAGCCAATAGCCATGCGGCTTCCGGCCATGCATACCCCCTCAATTTACCCACTTGAATCCGAGAAGACCGAAAAAAGAAGCCTCCACCAAAGCCTGCGTAGAGGAGCAGTGTAAGCAGGTTGGCACCGGTGAACGCGCTCGAGCGAAACAGTCGCGTCGGCATCATCGGCGCTTCGCTGCGCATTTCCACCGCGATGAAGCCCGCCATCGCCAGCATGCCCAGTGTTGTTGAAGCGATGATTCGCTGATTCTCCCAGCCAACGTTGGACGATTCGATCAGGCCGTAGGTGATTCCGCCAAGGGCGAGCGTAACCAACAGCGCGCCTGGCCAGTCGAGCTTGCTCGGCGTTTCTTCATTGCGGCTCTCGGTCACGTGCCGCATGGCGATGGGGATGATAACGATGGCCAAGGGAAGGTTGATGAAGAAGACGGCCCGCCACGACAGATGATCGACGAGCGCTCCCCCCAGAACCGGCCCGAGCGCCGAGGTAATAGCCGTGGCGCCCGACCACGTGCCGATCGCCTTGCCGCGGTCCTGCTCGGCAAACGACGCGCTGATGATGGCCAGACTGCCTGGAACCAACAGCGCACCGCCGATACCTTGAAGAACGCGAGCAAGGATAAGTTCGCGGACGCCGCCAGCGAGCCCGCACCCGATCGAGGATACGGCGAATAACGCCACCCCGACCAAGAAGACGCGCTTGCGGCCGAAACGGTCGCCTGCGGCGCCACCGACTAGGAGCAATGCAGCGAGCAACAGCGCATAGGCCTCAACCACCCACTGGACGTCGACGAGGCTGGCGTCAAGCTCCCGTTGCAGTGCTGGAAGTGCCACGTTGACGACCGTCCCGTCAATGAACACCATGCTGGAAGCAAGAATCGTTGCCGCCAGGACCCATGGCGCCGACGACCGTGCGCAAGGGGAGGTGCATGGCGCGGCGCGAATGACTCCGACATCGGACGGAGACGCTGAGAATCCACTCATGGCTATGCCTGCTGCGCAGAGCATCTGAGCAATGCTCGCGCGACGTGTCTATCTACCGGTAGCCTTTGAGCAGCGTGTGGGATCCCGCGAAGGGTTATTGTAAGTCCGGTATCGGGAGAACTGCCATCAGTGCGCTTCTGGGTGTCGATCTTAGGCAGTTATACCCAGGGGAAGCTTTGCATTGCCCCTTGCGGTGGCGTAGCCTCGCGGATCGATGCCGTTCCCGAGACACGGTCCTATCGATAGGCAGGCACCATCAAAGGCCGCACTGGCACAAGTACGCCACCTTGTGATATGTCCGGCCGGTGCGCAGTTCGTGGTCGGGAACTTGATTTGACTCTAAGGAAACGAGCATGGCTACTTCATTTCGATCGGGGGCGCTCGGCACGTTGGCTTTCTTATCCATTACTGCGTTGGGCGCTGCCCACGCGACAGGCCCGGCCCCATTCAAGGTGCCGGCGGACAGCACCATTCCCGGCGGACCGGAAGGGGACGCAATCAGGCTCGGCAGGACACTAATCACGGATACGCACAAAACCGTGCCCAACAATGTCGGCAATGGCCTCAACTGCAGCAATTGCCACCTCGACGGCGGCACCCGGCAGGATGCGTCGCCTTTCGTAGGGCTGTGGGGCGTATTTCCGGAATACCGCACCCGGAACGGCCACATCAATTCGATGCAAGAACGGGTCAACGATTGCTTCGAGCGGTCGATGAACGGCAAGGCACTGGCAGTCGACTCCAGGGAGATGAACGCCATCCTGATGTACATCCACTGGCTCTCGACGGGTGTGCCGGTTGGCGAGGCGGTTGTCGGCCGCGGCATGGGCTCGGTCGACACCGCGTTGAAGCCGGACGCTGTCCATGGCAAGCAGGTTTACGCCGAAAAATGCGCCAATTGCCACGGCGCCGACGGCGCAGGCACCGCGAACCCGGCCGGCGGTTATATCTTTCCGCCCGTCTGGGGCAACGCGTCATTTAATGTTGGCGCCGGGCTGGCGCGTACCTATACGGCCGCAGCCTTCATCAAGCACAACATGCCGCTGGGGCAGGGCGGCTCCCTGAGCGATCAGGAGGCGATCGATGTGGCCGGGTTCATGACTCATCAGCCGCGCCCGGCATTCGCCGCTGCCAAGAACGACTACGCCAAGGGCAGCAAACCCGGAGATGCGCGCAACTGAAATTTCTACCGTGGATGGGAAGCTTCGGTCCAGTCGGTGACCGTCAACCGGCGGAAACGCACCGGGTCCAAGCTAGCAAGTTCCCGGCGCGACTGGCCGCCGCGGAGAAGATTCGCGACGACCCATTCCTGCCCGCGTGCGATCCTGGCTCATCCGAACGAGCGGCTAGGCGCCCTCGTGCACGATCTGTCCGCCTACCAGGGTATAGCGCACCCTTCCTGCCAGCTCGACCCCGAGAAACGGCGTGTTCTTGCCTTGGCTCTTGAGCGCCGCGGGTTCGACGATCCAGCGCGCATCAGGATCGAAAACGCACACGTCGGCATCGTCGCCTATCCGCAGCTGGCCGGCAGCGAGTCCCAGCGCGCGCGCCGGCTCGGCGGTGATGCGAGCGAGCGCCGTGACCAGCGGCAGCCCGTCCTCCTGAGCCCACTTGAGCGTCAGTGGCAGCAGAAGCTCCAGGCCCGTCGCACCGGGCTCGGCCTCGGCAAACGGCAGCTGCTTTGCATCGTCGTCGACCGGAGTGTGGTCCGAGCAGATGAGGTCGATCGTGCCATCGGCAAGGCCGGCACGCAGCGCGGCGCGATCGCGCAATCCGCGCAGCGGCGGCACCAGATGGCAGTGGGAATTGAACCAGCCGATATCGACATCGCACAGGTGCACGTGGTGGATCGCGACGTCACAGGTGACCGGCAAGCCCGCCTTCTTCGCCGCGCGAACGCGCGCCACGCCGTCATGGGTCGACAGCCGGGCCAGGTGCACATGCACCCCGGTTGCCCGCACCAGATCGAAGATCGTCTCGAGCGCGATCGTCTCGGCGAAGGAGGGGATCGCGGGCAGGCCCAGTCGCGTCGCTACTTCGCCGTCGTGCGCGACGCCGCCGCGAGCAAGATGCACATCCTGCGGCCGCAGCCACACGCGATAGCCGAATGTCGCCGCGTATTGCAGCGCGCGCAGCATGACCTGGGTGTCGACCAGCGCCGCATCGGCGTGCGAGAACGCGATGCAGCCGGCCTCGGTGAGTTCACCCATTTCGGTAATCGTCTCGCCCTTGAGTCCGACCGTGAGGGCCCCGATGGGGTAGACGTGCGCCTGATTGAGAGAGCGCGCGCGATGCTTGAGCATCTCGACGAGTCCCGGCTCGTCGAGAGGCGGGTCGGTGTCGGGGGGGCACGCGAGGCGCGTGACGCCGCCGGCGACCGCCGCCGCGACTTCCGACTCCAGCGTGGCCTTGTATTCGAATCCGGGCTCGCGCAGCCGCGCCGAGGCATCGATCAGTCCCGGACAGACGATGAGCCCTGCCGCGTCGAGCACACGGTTGGCGTGCCAGCCCTCGGGCGCCTCGCCCACTGCGGCGATCTTGCCGGCGGCGATGTACAGCGACGCCTTGCGATCGATCCCCTGACCCGGGTCGACTACGCGACCGTTTCTGATCTCGATCTTCACGCTAGTTTCCCGCCAGCATGCTCATCACCGCCATGCGCACCGCGATGCCGAATGTCACCTGCGGCAGGATGACCGAATGCTTGCCGTCGGCCACTGCCGAATCGATCTCGACGCCGCGATTCATGGGCCCCGGATGCATGACGATGGCGTCGGGCTTGGCGAGCTGGAGCTTTTCGGCGGTCAGCCCGTAATGCTTGAAGAACTCTCCCGCGGACGGCAGTAGCGAGCCCTTCATGCGCTCGTTCTGCAGCCGCAGCATGACCACCACGTCGCAACCGGACAGGCCGGCGCGCATGTCGTGGTAGACGTGCACGCCGAGCGACTCCACCGCGGTAGGCAGCAGCGTCTGCGGTGCGATCACGCGCACCTCTGGCGTGCCCAGCGTGGTCAGCCCGTGGATGAGCGAGCGTGCCACGCGCGAGTGCAGCACGTCGCCGACGATGGCGACGGTCAGGCGGCGGAAGTCGTGCTTGTAGTGGCGGATGGTGAACAGGTCGAGCAACCCCTGTGTCGGGTGGCCGTGCCGGCCGTCGCCGGCGTTGACGACGTGAATGTGCGCCCGGCCGGTGGCCGAAAGGTGCTGGGCGATGAGGTGCGGCGCACCGCTCTGGCCGTGGCGGACGATGAACATGTCGGCGTTCATCGCCACCAGGTTGTCGACAGTATCGAGCAGCGTTTCGCCCTTGGTGGTGGAGGACACGCCGATGTTCAGATTGATCACGTCGGCCGAAAGGCGCTTGGCGGCGATCTCGAAGGTCGTCCGGGTGCGGGTGCTGTTTTCGAAAAAGAGGTTGAACACCGTCTTGCCGCGCAGCAGGGGCACCTTCTTCACGTCGCGCTCCGCGACGGACACGAACGGCACGGCGGTGTCGAGTATGCGGTTGACGATGTCCGCCGGCAGCTCCTCGAGCGTGAGCAGATGCTGCAGCCGGCCGGCGGCGTTGAGTTGCGGGTTACGCACCGGCTGCGCCCCCTGCCTGCTCGACCGAAAGCTCGAGACCGCCATCGAGGTGTCGCTGCAGCACGATCGACAGGTCGCGGGCGACCGCAAGCCGCGCGCCGACGTAGGTTGCCTCGATCGGCAGCTCGCGACCGCCGCGGTCGATGAGCACCGCCAGCTCGATTGCCTCCGGCCGCCCGTAGTCGAACAGTTCGTTGATGGCGGCGCGCACCGAGCGACCGGTGTAGAGGACGTCGTCGACCAGGACGATGCGGCTGCCGGCGACTTCGAACGGAAGCGTGGTCGTCTCGAGTTTCGCGCGCAGCCCCTTCTGCGCGTAGTCGTCGCGGTAGAAAGACACGTCGATGTAGCCGACCGGGTGCTCGCCGTCGAGCATACCGGCCAGGCGTTCGGCGAGCCATGCGCCGCCGGAGTAGATGCCGATCAGACGGGCATCGTGGGCGATCGCCCCGCGCATCTTGTCGGCGAGGACCGCGAGCGTGGCCTCGGCGTCAGGCAGGATGGCGCTGGTCAAGATAGGCCTGGAGGATCAGTTGCGCCGCAACCCGGTCGCGCACCGCCTTCCGCTCGCGGGCACGCCCGCCGGCACCGAGCAGGTTGCGCGTGGCCGCCTGGGTCGTGAAACGCTCGTCGCAGAGAGCGACCGGCAGGCCGAAGCGCCCCTCGAGCTGACGCGCGAAGCGTTGCGCCCGCGCGGTCATCGGGTGCGCAGTGCCGTCGGCATGCGTCGGCAGGCCCACGACGAGCAGGACCGGACGCCAGAGTTCGACTAGCGCGGCGATCGCCGCCATGCGCCTGTCGTTCGCCGGTTCGGCAAGGGTCGCCAGCGGATGAGCAATCCGCGTGCTGGTCTCGCCGACGGCGACGCCGACTCGCTGCGTTCCGAAGTCGAAGGCGAGAACGGTCCCCGCCGGCGTCGCGGGCGAGATCACCTTCCCCGCCACGCATCACGCGTGTCCGACCGAGTCGGACAGCCGAGAAAAATCGATGCCGAGCAGCTTCATCGCCGCCGGCAACCGCAGCTCGGCCGGCTCGGCGAACAGCACGTTGGGATCGGCGGCAACGGTGAGCCAGGCATTCTGCGCGATCTCCTGCTCGAGCTGGTCGGCCGACCACCCCGCGTAGCCGAGCGTCACCAGCACGTTGGCCGGCCCGTTGCCGTGGCCGACTGCCTCGAGAATGTCCTTCGAGGTCGTCAGGCCGAGTTCGTCGCTGATGGCGAGCGTGGACTGCCAGCTGCCCAGCGGCCGGTGCAGGACGAAGCCGCGGTCGATCTGCACCGGGCCGCCATAGTGCACCTTGGTCGCACGCAGCTCCGAGTCGCCGAGCGGAATGTTGATCTGCTCGAACAGGGCCGAGAGCGTCATGTCGATCGGCTTGTTGACGACGATGCCGAGCGCGCCCTGGTCGTTGTGCTCGCAGATGTAGATCAACGTATGGGCAAAGTGCGGATCGGCCATGCTGGGCATGGCGATCAGGAAATGATGGGTCAGACTGACCCGGGAATCGCCCATGGCGGCAATTGTAAACTCCGCCCCGCCCGGGCACAAATGGCGCTCTGGCCATAGCCGCATGACCCGGACCCGCGAGCCCGCAGCGCGCGGCCCTACTCTTCTTCGTGGCGGCGGTGCTTAGCGAACTCGGTGGCGAGCTGTTGCTGCAGATTGGGCGGCGCCGGATCGTAGTGGGAGAGCGTCATCGTCCAACCGGCGTGACCGGCGGTCATCGCCTTGAGCCGCGCGGCGTAGCCGTCGAGCTCCGACAGCGGCGCCAGGCCGTTGACGGTGAGCGTCCCCGCCTGCAGCGAGCGCGTGCCGGTGACCTGGCCGCGGCGACCGGAAAGGTCCCCGGCGACGTCGCCCATGTTCGCCTCCGGGCAGAGCACTTCCAGACTCACGATCGGCTCGAGCACGATCGGCCGGGCCTTTTCGATCGCATCGAGGAACGCCTTCCGGCCGGCAGTGACGAAGGCGATTTCCTTCGAGTCGACCGCGTGATGCTTGCCGTCGTAGACGATCACCCGCACGTCCTGCAGCGGGAACCCGGCGATCGGCCCGGCCGCAAGCACCTGCTCGACGCCCTTCTGCACGGCGGGGATGAACTGGTTCGGTATCGTCCCGCCCTTGACCTGGTCGACGAATTCGAACCCCGAGCCGCGCGGCAGGGGTTCGACGCGAAGGTACACCTCGCCGAACTGGCCCGCGCCTCCGGTCTGCTTCTTGTGCCGATGGTGGCCTTCGGCCTTCGCGGTGACCGTCTCCCGATACGGTATCCGCGGCGGGCGGGTATCGATCTCGAGCTTGAATTGCGACGCCATGCGCTCGAATACCGAGCGCAGATGCAGATCGCCCAGCCCGCGCAGCACCGTCTCGTTGAGCGTCGCGTCGTGCTCGAGGGCCAGCGTCGGGTCCTCGGCGATCATCTTGTGCAGGACGTCGGAAATGCGCTGCTCGTCGCCGCGCTTCTTCGGCGTGATGGCAAAGCCGTGCATCGGGGTTGGAAAAACCAGCGGCCGCATATGGATCTGGTCCTCGTCGTGCGAGTCGTGCAGCACGCAGTCGAACTCGATTTCGTCGACCTTGGCGACCGCGGCGATGTCGCCCGGCACGGCGCGGTCGACCTCGATCTGCTTGCCGCCTTGCAGCATGAACAGGTGGCTGACCTTGAATGGCTTGCGCCCGTCGCCGACGAACAGCTGCGTATCGCGGCTGACGGTTCCCTGATGGACCCTGAAGATGCCGAGCTTGCCGATGAACGGATCGATGACTACCTTGAAGACGTGCGCCAGCACGTGCTTCTTCGGGTCCGGCACGGCGGCAAACTCGACTGCGCTCGGGCCCTCGCCCTTGGTGAACAGGGGCGGGTTGCCCTCGCTCGGGTTGGGAGCGAGCTTGACCAGGATATCGAGCAACTCGGCGACGCCGGCGCCGGTGCGCGCCGAGACGAAGCACACCGGCACGAGATGCCCGTCGCGCAGCGCCTTCTCGAACGGCGCATGCAGTTGCTCGGGTGCCACCTCGCCCTGCTCCAGGTAGAGCGCCATCAGCGCTTCGTCGACTTCGACCACCTGGTCGACCAGGGCGCCATGCGCCTCGGCGACCGACGAGAAATCCGCGTCGCCGGAAGGATTGAAGAAGCAATCGACGACGCGTTTGCCGCCGTCGGCGGGAAGATTGATCGGCAGGCACTCCTTGCCGAACGCGGCCTGGATCGCGGAGAGGACGCCTTCCGGGTCGGCGTTTTCGGCATCGATCTTGTTGATGACGACCAGACGGCACAGTCGGCGTTGCGCCGACCAGTCCATCATGCGCGAGGTGATCATCTCGATACCCGTCTGCGCGTTGACCACGATGGCGGCGGTCTCCACGGCGTCGAGCGCGCCGATTGCCTGGCCGATGAAATCGGGAAATCCGGGCGTGTCGAGCAGATGCACGCGCGTGCCGTCGATGTCGAAGTGCGATACCGAAGAGCGCAGCGAGTGCTGCCAGGATTTCTCCAGCGCATCGAAGTCGCTGACCGTCGTTCCCCGCTCGACGCTACCCGAGGCCGGAATGGCTTTGGCGCTGAACAGCAATGCTTCCGCGAGCGTGGTCTTGCCCGCGGCTCCGTGCCCTACCAACGCGACAGTGCGGATGTTTTCGGTGGCGTGCTGCGACATGCTTGCTCCTGGTGAACCGAGGCGTGTCCTTCATTTTAAACGAGAGGGGGCGGTCGCGACCGAAATCCGTCCTTGCCGATGCAGAAGCCGAAGCGACGCGGGGTCACCGCGTGGGGGGTGTTGCGGCGCAACGCAGAGCTAGGCGACGTGCGCGGCGAGCATTTCGCGCAGGTTGCGAAGCAACTCCTCTTCCTGGAACGGCTTGCCCAGGTACGCCTCGACGCCGAGTTCGCGGGCGCGATTGCGGTGCTTCTCGGCGGTGCGTGAGGTGATCATGATGATCGGAATGTGCGCGCTCCGGGGGTCGGACTTGATCGTCTTGGCGAACTCGAAGCCGTCCATCCGCGGCATCTCGATGTCGAGCAGAATGGCGTCGGGCATGCGCTCGCCCATCGTCTGCATCGCATCGAGGCCGTCCTTGGCCGTGACGACCTCGAAGCCTTCGCGCGTGAGCAGCCGGCTGGTTATCTTGCGCACCGTCAACGAATCGTCGACGATCATCACCAGCGGCGGCCCGGACGCGGCGGCGAGCGCCGCGGCGGCGCGGCCCGCCTGCGCCGTGGTCACGACCATCGGCGCCTCGGCCTCGAGGTCGATGCGTTGCGCGAGCTGCACCGGGTTGATGATCAGGACGACTTCGCCGGTGCCGAGCACCGTCGCACCGGCGATGCCGGAAACGCGGGCGAGCTGCGGGCCGATGTTCTTCACCACGACTTCCTGATTGCCGATCATCTCGTCGACATGCACCGCGGTCGTATTCTGACCGCTCTTCAGGAGCAATACCGAGTTGTAGCGCAGCGTCTCCGGGTTATGGCCGGCGTTGCCCAGCAGCCGCGGCAGGTAGAAGAACGGGTATTTGCGGTTCTGCCAGCTGACCTCGCGCGTGAGGTAGAGGTTGATCAGGTCCTTGTCCTTGATCTGCTGCACCTGTTCGACCATCGGTGCCGGAAGCGCCCACAGCCGGCCGCCGGCCCGCACGAGCACGGTTTGCGCCACCGCCAGCGTGAGCGGCAGGTAGAGCGAGAAACTCGTTCCCTTGCCGCGCACGGTGGCGACGTCGACCCGGCCGCCGAGCGCGGCCACGTCGGAGCGGACCACATCGGCGCCCACGCCGCGGCCGGAGATCTGTGTGACCTTCGACGCGGTCGAGAAGCCGGGCGCAAAGATGCACTCCGTCAGCCGCGCCTCGGTCGGCTCGACCTCGCCGCTGATGAGGCCGAGTTCGCGGGCCTTTTGGCGAATGCGGTCGAAATCGAGTCCCGCACCATCGTCGGCGATTTCGATCGCGATCTCATTGCCCTGCTGGCGCACGGTGAGGGTGATTTCCCCGGTCTCGGGCTTGCCGCGCTTCAGTCGCTCGTCGCGGCTCTCGATGCCGTGATCGAGCGCGTTGCGCAACAGGTGCTCGAGCGGGCCGACGAGCTTCTCCAGCACCGAGCGGTCGAGTTCGACCTGCGTCCCGCGAATCTCCAGGTTCGCCCGCTTGTCGAGTTCCTTGGCCGTCTGGCGCATGATCCGGTACAGCCGCTCCGACACGCTGCCGAAGGGCACGGTGCGGATCGAGAACAGCTGCTGCTGGACGTCGCGCGACAGGCGCGCCTGCGCCAGCAGCGCCGCGTCGGCGTCGTCGATGTTGCGCAACAGCGACTGCTGCACGGTGGAGACGTCGTTGACGCCCTCGGCGAGGCTGCGGGTCAGCTCCTGGAAGCGCGTAAAACGGTCGAATTCCAGCGGGTCGAAGTCCGCCTCGCCGGGCTTGACGTGCAAGTCCCGCGACTGGATCTGCGACTCCGCCTGAATCTCGATCTCGCGCACCTGGGAGCGCAGGCGGATGACGCTGTTGGTCAGTTCGAGCAGGTTGCCCTTGAGCGAGCGCAGTTCACCCTCGACGCGGGCGCGGGCAATGGCGACCTCGCCGGCCTCGTTGACCAGCCGATCGATGAGATCGGCGCGCACCCGCAGCATCGCGCGCTGCGCCACTTCGGCCTCGGGTGCCGCGGTCGGGGCCGCGGGCTCGGCCGGGAGCGTGGGCGCGGCTTGCGCCGATGGCGGCGCGGCGGGCGCGGCACTGGGCACCGCAGCCAACACCGGCGGGGCGACCGGCGCGGCCGGGGCGGCCGGCGCATCGACCTGGAGCCACGGCAGAGGCGTATTGAACTCGCTCTTCTGCAGCCGATCGAGCACGACGGCGAGCCGGTCGAGGTCGGTGTCGAGCGCGTCGAACAGCGCCGCCGTGGGCTTGGCGGGCGCGTCGCCGGCGAGCAGCCGGCTTTCCATCCAGTGGGTGAGCTCGCCTAAGCGCATCGCGCCGGCCATGCGCGCGCTACCCTTGAAGGTGTGCAGGGTGCGGCGCAGCGCCTGCGCGGCATCGTGGCTGGCGGGATTGCGCTGCCACGCGCGCAGCTGCTCGCCCGCCTGGGGAAAGAGCTCGGCCGCTTCCTCGAGGAAGACCGGCAACACCTGCTCGTCGACGTCATCGCGCACGGTCGCGAGCGATTCGTCTCCAGCCGGTATCGGGGTCGCGACTTCGGATGCACTCT
>Ga0074045_10005704_pt1 | contig 10817 bp, 6 predicted proteins | sample BogForMeECP23OM2_FD_94442 | JGI IMG/M metagenome (GOLD analysis project Ga0074045, IMG submission 94442) | Bog forest soil microbial communities from Calvert Island, British Columbia, Canada - Bog Forest MetaG ECP23OM2 | ecosystem: Environmental > Terrestrial > Soil > Wetlands ... | reverse complement strand
CAAGGCGTTCTTCGGCGAGACGATCGGCAATCCCGGGGGCAACGTGCTCGACATCGAGGCCGTCGCCGGCATCGCGCACCAGCACGGCCTGCCGCTGCTCGTCGACAATACCTTCGCGACGCCTCTCATCGCGCGCCCGATCGAACTGGGCGCCAGCTTCTCCGTGCACAGTCTGACCAAGTATCTGGCCGGACACGGCGACGTGCTCGGCGGCGCGGTCGTCACCGACGCAGCACATTTCGATACCATGCGCACGCTCGCCCGCATCGTCGGCCCCGTGCTGGGACCATTCGAAAGCTACCTCGCCATGCGCGGCATCAAGACCTTCCCGCTGCGCATGGAGCGGCAGTGCGCCAACGCGAACCGCGTGGCATCCTGGCTGGCAAACCAGCCCAGGGTGGAACGCGTCCACTTCCCCGCTAGCCAAGCGCATCCCGATGCCGCCGCCATCCGCCGCCTATTCCCCGACGGTCTCTGTGGGGCCATGGTCGCCTTCGAAATCCGCGACGCCGGCCGGCCCGAGATCTTTCGCTTCCTGGACCGCTTGCAACTGGTGGTGCGCGCCACTTCGCTCGGCGATGTGCACAGCATGGCGCTCTACCCCGCCATGAGCTCTCACCGCGATCTCTCCCCCAAGCACCGCGAGCGCGTCGGCATCCGCGATAACCTGGTGCGGCTTTCGGTAGGCATCGAAGCCGTCGAAGACATCATCGCGGATCTCGAACAGGCGTTGGGATGACCGTGAGGCAGGTCCCCGACCTGCCAAGCGCCTAACGCAGGCCGGGGGCCTGCGCCACTATGGCAACTCCCCCAACATGCGGTCGATATCGGCTGGGCTGATGTAGAAATGCGGCGACGTGCGCACCCACCCCGCACGCGGAGCGCACGAAATTCCGGCCTCGCGCAGGCGCCGCACGATCGGCCCCGCCTCCAGACCCGGTTTGCGAAAGCTCACAATCCCCGCGCCGGTTTCCGGCGTCCGGCTACCCAGAACCTCGTATCCTATTGCTGCGACACCAGCCGCGATTTGGTCGCCGAGGCTTTGCACGGCCGGCGCAATTTCTTCGACGCCGACTTCGAGCAGAAACTCGATCGACGCCCGGAGGCCGAAACATCCGATCGTATTCAATGTCCCGCATTCGTAGCGGCCCGCATCTTCGCGCAGCGTCATATCGCGTGACGCATAATCGGCGTAGCCGGCCACGTTGGTCCAGCCGAATTCCACCGGCTCAATCCGATCCTGCAGCGCGCGCCGTACATATAAAATGCCGCAACCCTCCGGTCCCAACAGCCATTTGTGCCCATCGGCGGCCAACGCATCGATATGGCACGCCCGCACGTCGATCGGAAAAGCGCCCAAACCTTGTATGGCGTCCACCAAAAAGATGCAACGATTGCGCTGGCAAATCCCGCCAATGGCCTCGAGCGGAGCGCGAAACCCAGTGAGAAACTGCACGAAGCTGATCGCCAACAGTCGCGCGCCGCGGCAGGCTTCCTCGATTCGCTCGAGTGGGTCGGTCACGCTCAGCCAAGTGACGGTCACGCCCTTGGCTTCCAATCGTTTCCATGGGTAGAAGTTGGCGGGGAACTCCTCGCGAAAGCCGACCATGCGGTCGCCGGGTTTCCAATCGAGACCGAGTGCCACCATGGCGATTCCCTCGGACGTGTTCTTCACCAACGCGATTTCCGCGCGGTCCGCGCCGATCAACCGCGCCGCCGCCACGCGCAACCCTTCGTACGCGTTCCTCCACTGGTCGTAGTGCATGCTGCCGTAGCGTGTGCAGTCTTCCGCCAGGTTCTGCATAGCCTCCGCCGCCGGCTTTGCCAGCGGCGCCACGGCGGCATGGTTCAGATAGATCAGATTCCGCCGAACCGGAAACTGGTCCGCATAGCGTTCCCAAATCGGGAGCCGCTGTTCCTTCACAGGCGCGTTGGTCATTGGTTTGAAGAATTGAGTCCTTTCATGATACCGGTGCGCCGGCTATTGCAGTTCCTCAATCGCATTCACTGCCTGCCCGCGAAACGCGGCCCAATCGTCCACCCCGAAGAGCCGGTCGTGATCGCGGTCTTCCAAATGGAAAGCCGCCATCCGCGTGGCGATCAGGCGCTGCGCCGCTTTCGCCGCCGCCGTGCCGCCCCTGGCCTGCGCCAGCCGCGCCAAAGTGATCAGCGACCGGTAGTCGTCCAGGCCCGCGCTAATACGCGCGAATTCCACCGAGGGCACTAACTGTCCCTCCGCCCCCGCGTTCGCCCAGGCATAATCGTCCTCGCGGCAATCGAGCGCGTAATACGGATCGCCCGCCGCCGCATTCCAATGCCAGGACAGGCGAAACTTCGCGCCGAACTCCTTGGCGGCTTTGTAGAGATGCACGCCGTAGGTCCAGCGATTGCCGCCGTTGTAGAATGCCCACCCACCCCCGCGCCGCCGAAGCAGCTTGACGTCCCGTTCGCTGAAACCAGCCAGGGCGGGAGCGTCGAGCGTCCGCGCCAGAATGAAATCCGGATCGCTTTCGCCGCGTCCTTGCAGACTCAATGCGGCGGTGAAGAAAGGCGGCCCGTGGGGGAACGCGCTGCGGTAGGCCGTGGCATTCTCGATCGATTGCTGGATCGCGTCGCCTATCGGCTCATCGCCCAGATTCCAGTACACGGGAAGCCAGCCGTTCTCCTCTTCGTGCCGCGCGATTGCGCTGTAAATCGCCTTGATGAAGGCGCTATATCCGGTGAAGCCCGCTGCGGTCATCTTCGCCGAGTCCCGATGGTAGGCATCCAGGCCGGCCACACCGGCGCCGTAGGAATTCACCGCCAGGAACCCATTACTCTTCGCATCGCTCATCTCGCGATCCGCGGCGCTGAAGTCGAGCACCGGCTCACCACGCGCGAAGCCGCCGTATTTGATTTGCGGAATGCCGGAATACATGGTGAAGCCGCGAGCACGCAGCAAGCGCAGGCTCTTGGCCGTCATGTCCGAGTCAAATGCAATGGTGTCCGGATCGTCGTCGAACCAGGGCACGCCGATGCTGCCGCCAAACGGACCCACGGGCAAATCGGCCGCGTCCAGCGTGCCTTTGCGAACGGTGAACCGCAACGGAATGCGCAGCGGCGCGCCCTTGTGTGGCGTGAAGGTCACCTGTCCCAAATAGTCGCCGGGGCCGGCGCTGGCAGGCGTGCGGATGGTCAGCCAGAACCTCCGCGCCAGCGCCCGCGGCATGTCGACGCTGTTGCGCGGCAGGATGAGCCGCGGCGTAATTGTATAAACGGCGCCATCCATCGTCACGCGGCTGAGGCGGTAGCTGACGTACCCGACGTCAATCGCGGCGTCTGGAATGGCGCCCTGCGGCCCTTTCAACGCGCTCACCGTGACTGTGCTTTGGCCCAGGTCCCGAAGCGGCAGAACCGAGACTGTCACCGGCACGTCCTGGCCCTCGAACGCTTCCGCGCTCAGCCCGCTGGTCCGTTCGCCTTGGAACGGCGTGTCGTTATAGTACACGTCCCGCATGAAGTCGCGATGGAAAACCACGTACCCGCGCGCGGTATCTTCCGCGGTTGGCTGAAGAGCATCGCCGGCCGCGCGATGCAGCACGCGTTTGAAGGCATCGTCGAAATAGAAGCTCCGTTGTTCCCGCACCAATTCGAGGAATCGCGCGCCCTCGGCAGCCTTAGCCACGGGAAAGATGACGACGGCGGAAACGCTGCACGCCCGCTGCTCTCCCGTGAATTCCAACCGCAGTTGACCGTTGTTCACGGTCACGTCGAACGCCTTCTCGTGAAAGTGCGCACGGTCGTACTTGTCGAAGGTATCGTCGGACGGCAGATCGTCGCGGTCCCAGAACTGAAAATACATCTTCCGGAACGACGCAAAATCCCGATGCTCGGAAACCACCACTTTCCCCTGTGCGCGAATCGAGCGTTCGCGGAAGATCTGGTATTCGCCCCAGAATCCGGCTGCGCTGTCCAGGTTGACGAAGACGCGGTACTTCCCATTCGGCACGTCCACCGCCAAGCCACCGGATTCGATGGCGAGAGAACGGCGGTACAGCGGATCCTGCCCGAGCGAGTCCACCGCCCGCCAGATGTGCGCGTCCTTCAGCCCGTATCCGCGGCCCGGGTTGTACAACGTGGCAGTCGTGATGGGAATGAAGCCATCCATCGCCGGCCCGTCGCCGAGCGCGAACGCGAACAGCCCGTCGAACTGGGCCTGCCGGACAGCCACGTCGCGTTCCAGACGCAGCTTGGAGACGAAGAGCGGCGCGGAAGGCGTGTCACCGACGGCCACCACAACGCGCGTGATGGCGTTGAGCATCAGGTTGCGGCCTGAGCGGTTCCTCTCACCAACGGCCAAGTCGCGCAGGGGCACTGTCAACGTGCTCGCGCCCGGCGGCGCGACGGCGTTGTAATTGACTCTGTTCCAGTAGCCGGTTGAACCGCGGTCCCAGAATTCGAGCGCGACCGGCAGCGGCTCGCGCGCATCCGTGTACAGGTCCATCTGGAACAGGTCGTAGCCGGACCAATCTTGCGGCTGCCGCATCGCGGCGTGACGCCTGTCGATGCGCAGAGCCTTTTGGCCGCCGGCCGCAGGTTCCTCGACCACCACACCGCCCGTGAATGGATTGCCCCGCTCGAAAGACGCGACGATCCGCTCGGCCGGTCCGCTGGTGATCGCCAGCCGGTCCGCCAGAGCCCTGCCGCAGGCGTAGCATCTCTTCCACGCGGGCATATTCCGGTAGCGGCACTTAGGACAGCGAACTTCGCCGTGTCCGATCGGGCCCGGCGGCGCAATCGGCGCCTCCTGCTCGTCCCACTTAGCTTCAGCGCTCAACTCGACATCGTCGCCCACGCGCTCGATCGATACGTCGTCAATCCACAATAGGCCAGGCACCCGTAGCTCGAGCGACGGTCCGGTCCGCGTTCGTTCCCCAATCTCGGCGACGTAGGTGAACCGCGTCCAGCCGAAAGTGCCGGTCTTCTCAAGGCCGGCCGACACCCCCTCGAACGTGAATTCGATGGCGCGCGTTCCGTCGCCGCCCGCAATGTCGAGCCCGCGCAGGTATGCGCCGATCGAATAGCGGCCCGGCGCAAGCTCCCGTTGCTGGCCGATGCCGATCTTTCCAGCCGTCGCGCAATCGAGCAGCGCCGACGTCCGGCCAGTGTGCGCCACCAGACCAACCGCGATCGAACAGCCGCCCTCGGCTTCGCCGACCTTCCAATCCACGAACGGGCTGCTGGCCGCGTCACGTTCCTTGAGGACTTCAAACGAAGGATTGGCAGCCAGATTGGCCGGGCGATCCGTGGTGGCGTCTTGGCTCGTGCGCGGCACCCAGAGGATGACGATCCAGCCCAACAGCAGAATGCGCAGCGTGGCCAGCGCTCCGCGGGCGAATGACATTCTTCGATTATAAGGGGACGCCGCGGGCACGCGGCTAACCAAGACGGGCCATCTAAGGCACGCCCCACCAAAGCCCTGCGTGACCGCGGTGGGGCATGCTTTCGCTCGCCCGTACCTCGTCTGCCGGTCCGCAGCGCACGCTTGAGACAGGCGTGCCGAGAGTTCCCTCTTGACCAACGAATGCTTTCGTAGTAAGGTTTTCGTAGATGACAAACCCAAACGAGCTGCCGCGGCCTACCGACGCCGAACTGGAGATCCTCACCGTGTTGTGGAGCCGCGGACCGGCCACCGTCCGCGACGTTCACTCCGTCATCTCCCGCCGCCGCCCGGCGCACTACACCACGGTCCTGAAGCTGATGCAGATCATGGCCGACAAGGGGCTGGTGAAGCGCGACGAGAAACAGCGGGCGCACATTTACTCCGCCAGCCGGCCGCGCGAGTGGACGCAACGGCAGCTCGCCGGGGATCTTCTGGAACGGGCCTTCGCCGGCTCCGCCAGCAGCCTGCTGGTGGGAGCGCTGGCGGCGCGGAAGGCATCGGCGGCCGAACTGGCCGAGCTGCGCAAGATGCTCGACGAGTATGAGGAGGACAAGCGATGACGCTCGATTATTGGATCGCCTCGCCGCTGGCGCTGGCGCTGGGACGTGCGCTGGCACATTTCCTTTGGCAAGGCGCATTGCTGGCAGCAGCATTGCGGGTGGCGCTATTCCTCGGCGCGGAGCGCAGTTCGCGCTGGCGCCACCGGGCAGCTACGGCCTGCTTGCTCGCCATGCCGGTGGCGTTCGGAGTAACCGTGGCGTTGCTGCTCGCCGGCGGCGGTTCGAGCGTAGCATCGCTAACGGTGGCGCCTCGGATGGTGTTCGATCCGGCGATCTCCCAGGACACTCCCGCCGCGCCGGTCGACTGGCTGGCGTGGCTCGCGCCGCTGTGGATCGCCGGCGTGATCCTGTTTTACGCATTCCGCCTGGCGGGATGGGTGCGCGTCGACCGCATGCGCCGGCGCGGCGTGTGCGCAGCGCCGGTTGAGTGGCAACAGCGCCTCCGCGCGCTTGCCGGCGCGGTGCGCGTTTCGCAGCCGGTCGTGTTACTCGAATCCTGTCTGGCGACTGTACCGCAAGTGATTGGCTACTGGCGGCCTGTGATCCTGATGCCGTTAGGAGCGCTCGCCGGCCTGAGCGCGGAACAGGTAGAAGCCATTTTGATCCACGAATTGGCCCACATCCGCCGCGCGGATTACCTGGTCAGCCTGGCGCAAAGTCTGATCGAAGGATTGTTCTTCTTCCACCCGGCGGTGTGGTGGATCGGCGCCGTGGTGCGCGCCGAGCGCGAGTACGCTTGTGACGATGATGTGATCGCGTTGCGGCCCAACGCGCGCACCTACGCCGCAGCGCTGACGACGCTTGAGCAAAGCCGGTGGCTGGCGATCCAGGCCGCCGCTGCGGCCAATGGCGGGAACCTGATCGGACGCGTACGCAGACTGTTGGGCGAGTCGGCGCCGGCGCGCGTTCCGAGCACCCGCGCCTCGGCTTTGGCCGGCGCCCTGGTATTGGTGGCCGGCGTTGCCATCGTCCTGATGGCATGGCCTGCCGCCAGGAGCTTCGCGCAAGCGGCCCCGCCGGCTGAAGCGGCTGCGGACAAACAGTCACCGGCCACGGAAGCCGAACCAGCCGTCCGCAATATCGAAGAACTGGAGAAACGACTGGCCAACAAGCAAAAGGAGATTCAAGAGGCGGAGCAATCCGTCGCGAAAGCGCAAGAGCTACTCCAGCGCAACTCCGCGCAACTCGACCTCTCGATGCAGAATGCCGGCGGGCATACGCATGAGATGGCGCAAGTGGAGGAGCAGTTGCGACAGGCGGAGGACGCGCTCAAACAAGTCAAAGGATCTCAGGTTGGAAGATCCCAGGAGATGCTCCAACAGCAGGAGCGGGCGCTCCAGCAGGCCGCCAACCAAGTGCAGGAACTCGCCAACGGAAAGCTCGATGAAGCGCTCCGGACGCAGCAGCAGCGACTCGCGCGGGCGGACATGGCGTTGCACCAGGCGTGGGCGGCGAACGGCGAAAAGTCGATGGCGGATATCGAGAAGCAATTGCAGCAGGCACGGAATCAACTCGAACGCCTGTCGGAGTCCTGGAGCCAACAGGGCGACAGTGAGTTGGCGCAGGCGCAGCCGCCGGAAGCGCCGCGGCCACAGACCGCAACTGAATCCGAATCCGTTTACCAAAAATGGCTGAACGAAGATATCGCGTACATTATCACTGCCGAGGAACGGCGCGCCTTCCTGGCTGTGAAGACCGACGCCGACCGCGACCAGTTCATCGAGAGGTTCTGGCGGCGGCGCGATCCGGCGCCGGGCAACGGGGCGAACGTGTTCAAGCAGGAATACTACAGGCGCATCGCCTACGCGAACCAGCACTTCGCGTCGAGTGTTCCCGGCTGGAAGACCGACCGCGGACGCATCTACATCATCTACGGCCCACCCGACGAGATTGACGACCACCCGAACGTGCCGCGCCAGCTTTGGCGCTACACGCAAGTAAGTGGACTGGGAGACGACGTTGAGATTGAGTTCACCGATCCCGGCAAAACGGGGGAACTCCGCATGACCGCGCCACCGGCCTCGCACGGGTCTTATTGGCAGGTCATGGTGAGTGTCAGCGATGCGGCGGGCTCGGTCGCACGATCGCTCCAGGCCCAGGGTTTCCCCGCGATTCCGTATCCTGTCCGGGCAGACCGCCCCAGTTTGACGCAAGTATTGGTGGGGCCGTATCCGGATGAAGCTTCCTTCGCCAAAGCGAAAGCGGCACTCGAAGCGGCGGGCTTCCATCCCGTCCGAGCACAGTAAACGGCCTGCCAGGAAATGGCAGTTCCAATCGCCGGCAACCGCTCCCTAACGATGGCGGCTTCGATAACCTTCCGAGCCACGACCATTCCGGAGCGATTGGCATCGACCGAGACCAGACCGGCTTAGCACGGCTAACGGCCACCGCTGGCGCGATCGAGGTCCTGCTTCAACTGCGAGGTGATCTTGTCGGCTACGTCGGCGCTGGCGCCATGGAACCGTGCGCCCAGGCTTTCCTGCGTGGTGGACCAGATCACGTCGCCATCTTTATTCACCAGGCGGACGGCTGCCAACGCCTCATGCCGCCGCTCGGCCGAGTGATCGGATTCGCTGTCGCCGATCCCCAGGCCGGCTGCGCTTCCCTTGCCGTAGTTTCCGGCGCCCGTGCGATTGCTGAGATTGAGATGGGCGTTGATACTGTCGGACGATTGGTGCGTTTCGGTGAAGACCAGGTCCTCGGCCGCGCCGCGCAGCACGGCGTCGGCGCGCTCTTCCTTTTCGGTCAGAACGAACAGCTTCGAGGCGGCCAGACTGCTGATCAAAATATCGCGCATCTGGGCGGCCGTATCGCCGCCGGTCAGCCGGTCCACATAGATGCGGTGTACGCTGAGCAGTTGCCTCAGATTGCCGGCTTCAATCGCGGCCGATGCCGCATCCCCAGCGGCGCACACAAAGGAAGCGGCCAACGAGACCGCTAACAACCGGATCGGTTTCATCCTCGGCCCGCCTTGCGCGCGTCGTCGTCTAGAAACTCGACGCGCCGCCCGGTGCGAGTCTCCAGACCGGCCAGCACGCTGCGAATATCGCCCTTATCCACGCGCAGCACCAGCGACTGCTGTCGGCCTTCGTCGTCCACAAACCCCAGAGTCACGAAGTGTTTGTGCGACTTGCACAGCAGGAACATCGGCGAAATCAGCACCGCCATCGCAACCCGCCGGCCGACGGTCTGACCATACTCGATCGAGTTGACCTTTTGATAGGATACGCGCAGAGCGGTCTTGCCCACCTGCAACAGCAGCGTGTTGGCATCGGACAGGTCCAGGCGGACGCTGCCCTTGGAGGGAAGCTCGCCCGGAGTTCCGCCCACCAGCGCGGCCTTGAAACCCGGCTCGGCGGCCGCCAACGCCAGCGGCAATCCCAAGCCGGCCAGCGCCACTACCAGCATTCGTAACATTGGTCGTAAAGCTAGTGGCGGGCCCAGGCGCCGGTTCTCAGGATTATATCGGCGCGGGTCCGCTGTCAGTGCGAACGCTTCCCAAATGCGCCCGTGATCCATCTCCGCGTCATGCAGGAGGCCAGCGACATGGCTCTGGTACTACTGCGGTACTAAATTGCTCGTCCGAGGCTCACTCCGCCCGCAGCGCTTCCATGGGATCCACACGGGTAGCGCGATGAGCGGGGAGCCAAGCGGCTGCCAACGCCAGAGCCACCACGGCAACCGCGCTGAGCGCATATGCGAGCGGATCGAGCGGCGTCACGCCCAGCAGCATAGAGTCGGCCAGCCGGGCTGCCGCCGCCAGCCCGGCGAGGCCTATGGGCACTCCGATGGCTGCCATGCGCAGCGATTCGCCAAAGACCAGGCGCTCGATCTGGCGTGGCCGTGCGCCCAGCGCCACGCGCAGTCCGAACTCGCGCGTACGCCGATTGACGCCGTAGAGCAGCACGCCGAATAACCCGGCCGCGGTGAGCACAACCACGCTGACGCCCAAGGCGCTGATGGCGCTGGCGAAGAAACGGTCCTGCGCGAGAGCGTTGTCCAGGGTCTTCCGCAAAGTGGTCGAATCATACACCCATGCCCCTGGATCGAAGCCGCGGATCGCGGCGCGGGCCGCGCGGTCGAGCGCCGCCGGATCGCCTGCGGTTTCCACCAGTAAAGTGATATCGCCTCCCCCCGCCTGAGCGAATGGGAAAAAGAGGAACGGCTCCGGCGGTTCGTGCAAGTCATTCGAAGGGCCGTCCTCGGCTACGCCGACAACCTGGCGCAGTTTGCCATCGATCCGAAGCCAGTTGCCCACTGGGTTACGCTTGCCGAATAGGGTGTGGGCGAACGTTTGCGACACTACGACGGCGAGCGGCGCGCCGGCGCCATCGCGGCTATCGATGCTCCGCCCGGCCACCACTCTGGTGCCCATCAGGCGAAAGTATTCGCCGCCGACGTTGTTGAGATGCACGCCCATCGGCGCCATCCCCGGGATCTCGACCCGCGCCGTGGTGCCGCCGCCGGAACCGCTCAGTGGAAGCCGCATCGCGTAAGTTGCCCCGCGCGCGCCCGGCAGCGCGGCCAGCCGCTCGCTCATCTGGTCGCACCAGGCGGCGCGCGGAATATGGAGCGCGGGAGCTACCGACAGCGCCAGCACCTTCTTCTGCGGGTCCAGGCCGGGCCGGACCTGGGTGGCGTGGTAAAAGCTGGTCAGGAACAGCACCGCGATGCCGAACAGCGTCACGCTAACCGCGATCTGTGAGACAACGAGCGTCCTCTGCTGCCAGCCGCTCCGCCGCGCCGTCACGCCCTGGCTCTGCTTCAGTACATCGGAAATGTTGAGCCGCACCGCATGCAGCGCGGGCCATACTCCGGCGACCACGAGCGCTAAT
>Ga0074045_10005702_pt1 | contig 10818 bp, 16 predicted proteins | sample BogForMeECP23OM2_FD_94442 | JGI IMG/M metagenome (GOLD analysis project Ga0074045, IMG submission 94442) | Bog forest soil microbial communities from Calvert Island, British Columbia, Canada - Bog Forest MetaG ECP23OM2 | ecosystem: Environmental > Terrestrial > Soil > Wetlands ... | reverse complement strand
TTGCCGGTCATTGGGCACCACGGGCCAGCTACCGTTGTCGTGAGCCACTGGGAATCCTCGATGTGGTCGCGGTTCCAACGGAGTTGGGCCCGGGACGTTCCCGTGATGTCCTCGAAAATATTGACGTCGGCGAGGCGCCAATATTCGTCGTCGAACACCCCGGCGCAACTGTTGACGACGAACTTGATGGCCTTGGATATGGTGTCGGCCTTCTCCCGGGCTGGCGAACCGACAGGGTGACGGGCGACCTCGCGCTTGGCCTCCTGCCGCATTTCGCGGAAGCGGTGGAGCGCCCGGCGCATCAGACCATCGGGTTCTTTCAGGTAATGGCCGCCGGTGGGCAGGTCGAACGTCTTGCCCGGGATGGCGTCGGGCACTTTCGTCTCGGGCGAGATGTTGTAGGTGAGCATGATGGACGGATATTCCTGCGACAGGTCCAGCGCCGCGACCCACGCATAGAGCCCGGGCGTGGTGTTGAACACCTCGGCCGCCCGGCCCTTGCGGATGGACTTGGGCGCGAACTGCTTGGATGGCAGGCAGATGTACGGCTGGCCGTTCGTGGTGCGGCGGGCCTCCTGAAGGAGCGCCCCGTCCACGACGCGGCTGTTGTAATAGCAGTCGTCGATTTCCACGCCCATCGTCATGGCGATGCCGATGAAATAATCCGTGAGCCGTTCCTTCTCGTCGATGCCGGACATGAGCCGAACGTCCCAGATGTTGTAGGCGAGACCGCGCGGGAGGTTCGTTCGCATGAGTTCGGCCACCGACCCCATCCGCTCGACCTTGCCGATGCCGAGCTTGGCGATGCCGACGCCCTGAAGCGAATGGTCGCCCTGCGCCAGCTCCTGCTTCTTCATCACGGCCATCGGGTCGAGCAGGGCGTGACGGCTCTTGCTGCGCCGTTCGTTCTCTTGGTCGAACGTCCAAACGACCTCTTGAAAATCCTCGTTGTCCGGTTCGAGGAGGTTGAAGCGCTTGGCCCGCGCCGCGATGTATGGGAAATCGTACTCACTGCCGTTCCACGCCTCGATGATGTCGGGGTCGATGGAGCGCATGAGCATCCCGAACATCCCGAGCAGGTCGTGTTCGTTCTTGGCGGGATAGATTTTAATGGGAGCGCCAAGCGGTGCCGGCAGCTCGGCGACTATCTTGGCGACGTCCACGGACGGGCCGGTGTAGATGACGCCGTACTGGTTCGTGTAATTGTCCTTGATGGCGATGCTGATGACCTCGGCAAAGGCGTCCGCCGGCGTGGCAAAGCGGGCGGCCATATCATTCACCTCGATGTCGAGATAGAGGCTGCGCGGCTTCACGTCCGGTGCCTTGTCCAGCGGCTCGACCCGGCTCACCGGCAGGGTCCGCAGCGACGGCGGGAACTTGGCATACGACAGCCGATGGTCGATGCGCGTCCGCGTCGAGAAGAGGATGTCCGCCTCGGCGTGGAAGGAAAACCGCTTCCGCACCTCAGGAACGTCGTACGGGTACTTCAGCACGACCTTGGACATGGCCCGCCCGTTGGTACACGGCGGCCCGGGCTCGACGCGAACGACCTCGGTCATCCCGACGGCGGTGTGCGCCTCCTCATCGGGGACATAGAAATACGGCTCCGTGCCTGTGAGGAACCGGTCGATGCGTTCGCCGTTCGTGTCGCGGCCGAGGACGTGAAGGAGGAGCTGGCCGTTCCGCACGGTATAGGCGTTTCGGAAGACGATGCCTTCTTGATGCGGTGGTGTCGGCATTTCAGAACCCGTCCTCCAGCGATACCGGCTTGGGCCTTAGGGCTTGGGGTATGTCGGGCGCCTCGCCCCGGTGCTTCTCCCAATAGGCGATACGCGCGTCCGCGATGTCGGCATACTTGTCCTCCTTCTCGATGCCGATGAAATTGATGTCCTCCAAGAGCGCGGCGATGCCGGTCGTGCCGCTGCCGGCGAACGGGTCGAGCACGGTGGCCCCGCGGGGCGCGACGAGGCGGACGAGCCAGCGCATGAGCGCGATGGGCTTGACGGTCGGGTGGATGTTCCGCACGCCCTCGACGACCCACCGTTCCCGGTAGTCGGCCGACGAATCGGACAGTCCCGGTTGGTCGGCGTCGCGGGCCAGCGCGATGGTCTGGGACGGCATGCCATCAAGGCCCGCCTCCCGCTCGGAGCGGCTGGCCTTCGGGACGACGGCGAACGACGCCTCCTCCACGTCGTTGCCGAACACCGGGAAGAAACGCGAGGAGCCGCCCTCGCCCCCGTCCTTCGTTGTTCCGCTTTGCCGGTCCATCTCCTCCGCGGCGGAAGGGTCGAGCAGCACGTTCGGGGGCCACCGACCGAACAGTTCGCCCGGGTGCGGGGTCTTGTAATCCTTCAGCGTGCGGGCGTCGGGCCACAGGCCCTCATGGTAGACGTTCTTGACCAGCGGAGTGGTCCGGTCCTCTCGCGCCTTGATGGACGGGTTCGGTTCGTCGCTCGCCACGCGCGTCGCGTCGATGTTGACGGCACCCGTGCCGTACTTGGCGAGGTTCTCGGCCACGGTGCCGATGGGCGGCTTGCGCCCGACGGCGATGGGCTCGTGCGCTGGTTTCAGCGCGGTGCCCCACCCGTTCCATTTCTTTGCCTGCTCGGATTTCGGTTGCCATTCCCGGTCGGGCTCGGCCCGCTTGAACCGCCGTTGGTATTCCAAGCTGTCCTCATGGGCGAGCGCACCGGCGGAGGCGGCGTAGTTGAAGGCGTGCCCGCGGTCCTCCAGCAGGCCCTCGGCCTTGTCGATGGTGCGGCCCATATCGAATGATTTGGGAAAGCCGCTGTTGTAAATCCAGTCGATTTGGTCCCGTATCTCGAACCCCGCGTCCTCGATGGCAACCGCGAGGCGATGGTAGGTGCGCGTCCCACCAAAGGCGAGGATGAACCCGCCGGGCTTCAGGACGCGGAATGCCTCTGCGGCCCACTGATGATGCCACCGGTCGTCGGCGATTTTGTCCCATTCCTTCCCCATGAACTCCAGCCCGTAAGGCGGGTCGCAGACGACGGCGTCCATGCTGTTCGCCGGCATCCTTGTCATCTCCGCGACGCAATCGCCGCGGACGACACGACACTCCGTCACCAGTGCGTCCCCAGTTCCTCAGTGGGTTTGTGGCCGAGGACGAGCGTGACGACATGCCCATCGTGAGCCGCCCGCACCATGTCGGCCGTGCCCTTGGATTTCGTAAGGTCGTCGTGGAACGCGACCACCAGCTCCGGGCCGAGCTTCAGCATCTCCCGGTTGCGAATGGGACCGGCCTTGCGGCCGTACCGCTTCCAGTCGGCCTTGACCTCGGTGACCTTACAACCGTTCTGTACGGCAATGGTCCCGGCGATAATGTCCGCGCCGTGGCATCCGCCGTGGATGACTTCGACCGACTCGGGGTCGTGGGACTCGAAGAAGTGGGCGAACCAGTTCTCGATGAAGTACGGGTCGTCCCAATCGCGGGAACCGCACACGAGGATTTTCACGGGAACCAAGCCTTCGGCGGCGCCACCAGCCGTCCGCTGTCGATGAGCATTTTCACGCTGCCGAGGGGCAGTTGTACGATGGCACCGGCCATCGTCCCGTCCGGGCATCGCATATAGGCTGGGTACATCTCCACTCGGCCGAACCCCTTCGGATGGAGGACGACGAGGGGCAGTTTGTGTTCTGCCCACGCCTTCGTCTCCGTGTCGTTGAACAGTTTCATCACGGCCTCCCAAGTGGTCGGGCATCCGGCTCCATGCTTCGTTTCGACGAACAGAAATGGATGGAGCGAATCGGACCGTGTGTGTTTGGAGTTGCCGCCCGAAAGCGGGTTGCGCTCGGCGCCGAGGAAGCGGGCCACCCGGCGCTCGACCGACTTCCAAGTCGCCGGCGGAGCGGGCATCAGTCCTCCTTGCTGTAGGGCCCGCCGTAGAGATTCAGCTTGGTGAGGCCGGCCTTCACCCCCGCAAATAGTTCGTCGAGGTTGTCCGCGACGATGAGGTGGTCGAACTGGTAATCGTCCAGCGCCGTCTCGGAGACGTGCGTGTCGGTCTTGGGAAGGCCCGGCCGCTCGAGCCGCCATACCACGCCACCGAGCCGCTTAATCATTTCAATCTCGTTGTCGAAACGGCAATCTGTGACCAAAATCGCAAGGGGCGGCTCTTTCTTGGCCGGGAACATGCGGGAACCAATTAATTCGTTCAGCCGGGCGGCCATCTTCCTGACCCAGTAGTCCTCGTTCACGGACCGCATGGCCACGCCAAGGTCCTGAAGGAGCTTGCGCCCATTCTCGTCCTTGCGCCCGTCCCATCCGAACTCGTCCCGGGCCATCTTCTTCAGGGGGTCGGCGAAGCCGAGGCGAACGACCCTGCCCGTCTCGTCCGGGTCGAGCAGGAGCTTGGCCAGTAGGTAGGCCGCGTTCTTGCCGCTGCGCTTGTGCCCTGAAAGGCCGATGATGTTCGTCATGGTCGGTTCCCCACGAGCCAGCCAAGGAACCCGCCTCGCCGAGGCGGTTGCTTCGGTGGTACACCCATATTGACGTTCACATAATCTGCCTGCCCCTGTTGCCAGAGATACGGATTCATCTCGGTCCCGCAGAACGGGCAGTAGAGCTTCCCGTCGGGTGCGACCACCGTTTGAGCGGGGTAGCCGGAACCGCCGTGAGTCGATGGGCATGGCTGGCCGTTCGCCATCATTTTATCGCCTCGAAAATCGTCAGGGCGTTCTTCCAGTCCTCCATGCGGATGACGTTGCCGTTCAAGTAGATGTCGTTGCCGTCGTACCCGCGACAAACGAACTGACGATTCCACGGCTGGTCCACGAGGACCATCCGCTTCTTGGGCATCTTGGCGATTTCCTCGGCCAGACCCGGCGCGTCGTCGATGTACAGCGCATAGTTCATCTCGGCCTTCTGACGGGGTGTCGCGCGGCCGATGGTTTTGATGGGCAGGTCCAGCCCGTGGCCGAACAGCCAAGCGGCCATGTCCTTAGCCGACTCATCGTGATTGGACGTGACCACCTCGAACTCATAGGAGCCCTCCTGCTGGAGGTACTTGATGGTCGAGCAGGCAAGGGGCGAAACCGGACGGATGGCTCGTCGCAGGTGCGTCTGGTCCATGAGGTCGAAGGCGCCCCAGAAATCCGGCTCGTAGCCCTTGTCGGCCCAGAACGTCCAGCTCGTCATATCGGCCGGCGTGTAGTGGGTTCCCTGCTTGTAGTTGATGAGAGCGCACACGAGCGACGCGGTATCGGCCAGCGTGCCGTCGAAATCGAGAGCGACCCGAACGGGCTTCACGGACACACCTCGTCCTCGTTGTACGTGTGCCGGGACTCGAAACCGCCGAACGCGAACCCGATGAAGAAGCCGAGGGAGGCGCCCGTCATCGCAAAGGCGTAATTCTGCCATCCCGGGTTGCCGGAATACCACGACACCACGGCGATGGCGCTCGCGAGGACGGCCGCCACAGGGAAGGCGTACTTGAGCGCGTCCTTGAAGACGGGCCTCATGATGGCACCTCCGGCACGAACTCGCTTTCAACGGTGGCTTGGTAGTGGCTCAACAACCGCGACTGCGCGTCGAAGAGCATCTTAAGCCCATCGAGTTGGAGCTTGCTTTCGTTCAGCTGGTTCTCGAGCGACTCCATATCCGCCTCGCGCTGATGGAGCGTGAGGCGCAGGTTGGCGAGGTCCTTCTTCAGGTCGTCTTCCAGTTCGGTCATTCGGGTCTCCTTCGCTTGGGTACTGGCGGTGCGTTCTTCTCGTTCTCGGTCCTCACGCAGGCTGGACAGTATCCCCATCCCTTCATCGAGCCTCCGCTCGTGTTGGGGGTTCGGATGATTTCCAACCCGCAGTAGGTCGTGACCACATCGAAGGTGACGTCCCCAAAATCCTTGTAGCCCGTCACCGTTCCGATGTGGAAGGTCTGTTGTCCCGGCACATTTAGGGTCACTCGTTCTGTCATTTTATGTTTTCCAATCGTTGTTCATGGCGAACTCCAGCTGTACAACATCGACCGCACCTGAAGCAGGGGGCTCGCCACGGCATTACATCGGTAGGCCGTGAGTCCGATGTCGACGAGCATCTGCGCCTTGCGGGGCTTCGGCATGTCGGACGCGACGACAAGGTCGGCGACGTTCTCCAGCAACGACTCCCAGTCGGTGATACCGGCGGCCCGGAAAGCGGCCGTGACCTCCTCGGGGCCGGCGCCACCGAGGAGGAATTTGCGGACGACTTCGTCCGTCTGTTGGAGCCCGGCCGTTTCCTCACCCTCGATGAGAAGATGAATGGCCCTGCGGGCATCCCCGCGGCTGTGGGCCACGATGGACGCCATCATCGTCGGCTCGACCGGCAGCTTCTCGCTGTCGGCGGCGTTCTTCGTGATGGTCCGAATCGCGTCGTCGGATAGGGGCTTGAAAGGAATGACCGCACACCGGGACCGAATGGCCTCGGTGAGCTTGGAGAGGCGGTTACACGACAGGATGAACCGGGTCGTGTGGCTCGATTGTTCGATGATTCGGCGCAGCGCGTCCTGCGAGTCGCGGGTCAGGTTGTCGGCCTCGTCGAGGAACACGATTCTGAACGGCGCTCCGTCGACAGCCTGATTGCCGAGCGGCTTCAGCCGGTCACGGACCATGTCGATTCCTCTGTCGTCAGAGGCGTTCAGTTCAAAGAAATTGTCGCGCCAGCCGAAGCCGAGAACATGCCGGGCGAGGACGTACGCGAGGGTCGTTTTGCCGGACCCCGGCGGGCCGTGGAAGAGCAGATGCGGGAACACGCCGCCCTCCGGGACCCGCGCGGCGAGTGCCGTGACGATGCGGACAGCCTCCTCCTGACCGACCACTTCATCAAGGAAGGCCGGTCGGAACTTTTCCAAACTCGTGAGGTCCATCGTTTGCCGCCACCCTGCCGGACTATTTAACCATCGGCATCCAGCTCTTCGGCTCGCGCTCGGTCGCCGTCCAGCTCTTTCTGGACGGCGTCGATTTGGGCCTGACGACGGGCGAACCCCCACGGGTCGGCACAGTCGTAATGGGTGCCGTCGTTGGCGAGCATCTGCTTGTACCGCACGGGCTTGTAACACCGGCGGCACTCGTAATCCGTCCAGTCGCCCTCACTGAACATGGTCGTCAAACTCCTCCTCTATCTTGACGGGGTTGTAGATGAACACCTGTCGATGGTCCACGGTGCGGACGACGAACACGCCGCCGGCCTCCGGGAATGTGATGGTGCCCAGCACGTACCGAAGCCGACCGTGTTCGTCTCTGTCGTCATAATAGACCCTCCACTTTTTGCCCTCAGCCGGCTCGAACGGCTGTACGATGGTACTCATGGTTTCACCTCGTTGGGGAACGACCGGGCGAACAGCAGACAAGACGCCCCAACGCAGCATCCCGTCTCGCGGAGCTTCTGGCAGCCGAACGCGGTGTAGCCGCGCCGGTGAATTTGGTGGACTTGAACGTGACGGATTTGGATATTGACCCTGTCTATCCACTGGGCCTCCTCGGAAACCTTGTCGATGAACGTGGTCAGCTCTTCGAGGCCCATCCCGGTGGCGGCCAGCTCGACAGCATAAGCCAGCCGGACCGCGTGCCTCGGGTTGGGCCCGAACGGCAGCGTTTGGAGACACTTTTTGAACGGGATGTAGCTGCGGGTGAGGTCGCTCATGTTGCCCTTCGGCTCGAACCCCAGCTCCGGGTGGAGCGCGGTCTTCTCGGCGCCGAACGTCTGCCACGCGTGGGAGCGGACGAAATCCTCCAGCCGCACGCCGGGCGCGACTCGGCGATAGACGCCGTCCACATGCTGCGGGTGGTACGACAGGTCCTTGATGGCCGTGAGGTTCTGGTCGGCGACGAGCTTCCACGGGACGGGGACGCACCAGTTGTCCTCCTGCTTGTAGCCGTTGACGCTCGCATCCTTTTTATGAACGTACCGGGTGAAGGGGAGCCTCTCCATACACGTCGGGTTCGCGCAGCGGATGTTGATGGAGTGGAGCTGAAGGTGGTTCATCAGGCCGCGCCACAGCGCGTTCTCCCACTTCTCGAGATAGTTCCGGGCGGCCGGTTGCTCGTCGAAGATGAGGTGGCAGTGGAACCCGCTGTTGGAACCCGAGTACTTCCACGCGTGGCTGATGTTGGCCTTTATGGCCCAGTCGGTAACGCGGCATACCTCGTCCCATACCTGCTCGGGAGTACATCCGTTGTTGTCGCCGGTGTCGAGGTCCGCGAACCCGACGCGGAACCGGTAGGCGTTCACGTCCAGCTTATGGCCGGCCGGCGGCTCGGCAAAAGCGTTGTGCGAGACGAACATCGGCACCGGCTTGTCGAAGTTCTGGTCAAACCACCGGTAGAAGCCGGTCGGATTGCCGACCGTGACCGAGCCGGGGGTCCCGACTCGGCGGGGAAATGACCAGAGCCCGTACTCATCCAGTAGTTTGGCGTAGCTCTCCCGGTTGAGATTCATGTCGGCTCATTCCGGGGCCTTCCACACCGCGGCGATGAAGGTCACGCCGGCCGATTCAGCCATGCCGCCCTCCCGTACGAGGAAGTTCACGCGCGCCTCCTCTGGGTGGTGGATGAACGTGAGGCTGTCCCAGTCGAGGTTGTCCAGCGCCGTCCATAGCGGCTCCAGCACGTCGTATCGCAGGCGTACCGTGGCCGTGTCGCCGAACGCGCCGACGACCGACGTGTTGTCGAACCCGGTCAGGTACGTGTCGGACGACGGGTCGCTCGGGTCGCGGACTGTCGTATCGAAGCCGCCCGTGCGGAAGTCGAACGTCACGACCGCGTTCTTGTAGTACGAGTGGACCAGCTTGCCGCTGCGGAGGATGCTCTCGACTTGGTCCTTCGGCACTTCCACGACCGTGTAGCCGGCCGCCGCCCAAGCCTCTGGGGTGGTCGGGCTCACGTTGGGTCGCCGGGCCGTCGCCGAATTCACGACCAGCCCCTTCGGTCCCGGCCCGTACGGGTCGGGCAGGGTCTGCCGCGGGACGTCCGCGTCGTTGATAGAGCCGACGGAGATGCTCTTGCCCCCGTTCACGCTCACCACGATTCGGTCGCCGGCCCGCGTGACCGTGAGTTCATCCTTGCCGTCGAACGTCCCGAGGTACTTCAGCAGCCTCTCGGGGTCGTTCGTGGCGATGGCACCCTCGGTTGTGTTCACCGCCGGGAAGGTCGCCACGATGGCGCTCGTCCCAGCCGGCGAACGGTATTCGGCCGTCACGGTCTTGTCCTTCAGCCGCAGCCCCACGACGGTGAACGGGAAACCGGTGTCCCCCTTGGCCATGACCAACTTCAGGAAGCGGGTCAATTCGTCGTTCTCAATCGTCAGGCTCGCTTCGCTCTTAGTTGCTGTTCCCAGCTGTTGTGCTGCCATCTTCGTTCTCGACCTCGCTTGTTAGAAGGGGTTGAAATTGTTTGACGGTCAAATAGGTTATCATCCGCATGAGCTTGTCCCGCACGACCTCGGCCTCGGCAGGGTGCCGCTTGTTGATGTGGTGTTCGATGAAACCCATGAAGTTCTCCTGAAGCCGTTGGCCGACGTAATCCTGAACGACCTTCGGGGCATCGAACGCCGGGTGGCCATCGAGGATGACGCGGTACTTCTGAAACCCGCCGCACACGCCGTCAGCCATCGGCACCCGGCAACGGAGTATGTGCCAACGAGGCATGGGCGGCAACGGGGCTACTTTTGCCATTGAACTGCTCCAAACCACGCCGGCCGCTTTCTTTCCGGGTCCTTATACGGCATGTTTCCTCAGAGCGTCACCGTCTGCGGTTTGCTTTTGGGTCCCGCCGATGCCACCGATGCCGACGTGATGGGCGGGACGACCTCGGCCTTGGCCGGGATGTCGAGGCGGCCGGCGTCGGCCAGCGCGATGACCTTGACGAGCCGTTCCTTCCACGGGAGGACCTTGCCGTCGGTCAGGTCGAACGTCTCGCCGCTCCCGAAGATGCGACCGTACAGGTCGCCGTCCCAGTCCTTCTTACAGTCGACGACGGCGGTGTAGATGAACTTCTTGAGCAGCGGGCTGTACGCCTTGGTTGTTTCGACCGTGATGTTCGTCTCCTGCTCCACGAGGTCAATCCAGTGGGGCGCCTTCTTGGAAAGGACCGTCTCGCCGTTCTCCCGCGCCAGCACCTTCTCCTTGTAGTAACAGCAGAAAACGATGCCGAGCCGGGCGGTCTCGAGGGCGCGGTGCCAGATGGCCTTGACCACGGTGTTCCGGGTGGAGTAGTAATTCCAGTCCGGGACCTTGCCGTCGTGGGCGAGGCCGTGCTTGTGACGCATCACGGCGTCCGCGATTTTCTCCAGCCGCTCGTACCCGTCGATGACGACCCAATCGGGGCGGTAGTACTCGGCGGCCCAAGCGAGGCCGGCCATGATGAACTCCACGGACAGTTCGGCTGTCGTGAAGTCGAACTCGTTGAAGTACTTGGCTCCGTTGAAGACGTGGATGCTCGCGTCGCCCTTGTGGATGGAATTGTCCCGGGCGTCCTTGGACCGGTGGTCGAAAGACAGGACGAACTTCGACCCGGGCAGGGCGAACGTCTGCGTGCTTTTGCCGCTGTCCTTCGCGCCGTACACGGTGATGGTCAGCTTCTGGGGCGTTCGGTCGTCCGCGAACTCGCTCGGGTCGAACTGTGCTTTCGGCCTGACGGCCTGCGGCTTGGACGGGGCTGGCGCCGCGGCCGGAGAGGGCCACTTCGATGCGCTCATAGGAGGTACTTCTCCAGCAGTTCAAGGCGCGTCAGGTCGTTCTCGCTCAGGTCGAAGACCTCGTTCTCGGGGATGTGGCTGGCCATGAACTCGAAGAACGCGGCCTTGCGCCCGTGTTCGTTGATGGAG
>Ga0074045_10005699_pt1 | contig 10820 bp, 4 predicted proteins | sample BogForMeECP23OM2_FD_94442 | JGI IMG/M metagenome (GOLD analysis project Ga0074045, IMG submission 94442) | Bog forest soil microbial communities from Calvert Island, British Columbia, Canada - Bog Forest MetaG ECP23OM2 | ecosystem: Environmental > Terrestrial > Soil > Wetlands ... | reverse complement strand
TCAACAGCAACTTTCTTGCTTCTTCTCTTCCCATAAATTCAAGGCTCATCGACATCTCCATATACACCTGCTTACCAATGAGGGACTTTTCAACCTCTGCCCAAAGTTTCCAGGAACCCAAGTGGGTGGTGACCAATCTCATAGTCGGAAAATGCTCTCTGACATACAAGATTTGTTCCGGATCAGCCCTCCGAATCGGCGGAAAGGCGATATCAAAACCGGTATGCAGCACAAGAAGCAGATTGTGCTCACACATCTCCTCATAGAGGGGAAAGAGTTTCTCATCGTCAATATAAAAATTCTGGTAGTATGGGTGGAGTTTTACGCCTTTAAAGCCCTCCCCCTTCAATTGTGAGATTCTCTCCAGACATCGCGGGTCATCCGGATGGACAGAGGGAATGGGAATTATTCTTTCCGATCCAATCTTTTTGGACCATGTCAGGATAGGATCGAACTGCGCAGGCTTAGTAGCGATTGAACAGACGACACTCTTCTCAATGCCGGACTCGTCCATGGAGGATAGCAAGGAGGATACTCTCCCATCGAGATGGGCTTTGACGCCACCCTCCCGTTCAAGAACCTTTATCGCCCTGCCTGCCAGATCATCTGGAAAGGCATGGGCGTGAAAATCAATGATTCCTTCCATCTCAGTACGATTATAATAAAATTTTCTTTCTAAAGATGTCAGAAAAAAGTTAGCATTGTAAAATTTCTATTTAGATGGCACTGAGAACATCGTCTGAATTAAGCACAAGGCGACAATGTTTTCTTGGAGGGAATTCTTTTAGACAACGGAAAGTACAACTGGGTTGCATTTTCAGGGCTCTAATGGCAGTCTTGGCCGCTGTAACGATTCTGTATGTGGGGAAAGATTCTTCACGTACTGGCCTTTTCAAAGGGCAGAAGACACCATGGAATATCTACTGGGAAAAGGATACACATGCCTGCTACAGACGCTCATAACATTTCTGCTATAATTATTCACCACAGAAGAATGTCTTTATATTTAAAGTACATGCTAAAAAGTTTTCGTCGAGAGTATTAGCCCTTATGGAGAATTCTTGGATTGAATAGATGACCTCCTGGCAGTGAAGATGGTATGGACAAAAAAATAATCGCAGTGATAGGGGCGGCAACCGCCGATAGGCCACTTCTTGATATTGCTGAAGAAGTAGGGAGGCTCATCGCAAAGAAAGAAGCGGTATTGATCTGCGGGGGTCTCGGCGGAGTCATGGAGGCAGCAGCAAAAGGTGCGAGGTCCGAAGGTGGAATGACCATAGGCATACTTCCACAACCGCATAAAGAGGAGGCTAATCCTTATATTGAAATCCCCGTGGTGACTGGATTAGGCGAGGGAAGAAACGTTATCATAGCCCGCACAGCAGATGCATTGATCGCGATCGGCGGGGAATACGGTACCCTCTCAGAAATTGCATTTGGACTGAAAACTGGAAAGCCAGTGATAGGTATTCACACCTGGGATATTAGGGGCGTTATGAAAGCGGATAACGCAACCGACGCACTAAATAAAGCATTCGAAATTCTGGGTACGGCGTGATTGCTTTAATGCCGTTATAAGACACTTTAGATAATGTCTCCATTTTTCATATGATCGAAAGATATAGCGTCGGTGGCTAGTTTTTTTTGCCTTATTGACACGGTCGTCCTAATCGCTGCAATCGAGCCGTGCCTCTCACAATCATATTACCCCGGTGCTATTTCTCAGTTCGACGGTGGATTTTGGGAGAGAGATAAATTTGACAAAATCATAAAACGAAGTATAATTTTTTATATAGAAGAGAATAGCTACTTGAGATTTTATACCTTGCTGAATCTCTCGCGGGCAGTGCAATGCGAGGGATTCTGAGCTGAAAAAGGAGATTCCGATTGACAGCTGATATAAACGAGCATTCAGCCATCAGCCCTGACGATCAACTCCCGGCGCCGGCGCCTGTTCCGGCGCGTCCCCGACGTAAGGTTGTGCATGTCGTCATGTGGAGTCTGTTGGTACTGTTTTTTGCCCTTGGGCTCATACTGATATTACGCCACGAGGACGCCAAAAAAGCTGCGTCTTTGGCACGTTCTGGCGCGACGGGGATCACCATTACGACTGCGACGGCTCAAAAGGGTGATATCGCCGTTTACCTTGACGCAATCGGGACAGTCACCCCGGTCTATACCGATTTTATTACTAGCCAGGTCAATGGCCTGGTCGTTGCCGTGCATTATAAGGAGGGGCAGCGGGTACATGAGGGCGATCCGCTGATTGACATCGATTCCCGTCCCTACCGCGCAATGCTTTTACAAGCGCAAGGGGCCTTGGAGCGAGACGAGAATCTGCTGGCCCAAGCACGGATGGATCTTGAACGCTACCGCGCAGCGTGGGCACGCAACGCCATTGCAAAGCAAATCTTGGATGACCAGGAAAAGCTCGCACTTCAGGTCGAGGGCACAGTTAAAAACGACCAGGGAACGGTGCAATTTGACCAGATTCAGGTCGACTACTGCCATATCACCGCTCCAATCTCCGGCAGGGTGGGGTTACGACTGGTGGATCCGGGCAACGTGGTGCAGTCTGCTGGAACCGTGACCCTCGCAGTCCTTACGCAGTTGGACCCCATCACCGTAGTTTTCACGATACCTGAAGACAGTCTAGGCCAGGTTGAAGCTCGCCTACGCAAAAAGGCCAAGCTCACCGTCGATGCCTATGATCGCACTGCGCAGACGAAGATTGCAAGCGGGGAGCTGCTGACGCTCGACAACCAGATCGACACTGCGACCGGGACAGTAAAAGGGCGCGCACTCTTCGACAACAAAAATGATGCATTTTTCCCGAACCAGTTTGTGAACACGCGTCTGTTGGTGAATACGTTGCAAGGTGTGACACTGATTCCGGCATCAGCCATTCAACAGAATGGGCAAGCGTCTTTTGTGTATGTGATTCAAAACAATATCGCTCATATGCGCAGCGTAAAGCAGGGGGTTACAGACGGCGGTGCTACGCAGGTTGAAGGCATCAACCCTGGAGACGTCGTCGCTAACAGTAGCTTCGATAAGTTACAGGACAATGCTGCGGTCGTCGTTTCGACTAAGAAGCCTGCCCCGGCCGGCGCTCACAGTAGCAGCGCCCCGTGAACCCATCTCGTCCATTTATCTTGCGGCCAGTTGCGACCTCTTTGCTGATGGCTGCAATCCTCTTGGTTGGTCTTGTTGGTTATACACAACTGTCAGTCTCCGCATTGCCGGAAGTCGATTATCCAACCATTCAGGTGCTCACGTTTTATCCAGGCGCGAGCCCGGACGTGATGGCGACGACGGTGACGGCGCCACTGGAGCGTCAGTTCGGCGAACTGCAGGGCCTGACCCAGATGACCTCCACAAGTTCCGGCGGCACTTCGGTCATCGTGCTGCAGTTCAACCTCACCATGAATATTGACGTGGCCGAGGAGGAGGTGCAGTCCGCGATAAACGCGTCGCAGAGCTTGTTGCCATCAAATCTGCCCTCGCCGCCCATCTATAGTAAGACGAATCCAGCCGATGCCCCCGTGCTTACGCTTGCCATCACCTCAAGCTCCATGCCGCTTGCGCAGGTCGAGGACCTTGTGGACACTCGCCTTGCGCCAAAGATTTCGCAGCTCAAGGGGGTCGGTCGTGTCACCATAAGCGGCGGGCAAAAACCCGCCGTGCGTATTCAAGCCAACCCTACGGCGCTGTCATCCTATGGCATCAACCTGGAAGACCTGCGCACTGCGCTTACACAGGCCAGTGTGAACGCCGCAAAAGGGAACTTCGATGGGCCGCGCCAGAATTACCAGATCGACGCCAACGATCAACTGGTCACCAGCGATGATTATCGGAATGTTGTAGTTGCGTACCGTAATGGTTCGCCCGTGATGCTGACCGACGTGGCGCGTATCGTGAATGGCACAGAGAACAATAGGCAGGCCGCGTGGATGAATCAGACCCCTGCGGTGATCCTAAATGTGCAACGTCAGCCCGGGGCCAACACGATCAGCGTGGTCAAGAACATCAAGCGACTAATGCCGCAGCTGGAGGCCAACCTGCCCGCAGGCATTCAGGTGACCACGCTTACCGATCTTACAACCGCCATCGAAGCATCGGTTTCCGACGTTGAGTTCGAATTGTCGTTGACGGTCGCACTTGTCGTGATGGTCATCTTCCTCTTCTTGAGGAGTCTTTATGCTACCACTATCCCGAGCGTGGCTGTGCCGCTGTCAATAGTCGGCACCTTCGCTGCGATGTACGCCCTTGGTTACAGCCTGGATAACTTATCACTAATGGCGCTGACCATCTCCACCGGTTTCGTTGTGGACGATGCCATCGTGATGATCGAGAATATATCGCGGTACATCGAAGCTGGCGACCCACCCATGGAAGCAGCGCTCAAGGGTGCGGAGCAAATTGGCTTTACCATTCTTTCGCTGACCGTGTCACTCATAGCTGTACTGATTCCACTCTTATTCATGGGCGACGTCGTTGGGCGTCTGTTCCGCGAGTTTGCCGTGACACTTGCCGTCACCATCGTCGTTTCGGCAGCGGTCTCCCTTACGCTCACGCCCATGATGTGTGCGCGAATCTTGCGGCAAAGGCCAAAAGAGCAGAAGGGGCGCGTCTATAGAGCCTCTGAGCGCGCCTTCGAGCGGATGATAGCGTTCTACGGGCGGACGCTGAAGTTTGTCCTGGGCTACCAGACGATTACGCTGATGGTCGCGTTGGCTACACTTCTGCTTACGGTTTCCCTTTACATCACGATACCGAAAGGTTTTTTCCCGGTACAGGACACGGGCGTCATCCAGGGCATATCGCAGGCGCCGCCGCCGATTGGCTCAACCGCCATGGCCGAGAAGCAGCAGGAGCTTGCAAAGGCGGTTCTGGAGGACCCGGCCGTCGAAAGCCTTTCATCATTTATTGGTGCGGATGGCACTAATACAACGGCCAACAGCGGCCGAATGTCGATCAATCTGAAACCCCTTGGCGAGCGCAAGATTAGCGCGTCAGATCTGATCCGCAGGCTCAAGTCGAGGTTGGCCCGGGTTGAGGGAATACAACTGTTTATGCAACCTGTGCAGAACATTACCCTAGATGACCGGGTAAGCCGCACGCAATACCAGTACGCGCTCGAAGACGCCGATGTTAACGAACTAAATGCCTGGACCAATCGCTTTGTAGAGCGGCTGAAGCAGTTGCCGGCACTAGAAGACATCGCGACCGATCAACAATTGGGTGGGCTGGCCGTATCTCTGGTGATTGACCGGGTCACTGCCTCGCGATTGGGTATCACGCCGGCGACCATCGATAACACCCTGTATGACGCCTTCGGCCAACGGCAAATCAACACCATGTATACTCAGGTGAATCAGTACCACGTTGTGCTTGAGAGTGAACCACAATTCCAGAAGGACCCGAATAAGTTGAACCACCTGTACATCCAATCCAATGCGTCTTCCGGAGCAACCGGTCCCGGAGCCTCTTCCTCTTTCGCGTCCTCCGGATCATCCTCCGCCGGATCAAACGCGCTGACGACCTCGGCGCTTTACACTCCATCGGCAACTACGCTTACTCCTCCCGCCAATGCCCTTTCGGCGAGAACCTCCTCGACGTCGAGCATGGGAGCAAACTCTGCAGGCACTCCCAGTTCCGCCCTGAGCAATGCGGTGCCGCTGAGCGCTTTCTCGCACTTTGAGAACACGACGAGGCCGCTCGTAATTACACACCAGGGTCAATTTCCGGCAATCACCGCGTCGTTCAATCTAGCGTCGAATGCTTCACTTGGCAATGCTATTACGGCGATCAACAAAGTGCAGAAAGACATGCACATGCCTCCCAGCCTTCAGGCTGGTTTTCAAGGCACCGCGGCGTCATTCACGAATTCTCTAGCCAATGAGCCGTTGCTGATTCTTGCCGCGCTGATCACGGTATACATTGTGCTTGGTATTTTGTACGAGAGTTTCATCCACCCTATTACGATTCTGTCTACGCTGCCGTCAGCGGGCGTTGGTGCTTTCCTCGCATTGATGCTCTTTCACCAGGATTTAAGCGTGGTAGCGATCATAGGCATCGTCCTGTTGATAGGCATAGTGAAAAAGAATGGCATTATGATGGTCGACTTCGCGCTGGAAGCCGAGCGGAAGCATGGAAAGAACGCAACGGATGCAATTTACGAGGCCTGTCTGCTCCGCTTCCGCCCTATTATGATGACCACGATGGCTGCGCTGCTGGCCGGGCTGCCGCTGGCGCTCGGAACTGGTTTCGGTTCTGAGTTGCGCCGGCCGCTGGGCATCGTCATGGTGGGCGGACTGCTGCTGAGCCAAACGCTCACGCTGTACACCACGCCCGTCATCTACATCTTTTTTGACAATCTGGCCAATCGCTTTGCGCGCAAATCGAACAAGCCGAGAACCGCAGACACAGAACAGGCGGGGCCGTCATGAATATCTCCGCGCCTTTCATTCAACGGCCAGTGGCTACGACGCTGATCACGGTGGCGATTGCCTTTGCCGGGGCGATTGCGTATGAGGTGCTGCCGATATCGCCCCTGCCGCAGGTCGACTTTCCGACGATTTCAGTCAACGCTAGCTTGCCGGGTGCCAGCGCTGACATTATGGCGTCATCCGTCGCCACTCCTCTGGAGCGGCAGTTAGGTTATATCGCAGGCGTGACGGAGATGACTTCCACAAGCACGATTGGCAGCACATCTGTCACCATCCAGTTTGACCTCAGCCGCGACATTAATGGTGCGGCGCGGGATGTGCAAGCCGCTATCAATGCGGCGAGAACCTATCTGCCCGCCAATCTGCCGGGCAATCCGACCTATCGCAAGGTCAATCCCGCCGATGCGCCGATCATGATCCTGGCCCTTACATCTGACAAATACGGTCCCGATAAATTGTATGATGTAGCTTCAACTGTAATAGTGCAGAAGCTGTCTCAGATACAGGGCGTGGGGCAGGTCAATCCCGGAGGTGGCGCGCTACCGGCCGTGCGTGTGGACGCGAATCCCACACAATTGGCCAGCTACGGACTGACCCTTGCGAATTTGCAGTCCGTGCTGAGCCTCCAGAACGCTGACCTGCCCAAAGGCCAAATCTCTGACGGCATTGTGACCGCAGACATTCTTGCCAACGACCAAATCTCGCACGCAGTCGACTACAAGCCGCTCGTCGTCGGTTATAACCACGGCGCGGCTGTCCACTTGTCCGATGTCGCGCAGGTTACAGATTCCGTGCAAAACGTCCGCGCTGCTGGCTATTTGAACGGCAAGCGCGCGGTTACGGTCATCATCTTCCGTCAACCTGGTGCCAACATCATTGCGACGGTCGACCGAATACGAGCGCAACTTCCGGTTATCAAGGCATCTATTCCGCTCGGCATCGATACCACCATTGTTCTTGATCGTACGACGACCATCCGCGCTTCTGTCGCTGACGTCGAGAGGACGCTGCTCATTTCCATCGGCCTGGTCATCCTTGTGGTGTTTGCCTTCCTGCGCAACGGCCGCGCAACGCTCATTCCGGGCGTCGCTGTGGCGGTCTCGCTGATAGGTACGTTCGCAGTGATGTATCTGTTGGGATATAGCATCGACAACCTCTCGCTGATGGCGATGACTATTTCAACTGGATTTGTGGTCGATGATGCCATCGTTGTGATGGAAAATATTGTGCGCTATCTGGAAAAGGGCATGAAGCCATTTGCGGCGGCGCTGAGGGGGGCGAAAGAAATCAGTTTCACCGTCTTCTCCATCAGCATTTCGCTCATTGCCGTCTTTATCCCTCTTCTGTTGATGGGCGGAATCGTTGGCCGTCTCTTCCGCGAATTTGCCGTCACTCTCTCGACGGCCATTCTCGTATCTATGATCGTCTCACTGACCACCACACCAATGATGTGTGCCTACCTATTGAGGGACGAGCGTGCGGAAAAACATGGCCGCATTTACATGGCCAACGAAAAGTTTTTTGACTGGGTGCTGCTGTTGTATCGCCGCAGCCTGCATTGGGTACTAGACAATCCGACTTTCACTCTCGTCGTACTCTTCCTCATCATAGCGCTCAATGTGGTGCTGATCGTCAAGATACCCAAAGGCTTTTTCCCGGTGGTGGATACAGGAGCGATCGCAGGTGGAGTACAAGGGCCGCAGGATTCATCCTTCCTGGCGATGGATAACGCGCTTCAGCAAATCGTTGGCGTGATCAAGAACGACCCTGCCGTTGAGAATATGATTGCGTTTACCGGCGGCGGTGGCGCCACAAATAGCGGCTTCATTTACATTGCGCTCAAGCCGCTGGCAGCGCGCAAGGTCAGTGCCGCTCAGATAATCAACCGCCTGCGTCCCCAATTGAACGGTCTGCCAGTGGCCTCTGCCTTCCTCCAACCCGTGCAAGATCTGCGCATCGGCGGCCGGTCCAGTAACGCGCTTTACCAGTACACCATCCAATCCGACAATGTGCGGGATCTTTCCAAGTGGGGACCGATCCTTCTGAGTGAGATGAAGCGCCTGCCCGGTATACAAGATGTGAGCTCGGACCAGCAGAATGGCGGCCTCGATGAATTTATGAACTATGATCGCGTCACTGCGGCAAAGCTCGGCCTCACCGTAAAGTCGCTGGACTCGGCGTTATACAGCGCATTCGGCCAATCAGAAGTATCCATCATCTACACGCAATTGAATCAGTATTACGTGGTGCTTGAAGTTGCTCCGCAATATCGGCAAAGTCCGGAAGGATTGAAAAACGTATATCTTCCCACTTCCAGCAGTAACATTCCGCTGCTCACAGTGGCCAAAGGTCAAGCCAACACAACACCACTGTCCATCAACCATACGGGCTTATTCCCGTCAGTCACCGTGTCTTTTAATCTCGCTTCGAACATGTCTTTGAGCGATGCCACGTTGAGCATCAACCAGATGAAAAAGCGGCTCGGCACACCTGCCAGGCTGCAAGGCTTTTTTGCCGGCACTCTGCTGGCTTACCAACAATCTCTTGGCACCGAGCCCTTGCTGATTCTGACAGCGCTGCTGGCGGTGTACATCGTTCTCGGTATTTTGTATGAAAGCCTGGTCCATCCACTGACGATCATCTCCTCTTTGCCGTCGGCAAGCGTAGGCGCCATGCTCGCACTGCTGCTCTTTAAAGAGGATCTGAATATTATCTCCATCATTGGCATTGTGCTGCTGATCGGAATCGTGAAAAAGAACGCCATCATGATGATCGATTTCGCTCTTGAGACAGAGCGCCAGGAGGGAAAGAGCACAGCCGACGCGATTTTTGAAGCGTGCATATTGCGCTTCCGTCCGATCCTGATGACGACGATGGCTGCGATGTTCGGCGCGCTACCGTTGGCACTGGGGACGGGCACGGGATATGAGCTTCGCCGGCCCCTTGGCATCACGATTGTGGGAGGACTGCTCCTGAGTCAGCTGCTCACGCTTTATACAACGCCAGTCGTCTATTTGGCGTTAGATCGGCTGCGGCTGCGGATGCAGGGAAATCGGCACGGCGTCCTTGACCATGGGGCTAGACCAGCTCCCAGCGATGCAGGTTAATCGGAGCCATCATGAGGTGCATAAAATTATGACACTTATCCACCTAAAGCTAAAGGCCACAATGTGTTTTGTTGTGGCATATTGCCTCCTAGCAGGATGCATGGTTGGCCCAGAGTACCATAAACCGGCAGCGGAGACCCCAGCGGCCTTCAAGGAACTCACTCCCGCCGATTTCAAAAATACTGACGGTTGGAAGGTGGCGCAGCCCAAGGATGATGCGCTTCGCGGCAAATGGTGGGAGATTTTCAACGATCCTCAGTTGAATGAGCTGGAAGAGAAGGTCAATGTTTCAAATCAGAACATCGCGGCTGCTGCGGCCAGCTTTTTTGCAGCGCGCGCCTTGGTCACGGAAGCTCGATCACAGCTTTTCCCAACAGTGACGACCAATCCCGCCATTACCACGCAAAAGTTGTCGTCCACATTGTCTGCCCCAGGAACAGGTGCTTCATCTTCCAAGACAAAAACGTTTACTGACTACACCTTCCCGTTTGATGCGACCTGGCAGCTGGATTTATTCGGCCGTGTCCGCAATACTGTCAGGTCGGCTGCATACGGGGCGCAGGCCAGCGCGGCGGACCTTGAGAATACCCGCCTCACTGTCCAGGCAGATGTTGCTATGGATTACTTTCAACTTCGCGGGCAGGATGCATTAAAGCAGTTGTTGGATTCTACTGTGATCGCTTTACAACAGTCTCTCGATCTGACAAGGGCTCTGTATGAGACAGGCATCGACTCGGAGGAAGCCGTGGCGCAAGCCGAAACTCAACTCGAATCCACGCAGGCACAGGATGTTGCTCTTGGCGTCCAACGGGCGCAGCTTGAACATGCCATCGCCATGCTGACCGGCCAACCGGCCTCGACATTTTCAATTCCGATCGAACCTCTCAAATCAGGTCCTCCGGCGATTCCCTTCGGTATTCCGTCTCAGCTTCTTGAACGGCGTCCCGACATCGCTGCAGCAGAGCGACTGGTAGCTCAGGCCAACGCTCAGATTGGCATTGCGACAGCAGCATATTTTCCGACGATTACTTTAAGTGCTGCGGCTGGACTTGAAAGCACTTCGTTCTCAAGTTGGTTCACGTGGCCGAGCCGCTTTTTCTCAATTGGCCCGGCGGCCGCGGAAACCATTTTTGACGCGGGGCTGCGGCGGGCCACGGTCGAGCAATTCAGAGCCCAGTATGATCAGACAGTGGCCAACTATCGGCAGACGGTGCTAACGGCCTTTCAACAAGTTGAAGACAACCTGGCGTTGCTGCGGATC
>Ga0074045_10005698_pt1 | contig 10820 bp, 8 predicted proteins | sample BogForMeECP23OM2_FD_94442 | JGI IMG/M metagenome (GOLD analysis project Ga0074045, IMG submission 94442) | Bog forest soil microbial communities from Calvert Island, British Columbia, Canada - Bog Forest MetaG ECP23OM2 | ecosystem: Environmental > Terrestrial > Soil > Wetlands ... | reverse complement strand
CGGCCCAGAAGCTTGACCAACTCATCGGCTTGAAACGGCTTCGTGAGTCTGGGAACCCGGCCATAGCGCTTGGGAATCGAGTCGGGGCCGTATCCGGTGACGAAAACGAACGGAACGCCGCGCGCAATAAGCGCGTCGGCGACCGGAAAGGCGTGCTGGCCCTGCAGGTTGACGTCCAGAATTGCGACGTCGAGACGGTCCGCCGCGCGAATGAGGTCCACGGCGGCGGCGACGCTCGAAGCCGGGCCGACGATGGCGGCGCCCAGCGACTCGAGGTACATCGCCAAGCTGTCGGCGACGACGAACTCGTCCTCGACGATCAAAATCTTCTGTCCGGTCAGCCCGTCCTCGCTCATCGGCCCTCCCCGGGGCGCATCTTAAGGTCTCCAACGGCAGATCGATTATGCACCCTGCTTAGCGATCGTTCGATTTGGCAGGCTTCGCCTCGCGACGTGACGCCTACCGGGTCGCGACGAAGAACAGCCGGGGGAAGGGCAGCAGGACCACGCCGTCTGCCTCCGCCGGATAGGCCTCGGCGATCGCCGCCTCGTAGCGGCCGAGGTAGGCCTCGCGCTCTTCGGCGTCGAGCGGGTCGATGAAGGGCCGTAGGCCAGTACCTTTCACCCACTCGACGATGGCGTGGGCGCCCTGAAGCGGATGGAAATAGGTCGTGCGCCAGATGTCCACACGGGGCGCGTGGCGCCGCAGAAGCCGGTAGCACCAGTCCGCGCCGCGGCGCGCCGCGCGCGCCTTCGCGGCGTCCGCGAGTTTTCCGGCCCACGGCCCGTCGGCGGCGACATCACGCATCAGGCGGTGGGACGGCTCATCGAGATTATCGGGGGTCTGAACGGCGAGCGCGCCGCCAGGGGCGAGCTTGGCAATCAGCGCCGGAAGCAGGGATTCGTGATCCGGAATCCACTGGATCACCGCGTTCGCGAGGATGACGTCGAAGCCCGAATCTGTCCAACCTTCGATGTCGGCGACCTCGAAGGCGATGTCCGGCAGCCGCTTTCGCGCCGCCGCGATCATGTCCGCCGAACTGTCGATTCCGACGATGTCGGCGTTCGGGAAACGCCCCCGGAGCACATCGGTGGAGTTGCCGGGCCCGCAGCCGATGTCCGCGGCGCGCCGCGCGACGGCCAGCGGCACGCGCGAAACCAGATCCCAGACGGGACGGGTGCGCTCCTCCTCGAATTTCACGTATTGGGCCGCCGACCAGGTCATGGCGCCGCTCACGGGTAAAGCCGCCGACGCTCCCATGGCGCGTCGAGGTCGGCTCGGCTGAACAAGACGCGGTCGTGCAGGCGGAACGCTCCGTCATGCCAGAACTCGATCTGCAGCGGCGCGAGGCGCCAGCCGCGCCAGTAGGCCGGTCGCGGAATGTCGCCTTCACCGAACTTCTTGGCGTACGACTCCACCGCCGCCTCGAGCGCCGCGCGCGACTCCAGTGGACGGGACTGCTGGCTCGCCCAAGCGCCGATGCGGCTCTGCCGCGGACGCGAAGTGAAGTAGACGTCGACCTCGGCGTCCGGGAGCGGGTTCACCGGCCCGCGGAACCGCGCCTGCCGTCTCAGCGACTTCCAGTGGAACAGCGCCGCCGCCTTGGGGTGGGCGGCGAGTTCGCGACCCTTGGCGCTTTCGACATTGCCGTAAAACACGAGGCCCCGCGCATCGACGCCTTTGCACAGCAGCGTCCGCGCATCCGGCAGGCCGGCGTCGTCGACCGTCGCCAAGGTCATCGCCTCGGGATCGTTGATCTCGCTGGCCGAGGCCTCCCGGAACCAGAGGTCGAACAAGGCGAAAGGGTCTTCGGCCTCAGTGAAATCGCCCATTGAGCTGTCCACGGCTGAGCCGCTCCTGATCCGGTGAAACCGATCTATGGGAAACGGGTCTTACCCCCCTCCTCCGGGATCGACAACCGCGCGTCTATCGGGAAAGCTACGCGAATCACTGCGCGACGGCCGCGGCGCCGCGCAACCTTGCCAGCCGCCGAACGAAGACCCAGATAAGGCTGGGAGACATCGGCGGCCGCGCTTCGAAAAAGGCGACCGTGTCACATTGGGCTCATGATGCGTAATCCGTATGAGGTTCTCGGGGTGCCGAAATCGGCCAGCGCGGCTGAGATCAAATCCGCTTTCCGCAAGCTCGCCAAGAAATTCCATCCCGACCAAAGCAAGGAGCCGCGGGCCAAGGAGCGATTCGCCGAGGTCGGGTCGGCCTATGAGATTCTCGGCGACGAGAAGAAGCGCGCCGCGTTCGATCGCGGTGAGATCGACGCCGAAGGCAAGCCGCGGGCGCCGCAATTCGAGGGATTTGGAGGTTTCGGCCGTCAGCCCGGAGCCGGGGGTTTCGGCTTCGACTTCGGGCCAGGCGGATTTGCCACCGGGGCGGGGTCGATCGACCAGGACATTTTGTCCGAGTTGTTCGGGGGCGGCCGGCGCGGCCGGACGCGGCCGCAGCAGCAGCAGGCCTCCAAGGGAGAGGACATTTCGGTTTCGGTCGCCGTGCCGCTGTCGACGGTCGCGAGCGGCGGCCCTGTCCGGGTCGCGCTGCCGACCGGCCGGACGCTCGACGCGACCGTGCCCGCCGGGATCGAGGAGGGGAAATCGATCCGGTTGCGTGGCCAAGGTCATCCCGGCGGCCGCGGGGGCGCCGCCGGCGACGTCATCGTCACGATTCGCTATGCGCCTCATCCCCTGTTTAAGGTCGAAGGCCGCGATCTGCGGCTCGATTTGCCGATTACGCTTTACGAGGCGGTCCTCGGCGGCAAAGTGCGCGTGCCGACGCTCGGCGGCGACGTCGAGATGTCGATTGCGCCGGGCATGAGCGGCGGACGGGCGCTGAGGTTACGGGGCAAGGGCCTGCCGGCGGCGGGCGATCTTCCTGCCGGTGACCTGCTCGCCACGATCCGGATCGTCCTGCCCACCGCGGAGGATCCGGAACTCATGGAGCTCATGCGGAAATGGCGCGACCGCAAGCCCTATGATCCGCGCTCGGCCCGCGGCTGAGGCGATCGGCATCGGGATTTTGGCCCACCGGACCGGGGCCGGGACGACGCTCATATGAGCGATCCCACATATATTGTGACGTGGGAAAACTCGCCGCCGGCTTCCCATGTGCGTGTAGCAACGCTAAGGGAAACCGAAAACATTGCCGCGTCGGAGCTTAAGCGAGGACTTGATGGAGCAAGCGAATCTGGCCGTTGCGTCGACGGGCGTCCTCAGCGGGAAGCGCGGGATCATCTTCGGCGTCGCCAACAACCGCTCCATCGCTTGGGGAATCGGACGGGCCGCACGCGCGGCCGGTGCCGAATTGGCCTTCACCTTCCAGGGCGAGGCGCTGGAGAAGCGCGTGCGTCCGCTCGCCCAGGAACTCGGCGCCGAAGTGTTCGGCCATTGCGACGTCACCGATGGAGCGTCGATCGACGCTGTCTTCGCCGAGGCGGACAAGGCATGGGGCGAGCTTGATTTCGTCGTCCACTGCATCGCCTTCTCCGACAAGGACCAACTGACCGGCCGCTATATCGATACGACCGAGGACAATTTCGCGAAGTCGCTGGCGATCTCCTGCTACTCGTTCACGGCGATCGCGCAGCGGGCGGAAAAGCTGATGCCGAACGGCGGCTCGATGCTGACGCTGACCTATTATGGGGCCGAGAAATGGATGCCCCATTATAATGTGATGGGCGTCGCCAAGGCCGCTCTCGAAGCGAGCGTTCGTTATCTGGCGGCCGACCTCGGCGGGAAGGCCATCCGCGTCAACGCCATTTCCGCCGGCCCGATCAAGACCCTGGCGGCGTCGGGCATTGGCGACTTCCGCTATATCCTTCGCTGGAACGAGCATAATGCGCCGCTGCGGCGTTCAGTCACGATCGACGAAGTCGGCGAGTCGGCGGTCTATCTCCTTTCACCGATGTCGCGCGGCGTGACCGGCGAGATCCTGCACGTCGACGCCGGCTATCATATCGTCGGCATGAAGAACCCTGCGGCCCCTGATATTTCGGTCGCCAAGGAAGGTTAGGGGGCGACCTGCCGCCACGGCTTCGGCGCGACGACCAGGCGCCAGAGCGCAAACGCGGCGATCGCCAAGTGCACGTAGGCGTTCTGCAGGAAGAGCGCCTGCGGGCCGAAATCCCGCATCAGGACAGAGGCGATCGCCGGCGCCGCGATCGCCGCAATGCAGTAGATGAACAAGAGGCCGACCGAGATGGCGATCAGATCGTGCGGCGAGGCGCCGTCGTTAGCGATCGACACCGCCAGCGTGTAGAGCGAATAGGTCGTCATGCCGACCAGGAAGCCGAGCAGGATGACCCATGGGCCCGGGGCGGCCTGCCGGCTGAGGGCGACTTCGAGCGCCGCGCCCGCGATCATGATCGCCGCCATGACCAGCCGGCGATCGACGCGGTCCGACAGCGCGCCGATCGGAAAGACGCCGAGCGCCGAGCCGACCACGATCGCCGAGGTGAACTGCGGCGCCGTGTCTGGCGACATGCCGATCCCGACTGCGAAGATCGGGCCGAGCGAGATCGACGCGCCGTTCGCCGCGCCGGCCGCAAACGCCGCGGCGCAGGAAATGGGCGCAAAGCGCACGAGCCATAAGAGCCGCGGGCGAATGGCGCCCGGCTGGGCGGGTGGATCGACATTTGTCATCGCGATCGGAACGATCGCCAGCACGAGCAGCGTTCCCGCGACGGCGAAGGCCTGAAAGCCGTTCGGCCCTAGGGGCTGCAGCATCATCTGGCCAACGGCGGAGGCAGCGAAATTGGCGATCTGGTAGAGCGCATAGAGCGCGCCGCGGTTGGCGTTGCTGGCTCTGGCGTTGATCCACGCCTCGATGACGGCGTAGAGCCCGGCGAAGACGAAGCCGAGAAGCGCGCGGCAGCAAAGCCAGAGCCAGGGCGACACGACCACAGGCATCAGCAGGACGGACACGACCGCCAGCGCCACGAAAGCGGCGAAGGCGCGGATGTGGCCGCCGCGCCGGATGATCGCCGGCGCGGCAAGCGTCCCCGCCAGCATGCCCGCGAAATAGGCCGAGCCGAGCAGGCCGATCGTTAGCTCCGGAAAGCCGTCGAGCCGGGCGCGCAACGGCGTCGCCACGCCGACCAGCGCGTTGCCGCCGATCAGCAGCACGACCGAGGACAACAAAGCGGCGATGGAGGAAAGGGCGGCGGACACGCGGGGAGGCAATCGGCAGATTGGCGCCTCCTCATGGCACGAAGAAACGGCCGGCGCGACGCCGATCGCGCGGCCGCGCCGGACGCAAATTGTCGCGGCGACGCCCGAAATTTCCCATGTCGAGGCGGCGCGCCGGCTTGTATCGTGGCCGCTTTCCGTTCAAAAGGCTGCGTTCTGGCGGGGGACTGAGGCGCAGGCAGAGGCGTTGGGCATGGCGAATACACGTTGGACGCCGGACAGCTGGCGGACGAAGCCGATCGAGCAGGCGCCGGTCTACAAGGACAAGGCCGCGCTGGCCGAAGCGGAAAGGCGCCTCGCCGGGTATCCGCCGCTCGTGTTCGCGGGCGAAGCGCGCAAGCTCAAGCGCACGCTCGGCGCCGCCGCGGCCGGCCAGGCGTTCCTGCTGCAGGGCGGAGACTGCGCCGAGAGCTTCGCCGAGCATTCGGCTGACAACATCCGCGACTTCTTCCGCGTCTTCCTGCAGATGGCGGTGGTGATGACGTTTGCGGCCGGATCGCCGATCGTCAAGGTCGGCCGGGTCGCGGGCCAGTTCGCCAAACCGCGTTCGTCGGACTTGGAAACCGCCGACGGCGTCTCGCTGCCGAGCTACCGCGGCGACATTGTCAACGACATCGAATTCACCCCGGAAGCGCGCGAGCCCGACCCGCGCCGCCAGCTCGAGGCCTACCGCCAGTCGGCGGCGACGCTGAATCTCTTGCGCGCCTTCGCGACCGGCGGGTACGCCAATCTCGAGAACGCCCACCGCTGGATGCTCGGCTTCGTCAAGGACAGCCCGCAGTCGGAACGCTACCAGAACGTCGCGGACCGCATCAGCGAGACGCTTGGGTTCATGCGCGCCATCGGTCTCGACGCCGAATCGCATCCGGAATTGCGGTCGACCGACTTCTACACGTCGCACGAGGCGCTGCTGCTCGGCTACGAGCAGGCGATGACACGGCTCGACTCCACCTCGGGCGACTACTACGCGACCTCCGGCCACATGATCTGGATCGGCGACCGCACCCGCCAGCTCGGCGGCGCCCATGTCGAGCACTGCCGCGGCGTGAAGAACCCGATCGGGCTCAAATGCGGCCCGTCGATCACCCCTGACGACCTCATGCGGCTGATCGAGGCGCTCGATCCGGAACGCGAGCCCGGGCGGCTCACGCTGATCTGCCGCTTCGGCGCCGACAAGGTCGAGGCGGCGCTGCCGCCGCTCTTGCGCGCGGCCAAGCGCGACGGCCGTCAGCTTCTGTGGGTCACCGACCCGATGCACGGCAACACGATCAAGACGGCGTCCGGCTACAAGACCCGGCCGACCGACCGCATTTCCGCCGAAGTGCGCAACTTTTTCGCGATCTGCTCGGCCGAAGGCGTCTACGCCGGCGGCGTCCACCTCGAGATGACCGGCAAGAACGTCACCGAATGCACCGGCGGCGCGCGGGCGATCTCGGAGGCGGACCTGCGCGACCGCTATCACACCTATTGCGATCCCCGGCTCAACGCGGAGCAGTCGATCGAGCTCGCCTTCATGATTGCCGAGCTTTTGAAAGCGCAGCGCCTCGCCCAGCCGGAGCGGCCTGTGCGGGCGGCCGAATGACGGCGAAGGCCGCCGCCTTGCGCGCTTGCCCGCGCCCCTCCAACGCCTGAGGACGCAATGCGGCTTTCCCACTACGCCGTAGGCCGGGACAACAACTTCACCCTGCTCCGCTTCTCCGCGGCGATGACGGTGCTGTTCGCCCACAGCATCGGCGCGCTCGGGCTGCCGCCCGAGACGGAGCCGGTTTTTAGGCGCGTCGGATTTTCCTTAGGCGAAATGGGTCTCGACGCCCTTTTTGTGACCAGCGGTTTTCTCGTGACCGCGAGCCTCGTCAATCGTGGCGATCTGATCAGTTTCTTCTGGGCGCGGGCGTTGCGGGTCTATCCGGCGCTATGGGTCATGCTCCTGCTCACGGTCTTCGTGCTTGCTCCGGCGCTGACCACGCTTCCGCTTCACGACTATTTCGCCTCCGACATGACCTGGAGCTATTTCGCCAAATGCGGGACGCTCCTCGGCGGCATCCGGTATTCGCTGCCCGGCGTATTCGACACCCTGCCGCTCAAGGGCGAGTTCAACGGCTCGCTCTGGACCATGCCGGTCGAGGTCAGGATGTACATCTACGTTGCTGTGCTTTGGGTGGCTTTCGCGCTCCTGCCCGCTCTGCGATCCAAGGGGATGCGGTTCGTCTCCGTCGTGGCCGTCGCGCTGTTCTTCGTGATCGTCCTGCGCGGCCGCTTTTCGGAGGGCGCGTTCAACGGCGCGAATATCCGCATGTTCATGTATCTCTACGGATCGGCGCTCTATCTATGGCGCGACAGAGTTCCCATGGGAGTCGGCACGCTGCTCGCGCTGCTCGCGGCGCTGGTCGTGGCTTCGTTCGATAGGACGACATTCCTGATCGTCTATCTCCTTGCGATGGCGCCGTTCGTCCTGCATCTCGCCTATGTGCCCGGCGGACGCATTCGCCGCTTCAACGACTGGGGCGACTACTCCTACGGCGTCTACATCTACGCCTTCCCGGTCCAGCAGACCCTGGCCTTTCTCTTTCCAGCCCTGACGCTCGCTGCAATGATGGCCTCCTCGGCCGCCGTCTCGCTCGCGATCGCAATCGTGTCCTGGAAGCTGATCGAAGAGCGAGCGCTCGAGCATAAGGACGATTTCGCCGCGAAGACCTGGCGCTTGTTCAACCTCGGCCTCGCCAGGATGGGCGTGACCGCGGGCCCAGACCCTTCGACCTGAAAGTTCGACGTTCGTTTGGCTGACGCTCGCTGTGACCGCCCCCACCGGGGCGAACGCGAGCGTGATGAAGACAAGGCGCTGCATTGCGTATTCACCCGCTTGGCCGCTGATCATGGCGGCCAGGACAAGCGATCATTTTGTGCGCCCTACGACCCCCGGCCCACTTCGTCGCGAAGCCCCTCGCAGTGACGTCGGTGCTTCAACCCGAATGCGTCTTGCTCTAAAAGCGGCGCTCCGCTCCCTCGAGCGAGACGCGATTCAACCGAATCGCCTCTCGCCTGAGACTCCTTGACCATGCGGAATTCTTGCGAAAACAGGCATACCCTTTTCGCATCCCGCTATTCACGATTCGAACCCCATGAAACCCATCGCCGAACGCATCGCTGAGGAACTCAACGTCAAGCCAGCGCAGGTCGCGGCGGCCGTCGGGCTCCTCGACGAAGGCTCGACCGTGCCCTTCATCGCCCGCTACCGCAAGGAGGCGACCGGCGCGCTCGACGATACGCAGCTGCGCACGCTGGAGACGCGCCTCGCCTATCTCCGCGAGATGGAAGATCGGCGGAAGACCATCCTTGAGTCGATCCGCGAGCAGGGCAAGCTCGACGCGGCGCTGGAAGCCAAAATCCTCGAAGCGGACACCAAGGCGCGGCTCGAGGACATCTACTTGCCGTTCAAGCCGAAGCGACGCACCAAGGCGCAGATCGCCCGGGAGAACGGCCTCGAGCCGCTGGCCGTGGCGCTCATTTCCCACCCGGAGCGCGAACCGCTGACGCAGGCCGAAGCCTTCGTGAAGCCCGACGCCGTCAAGACCGCTGAGGCAGCGCTCGAGGGCGCGCGCGCGATCCTGACCGAGCGCTTCGCCGAGGACGCCGAGCTGATCGGCCGCCTCCGTGAAGATTTCTGGACGGGCGGGCGCATCGTCTCGAAAGTCCGCGAGGGCAAGGAGGCGGCCGGCGCCAAGTTTTCCGACTATTTCGACTTCTTCGAGCCGCTGACGAAAATCCCCTCGCACCGGGCGCTGGCGCTGATGCGCGGCGAGCGGGAAGAGATCCTCGACCTCAAGCTGGTCCCGGACCCCAACGCCGATCCTGCGACGAAGACGCTCGGTCCGTTCGAACTGGCGGTGGCGCGGCGCTTCGCCATCGCCGACCGCGGCCGCCCGGGCGACCGCTGGCTTCTCGACACCGCCCGCTGGGCGTGGCGGACCAAGATCGAGACCCAGCTCGCGGTCGATCTCCGGCTCAGGATCTGGACTCAGGCCGAGAACGAGGCGGTAAGGGTGTTCGCCGCCAATCTCCGCGACCTCCTGCTCGCGGCGCCCGCCGGCGGGCGGCCGACCATCGGCCTCGATCCTGGTTTCCGCACCGGGGTCAAGGTCGCCGTGGTCGACGCGACCGGCAAGATCGTCGAGACGACGGCGATCTATCCGCATGAGCCGCAACGGCGCTGGGACGAGAGCCTCGGCGTGCTCAAGGCGCTCGCCGTCCGCCACAAGGCGGAGCTCGTCGCCATCGGCAACGGCACCGCCTCGCGCGAGACGGACAAGCTGGTCGCCGACCTTTTCGCCCGCAATCCGGAGCTCAAGCTCACCAAGGTGACGGTGTCGGAGGCGGGGGCCTCCGTCTATTCGGCCTCGGCCTACGCGGCTCAAGAGCTGCCCGGCCTCGACGTGACGCTTCGGGGCGCCGCCTCGATCGCCAGGCGCCTGCAGGACCCGCTGGCCGAACTCGTCAAGATCGACCCGAAGTCGATCGGCGTCGGCCAGTACCAGCACGACCTCTCTGAGCAGAAGCTCGGCCGCTCGCTCGACGCGGTGGTCGAGGATTGCGTCAACGCCGTCGGCGTCGACGTCAACACGGCCTCGGCCAAGCTCCTCGCCCGCGTCTCGGGTGTGGGCGAAGCGCTGGCGCAAGCGATCTTGGTCCATCGCGAGACGCATGGGGCCTTCAAGACCCGCGCGGCGCTCAAGGACGTGCCGCGCCTCGGCGCCAAGGCCTTCGAGCTCAGCGCCGGCTTCCTGCGCATCACCGGGGGAGACCAGCCGCTCGATCGCTCCGGCGTCCATCCCGAGGCCTATCCGGTGGTGCGGCGCATTCTGGACAAGCTCAAGGCCGACATCCACGCCGTGATCGGCAATCCGAAAGCGCTTTCGGGCTTAAGGGCCGCCGAGTTCGCCGACGAGCGCTTCGGCGTCCCGACCGTCGCCGACATTTTCAAGGAGCTGGAGAAGCCCGGCCGCGACCCTCGCCCCGCCTTCCGCACGGCGGCGTTCAAGGAAGGGGTCGAGACGATCGGCGACCTGAAGGCCGGCATGGTGCTGGAGGGGACGGTGACCAACGTCGCCGCCTTCGGCGCCTTCGTCGATGTCGGCGTCCACCAGGACGGGCTCGTGCACGTCTCGGCGATGGCCAACACCTTCGTCAAGGACCCGCGATCCGTGGCAAAGCCCGGCGACGTCGTCAAGGTCAAGGTCCTCTCCGTCGACGTCCCGCGCAAACGGATCGCGCTGACGATGCGGCTCGCCGACCCCGAGGGCCCACGCGACGAGGCGCGAGGGCGCGGCAACGACGCCAAGGCGGTTCGCGCCGCCAACGCCCAGGCGAACCGCCCGTCCCCCGGCGGCGGCGCGCTCGCCGAGGCGCTGCGAAGGGCGGCGGAGAGGGATCGGCGGTAGCGGTGCGCCAATGCGTCAAGCTCCGCCGCGCGCTATGCGCAAGAAGCGGCCGTTCACGGACGGCTTGGCGAACGGGTCATAACCGACCCTTTGCAGCCCTTCCCGGCCGGTCCCGGTCGACGATCAGCGCGTGAAAATCAGTCCGTTGACTAAGGGCGGACTGTGGGCGTAGCGTAACCCAACCAGGGGG
>Ga0074045_10005697_pt1 | contig 10821 bp, 12 predicted proteins | sample BogForMeECP23OM2_FD_94442 | JGI IMG/M metagenome (GOLD analysis project Ga0074045, IMG submission 94442) | Bog forest soil microbial communities from Calvert Island, British Columbia, Canada - Bog Forest MetaG ECP23OM2 | ecosystem: Environmental > Terrestrial > Soil > Wetlands ... | reverse complement strand
TCGGTTGATCTGAACCAGGCGTTGGAGGATGTGATTCATAGCGGCATCCATCGTGTCCTGACTTCAGGCGGCGAGCAAAACGCGGAGGATGGCATCGCAGCCATAGCCAGGCTGGTTGCCGCGGCGAAGAGCCGTGTGGCAGTCATGGTCGGAGGCGGAATCAGGGAGACCAACGTCCGCCGCATCCTCGCCGAGACGGGAGCCCGGGAAATTCATGCCAATGTGGGCCACTCGGTTGCAAGTCCCATGATGTACCGCAACAGCAAGATTTCGCTGGGGGCGGTCAAAGGCAGTGAGTATCAGCGTGTCGTAGTCCTGCACGATCGAGTCCGGCGGTTGCTGGACGCGGCATCAAATGGAGCACCTTCCCTCGCCCCCAGCACGGCGGGATGAAGGCTAGCGGCATTTCATTGATTCATTTCTGGCTCAGGTGAAAGATCCCGCGCCGGGATGCTATTGCCTCCCCAGCAGAACTGGAGGGGTCAATGCTGCCAGGAAACGGTTGAGCACGCCAAAGAAGTTTCCCAGACACGAAAACCCCGGAACGCTAACCCCACTAACTCCCGAGGGGCGAAGCCGCCCAGTGGCCCGGAAAACACCCCATACCGCGTGAGCTGTGGGAATCCCGCAAGCGGGCCGATCTTTGGTACGATGAAGAGGACGCCGTTGAGTCTGGTCGTTGATGGGAAGATGCTCTCAGCGAATTCCGAGAGCCGAGTTTGAAAGTGCGCAACCGTTGTGCAGCGGCGGTTGATGGTTGTTCCGGTCCCGTGGTTGATTCGTTTAGCAGGATGGGCGCGTAGCTCAGGTGGTAGAGCAATGCCCTTTTAAGGCATGGGTCGCAGGTTCGAATCCTGCCGCGCTCACCAAGTAGCCCTCTAGCACTGTTGCATTGCGGCGGTTCCCTCCTCCTCGCTGGCATCAGATGACGTGAGAGCGATGGTGATGTCCCATGCCTTGCAGTTACGCAATTTATAAGGAACGGCGCCTGGTAATCACAAAGGTATGGGATCGTGTCACTTTTTTTGAGATAAGGTCTCACCAGGAACAATTCAGGAACGACCCGGACTTTGATCCTCAGTTCAATCTCCTCATCGATGCGACCGCAGCCACGGCATTGGACGTATCCACTGACGAAGCCCGGACGATTGCCAGCCAGGGTCTGTTCTCTCCTGTATCGCGACGGGCCTTCCTTGCCAGCAACCCAGCTATCTTCGGGATGGCGCGGTTGATGGGCGTCTACCATGCCATGTCGACGAAACAGGAACAACTTCGAGTATTTTACGACCGAGCTTTGGCCCTGCAATGGCTCGGGCTGAAGGACGATCCGGAAAGCAAAAGATGAAAATCGTCTTGCGGAAGGCGGTAGACCCGGGTCGGCGAGGCGGATGAGCTTGAGGTAGGATTCGTTCGCATCCGGGTCGCACTTCTCGAGGGCCCCGCGGCTGCGAAAACTGCAGCGATTCTGGTGCAATCTCACACAATTTGAGGATTTCTCATTACCTGGGTAATGAGAGCGATCCCTTTTGGGTTGCCAGTTCGTAGCGTAGACATTGTAATGTAGACGCCGTTAACAGATTAGAGCGTGCTAATGACGGGAACCAGGCGGTTGCCTTCAGATACTCGCCCAGCGGATACCTGATTCCGGTGTGCACCAACGATGGGGTGTACGACGGCATCGTGTCAGTGCCGGTCTATGGCACGCTTTCCCGCAATGCCGGGCGCATGCCCATGACGGTGTTCGACGATTTGCGCGTGAGCCGGGCCATCAAGGTCAGCGAACGCCTGAATCTGTTGGGCAGCGTCGACTTTCTGAACTTCGTGAACAAATTCGATGTGGAGGCAGTGAATTTCTTCTTCGCCCAAGCGGGACAACCGACGGCCGCGTTTGATCCAAGGCAAGTGCAACTCGGGCTCAAACTAAGCTGGTAGGGCGCTTCGCAGGCTCCCCCTAGCAAGACAAACCACGATCGCCTGCTGAGGAACTCCCCCCGGAGTTCCTCATTTTTTTTGGGTGCGACTTTTTCTTGGCGCGACCACGACGCGAGAGTGTTGTATATTCGCGGAATGAACTGGATCGGTCTGCGATTATTGCTGCTGCTGTCTTTTGCATGCACGGCGAGTCTGGCGCATGCGAACTCCTACAAGTACTTCCGCCTGGGGAATCCGCAAGATGTTCAGACCAAGCCTGAGCCGGGCATCGCCATGCTGGGTGGCGGAGGCGATCTCGATGAAGTGTTTCGCTGGCTGTGCAATAAGGGCAAGGGCGGCGATTTTCTGATTCTGCGCGCTCGGGGAGACGACGATTACAACTCGTATGTCAACGGATTATGCAAGGCCAATTCGGTGGCGACGCTGATTATCCCAGATCGTGCTGCCGCAGAGGATCCGGCGGTGGCGGAGATCATCCGGAAAGCGGAGGTGGTGTTCATCGCGGGAGGAGATCAGGCGAACTACATTCGCGGGTGGCAGGGAACGCCAGTCGAGAGCGCCATCAACGAAGGCCTGGCGGCGGGCAAGCCGATTGGCGGAACCAGTGCTGGACTCGCCGTGGAGGGCGAGTTCGTGTATGGATCGCTGGGCGACAAGCCGGATGGACCTGCTCTCGTTTCGTCGCAGGTGCTGGCGGATCCCTATACCGAGCAGGTGACGCTGGTGCGTGACTTCTTGAAAATTCCCCATTTGGAGAATCTGATCACGGACTCACATTTTGCCAAGCGCGATCGCCTGGGACGGTCGCTGGGGTTCCTGGCGCGGATCATGAAAGATGGATGGAGCCAGTCTCCGCGGGAAGTGGCGATTGACCAGTCGTCGGCGGTGCTGGTGGAGGCGGATGGGAAAGCGACGGTCGTGGGTACGGGGAAGGGAGCGTATTTTATGCGTCCGGCGCAGGCGGCGGAGATCTGCGAAAAGGACGTGCCGCTGACGTTTCGCAACGTGAAGGTGTACCGCGTGAAGACGGGCGGGCATTTTGATTTCACTTCGTGGACGGGCACGGATGGGACGGCGTATTCGCTTTCCGTGGTCCAAGGGAAGATCGAGAGCACGCAGGCGGGAGGCGAAGTTTATTGAAGGTTGTGGGGCTGGGCGAAGTGCTGTGGGACATTCTGCCGGAGCGCACGTGTCTGGGCGGGGCGCCGGCGAACTTCGCTTACATTGCGACGCTGCTGGGGGACCAGGGGATGGTGGCTAGCCGCGTGGGTGAGGATTCGCGTGGAGTAGAAGCTCTCGGCCGCATGGCGGAGTTGGGGTTTGACATCAGCTATGTGCAGAGGGACCGCGAGCATCCTACGGGCACGGTGAAGGTGGAAATCGACGACAAGGGGCAGGCGCGGTTTGAGATTGCCCATCTCGTGGCGTGGGACTTCCTCGAATGGACCCCGGCATGGCAGGACTTGGCTGAGAAAGCCGACGCGGTCTGCTATGGCTCGCTGGCGCAGCGAACGGAAGCGAGTCGTGCCACCATCCGGCGGTTTCTGGGCGCGACCCCAGCGCGCGCAATCAAGGTTTTCGACGTCAACCTGAGGCAGTCGTACTATTCCCAGGAAATTCTGGCCGAATCGATGAAGGCGGCGGACATCGTCAAACTGAATGATGAAGAACTGCCGAAGATCATGAGCCTGAGCGGGCTCCCGCGCGGCTCACCGCACGGCTCTCGGCACGGCTCTCCCCATGAAGACGAGCGATTATCGGCGCAGCGGCTGATGGAGGCCTACGAGTTGAAACTGGTGTGCGTCACGCGGGGTGGACGGGGAAGTCTGCTGGTGCGCGGCCGGGAGGCAAGCGAGCATCCGGGATTTCGCGTGAAAGTGGCGGACACGGTGGGATCGGGAGATGCGTTCACCGCCGGGCTGGTGCATGAGTACCTGCGCGGCGCGCCGCTCGAGAAGATGAATGAAGTGGCAAACCGCGTGGGGGCCTGGGTCGCGAGCGAAGCAGGCGCGATGCCCACGCCGAAGCGGGCGCTGGAGCAGGTGTTGGCGGAGATGGGGTGAGGGTCAAAATCCCCACCCTCTCGCAGAGAACGCGAGAAGGGTGGGGCACCCTCATGCGTTGCTGACCGGAAAGAGCGCGAAACCCTGCTGATTGCGGTATAGTTACGAATGATTGTGATTTCTTTCGCTGCGTCAATCATCGTCAGAGAGGACACCATGCAACGCGCCAGGTTTTATGGTCGAGTCAGATTTCTTCGTCTCATCTCTTTCCTTTCCTTCATTTTCTTCGTCGGAATCGCCGGGTTCATGCTCAGTTGCAGCAAGCCCCCGGCACAGCCGAAAGCAGAGCCGTCGCGGCCCTCCGACATCAAGGTCGAGGTGCGCGACGGAGGGCCGGTCGTGGTCACAACGAGCACGGCAGAGTTCCAGATTCTTCCTTCTGGCTATCTCCAGGCGACGCTTCTGAAAGATGGCAAGCGGTTGACGCTCGACGACCCGGCCGAGGGGTCAGCCGCAGGCAGCGGCCACATCATGCACGGAGGAAAGGATCTGGAGTTTATATCGGATTTCGGCCAGGTCAAGGTTCTGGAGGCCACGGGAAAGCTAGGGCGCGGAAAGCGTGTTGAATTTCCGGCCCGTCCGCTGGCACCCGCGGGAGTGGATCTGGAGCGCACCGCTGTGCTGGAAGTGTATGACGACTTTCCGAATATCGCGTTGGTCAGTGTCGCCTACAAGAACATTGGAACGACCGATTTCCAGATCGATCAGGTGGTCACGCAACTGCACCGGTTCAATAACCACGGGGTCAAGGAACGTCCTTACGACATGTGGTCGTTCCAGGGATCGAGCTACGATTGGGGCAAAGACGATGTGCAGAGGCTGACGCGAACTTCGGCACAGCCAAACTTGATGGGCGAGGCGGTGAAGGGCGGCTTGGGGGGCGGGATTCCGGTCGTGGCGTTCTGGACGGGTGCGGTTGGGGAAGCGATCGGGCACGTCGAGACACTGCCCTTAACGCTTTCGATTCCGGTGAAGGTGGAAGCCGACGGGCGAGTGAGCGCGGAGATCGCGATTCCAGCGAACACGGCGCTCAAGCCGGGGGAGAGTTATTCGACGCCGCGCAGTTTTGTATCGGTTTACAGCGGGGACTATTACGAGCCCCTGCGGATCTGGTCGAGTGTGCTGCAGAAAGAAGGATGGGAGATTCCGAAGCCGTCGAACGAAGCCTACAACGTAGCCTGGTGCGGCTGGGGATATGAGTTCAACGTGACCCCGGCGCAGATGCTGGGGACAGTTCCCAAGCTGAAAGAACTCGGCATCAAATGGGCGACGCTGGATGATCGCTGGTTCGACACCTATGGCAACTGGAATCCGCGGCCGGACACCTTTCCCGGCGATTCCATCAAGCAAATGGTGGATGAATTTCACAAGCAGGGAATGCTGGCGCAGTTGTGGTGGCTGCCGCTGGGAGTAGAGGACGGGCAAGGCAAATACGAATCGCACAACTACATAGTCTCGGACGTAGTGAAGGAGCATCCGGACTGGCTGATTCTCGACAAGAACGGCAAGCATGCCCGCATGACGCGCAACCTGGCGACGCTGTGTCCGGCGGTGCCCGGGGTGCAGGCGTATTACAAGCAGCTGACGGAAAAGTTCATTCGCGACTGGGGATTTGATGGCTCGAAGCTCGACAACATTTTCAGCGTGGCGCAATGCTACAACCCGGCCCATCATCACAAATCGCCGCAGGATTCGGTGAACGCGATGGGCGAGGTGTACAAGACGATCTTTCAGACGACGCGGGCGATCAAGCCGGAGAGCGTGACCCAGGCGTGTCCGTGCGGGACGCCGCCGTCGCTGGCCTGGCTGCCGTTCATTGACCAGGCGGTTACGGCCGATCCGGTGGGCGCGGTGCAGGTGCGGCGGCGGATCAAGATGTATAAAGCGCTGCTGGGCCCGCAGTCGGCGGTGTATGGCGATCACGTGGAACTGTCGGCGATGACGCCGAAAGGCCATGGAGACTGGAGCGAACACGGATCTGACTTCGCTTCGACTGTGGGAACGGGTGGCGTGGTAGGAACGAAATTCGTGTGGCCGGATCCGGGGCCGAAGTTCAAGGCTGTAAACCTGACTCCCGAAAAAGAGGAGCACTGGAAGAAATGGATCGCGCTGTACAACGAGAAGATGCTGTCAAAAGGAGAATTTCGCGATCTGTATGTGTACGGCTATGACTCGCCGGAAGCGTATGCCATCGAGAAAGATGGAAAGATGTACTACGCGTTTTTCGCGGCGGAGAATACGCCGTTCACGGGCGAGGTGGAGTTGCGCGGGCTGAAGCCGGGCAGCTATCACGTGGTGGATTACGCGGAGGGGAAAGATTTGGGAACGGTGCAGGCAGAGGCGGGAAGCACGCCCAAGCTGAAGACGGAGTTCAAAGAGCATCTGCTGCTGGAGGTGAGCGGGAAGTAGGGGTGGGCGATACGCTGGGTTTTGATTGCTATCGTCTGCCTCCCCAACAAGTAACCCGCCACGTTCCCCGCTGAGAGCGCAAATGCAGCCTGCTACTTGAGCAAGCGGAGTACGCGGCGGTAGAGCATGATTGCGGTGTAGCTTATGCCGAAATACCAGAGATAACTCACGGCCAAGACCAGCAACCATAGGGCGACCCCGACGTAGGAAGCATGACTCTTAATGCCTAGCGTATCCGCAGACAGAAACACGACGCATCCCGGCCACAACCCAAAGGTCCATTCCAACTCGGCGTCCTCTCCAAGTCCTTTCATATGAAGTCGGAAAAGTACGACAGTGGCTATGCCAAGTAGGGCAAATGCCACAATGGCCGCCCTTATCCAATCAGGTACTTTGGGCAAGACAATTCTTCTCATGCAGCTTCAGGATAATAGCATTCGCAGCGAAAAACGAGGCTCGCACCTACAGGTGAGATGACTGCCGTAATCAGGCGTGGGTGCTGAAAAACTCGATCTCTCGAAAACGGTTAGAAAAACTTCGCGTCGGGGTGCCCTACAAGCGACGATCCCCGTTTTGGTAGACATTTTCTACCCCCCGAAGCCCGCCTGTCTTGGGGAAAATTGAGTTTTTCAACAGCCACCCTCTATTACACTCTGTCTCGCTGCCGAAAGAACTCTTGCCGGTGCGCGGCGTCGCGGAAGGCTTCGGTGCCGCCGGGGCGGGTAGTCGAAAGTGCTCCGGCCAGATTGCCACTGGCGAGGCACGTCGGCAGGTCGGCTCCGCGGAGGTACTGGTGCAGGAAGCCGGCGTCGAAACTGTCGCCGGCGCCGACGGGGTCCACGACCGTGACCTGATGCGCCGGACTGGTGAAGCGCTCGGTGCCGCGTTGCGCCAGGGCTCCCTCACGGCCGAGCTTGACCACGACCAGCGGCACCAGCTTGGACAACTTCTGCACGGCGGCTTCCAGATCTTCAGTTCCCGCGGCCTTGCATGCCTCGCGCTCGTTGGGCAGGAAGACATCCACGTAGCGCAGGACGTCCTCCAAACCGCCTCCCCACCGATCGTCAGGATCGTCATTCGTATCGAGAGAAATCGTCATCCCCTTCGATTTGAAGAACTGAAATAACTCTCCCACACGCGGGCGCAAAGCGCGGTGCAGGTAATACGACGAAAGATGGAAGTGGCGGGAGTCGGCCAGGTAGTCGAGGTCGAGATCGTCCCAGTTGAGCTCGAAAATGGTTCCCGCGTAGGTGAGGATGTTGCGCCACGAAGGGTGGGGCAGGATCACGGTGAGGCCGGTTTTGATCTCGCCGGGAACGCGACGCACGCGCGAGACGTCCACGCCGCCCTGGCGCAGGCGATCGAGCGCGATCTGGCCGAGCGGGTCATCGCCGATGCGGGATTGGAATCCGACGCGGCTCCCGAGCGCGGCCAGGTTGTGACCCACAATAGCAGAGGACGATCCGAGGGTGAGCATCATGCGGTCGGCGAGGAGTTCGCGCTCGGGCGCAAGCTGTTCCGGAAGTCCGTAGAGAATAAGGTCGAGATTCAGTTCGCCGGCGATGGTGACGTCGAAAGTGGGCATGGTAGAAGTCAGAATTAAGAAGTCAGAATGCAGAATCAAACTACAGATTGCAAATCGCAGATATTCAGTTTGCGGTCTCTCAGCAGAAGGGTTCAATCTGCAATCTGAAATCTGCAATCCGTCGGGTCACACCAGAATGACCTCGATCCCGGCTTGCTTCAACACGCGAAGATCGGATTTGGGCGCGCCGCGGTCGGTAATAACCTCCTGCAAAGCCGACGGAGGCGCGATCAGGGACAGGCTGCGACGTCCGAACTTGCTGGAGTCGCAAACCGCCACGGATTTCTTGGCGACCTCAACCATCACGCGGTTCACTTTCGCTTCCAGCAAGTTCGGAGTGCTCAGTCCGTAGTGAACGTCGAAACCATCAACCCCAAGAAACAGCAGATCGGCGCTGAGCCGCCGCAGCGTCTCTTCGGCGATGGGACCGACCAGCGAAAAGGAATTCTTGCGCAATGTGCCGCCCGTGAGGATGACTTCCACTGAGGTTCCCGCCAGTTCCGCGGCGATGTTTACGGCATTGGTGATGATGGTGAGATTCTGAAACGTGCGCAGAGCACGGGCAATCGCGGTGGTGGTAGTGCCAGAGTCCAGTATAAGGACCTGGCCCTCCTTGACCTGGGCGGCGGCATTTTCCGCAATGCGCAGCTTTTCCTGGCGGTGGAGTTTTTCCTTCTCGCGCAGGGTGGGATCTTCGAGCGCGCCATCGCGAGCGGGAAGCGCCCCGCCATGGGTGCGGTGCACCAGACCGTGAGCGTGCAGGGTTTCGAGGTCCTTGCGAATCGTAACCTGTGAAGTTTCGAAGTGGCTGGCCAGTTCCGTGACCAGAACTCGGCCCTGACGGGACAACAGATCGAGGATGGCGCGACGTCGTTCTTCGTTGAGCACTGGAATCCTACCTGCGGCGGTCGCGCTGCCGACAGGCCGCGCTTCCTACCGCTTTCTTTTTATAGCGTTCTCTTTCGTTTGTCCACAGAAAAACTGGTCCTGACGTAGGCGTCGGCTTTTGCCTCCCAGGGCTGGGGAACTCGGCCGTCCGGTCGATGCAGGCGGCTGCAGGTCGACCCATAACCCCCTGTTTTTGTACACAGTTGGGAACCATTGAGAGTGATAACCAACCGAATACCCACCCCCTCAGTGCGATTGCCTCAGGCGGGGTGCTTTGCCGTAATCTCAATTTGGGACGAAAGGGGCCAGAGTTTCGAAGGGCAGTTATTTACGAATTCCGGACGGGGAGCGACTTGGCAGTCATGAACTCTCAGAGTTTGGTTCGGTCGCAGTCGATGGTGGCGCGAGTGGTGGCCGGGGAAACCCTCATCGTGCCGGTGCGCGCCCGAGTGGGCGATCTGGCTTCGATTTACAGCTTTAACGGCACCGCTTCGCTGATCTGGAAGCTGCTGGAGTCGCCGAAGACGGTGGCGGAACTGGCGGATGCGGTGGCGCGGGAATATGACGTGGAACTGGGACAGGCAGAACGCGATGTGAAGGAATTCGTGGCCGAAATGAAGACAGTTGGTCTGGTCGAGGCGCCGGCGTTTGTGGCGATGGCCGGCGACTAAACGACCAGTGGGGCGGGCAGGAATGGCAAGCAGCGGGCGCGTACCGGCGTGTCCGCTGCTTGCCGGTTGGAGGAGTCGTGGAGTCTCTCAGTTACGGCGCGTTCAGCGCAGACTTGCACCAGCGGCAGGCAGGCGAGCGCGTGCCGCTGCAGGTTTCGATTGAGGTGACGCGGCGATGACGGACAACAAAGACGGAAAAGACCGATGTTCAGCCTTGGTTACGGCTACTCCTCGGCTATTCTGGGACGGTTTCAATGAGCACACTGCGACTCAGAAAGACGGCGGCGCCAGCGACGCAACCGCGCTATCTCGCAGTGCGAAGAAGCCGTATGGAAAGCCGACCTACCGATTCGAGCGCGTTTTCGAGACCATGGCCCTGTCTTGCGGGAAGGTGGGTCCCGTCGAGTTCCAGTGCCGCTTTAATCGCAAGAATTCGTAGCCCTCTGCTGCGTGTGTGCGAAATGAGATGCCCTCGGGGTGCCCCTGAACTCGGTCTAGCAGCCGAAATTCTAGCTGCCGGCGGCACGGTGCGGTTGCGCGCATTCGGGAGTAGCATGCTCCCGTCGTTGTGGCCAGGCGACGTTCTGACCATCGAGGGCATATCCTGCCAAGCGCCCGTTGCCGGCGACATTGTGCTCACTTTGCAGAATCAGCGCCCCTTGGTCCATCGGGTGAAAGAAAAACGGGACTGCGACGGCTGCTTTCAGTGGATTACGCGGGGGGATGCCGTGCCGCAGAGCGATCCTCCTGTGGCCGACGCGGAGCTGCTGGGGAGAGTGTCATTCATTCAACGCAATCGTCGCATCATCGTCCCCCGCCGCCGGCTTTCAGCTGGGGTTCGAGCGCTGGCGTGGATGCTTTGCCATTGGAACCGATTCCGCAGCGTTTGCCTGCGCATGCATTCGTTCCTGCAAAGCCCGGACTACCAGGCACAAGAGGAAATCCGCTGATGACCGAGAAGTACATCATGAGGAGTTCGGCGATTGCGGCGCGGGTCCTCGGCGACGAGATGATGATTATGTCGGCCACGGACTCTACTTTCTTCATTCTCGACCAGGTCGCTACGGCTATCTGGCAGGCTGCGGAGGGACACACCCCTCTTTCCGAAATTGTCGCTAAGCAGATTTGCCAGGAGTTCGACGTAAGCCTGGAGACGGCACTGCGGGACGCTGAACAGTTCGTGGAAGAGCTTGCCGGCCACGGCATTCTCCTGCTTTCCAATCAACCCATCCGTTGCTCTGCCCAGCGGCCGGAGGTTCGATGAGCCTACTTG
>Ga0074045_10005695_pt1 | contig 10822 bp, 8 predicted proteins | sample BogForMeECP23OM2_FD_94442 | JGI IMG/M metagenome (GOLD analysis project Ga0074045, IMG submission 94442) | Bog forest soil microbial communities from Calvert Island, British Columbia, Canada - Bog Forest MetaG ECP23OM2 | ecosystem: Environmental > Terrestrial > Soil > Wetlands ... | reverse complement strand
GTTGACGTCGAAGCTATTCCGCTACATGACGCTGGAGATCTGCATGTCGTCGATGATGCTTCGGAAACTTTGCGACGGCTGCAGAATGTAACTGATGATATTTTGTCCGCGAAGAAGACTCCTATCTGCATAGGAGGGGAGCATACTATTACTCTAGGCGCGGTTCGAAGTCTACCAAAAAATGTAGGTGTTGTCAGTTTCGATGCACACGGAGATTTACGTGATGAGTACGGTGGCGGAAAATTGTCACACGCTACAGTTCTCAGGCGGATAACTGAAGTGGTGGGAACCGAAGGCGTTTTCGTTTGTGGGATACGTGCAGTATGCAAGGAGGAGGTTGAATTCATTAAACAATCAAAGATTCAATCGTTGACTCCGTCAGAAATACGAGGACTTGGCGTTGAGAAGGTTCAATCTCAATTGAAATCTTTTCTTAACAAATTTCAGCATTCATACTTGACGATTGATTCGGATGTTCTTGATCCGGCATTTTGCCCTGGTGTTGCGAATCCTGAGTTTAACGGCTTAACCCCAAGTGAGTTGCTTCCGTTAATTTCAACGGTAGCAGAGAGCCGTTTGATCGGATTCGACCTAGTTGAAGTCTGTCCTATCTATGATACGGGTGCTGCAGCTGTCGCTGCGGCTAGATTGATTTTTGAAACTCTGGCTCACGCAGAGAAATCGAAGGGATTAATTGATTCGACGTAGCCTCGCGATGAAATAGCCATTGCACTCATGTATGTGAGGGTAAAACCGCTGACATTTATCTAATCCTCTTAACCCAGGTTCTCCGATGGACGGTGATTGCTTTTCCAATTCGAATCCAGGGTTCTTTTCTAGGAACTCTTCGATCAACCACTCGTTCTCTTCAGGAAGCATGCTGCAGGTGCAGTAGATCATCACGCCACCTGATCTAACTTGATTGGATCCCTCTCTCAATATTGCACGTTGTCGTTTGACGAACAGTCTAATTTTTGATTCAGACACTTTCCATTTTAGTGACGGGTTGCGAGCGAATACTCCAGTGTTAGAGCATGGAGGATCGAGCAGAACGATGTCTGCATCGCAATTAAATGGAAGGTTTGCCGCGTCTGCAAGTGTCGGCGATGCTATTTTTACTCCTTTTTGCTTTACCTCTCGCTGCCATTGCTTGAGTCGTTTTGCGGAAATATCTAACGAGTAGATTTCTCCATTATTTTCCATGAGTGCTGCGAGATGGGTCGTCTTGTTTCCGGGTGCGGCGCAAATGTCAAGAACTGTATCCCCTGGTTTAGGAGACGCGACTAGGCTTGCTACCATGCTTGCTAGATCTTGAACCACAATTTCTCCGTTTGTAATGTGTCGAGATAATTGGTTTAGCTGAGATGCGTTGTCAAGCTTCCAACTGTCGCCAAAATCCATCTTCGATGATCCCAGCCTCTGAAGTTGGGCTGCTAGCTCTGAAGAATTCGTCCTCTTGAGAGGATTAAGACGTACATATGTTGGTAGCCCAATCATGTTTCGTTGAAGGACACGAAGCGCGAAGTTCCTTCCAAAGCTTATTCCAAGTTTCTTCAAGAGCCATTCTGGGCTACATGTCGCTAATGCGATTCTTTGATTCTCGTTGTCTATCTGCTGGTACAGGATTTGCGGTGCGCTGACTATTCTTGAAATCGCGTCTTCGTAGGCTTGTAATTCTTTCCATCCGAGTATTTGTCGTGCTGCGAAAACTGTTCGTCTGAGGTCCTTCTCGTCTGCGGAGTCAACCCATTTCAGAAACGCGAGGATCTTGAGGAAGCTTCCAATGCCGTGTGGTAGTTCTTCTGTAAATTTGGGCAGGTATAATCCGATTAGGTATTCGAGTCTATTTTGATTTCGAGTTACTTCCATGATAAGTCTATGTGCATAGCGCAAATCATTTCGGTCATCTACACCTATTTGTTCCGCTGCCTTAAAGAGGGCCGTTCTCTCACCAAGGCCAGCGTATGACATCCAGCTCAATGCTTCGATGGCAGTGGCGAGAGCGTTTTTCAAGAATTATGCTTCCCGCAGGACGACTTGGACCGAACATAGGTGATGGTAACTATTTAGTAAGAACTTGCATGCAGCCTACCCACTGTGTGGAGGCGTGAGAAACGACTCTTGAAACTTACTTCCAGCCAGCGACGAAGTCTTCTGCCGCAGGATCTAAGCAACGGAAGGAAGACTTAGTCTTCACGCCAACGACTTCGATCTCGATCCCGCCTTCATACCTAATCTCCATGGGTTACGACGGAGCGCTAAGAAAATGCTTCTTGAGGCTCTATGACCCCATCGCACATCGTATTCATTTCTGGTTCGATGATTCAGGCCACACACCTTACTGTTTCAGTAAACAGCCGATAGAAGAGCTTCAGAAGAACGTGGCGGTCTCTAAGAATCCCGGGTTTGATCATTTCGCAACGTGTTCTAAGTTCGATGCCTTGCGAAGCCAACCCGTGAAAGTTACTCAGATCTTTGCCAAGGATCCTCTCACGATTGGCGGAAAACCAACCGGATCGATCAGAGACGCGATCACAGCTTGGGAGGCTGACATAAAGTACGTAGAGAACTACATATACGACCGTTTTTTGGAACCGGGAATGATGTATGAATGCAAGAATAGTCACCTCATTCCGATTGAATACAAGATTTCCGAGAGCGCGAGCAAAGACATCGAGAGAGTGCTCGGTGATGAATCCGAAGAATATCGGACTTTAGCAAATGAATGGATGCAACTACTCGAATGTCCGGTGCCACAATATCGACGCATTGCAGTAGATATCGAAGTTTACCAACAAATAGAAACACGCGTGCCGGATCCGGAATTAGCTGAACTTCCTGTAATCTGTGTAAGCCTTGTAGGATCGGATGGTACAAGCAGAGTCCTACTCCTCAAGAGAGAAGGGATCAGCGAAGGAGAAGCGGAGTTGCCTGCAGGAATCAGCCTAGAATATTTTGAGACCGAAGATGATCTGCTTGTTTCATTGTTTAGGGCTCTTCTTGATTACCCTATGATTGTAACCTTCAACGGCGACGAATTCGATCTGAAATATCTCTATCATCGTGCGCAACGGCTAGGGTTCAAGAATGAGGAGATTCCGATCGAATTGGGACGGGACGTGGCATATCTGAAATACGGCGTACATATAGACCTGTACAAATTCTTCTTCAATAGAGCAATACAGATCTACGCCTTCGGTCAGAAATATCGCGAAAATACTCTCGACGGAGTGGGCGAGGCACTAGTAGGGACATCAAAGGTTGAGATTGACTCTGTCTCGAGGGCTCCTTACAAAGAGCTCGCGACCTACTGCTATAGAGATTCACAAATCGTCCTAAAGCTGACTTCAATCAATGACGATCTCGTCATGAAGCTGATGACTGCTCTCTCGCGAATCAGTTACATGACACTCGATGACGTTTCAAGGCAAGGTGTCTCTAGTTGGATTAGAAGTATCCTCTTCTGCCATCACAGGAAAAGGAATTATTTGATACCTCGCAGAGATGAAATCCTAGAAGTCAAAGGGGAAACGACCACTGAAGCGGTTATCAAAGGCAAGAAGTACAAGGGCGCCATCGTTGTCGAACCAAAGCCTGGCGTTCACTTCAATGTGGCTGTTTTAGATTTCGCATCACTATATCCATCAATCATCAAGATATGGAACCTCGGATACGAAACAGTAAGATGCCCTCATACCGATCAGGCTTGTAGGAGTAACCTGATCCCTGGGACTCCGCACTGGGTATGCACCAAAAAGAGAGCGCTCGAAAGCCTACTTATCGGATCCTTACGCGACCTCCGGGTAAACTGGTATAAAGTGAAATCGAAAGACCGTACTTTGCCGCCTGCTGTCCAATCATGGTACAAGATTGCATCCGACGCCCTCAAAGTCGTGCTCAACGCGAGCTACGGCGTGTTTGGAGCGGATAATTTTGCGCTTTATTGCCCACCTGTTGCTGAAGCTACAGCGGCGATTGGACGACACGTGATAACGCAAGCTTTGCAAAAAGCTCAAGATTTGGGATTGGAAGTGTTCTACGGTGATACCGACTCAATTTTTCTCGGAAGCCAGAATCCCGAGCTTCTCGATAAATTGATCGAATGGTCACGAGTTCAGCTAAAGATGGAACTTGAGATCGACAAGAACTATAGATATCTAGCGTTAAGTTCTCGGAAAAAAAATTATTTCGGCGTCTTCGCCGATGGAAGTGTGGATATCAAAGGCTTAACTGGTAAGAAACGGCATATTCCTGAGTTCCTTCATAGCGTATTTTACCAAATGATTTCCATCCTTAAAGATGTCAAGTCGCCCGCTGACATAGAAGCCGCTACGATTAGTGTCACTCAGATTGTCAAAGAATGCTATCTTAAATTGCGTAATAGAGAATACTCACTAGATCAGCTTGCCTTCTCCATGATGATGAGTCGGACACCTGAGAACTACACGAAAACTACCCCGCAACACGTAAAGGCCGCGAGACAACTGCAACATGCTGGAACCGAGATGAAACCAGGTGACATCATCTCGTTCGTAAAAGTTACAGGTGAACCCGGAGTAAAACCTGTACAATTAGCTAGGCTTGAGGAAATCGACATTTCCAAATACATCGAATATATCCGTGGCACATTCGAACAAGTGCTTGACTCCTTGGGAGTAGAGTTCGAAGATCTCGCAGGCATTAAGAAACTGGAGTCGTTCTTCTCTGGGTGAGAGACGCAATGGTTCGGTGAAAAGAAGCTGCTTGAAATTATCGACATAAAAAAAATGCCGCTAATAAAGAAAGGTGACGACATAGCAGCTGTAGCATTGGCTGCAGCCAAGCAGCAGGGCCTTGATTTCAGAGACCATGACATCCTCGTAGTCGCGCAAAAAATTGTCTCTAAGGCGGAAGGCCAAATAATTAACTTACGGACGATTACTCCGTCCAAATTTGCGGAAAAAATTGCAAAGTCAAATGACAAAGATCCTCGACACGTAGAAGCTATCCTCAATGGCACAGTGAGAATAGTGCGGATGCAAGGAGCCCATCTCATCGTTGAAACACGTCACGGATTCGTATGTGCAAACGCTGGAGTAGATAGATCAAACGTCGAAGACGAGGATTGCGTAATTACTCTGCCGATCAATCCTGACGAATCCGCGCACAAAATTCGAGAGAGAATCCGGGAGTTGACCGGTTCAAACATAGGAGTAATTATCGCTGACACCTTCGGCCGTGCTTGGCGAATAGGACAAGTAAACGTTGCAATCGGGGTTGACGGTCTCCGGCCACTAATCGATTACAGAGGATCAGGGGACATGTTTGGCAGGACGCTGAACGTAACGCAAATCGCAATCGCCGATGAGCTGGCCTCCGCCGCTGAATTAGTAATGAAAAAGAGTGACGGAACTCCAGTGGCCCTCATTAGGGGAATTGAGTACGCAATTGGAGAAGGTTCGGCGCGACAACTTATTCGTCCTCCTGGAGAAGACCTCTTTCGTTAGATACTTCAAACGGATAGCGGAGCTCGGAAAGCTAATTATAATCCGTCTCTATCTGTGCAACGAACGGTGTTATCGATGGAATCGGTGAAGCCTCCAGTTCCTGTACATGTTAAGGATATGCTGAGCTTTGCGAGGCTTGCCCTAGCATTAACTGAGGGTTCACAGATTCTGTGGTACTTCAAACATAAAGGCGGACATGTTCTAGGCCTTTTCACTGCATACATGTATTGGGACGGAGACCTTCCCATACTCGCCTATACTGAGTCTGAAACCCCTCCCAAAGCATTTCTGGCATATAGGAGCGATTCACCAAAGGGTGAAGAGTGGATGTTCTCTGATGAAGCTGGCGACACTCGATACCGGTATGGGTCATTTGTTGAACTGAAGAGTGTTCCATCGGCCTTCTCAGAAAGTTTGGAAGGAAGATTCCCAGATATCCCACACCCGATGCTCGCTGAAGTTCAAGATATCAAATCTATCGCCAGAATTCTTTTGCCTCTTTCGTTGAGAGAGGGAACTCTTTTCCCATTGTGGCACTTCACGCGCAATAAACGCCACATTGTGGGTACTTGTATTCCGTTCGAACACTACTATGAGGCAGATGCGTTACCCGTGTTCTTTTACGTCTCCTTGGATGAGCCTCCTCAGCACGATCAGGGTTTCATAAAATATATCGCCATTAAACCAATCGGTGAGAAGCTCGAATATGTGAGCAACACAAGTGATGCCAAGTGTTTCTATGCAAAAATCATTCACGTTCATGATATGCCCATTTTTCCAAAGAAAATTGGCGAACACGATTAACGTACATTTCACTATCTTTTAGATGGTGGAGCCATGGGGCAGCAAATGCCTTTCGGGGAAAGAGTCCGCAGAACATCAGAACTGAATCGTACTCGAACTGTTCTTGCGTTAGATATTGAGGATAAAGACCATTTAGCTCTCATTAAGCGATCCGAAAAGTTGCTTAGAGAAGTTGGTGATCAAATTTGTGCGGTTAAGATTAATCGTCAACTTGTTTTGGCACTGGGCCTTACTGATGGAGTCGATCAGATCGTTGACCTCGCGCACTCACTCTCGCTGCCTACGATCATGGATGCCAAACTAAATGACGTGGCGCATACGAACGCGTCAATGACGCGAGCGTATATGGAATGCGGTTTCGATGCCATAATCGCTAGCCCTATTGTCGGATGGGAAGAAGGACTCGATTCCGTCTTCGAACTGATGAATAATGCTGAAAAATCGGTCATTTTGCTTGTCCACATGAGCAATCCGGGCTCAGAAAATTTCTATTCACTTCTGGCCGGTGACGCGAGAACTCCAATATTCGAACGATTTGCTGAATTAGCTCTTCGATGGAAGGCCCATGGGGTCGTTGTTGGGGCTACGAATCTCGACGTAATTTCACGCGTCAGAGAGATCGTTGGTGATGAAGTCCAGATATACAGTCCAGGAGTTGGTGTTCAGGGTGGAGATGGAAGACGTGCAATTGAGGCGGGAGCGAACTACATAATCGTAGGGAGAAGTATCTACTCGTCACCTGATCCGGGCAAGTCTGCACGTGAAATACGCTTCATGACCACTGGGCAGAAATGACAAAACCAAGATTTTTATGCACCATGTATTCTAGCGCCTAAGAAGTGATTTCTGTTGGGTGGCGCTAAAAAGAAGAGCTTAGCTCAGATGGAGAAGCAGCAGACGCAGCAATCTGACACAGGCGCTGCTAAGAAACAAGAACCTTCAAAGGGCAAGGCTAAGGGAAAGACTGTTGCGGAGAAGAAAACGAGTGGAATCAATCTCCCTAATTTTGAGGATGCGAAGTTCATGGGAGAGCTCTCGAAGATTGGAGCACTCACTCCTTACTCTATCGCCTCTCAATTCAACGTCCGGCTTAGTGTCGCACGAGACATCCTCGAGGAACTTGAGAGACGCAGACTAGTTAAATCGGCTGGCGGTAACACGCGGATTAAGATCTATCGGCTCGCCGCTGCGTAGCTAATCCTATATTTTTTCCACTCTTATTTTCGTTCCACTTTTTATTGTCCGAAACAGTTCGAGGTTTGATTGTATCCTTCCGACAACGTTTACCGGACTATATGGTTCCGTTGGACCGTAGAAGATACAAAGAGCGGAACTCATCGGCCAATAAGCGATCGTTCCCACCTCGACTTTTGCTTTTGCCTTTTCTGAACCAACTTTTACGGGTGTTTCAAAATAAATCTCCTCTTTCCACTTGGCGGCTCTTCCCTCGAAGGGCAATGCCTTCGCAAGGCTATCGACCGTAACAGGGCTATGAAAGCGTACTAGTTCTCCCTCTGCCTCACCATCGCGTTCCACAATTAGCCTTATCAAATGACGCGACACATCATTTGCAGGCTTTGGCTGAAGTCCTTCAGATACATTGTCACTCAAAGTTTAATCACTTAATGCCCGTGAAGAGTTCAATTCCGATGATGGACTTAAGTCAATACACGTTTCAGCGTGTCGACAATGTATTCCCGCTCTGAATCATCTAAGTTCGGGTGAACCGGCAAAGAGAAGACTTGGCGACACGCTTTCTCAGTCTCCGGCAACGGTCGTCGAGAAGTAGATCGGTTACGGTAGATTGGCAACAAGTGAAGTGGCGATTCATAGTAGACCGCGGCTTCAATGTTCTTGGATCGAAGTTTTTCTACGACTTTGTTTCTCTTCCCGGCGTTGGCGCCGCGAAGTCGAAGCGTGTAGAGATACCATGCATGTTTACGCCCCGGAGGTTCCTTTGGCGGAATAACCTTTCCTAGCACCCCAATTTGCTCAGACATGAAGTGAGCGTTCTGTCTCCTCTTTTCTACAAACGAAGGAAGCTTTCGTAATTGAGCAAGGCCAATCGCTGAGACCAATTCGCTCATCCTATAATTATGGCCGAGTACCGTCGGCCAATACGGTCTCTGCTCTCCATGGGTTCTTATCATCTGCAGCTTCTCAGAATGATCATCATCGTTCGTGGTGACCATTCCGCCTTCGCCAGTTGTCATGTTCTTTCCAGCGTAGAAACTGAAACAGGTCATATCGCCGATGGAACCGATTTTGGCATTGTTATATTCAGCCCCGTGAGCTTGTGCCGCATCTTCGATCAGCACGACGCCTCGTTCCCTTGCAAGCTTCTTTATTGGATCAAGATCTGCTGGAAGGCCATACAAATGTACGGGCATGATCGCTTTCGTATTTCTCGTCAATACACTCTCGATTGTGTCGGCAGTAATCGTGTAAGTGTCCGGGTCAATATCAGCAAATACTGGTTCAGCTCCGCAGAGTAAAACCACCTCAGCTGTAGAATGGAAGGTGAATGATGGAACTATCACCTCGTCTCCTTGTTTGACGCCCGTAATTGAAAGAGCCGCGTGTAGCGCAGCGGTGCCGCTTGACATCGCGACCGCATGCCTCGCACCGACATAATGTGCATATTCTTTCTCAAACTCTAACGTGCGGGGCCCCATGCCGCTCTTTTCGGTAAGAATTCCACTCTTCAGAACTTCCGTAGCAGCATCGATCTCTTCTTTCCCAATAAGCGGTTGATTTATTCGAATTAGGTCACGCAAAACGATCGTCTCACGGAACAATCCAACTGAGACTCTGACTTGATGAATAAGCATTTCTGGGATCGCCATCACGAGTACTAGGCTTTCCCATCCAAGCGGTTCTCCAATCTCCCTACGTGAGGTATCGTGCGTGTTTTGCCAGCTAATGATGAATACCTCAACACTTATATCCGGTCTTTTGTGTTGTCCGTCCAGATTTATGCTAGCGGAGGCTTTGAGAACGACAGCGAAAATTGGTGGCCAAACGGCCATTATACTTAGGGAAGGCACTTCTAGAATACAGGGTCGAGAAGGACAACGAGGAAACATAGAAGCAGCTCTTGTTATCGCGGAGTCAGTCCGCTCATCGATGGGCCCAAGAGGGATGGACAAAATGCTAGTCGATGGGTTCGGCGACGTAACGATAAGCAATGATGGTGCAACCATTCTGGACGAGATGGACGTTCAACATCCAGCAGCAAAGATGATGGTCGAAGTAGCCAAAACTCAAGACGATGAAGTCGGAGATGGGACTACAACTGCAGTGGTGCTTGCTGGCGAACTGCTAAACAAGGCTTTGGGATTGATTGACAAAGATGTTCACCCCACTTTGATTGTTGATGCATATTCCGCGGCGGGCGAAAAAGCACTTGAATATTTGGAAAAGCTTGCTATCAAGGTGAACCCCTCCGACAAGAACATTCTGGGTAAAATTGCGAAGATTGCGCTTGCAAGCAAGATCTTAGCCGAACACAAAGTTCACGTTGCGGATATAGCCGTGAGAGCGGTACTAGAAGTGGCTGAAAAGGACGGCTCCCACTATCGAGTTGATATTGACGACATCAAGGTCGAAAAGAAGCCTGGCGGATCGCTGACTGATACGGTGTTAATTCAAGGAATCTTATTGGACAAAGAAGTCGTTCACCCTGGAATGCCGAAGCACCTAAAGAACGCTAAAGTTGCGATCCTGAATTGTCCGTTGGAAGTCGAAAAGACTGAGTTCGATGCTAAACTAAACATCGAGAACCCAGATCAGATGAAGAGTTTCTTGGATGAAGAAGAGAAAATTCTGCGAGGTATGGTTGAAAAAATAGCGACAACTGGAGCAAACGTCGTTGTTTGCGAGAAGGGCATCGATGACGTCGCTCAGCATTTCCTGGCCAGACGAAATATTCTCGCCGTCCGTCGAGTGAAGCAGTCTGACATGGAGAAACTGGCGAAAGCAACAGGCGGAAAGATTGTTACTAATCTTGACGACCTAACGAAGAACGACCTAGGAGAAGCGAAGTTAGTTGAAGAACGGAAGGTCTCCGACGATAAGATGACGTTCGTCGAAGGATGCAAAAATCCGAAAGCTGTGAGTATCCTCGTGAGAGGTGGTACAGAACGAGTCGTTGACGAGGCGGAGCGAGCATTGCATGACGCTCTATGCGTTGTGCGTGATGTGATCGTCGATCCGCGAATAGTCGTCGGTGGCGGAGCAACTGAAGCAGAATTATCCAGACTTTTGAGGATCTACAGCCAAAAGTTATCAGGGAAGGACCAGCTTGCCGCACAAGCCTACGCTGAAGCTCTCGAAATCATTCCTATGACTCTAGCCGAGAATGCTGGAATGGATTCGGTTGACTCCCTTATGGAGTTACGATCGAAACACCAAAGCAAACAACGCAATGTGGGAATAGATCCGATCAACGCTAAAGTTACAGATGTTTCAAAACTTGAGGTTTATGAGCCTCTGGTCGTCAAAGTGCAAGCGTTGAAGTCTGCAGGCGAAGC
>Ga0074045_10005694_pt1 | contig 10823 bp, 10 predicted proteins | sample BogForMeECP23OM2_FD_94442 | JGI IMG/M metagenome (GOLD analysis project Ga0074045, IMG submission 94442) | Bog forest soil microbial communities from Calvert Island, British Columbia, Canada - Bog Forest MetaG ECP23OM2 | ecosystem: Environmental > Terrestrial > Soil > Wetlands ... | reverse complement strand
GGTCATCGGCGGCCTGCTCCTGGTGGACGGCCCCATCCCCGAAATGCGAGTGCGCCTGGTAACCGCGCTGGCAGTAAGCATTCCGCTGGGCATCATCACCGCCTTCCTGATGAGCATCGCAGTGCGAGCGCGCCGCAACAAGATCGTCACCGGCAAGCAAGGCTTGGTAGGCGAAATCGGCATAGCCGAAACCCCGCTAGCCCCCAGCGGAAAAGTTTTCGTCCACGGCGAGATCTGGGACGCAGTCTCAACCGCAAACATCCCAGCCGGCGACCGCGTAGTAGTAACCCAGGTAGACGGCCTAACCCTCCGAGTAGATCCGGTGTCGGCGGCGGCACGAACAGTGATGGCTTAAGCGCCGCTCGCTATTTCCCTTTCCGGTTTCCTTTTTCGGAAAGCGTCGGACTATTAGGGGTACCCCCTCCCCCACCTGGTATATAGGAATCAATATGTTAGCGAGGAGTTTCTCTCAACGTCTTGAGCCGAGGCGCAGAGGTTGGCCAGCCCGCATACACTCCTCCCGCAACACTATACTCCTACTTGTTGTGCATTGACGGACTTCATAAGTAATGTCATACTCGTACCTATGAATACAACTGAGAAGCTCGAGACCGTATGGTTTACGACGAAGGGACAAGTTGTCATCCCGCTTCGCCTGCGCAAGGAATTTGACATCGAGGACGGGACCAAGGCAGTGGTCCAGGCCACACCGGAGGGTATCCTTCTTAAACCCGTCACCGCGGCGCTGATTAAACGAGGGCGCGGCATCTTGAAACGTACGCGGAGGGGCAAGCCGCTGACTGCGGACTGGGCTGAGCACAGAGAACAAGAACGGGCACTCGAGGAGCGCCATGCCCGCTAAGGTGCTCGACAGCTTCGCACTTATCGCCTACTTCCGTGACGAACCGGGCGCGGAGACGATGGAAAACCTGCTCGTTTCCGCGGGTAGAAAGGATCATCCAGTCCTGATGACCGATGTGAACTATGCCGAGGTAAAGTACTCGATTTTGAAGAAAGACGGCGCGGACGCCTGGGCGGAAGCCGCGAAAATTCTTCCCGGCCTTCCCATTGATTTTCAATCCACCACACGCGCGTTAGCTGACACCGCCGCCGATTTCAAGGCGCGTTTCAAGATGAGCCTGGCTGACGCTTTCGCCGCCGCGCTAGCCAAGGAAAGGAAAGCTGAACTCGTTACTGGCGACGTGGAATTCAAGGCTTTGGAAAGGGAAATCAAAATTCACTGGCTGAAATAATCGCAGCCAGATTCGACCCTGCATAGATTCGACTCTGCACAAATTTGACGAGGGGTAAAGAATGAAACAGCGCTTTGATTTGACTGTCGTGGCCGCAGAGGGCTACAAGGCAATGCTTGGTGTTCACAGCTATGTCCAAAAGAGTGGCCTCGATCTCCGCCTGCTGGAACTGGTCAAGATACGGGTATCACAGATAAATGGCTGTGCCTTTTGCCTGGCGATGCACGTACCTTTGGCACGCCAGAACGGTGTCAGCGATGACCAGTTGAACCTATTGGTCGCATGGCGCGAAGCGCCTGTCTTCAACCATCGAGAACGGGCCGCTCTTGCCTGGGCGGAGAGCGTTACCCACCTTATTGGCGGCGACGTCCCAGATCATATCTACGAGGAAGCGTGCAATCAGTTTTCCGTGAAGGAAATTGCCGATCTCTCGTTTGCCGTGGCGGAAATCAATGCATGGAACCGTCTGATGGTTTGCTCGCGAACGCCGCCCAATGTCGCTGCCGGCAAGAAATTGGGCGAATAAGTTCGAGAAGGCGGCCTTTTAGCCGCAAAGCTCGCGGCATGGAAAAAACTCATACCGTCCTGCCGCAAGAGTCTGTAATACCCACCTTATCGCCCAAAACCCGTGCGCGAACCTGGGGCACCGCTTCTCCTCGGCGCCGGGTGCCCAAGACAATGAGGGTGCCCCACGCATCGCGCACTTTGCGATGGGTGGGTACCGTCGCTACCAAACTGTGTGGGAATTACCGTGACGCCGGGTGCCCCAGCCTCGCGCCTTTCGAAACCTGTGATCTCGCCCCTCCCCATCCCCCACAACCCGAACCTTCCCCCTCCCGCCCGGCCGCGAATTTCTATATATCACACCGTGTCAAGCCCCCTTTTCGCCCGCCAAGAACGTGTAACTCCTTTCACGCGTTGCCGTTGCAAGGAGTGTACGTACGGAGTTGTGTTCCAATAAATAATTTTGTACGTACATTATTGCCCAGCTAAAAGCTCCCGGCTCCGAGCTCTCCGCTCCCCCTCCATCACCCCTGCAGTGTCCGGGCAGCTGGCGCTCGCGCTTCCCAGTCGTCCATTCGGACTCAATCTCCACGTGTCCCTCGCATCCAGTCGCGAGTGGCACAACCCGCGCCAATCCTGGCATTTAGCGGCCCGGGAGCAGGAAACTATGGCGCTTTCTCGCAAACCTTACTAGAAAACTTGACACGAACCAAGTGGTTGAAAACTCCCAACCCTCCCCTCATGCCGCTAAGAGGATGAAAACAAAACAGCCGGCCAGCACCCGAGCGCCGAAAAGTCTACTAGAACATCTCTTCAGAAAATATATTGTCGGCGCGTGCGGCGTACGCCAGTAAGCAGGCCCTGATCGGGCCGCCTAACTCGTTCACATTCCGCCGCATACCTTCATTGTGTACATACAATCAAGGCTGTATGATGTTCCACGTGGAACAGGGGATTCGCCGGCCGTTCGGGCGGGTTACTCCTGCAATTCCTTCGGCAGGCCGCTGTTGATGGCTGCTCTTACCTTTGCCATCAGCTCTTCGCGGGTGCCAAAATCTTCGGGCTCGATGGCGTCGTGAAAGTGGACGGTCGCCACTCCCGGACGAATGCCAAAGCGCGCCTTCGGCATCAGATGTTCCGTGCCTGAAACCGTGATCGGCACCACCGGCATTTTGCATTCTTCGGCTAGGTAGAACGGGCCTTTTTTGAAAGGCAGCAGCTTGCCGTTAAACGAGCGGTGCCCTTCCACGTAGATCGTCATGTGTACTTTATGTGCGCGAAGCGCCGCGACCGAGTCGCGCACGGCCGAGATGCCGGCATCGCGGTTACCGCGGTCGACCGGCACGAGCGAGCCAAGCCGCATGATGTGGCCAAAAATCGGGACTTTGAAAAGCTCTTTCTTCACCATCACCGAACTGCGCCCGGGAATCAGCGGAACCGTGATCGGAGGGTCCAGATTCGAGATGTGGTTCGACATGAAGATGTACTGGCGCGACCGGTCGATTTTGTCGAGGCCAATGGTGTGGACGCGGATGCCCGCCAGTTTCGGGCCCGTCCACGCGCCCCACATGCAGGCCTTGTAAAGAAAGGTGACGTCGCCGGTGAGGTAGGTCCACGGAATGCCGGTGAGAGCGGCAAAGGGCAACGCGAACACCCAGAAGCCGAGCATCACGATGGTGCGCAGCGGCGAGACCGGCTTTTCGCCTTGATCACAGCTTTCGACTTTCACCGCCGGCTCAATCCGCTCCATAGCAGGGTCACACAGAGGAACCTTGTTTCTTGCTCAACGCCAACTGCCGCAGCCGTTCCGGTAGCTTCTCATAGATGCCGCCGAATCCGCCATTGGAGAGAATCGCGACCACGTCTCCTGGCCTAAGCTCGGGCGCCATCGTGCTCACGATGGTGTCGGCATCGGCGAGAATGCGCGCCTGACGCCCCCGCGCTTGCACCTCGCTCGCGACCCGATTCAGGTCGAGCCGCTCTTTCTCAGGAATGGCTTCTGACTTGAAGATCGCTGCCACAATTACCTGATCGGCCAGCGCCAGGCTGCGTGCCAGCGCTTCCTGGAGCACGTTGCGGCGCATGGTGTTCGAGCGCGGCTCGAGCACCACCCAGAGCCGGCGGCCTGTATAACGCGCACGCAGAGCGCGAATGGTCTGCTCGATCGCCGTGGGATGGTGCGCGAAGTCGTCAATGATGGTGACGCCGTTCACTTCGGCCTTCACTTCCAGGCGGCGCTTCACGCTGCGGAAGGTGGCGAGCGCCTTGACGATTGCATCTTTCGAAACTCCGCAGGCAGTTGCCAGTGCCGCCGCAGCCGTCGCGTTCCAGACGTTGTATTCCCCGCCCAGCGCGAACTCCAGGTCGCCCCAGGGCGCGCCGTCGTGCAAGACAGTCCACGTTGTGCGCTCGGCATCGAGCTTAAGGTTTGCGATCTTCCACCCCGCGCTATCTGTCGCACCATACCGTTCGACCGGGCAAAATGCTTTGGCCAAGCACCGCTCCAGGCTCGCGGCGGAATCCGCGCCTCCGCCGTCGAAAGCGACAATCCGTCCGCGCCGCGGGACCAGATTCACCAAGCGCTTGAAGGCCGTTTCCACCGCATCCAGATCTTTGTAAATGTCGGCGTGATCGAATTCGACCGAGGTGAGAATGACCGCATCGGGAAAATAGTGGAGAAACTTCGGGCCCTTGTCGAAGAATGCCGTGTCGTATTCGTCGCCTTCAAGAATGAAATGTTTGCCTGCGCCCAGGCCAAAGCTGCTGCCGAAATTTTCGGCGATACCGCCGATGAGGAAGGAGGGCTTGAGGCCGGCGGTTTCGAAAATCCAGGCCAACATCGAAGTCGTGGTCGTTTTGCCATGCGTGCCCGCGACCACCAGCACTTCTTTCCCCACCAGAAATTCATCGTGCAGAATCTGCGGCAGCGAGCAGAACGGAATGCGCTGGTCGAGCACATATTCGAGTTCGACATTGCCGCGAGACATCGCGTTGCCTACCACCACGACATCCGGCCGCGGATTGAGATTGGCCTCGGCGAACGGCTGCGCGACGGCAATTCCCAGCGATTCCAGAAACATAGACATCGGCGGGTACGCCGCCGCATCAGAGCCTGTAACGCGATGCCCGCGCTCGCGCAGCATGCCCGCCAGCGAAGCCATCGCCGTCCCGCAAATGCCGATCAAGTGAATATGTTTGGGATTCGCTTTCATCATTTATCTCATTATTGCCTTTCCGTCGAGGCTTCGAGGATTTTAAGTTTCACCTCGTTGCCCACTTCGAGCCGCGCATGCACCCCGATCGGCAGCGTGATGTTCGCCCGCGACACGTGGCCCGAGCGCAACCCGAATGCCACCGGAATCCCGAGATCGCCAACCACGCGCAGCACGACTTCCTCCAGCGTGTAATCCTGATCGGGGCTTTGGTGGCAATCCATCATCTCGCCAAAGATGATTCCGCGGACATCTCTCAACTTTCCTGCCAGTTTCAACTGCATCAGCATGCGATCAATCTGGTAGGGCTTGGCCGCCAGGTCCTCAATGAAGAGAATTGTTCCAGCGGTTTGAATATCGTAGGGCGTGCCGAGCGCGGCGACCAGTAACGAGAGGCATCCGCCATAGAGAACGCCTTCCGCCTGGCCCGCAACCAGCGGCTTTGCGCCGGAACCTGCGCCTATCTCCCACGCCGTTTCGCCGCCTAGCGCACTTTGCCAGGAAGGCAGATCGACTCCATCGGCATGCGCAAAATCCTTGGCTACCATTGGGCCGTGAAAGGTTACGAAACCGGCTTTGTCCGCGAACCAGGTAAGCAGCGTCGTCAGATCGCTATAGCCGACAAAAATCTTGCGGTGCGCAGCGATTTTGTCCACGCCGATGGCCCGCAGCAGATAGTTGGCCCCGTATCCGCCACGCGCGCAAACAATGGCGCGGATATCGTCGCGCACAAACATTTCTTCCAATTCGCGGATCCGCCGCTCCACCGATCCGGCGAAATAGAGATCTCGATCCAAAATCGACTTCGAATAAACGGGTTCGTATCCTGCGGCGCGCAGGCAAGCGCAGCCCGCCTCCAGCAATTCGCGCTTTACGTTCGACGCGGGCGCAACGATTCCCACCTTGTCGCCGGAGCGCAGCGCGGGCGCCTTGATTCGGGATTTCTGGGAAGCTACTGCCATCTTAGATCCGATCTTAAATGCACCACCGTAAATGTCCGATCCTTAAAGTAAGAACTCCCCCCGGCAGACCAGCGTTGCCGGGCCGCGCAAGTAAATCTGATCTTCCCAGCGCACCGTCTGCGCGCCACCCGGCGCCACTACCGTCACCGGCGAAGCCACTCGCCGGTTCGCAATCGCCGCCACTGCTGACGCGCACGATCCGGTTCCGGACGACTGCGTTTCCCCCACTCCGCGCTCAAACAGCCGATTCTCGATTTCATGAGCTCCGCGTACTGCCACATATTCCACATTCGTTCCCTCGGGAAACTGTGGCTGCGCCTGAATCAGTGCCGCCTGCCGCTGCCAATCGTCCGGAAACGTCTCCACGAAAATCACAAAATGCGGATTCCCTGTCGAAACTCGCGTGCCCGCCGCGCGCACCGATTTCACGTCGATCGTCAGCTGCTCCCCTACGATCGCCTGGCCCATGGCGGTTTCAAACTCGAACGTTGTGCCGCGTCTTTCCATCAGGCGGCAGGTTTTCAGTCCCGCCCCGGTTCGGATCACTACCTCGCGTTTCTCCACGCGCGAGCAAATTTCTGCCGCTACACAACGCGTGCCGTTGCCGGAGATCTCCGCTTCCGACCCGTCCGCGTTAATCAGCCGCGCCATCGCGTCGGCTTCCGCGTCGGGAAACAGCCATTCCACGCCATCGGCGCCGACTCCGTTGTGGCGATCACACAGCCGACGGCTGAGCGCGCTCAGGTCGGCGAGACCCTCTGCACCTGCGACAATCAGAAAATCGTTCCCGCACGCCGAGGCTTTGGTGAAATGAATCGTCGTATTCTGTGCAGAGTTCATTCGTGATGGCGAGTCGACTCGTGTCTTGCGGTGGCCTCGGGCGGATTTTATCACCGCAACCGGCGGACATTCCTCCAAGCTTGCGCGAGTAGTTAACGCGATTGATTCGTCGGAAACTGATCCGCGCAAATCGGTCGACGGGAAGCTGATTCACCGAGCCTACTTCATCGGAAGCCGCGTCTCATAAATGCGCGCAGGCGGTTGTCCCGACGCGTGAATTACTTCAAGCAAAGTGAGATCGGTCCGGTTCACAGCCTTGTCCACCAGATCGCCCTCGAAGGCGATGACGTAATTCACATGCTTGCCCGGATCGCGCAGCGCGCGCTGCCAAAGGCTTTCCGCATCCACCGGACGCACCCATGGCCGCATGTCCTGGTTGTTCACCACGCGGCGCAGGGGAATTCCCAGGCGCTCGACGATGCCAACGTGCTCGTCCGTATCCATCAGGAAAATGGAATGCGGCGGCAGTTCCTTGATCGCAAGTTCCACTGCCGTGTCCAGGCCGCGCCGTATCTCCCAGTTTCGCCAGGCTTCCTGCCAGCAAAAAGGCTTCTGCACCCACACAAACGCGTAGCTGGCGACGATCAGCGCAACCGCGGCAGTTACCACCTTCCACTGGTGGACGGCAAACCGTCCCGCGAGGGCGCTCGCAACCAGCACGCCCGCCGAAACGGCGAACAACGGCAGCAACTCGAGGCCAAAGCGCTGGTTGAAGATGGCGAACGGCCACCACATCGGCACGTGCAGCACCACCGAACCATAAGCAATCGAAAGCGAGTAGAAGGCCAACGGCGACCAAAGCAAGACTAGAATCGCCAATGCTGTCTGCCTCCGCAGCATCCAAGCCATGAGAACCGTCGCCACAATGGCCGCCAGCAGCCAGAACCGTCCCCAATCCCCGACAGCTAGAGTGATTTGCGCGGACTTCAGGAAATACGAAGCCGCGGCCCACAAGTTGTGTGCAGCCGGGTTTGGCGCTTGCACCCGCGCCTCAATTGCCTTTGCCGAGTACGGGCCGTTGGCAAATGCCAGCGCATTGCCATACACGGCTGCGTTATAGACCAGCCACAGCACGGGAGCCACGGAAATTCCCACCAGAAACTTCAGCGCACTCCACCGCAGTGGGCGATCATTCCACCTCCGCGCGCCGATTACCAGCATCAGAGCGCCGAGGATTCCTGCGAGAAACCAACCGTCGTATCGAGTCAACTCCGCGCACGCCACACAGTAGGCGCACCGGCGCAGAGCGCGTGGCCCCACTTCGCGTGCCGACCCGCCTGTCTCCAGCGCCTTCACGAAATCTGCGAAGTAAACCATCGCCCAGATGTAGAACGCGAGCGCAAGTGGTTCCGTGAGCGCGGTCGCCTGCATGTAGAGGAGATTAGGATTGGCGGCGTAAACGAAAGCCGCAATGAATCCGCCCAACTGCGCCGCCGCGGAGCGCGCTGGGGCGCGAGTGGAGTCGCGTGATTGGCTGCGCTCTTCTGCGGGCGCAGCGCCTTCCAGCAGCCCGGTTGTGAGCCGGAAGATTCCTATCACTCCGAGTACGTAGGCGATCATCGAAGGAATCGATCCGCCGATCCCGCTTTGCCACATCTTGTCCGGCAAAAGAAACGGGATCATCAACACGTGCGGCAACGGGAGCCAGACCGTTCCCAGTTGCAGCGGGCCCGGATTCAGCGAATCGAACACGCGCCGCGCAATGTTGATGTGCGCCACCGCGTCCCCGTGCATCAGAATGTCGCCTTGCCGCAGATAGTAGAAAAACGACGCCAGCGACACCCATGCCGCGAGCGTGCCGATCCGGGTCGAACGATTGACCGCCGGCGTCTCCCCGCTCGCGGTGCGCTTTTTCATGGATTGAGAATAAATCAGCGATTTTACCCGTGCTTGAAAGAGCGTGGCTTTAAAGGCTGCGGAAAAAAGCCGCGTGGGGAAATCGCTGCGAAACCCGAATCAAACCCAAGGGCATTTCCTGAGACCTGAGACCTGCCACATTTACTTCAGATGCGTAAGCTCCCGGAAGAGCTGGAACCTGGCGTCGATCTCTTCGCGGGTCAGGTTCTGCAGACGCTCGGTGCCGAACTTTTCTACCGCGAACGATCCCATGACGCCGCCATAAAACAGCGCGCGTTTCAAAACTTCCCGATTCACCTCGCCCTGCGAGGCAATGTATCCCATGAATCCGCCGGCAAAGGAATCGCCCGCGCCGGTCGGATCTTTCACCTCGTCGATCGGCAGCGCCGGGGCGCGAAAGGGATGCGCGCCGACACCGAACGTCCCTTCGCGAAAAAAGATCGTTGCACCGTATTCGCCGTGCTTCACCACCAGCGCCTGTGGTCCCATGGCCAGCACCTTGCGCGCCGCCCGCAGAAGATTCTTCTCCCCGGCAAGCATTTTGGTCTCCGTGTCATTGATCAGCAGCACGTTCACGAGCTTCAAGGTCTCGGCCAATTCCTTGGGTGTGCCGCTGATCCAGAAATTCATGGTGTCGCCGCCGGTCATACGAACGCCATCCATTTCCCGCCGGACGGCTGCCTGCAGCGACGGGTGGATGTTGGCCAGAAAGAGAAATGGCGTATCCAAATACTCCTTGGGGATACGCGGCTGAAACTTCTCAAAGACATTCAGCTCGGTGAAATCGGTCTTGGCCTCATTGAGATTGTCGAGATACTGGCCGCCCCAGCGAAACGTCTTGCCCGCCGTGCGCTCGATGCCGCGCGTATCGACGCCGCGCTTTTTCAGCACGGCCTCGTGCTCGGCGCCGAAATCGTCGCCGACCACGGCCACAACGCGGACATCGGTGAAATAACTTGCCGCCAGAGCGAAGTAAGTCGCCGCCCCGCCCAATATGTCGTTGACCCGCCCGGAGGGCGTGGCGATTGTGTCAAAGGCTACAGAACCGACTACGAGTATGCTCATGAGTCTCCCACGTTCGTCGTTTGTCGTTAGTCGTTCGTCGTTCGCGAATAAGCGCGGAACAACTGACCTCGGTAGTACCGCCGTTTCACGGAACCGCTCGGCGGGCGAGACGCCCGCCCGACAGCCGGCGGGACGCCGTCGCTACACGAAGGATCGCGAACGACCAACGACGAGCGACGAGCGACTGACTATAAATACTTTCCCAAAATCAGCTTCAGTTTTTCTTTCGTTTCTGCCGGAATCTTTGCCCGGTCCGTCAAAATCGCATGCGCCAGTGCCGACCCGCATTTGCACGACGGCGTCTTTGGCATCGCAGCCACGCTCGCCTTCACGACCTTGGCTGCATTCTCGGCATTCTTTGTCAGGATCGAGATGATCTGCGCCACGGTCACCGCATCATGGTGCGGATGCCAGCAGTCGTAGTCGGTCACCATCGCGATGGTCACATAACAAATCTCCGCCTCGCGCGCCAGCTTGGCTTCCTGCAGATTGGTCATGCCGATCACGTCGGCTCCCCAACTGCGGTATACGTTCGATTCCGCCTTGGTGGAAAATTGCGGGCCTTCCATGCAGACGTATGTCCCACCCAGTTTGCCCCCAACGCCAGCGGTCTTGCACGCACCGGCGACGAGCTTAGTAAGTTCGGGGCATACCGGCTCGCCGAACCCGATATGCGCGACAATGCCGTTTCCGAAAAACGTGTCGATACGATGGCGGGTGCGGTCGAAGAACTGGTCAGGAATGACGAAGTCGAGCGGCTTGTGTTCTTCCTTGAGCGAGCCGACAGCGGAAACCGAAATGATCCGCTCGACTCCCAGCTGTTTGAAGCCATAAATATTCGCGCGGAAATTCAGTTCGCTCGGCAAGAGCAGGTGCCCGCGCGCATGCCGCGCCAGGAAAGCAACCTTGCGGCCTTCGAGCGACCCGAGGATGTAGGCGTCGGAAGGTTCGCCAAACGGCGTCTGCAGCCGCCCTTCGTGCACCTCGCTGAATCCGGGCATGTGGTACAAACCACTGCCTCCGATAATTCCAATTTCTGCTTGCTGCAATTGCGCTCCTGGATAGGCCGAGGTAGATAGGCCGAAAATGACTGCGGAACTTGCGATTATACAAGGTCAGAGGTGAGAGGT
>Ga0074045_10005693_pt1 | contig 10826 bp, 6 predicted proteins | sample BogForMeECP23OM2_FD_94442 | JGI IMG/M metagenome (GOLD analysis project Ga0074045, IMG submission 94442) | Bog forest soil microbial communities from Calvert Island, British Columbia, Canada - Bog Forest MetaG ECP23OM2 | ecosystem: Environmental > Terrestrial > Soil > Wetlands ... | reverse complement strand
GAGGTCCCATAGAGCTCGTTGTAGGCCAGGACCGTCGCCTGAGTGGTGCCCGCTCCAGCGGCGCCCGTCGGGTAAACGATGTAGTCCGAAACGCAACTGTAGGCGTTGGTATTGAACGAAAACTTCGCCGGGAAGGTGTTGGGATTCACCAGGCCCTTGCTCATGTTCTCGCTCCAATCCAAGTGTTTGGTCGAGGTGGAATCCACCCGCGGCCCGCTGCCAGGCGACACGCTGGGGCGAAGCGATGGGTCCCGCCGCATCTGATGCAGCGCGTAGCGGGTGCTGTTGCGCACGTCTTGCAAATGGGAATCGTTTTCTTTGGCGCGTTCATCCGCCGCCGGGCCAGGATCGGAGAAGACCAGGTGGTGGTGTGTCCAGTCGGTTGGACGGCCCGTGGTTACCGCCGGCCCCACCTGTGCAAACGCCGGGAGACCGGCCGCCGCGAGCAACGCAACGCCTGCAAGCGCAAGGGGCACGCCGCCATGCCTCGATCCCAGGGTTTGTTGAACTGGAATTCCGTCGCCCCCGGAGCAGTGAGAGAGCGGATTATGCCGTGGAGTACGGCTTAGGAGAACTACAAGGGCCCGATAACTCATACTGCCTCCCTGGGAAAAACCAGCCAATGCTGCAAGAACTGCCCAATACTGCAAGAACAACCAGCCTATCCCTACAGAACCCGCGCGGCTGCCATCGCCTGCTGCCGGATTACGAAGCGTTCCGGTTGTTCTTGCACTGCGACTGCGTGGACTGCACCTTGCCGCACCGCAGCGCGCTGGTTTCAAAGACGCTCTCGCAGCGAAAGGCCGGTTTCTGGTATGGCGCTTTCTTCTTTGGCGTCTGTGTCCCTTTTTGCTGTTCCTCTTTGCTCATCGCCGTTCTGCCCCCTATTCCGCAACTAAGAACGCGCTCCTGAGACCTACTGTGCGGATTGTACGCCTGTGAGGCAATCGGTCACGTAGGTGCTGAGGCTTGTTCTTGCCCGCCTTCCAGCGTTCGATCAGGGGGCCGACTGTGAGGTCTGCACGGCGCAGCCGCCCGTGCCGCTCCCTGTGCTTCCGTTTCCCACACAGGCCATGTTGGCCATGGGCGTGTAATAGATCTGGGATTCACCTGTGCCCGACCCCTTATTGTCGATGACAATCCCGCTGGAGCCGCCGGTAGACTGGATCGCCTGAGTTGCCTTGGTCGGAACGCTAATGGTGGTGCCGTTCCCTACCAGGAAGTTGTAAACGCAGCCTCCCGTGCACGACGGGGACGTATTGATGGTGCCGACACTGCCGTTAGCCGACACTGCGGCGAATACGTAGTCGTTGGTGGTGCCGCCCGCACCATAGATCTCCGTTAGCGGCGAGCAGGTCGCTTGTGCAGAGGCCATGGTAGTGACCGCCGTGGTGGCGTTGACAATGATATTCGAGCCACTCGCCACAAACTTGCCGTTGGCTTGGATGGGCACATAGGACAACCGCGGCTCCGACGCAAGATGCTGATCGCAGGTCCATAGGTTGCCCGCTGTGCCCGCCGCCGAAGCGTAGTAAATCTGGTCGAACGCCCCGTCGTACGTCGTCGGTGTCGCTATCGTCCCGGTACCGAACACCGCCTCTTCGCCACAAATGGAATTCGTTGGCCATGCCGTCGTGCTGGTCGGATTGCAGGCGCCGGTACCGGTGCCCGTAGTGCTGGCCGTAAACTGGAACACACCGCTGCACCCATTGTCTGGGGTGACTTTGCCTGGTTCGCAGCCCACGGTTGTGGTGGTGTTGGCATCGCCCGCCACAAATACATAAACCATCTGCGCGTTGGAATCCATCAGCGGTCCGTCAACGATGCCGACCGTGCCCGAAGCATAAGTCAGCTTGCTGGTTGTCAGTACCTTGGCATGTGTTGAGGGACTGACCGCGTACAGGAATCCGCCCGTGGCGCCCCGGTCGGCCACAAAAATGTTCCCCGACGTCCCGGCATCATAGACCGGGTTGGTCAGTGCATTGGCGCTCACCGACACCGAAACTGGCCAGTTTGTGGTGACTTCGGCGGGAGTCCCATTGAACACTCCGGTGAATTGATGGAGATTTCCATTGTTGTCGCCCACAAAAATCGCATCGGCGTATGTGCCAAAGTAAACGTAGAACGACGAGGACGTGGTGTCCTGATCGCCATTCTGGAACGGAACGCTGATCATGCAGGATTCGCCCGCCGTGCAGCTGCTCCACGCCTTGTTGCCCGCGGCACCAACCTGCGCGTTGTTGAACTCCACCTGCGGAGTGGCAGCCGCCGCGGGAGTGCCCTGGCCCGACTTCCACTCGATGATCCGCAATATCGCAGCACCCGATGCAGGGTTCTCGATATAAGCGATCTTGCTCCCATCCAGCGAGATGACAGACGAAGTAGTCGCTTTGCCCGTGCCGCTGAAGTAAGCCCAGTACACTGAAGGATTGGATCCGGAGCAGGTGGTGTCGTACAGGTTGCTGTACGCAACAATGTTCGCCTGCCCGCCTGTTGCGCCAGCCAGCCCAGTGTTGTACGCGATCCAGTCGCTGCAGCTCGCATTCCCGTTGAATGAATACTTGGCCGGGTATTGCCCGGCGCCCACCGTAGCACCCGATCCCAGGTTCATGCTCCAGTCCGTCTTCAACAGCGGCCCTGACTCATTGCCCCATCCCGTCCCTGGCTGCTGCCACAGGTTGCGCCTTAGCTGCTGGATCTGGTAGCGCGGTTCGTTGACGATCTTGCTCCACTTGTCGATCGTGCCATTCCGCATGGCATCATCAAACGTGCCCGGATTGGAGAAGATTGCGTGGTGGTGTGTCCAGTCGGTTGGACGGCCCGTGGTTACCGCCGGCCCCACCTGTGCAAAGGCCGGGAGACTGGCCACCGCGAGCAGCGCAACGCCCGCGAACGCAAGGGCAAAGCTTGCGCGCCTGATTCCCGTGGATTGTGGATTTGGTTTGCTGTTGCCACCGCAGCAGCGAGAGACCTGATTATGTTGCGAAATTCGCCCTGAGAAAGATCCAGACGCCAAACAACTCATACTGCCTCCCTGAGAAAAACCAGCCAATGCCGCAAGAACGGCACAATGCGCAACAACACCCCGGCTTGGACTTACAGAGCCGGGGCCGCCTGCTCCCGGGGTAAAGGCTTAAATGCGTGCATCTCCGAATAATCGGAGGTGAAACACTGCCCGAGAGACCGCGGGTCGTTCCTTTGCGAAACTCCGCGTCAGCTATACTCCATTCTAATAGCGCGTCAGGCCGCGCCAAACATTCGTTTGACTTCATCGGTAACACTTTAGTGACTTTATTGATGACACTTTAGTGTTACGAGCTTGGGGACTCTGTCGCAGGTTTTATCGGAGGATGAAGAACCATGGGGGTTGTGAAGTGAGTCCACTGGCAGTGCGTCCTTCCAGGCACAGGAGCTATTGCACTGTGCGCTGGATTGTCTCCGCCCAGGGCGCGTGGGCTGAATTGGGTGGGGACCCGCTTCGCCGTGGCTGATAACGCAGCAGGATGCTCGGAACGGTTATTGCTTTTGTACTGTGCCCGTGGCGGCGCCGTGGATGGCGCCCGCATAAGAATGCTGGCCCAGCAAGTCATGGACTGGGATGCGCTGGTCGAGGCCGCGGAGTTTCACGGCCTGGCAGCGGTCCTGTCCCACGCCGTAGTCGAGACATGCCCCGATCTTCTGCCGGAAGACGTTGTGAGACGGCTGCGCAACATCTGCCGCGATTCCGCCCGGCAGAACCTGATTCTCACCTCCCAACTGCTCGCGTTGCTGGATGCCTTCGCAGCCCACGGCATTGCCGTCGTGCCCTTGAAAGGCCCCGTGATGGCCGAATCGCTCTATCCCGGTCCGGAGCTGCGGCCGTCCTCCGATCTGGACCTTCTGGCCCGAAAGCAGGATATTGAGGGTGCGGTGAGGGTCCTTGCGCAAGAAGGATACGCGCTCGGCGCAAATATGGAGCGCTTGCCACTGCACGTCCTGCTGCGCCTCTACTGCGAGTTGTTCTTCCACCATGAGCGAATGGCGCACGTGGACCTGCAGTGGGAGACCGGCCCTGCGCATTATCCGTTCCGCATCGAACCGGAGATGCTGTGGCGTTCGCTGGGCCGAGCCAGGATTGCGGGCAGGGAAGTCCCATGCCTTTCGCCGGAAGCTCTGTTGTTGTTTCTATGCGTTCACGGCACGAAACACATGTGGTCGCGACTTCAGTGGCTGGGGGACGTCGCCAGGCTGGTGCGAAAGCCCTTGGACTGGGATGCCGTTCTGGAGCTGGCAGAAGAGGCGGGATGCATGAGGCCGCTGCTGTTGGGGTTGTCGTTGGCGCACGAGTTGCTTGAGGCGCCGGTTCCCGAAAATATTTTGCAACGGGCCCGCGCGGCGCAGGCAGTCCAAGCGCGGGCGAGGCAGGTGGTCCTGCGTCTGATGCGTACTCCGCCGGCCGAACCGCAAAGCTGGGAGTTAACATCGTTCAACGCGCGGATGGCGGAACGGGCCTGGGACAAGCTGCGGCATACTGCCGCGTTGCTTAAGGCCCCGACGGACAGGGAACTGGAGTGGTTCCTCCTGCCGGAACGGCTCTTCTTCCTCTACTATCCATTGCGCGCCGCGCGGCTGACGTATAAGTACTGCTCGCGGCTTACGCGCGGATGAAATGACTCCGCTGCTGATTCTGGGATTCCTGGCGTTAAGCCATTGCCGTTGTCCACGCTGCCGGCAGACTGAGGGCCGGGGTGTGATGCCGATCTTTCGCTGATAAGCTGGTAGAAAGAAACCGCAAGAATCTTCCGGGAGATTGAGAACCTGTGTCATCCAGCGAAGCTACCCACGCCTACCATCCTCTGACCATTGATGAATACCTGCGCAAGAAGCTGATGCCGGTCGAGGGCGTGATCCCTCATCTGCCCGGCATCGACATGTATGGGAACACCATCCCGGACGAGATTGTCGGCGGCGATGTCTTTGAATACATCAACTTTCAACAGCGCTACAACATCGATGCGCGAATCGCCCAGGCCGAGTGGCTGTCGAAAGAGGTTCTGGTGCCGCTTGCCAAGGGGGCGAAGGCGCGCAATTCCGTCGACGAGCATATTCAGTGGATGTCGACACAGCCCGGCTACACCGATGCCGACGGCATTCAGTTCAGGAAGGCAAAGAGTTCGGAGCAATTGAGGATTATCGAGAACCTGCGGGAGCTTTACTTGTCCGCCGGGGTGCTGATTGTCGATGCGCAGGGGCACGGCATTATTGCGGCAAAGATCGCGTCCACCATACACGACACTTTGCAGGCGTTCATGCTCTCGGAGCTGGACCGCAGCGGGACCATCACGCCAAGGCTATTTGAGCAACTCAACCTGCGTCTTGCGCAATCGGCAACCGCGCGCAATGCCTTGGGCCGGAACATGGACGCGAGCTCGCGCGAGATTGCCACGATGCTCTATGGCGAGATTCGTTCCACTGGAGAGTTTCGCTTTGTCAATTTCGGCCATCCGCCTCCGCTCGTCTTCTCGGCGAAGTACAAGAGGTTCATGGCGGTTGACAGGGACAGCATGGCGCAGTTCCTGGCGCTGGGGCTGGAGATTCCCCAAGACCATCCCGACCGGAACAGATATATCCCCGTCAAAGTGAGGGAGAGACGGATGGACACCTCCGATATCGCGGTGATTACGCTCATGGGCCGGGGAGACATCCTGTTTCTCTATACCGACGGCGTCTACGATGGCAGCGACGAGCAGGAAAGACGCCGCATTGAAGCCATCATCGGCGAGCACGAACGTCAGTCTGCCAAGGAGATATGCAACGCGATCCTGGATTACGCGGTGAAGAGAGACCGCCAGCTGCGCCAGGAGGGCCACAGCGACGAGATCGACGACAAGACCGTGTTCATCATCAAGCGAACGTAAAAAAGCTTCAGTTCGCTTTTGTCCGGGAACGCCTGTTTCCAGCGTTACGCCAGCGCAGTCGCGCGCGCCGCATGAAGCTCCTGTAGCGCGAAGACGCTCAGCGTTCCTCCCTGCAGCGCGGCAATGCCCTCGGCCGCAGCCCGCGCCGCAGCCAGCGTTGTAATTGTGGGAATCCGCGCCAGCACCGCGGCCCGCCGGATCGCCTTCTCGTCGAAGAAGGTCTCCTGCCCGCGCGGAGTGTTGACGATCAGTTGAATGCGGTCGCCCTTGATCAGGTCGACCACATTGGGCCGTCCCTCCTTCACCTTGTAGACGCGCTCCGGCTGCAGGCCCGCGGCCTCCAGGGCCTCCGCCGTGCCGTGCGTCGCCACCAGATGAAAGCCCATCTCGACGAAGGTCCGCGCCAGCGCCACGACGCCTTCCTTGTCGCGGTCGTTCACACTGAGGAAGATCGTTCCCTGCACGGGCAGCACTTGCCCCGCGGCGATCTGTGCCTTGGCAAAGGCCTCGCCGAAGTTGTCGGCCACGCCCATCACCTCGCCGGTGGATTTCATCTCCGGCCCCAGCACCGTGTCCACTCCGGGAAACTTGACCCAGGGAAAGACCGGCGACTTCACATAGAAGTGCGCGCCGGTATCCAGGTCCTGGCCGCGCGCCACATCCTCCGGCAGCAGCTCCTTCAACGTGCGCCCCACCATCAGGCGCGACGCGATCTTGGCCAGCGGAACGCCGATTGCCTTTGACACATACGGCACCGTGCGCGAGGCGCGCGGATTGACCTCGATGACAAAGACCTTGCCGCGCTGGATGGCGAACTGAATGTTGACCAGCCCAACCACGTTCAACGCCATCGCCAGCTTGCGCGTGTGCTCGCGGATGGTGCGCAGCACGTCGTCCGTCAGGTCCACCGCGGGCAGCACGCACGACGAGTCGCCGGAGTGAATGCCGGCCTCCTCGATGTGCTGCATGATTCCGGCGATGACGACGTCGGTGCCATCGCACAGCGCGTCCACATCGCACTCCACCGCGTCCTCCAGAAAGTGGTCGATCAGCACCGGCCGCTCCTGCGAGTACTCAATGGCCGTGCCCATGTAGCGCAGCACCGCCTCGTCGTCGTAGGCAATCACCATCGCTCGCCCGCCCAGCACATAGCTGGGGCGCAGCAGCACGGGATAACCAACGCGGTTCGCGCCGGCGAGCGCCTCCTCAACCGAGGTCACCATCGCGCCCTCGGGCTGCGGAATGCCCAGCTCGGTGATCAGCTTGCCAAATCGCTTGCGGTCTTCCGCCAGGTCGATCGACTCCGGCGATGTGCCGATGATGGGCACGCCCGCGCGCTTCAATGGCAGGCTCAGGTTCAGCGGAGTCTGCCCGCCGAACTGCACAATCATGCCAATCTCGGCTCCCGACGATGCCTCGTGCGCATAGACCGCGAGCACGTCCTCCAGAGTCAGCGGCTCGAAGTACAGCCGGTCGCTGGTGTCGTAATCGGTGGAGACGGTCTCCGGATTGCAGTTCACCATGATGGTCTCGTAGCCGTCCTCGCGCAGCGCGAAGGCCGCGTGGCAGCAGCAGTAGTCGAACTCGATCCCCTGCCCGATGCGGTTCGGCCCGCTGCCCAGGATGATGATCTTCCTGCGCGCGGTCGGCGCCGCCTCGTCCTCCTCGTCGTAGCAGCTGTAGAGGTACGGCGTGTAGCTCTCGAACTCCGCCGCGCAGGTGTCCACCAGCTTGAAGACCGGCTTAACGCCCAGCCTGGCGCGCAGCTCGCGCACCCGGTCCGCCCCGTCCAGCTTCCACTCCGTCGCCAGCCGCTCGTCGGAGACGCCCATCCGCTTGGCCGCGCGCAGATCGTCGGCCGTCGCCGCCGCGAAGCCGACCGCCGCAACTGCCTTGATCTCGCCGGTGATTTGCTTCATCTGGTTCAGGAACCACGCATCCATCGAGGTCATGCGCGCGATCTCGCGCACCGTCATGCCGCGCTCGAAGGCGTAGCGGATGTAAGCCAGACGCTCAGGGTGCGGCGTCACCAGGCGTTGCGTCAGCCGCCGCGGCTCGATGTCCGCCGCCGTGGCCTTCTTGCCCGTCTCCAGCGAACGCACCGCCTTCATCAGCGCTTCCTTGAAGGTCCGCCCGATGGCCATCACCTCGCCCACCGATTTCATCTGCGGCCCAAGGCCCTCATCCACGCCGGGAAACTTTTCAAACTGCCACTTGGGAATCTTCACGACGACGTAGTCGATCGTCGGCTCGAAGCAGGCCGGCGTCGCCTTGGTGATGTCGTTCTGGATCTCGTCCAGCGTGTAGCCCACGGCCAGCCGCGCGGCGATCTTGGCGATGGGAAAGCCCGTGGCCTTGCTGGCCAGCGCGGACGAACGGCTCACGCGCGGGTTCATCTCGATGATGGTCATGCGCCCGTCGTGCGGATTCACCGCGAACTGCACGTTGCTTCCGCCGGTCTCCACGCCGATCTCTCGGATGCAGGCGATGGCCGCGTCGCGCATCCGTTGATACTCGCGGTCGGTCAGCGTCTGCGCCGGGGCCACCGTGATCGAGTCGCCAGTATGCACGCCCATGGGGTCGAAGTTCTCAATCGAGCAGATGATGATGACGTTGTCCTTGAGGTCGCGCATTACCTCCAGCTCGTACTCCTTCCAGCCCAGCACGCTCTCCTCGATGAGGCACTCGTGCACCGGCGACAGGTCCAGCCCGCGCGCCAGGATGTCGGTGATCTCCTCGCGGTTGTAGGCAACCCCTCCGCCCGAACCGCCCAGCGTAAAGCTCGGCCGGATGACGACAGGGAAGCCGATCTTGGCCGCATACGTCAGCCCGTCGCTCACCGTGCCAACAAGCTGCGACTTCGGCATCTCGAGGCCGATCCGGTTCATCGCGTCCTTGAAGAGCAGCCGGTCTTCGGCCTTCTTGATCGCCTCCAGCTTGGCGCCGATCAACTCCACGCCATAGCGCTCCAGCACGCCGGAGTCCGCCAGCTCGACGGCAAGATTCAGCGCCGTCTGCCCACCCACGGTCGGCAACAGCGCGAAGATTCCCACGCCCTTGGCCATCCTCTCCGTTTCGACGCGGATGATCTCTTCCAGGTAGGCTGCGGTCAGCGGTTCGATGTAGGTCCGGTTGGCAAACTCGGGGTCGGTCATGATGGACGCCGGGTTGGAGTTGACCAGCACCACCTCGTACCCCTCGGCCTTCAGCGCCTTGCACGCCTGCGTGCCGGAGTAGTCGAACTCGGCCGACTGGCCAATCACAATCGGCCCCGAGCCGATCACCAGAATCTTCGCAATGTCATTCCTGCGTGGCATTTATCTGTACACTTCCCGTCTGTGGCCAATCTCAAGTACGAGGACGATGAGTTCTCCATGGATGATCTTGCAGATCAAGCGATAGTCGCCAACCCGGTAGCGCCAGTGACCTTTGCGCGGTCCGGTCAACGGCTCACCAATGAGCCGAGGATCAGGCAGCTTTTCGAGCCTTTCCTGTAGAAACGAGAGAACCCGGCGTCGCACGACGGGATCCAGCGCGTCCATCTGCTTTTCTACTGCTTCCGTGAGCACGATCTTCCAGGGCATACTTCCTCACAAGTCTTTCCAGCGGAACCAGCCGTTCCTTCCCCGTCTCCACTCTCTCCAGTGCAGCCACCGCGATGAGATAGTCCTCGCGATCTTCGACGTACTGCTGTATCGCCTGCCTTGCGTGGTAGCTCTTGGAGCGCCCTGTCTGCTGCGCCAAGGTCTCCAACCGGTCCTCCAACTTCTTTTCCAATCGCACTCCGAGCATTGTCGCCTCCATGTTTAACAGTGTTAAACGATGCTAACACAACTTCAATTTCGGCGGCAACAGCGCAGACACGCTGATTCGCTTCATCTCTTCCACTCTTCCATCATCTTGCGGAAGTCGCGGAACAGATAGTGCGAATCGTGCGGGCCGGGGCTTGCTTCCGGGTGGTACTGCACGCTGAACATCGGATCGGTCCTGTGGCGCAGGCCGGCCAGCGTATGGTCGTTGAGGTTGGTGTGCGTGCGCTCCACATCCGCGGGAAGGCTCTCGGGATCGACGTTGAAGTTGTGGTTCTGCGCGGTGATCTCCACCTTGCCGGTGCGATGGTTCAGGATCGGGTGATTCCCCCCGTGGTGGCCGAACTTCAGCTTGTAGGTCTTGCCGCCCAGCGCCAGGCCAAAGATCTGGTGGCCAAGGCAGATGCCGAAGATCGGCTTCTTGCCCTTCAGCTTGCGAACAGTGTTGATCGCGTAGTCCAGCGGCTCCGGGTCGCCGGGGCCGTTGGAGAAGAAGACGCCGTCGGGGTTGAGCGCGAGCGTCTCCTCGGCGGTCGTTGTTGCCGGGACCACGGTGACGCGGCAGCCCTCGCGGGTCAACATGCGCAAAATGTTCTGCTTGATGCCGAAGTCGTACGCGACGACGTGCAGCGGCGCGCCATTGGTGGCGCCGTCGGGTAGCGGCAGCAGCGCTTCGCCGGTCTGATTCTTCGGCTCGCTCTCATCCCACTGGTAGATGGATTTGGTGGTGACCACGCTGGCAAGGTCGGTGCCTTCCATCTTGCGGATCGCCCGCGCCCTGGCCACCAGCGCGTCCGCGTCCAGCGCCGGGCCCGACGCGATGACGCCGCGCATCACGCCATGCGTGCGCAGGTGCCGCACCACGGCGCGCGTGTCCACCTCGGCCAGCACGGGAACGCCGCTGCGCTCCAGATAGTCGTCGGCCACCTCGGTGGCGCGCCAGTTGGAACTGATCTCGGAGAACTCGCGCGTCACCAACCCCTCGATGTAGGGACGCGCGGACTCCGCATCGCTGGGCGTCGTCCCATAGTTCCCAATGTGGGGATTGGTCAGCACCACAATCTGCCCCGCGTACGAGGGGTCGGTGAATATCTCCTGGTAGCCGGTCAGCGATGTATTG
>Ga0074045_10005692_pt1 | contig 10828 bp, 11 predicted proteins | sample BogForMeECP23OM2_FD_94442 | JGI IMG/M metagenome (GOLD analysis project Ga0074045, IMG submission 94442) | Bog forest soil microbial communities from Calvert Island, British Columbia, Canada - Bog Forest MetaG ECP23OM2 | ecosystem: Environmental > Terrestrial > Soil > Wetlands ... | reverse complement strand
GCATAGGAGTCGAGCGAAGAACAAACTCAGCGGACATTCCAGACACGAATCAGCAAAAACGATGAGGACCAGAATTCAGCAGACGGCCTCAGAAAAGGCCGGATTCTGTGCATAGGTTAGGTAGCATTGTTACGTCCTAAACGCCCGGCTGATGCGCCCCTATGTTCATCCTCTCAATGTCGCTGATTTCAAAGGCATTCGCGCCGGATAGCATTTTCGGTAGGGACAACTCTTGGGAAAGGAATTGTGGACATTCCAAGCCTGTCGCCGCCGGTCGCCTTTACTTTGTACGCTTCAACATTTCTTCCAGTTTCTCGATGGTGTGCAGATAAACCTCAGGCTCGACTCTATCCTTAGCGCCGCGCATTCTCGCCCATTTCACCCTTTCCTTGTAATCCTTTAAGGATTCCTGTATCTCCTTTTTTGTTTTTGGCCAGTTTATGGGTTCCATCCCCACAATTACGCCTGTCCTGAGCTTGTTTTCGATTTCTTCCACTTGTTCTGCCGTAGGCAGCGTTTCGGCGGCAGCTTTTAGCTTTTTGGTGACTAAAGCCATTCCGGCAGCCGCTCTCCGTTTTCCAGTTCTCCCTGCCTTCTTACCTGCAGCCCTGAGTTTCCGCGTTCGAGCTGCCTTCTTCGCGGCCAAGCTTCGCTTCGTGGGCATGACATTTCCCTCTTGACCTAGCTGAGTCGTCTCCAACTAAGACTCGCGCCAGCCGGGCAATAATAACACTCGGACATTGAGCATGACCTGTGAGCCCAAGCTGCTGGTGACAGAGCTTCTGGAACCTTTTGGACCAACCTAGCTATTCATGGGGAGAGAAAGCTTCGGAGGATTCTCCCAAGGGGAAGCCCGGCTTCATCTACAAAGAAGAAAAACTTCAACCTGATGTCTTTGCACCAGCGAAGGTCAGTGGATTCGCCGGAGAGTATGTGGTGGCACTCTGCGGCCGTAGTCCAAAATGCTGAGAAATAACCTCACACTCGCTATGATTATGAGTGGAATCACCACAAAGACGAGAAGAACCACGAGGAAGATTCCGGCTGGGAAAGTAAACATAGCCGCCTCCTGTTCTGGACCAAAGGGCCGCTAAACACTATTGTATCGCACTGAGCGGTTCCGGCTGCCTAATTCTACGGGGTCGCAAGCCCTTTGAATTGCCAAGCTGGATGCACACTCAATCGATATGAAGGCCACGCGCAGCCATCTGGTGCGTGAAATCTTTGAGATAGTTCTCTTTCTCTTTCGAAGGAAGCTCAAAGAGATGCCGCAATTCATCGCGTTGCAAGATTCCAAGTTCAACGAAGCGCTTATTCAAAACATGAAGCATGAAGCTCTGTTCTGCCAACGTCTCTATCAATGCTTTCTTGTCGGCATTGTTCATTCCCTTGCCGGAAACGTTCCGTACCAGGCATGACCGCTCACTCACTATTTCTTATCCAGATACTCCTCAGGAACATCATCCTGCGGCACCTCGTGGGTGCGAACTTCCCCCTTGTCAGCCTCCCCGGCGTCTTCCACGCCCTTCACCACCTCGGCCTCAAACGAGTTCCCTTGCTCGAGCAACTCGTTCACACTCTCAGAATCCGCACCTTGGACGTTGGACAATCCCTGCAAATCTCCCGATTGCTCGCCCGCCCGCGCTCTCAGTCCCTCCGGTGCGAATGGCACCGTTTTCACGCTTTGGCTTTTCCCCTGAACCTGTTTCTTAAGTGTGCCCGCCGTTTTCCCGCCGGTTGTCCTCTTACCGACGACCTTCGTTTTCACCACCACCATTTTCCGAGTCGCCTTCTTCTTCACCAACTTCTTCTTGGGAGTTACCGTCTTTTTAGCGAGCTTCTTCTTAGCAGTCTTCATTGGCGCCACCTTCTTCCCCGCAGTTCTCTGCGACTTCGTCTGCTTCTTCTTGGTTTTATTTTTGGTAGCCCTACGCGCAGTCTACCACCGGTTGGTCATTGCCGGCGCGAGCAGGTCTTTGCCGTTTAACCGGCGTGTAGTCTCTGACGAGAATGTATTCGGGGGCGCGGACAGGAGCATTGCCCGGTGCGTTGCTCTTCGCGCGCACCCGTCTAAGTGGAGCGCTCCGGTGGCCTGATAGGCATTCAGAAGCTGAGCTTTTGTCGTATGCCTTCTGATCCCGGAGGCACGTCGTCGGGGCTGAGGATATGCTCAAATGCCAAGCGAGATGTGTCCATAACTGATCGTCCTTAAGGCACTAAACGCAAGAGGTGGCTTTCGCCACCTCTAAATCTAAACCGTTCATTTCATCCCGGATCCTGCGAGCGCTCTCCGGAGGATCCCAGTTTCGCAGGTGCATTCGGCAGGCCGATCGGCGGCTCTTCAAATTGCCCCGCGAGACACGCGTCTAGCAGCCGGCGCTTCGTGGGAGGCTTCGACAGGATCCGGGGAACTCCAGTCAACCTTCATACCACCTCCCATTAGCTTAGATGCTAGACCTCGCTGGGAATGTTGTGCTGTACGCAATCCATTGACTCGAGGTTTACGCGAGACTAGGATTCGTTTTGGAGGGTAAACGGCAAGGAGATCATCCCATGCCGGCCCGAGCAATACGGAAAGATTCCCTCGCCGAATCTCCCAAACACTTGTGCAATCTGTGGTCAGAATACAGAGCATCGAGTCCGCGACGGGCTTTTCGCTCTCGCATTCGGGGTTTCACATAACTCGACCATGTTGCCGACCAGGCGATTCTCCGTCCGTCAGGCACTCACGGTTATCAATTTCCCAAAGTCGTCGAGGTGCTTCTATGAAATCAAACGTCAACTGGAAACCGATGGGACACTCAGCAAAAAGATGGCAAGGAATGACACGACGCAAAGACTCAACGGCGGCACTGCGTGAGACGCGCGCACCCCAAAAAAAAGGTTGGGCTCAAGTGCAAATGTGGAGGTAGCCGGGCGCTTTGACGCCAAAGGTAGCGGTCCCCCCGATTGCGCGCAAAGGAGGAAGAGCAAGCACTTGGCTGTAACACACGCTAAGCGAGTGGGAGCAGGTAAGGCGTTGCTTGCTGGGGGTCTCGCCGGAGGAAATTGTGCAGGTCGAACTCTCTCGAGTGCATCCAATCAACCGCAATTGGCTTCGGTGCTTGCACGGCTTGTGGCATCGCTGGGCTGGCCGGCTTGCGCTGTCGCGTGACGCTGACCGCCAGTTGCGCCATTACTACATTGAGCGCTTCACCGCAGGCCGGGCCCACGAAACGCGCGAACTGACCGAGAGCGAAGCCGCCTGTGTTATTGAGTGGCTCGCGAAACTCACTCAGCGAGCAGAGGCCCGCCTAAATCAGACGGCCGGCACGGCGGGTCGACACGGCTACCCTGAGCGCGCTCTCATCGCCCCCAATGCCGCAGCTTGGCGTGCGCTGTGGGGCTGCGCCTCAGCGCTTGAAATGGATCATGCAGACCTGGACAAGTTCGTTCAGAAGCACTATGCCGGAGTAGGTTTACGTGGTTTGAGCGACCTTCGCACCATGGCCGACTTGAACCGTGTTCTCTGGGGTCTAAAAGCGATACTGCGCCGCCGGCAGGAGAAAAATCCATCATTACCGGCAACAGCGGGCAGCGTAAGCCCAAACTACGCTCGGCGTTTGCGCGCGTTCCGGACCGATCCAGCTAGTGGCCGCTTTCCACCTCTATGTGGACGGTTTCGTCTTTGTCAATGAAGAGCGAAGAGGAGCAAGTCCATCTTCAGAGCTATGGCTGATAAAAGCACTCTCGCCTTTCCTGAATTAAACCCTGGGTCCGGTCAGGTTCCTTTCGCCAAACGGTCGTTCAACAACCTCGTTTGCCACACGCTAGCCACCAGAGCCGCCACCACATAGCATCCCGAGGCCGCAAGCAGCACTGCTGGAAGCCCCGCACCCAGAGCGAAAAGTGTAGCCAATGGACCAGCGAGGACGGAAGCACAACCATTAATCGCCCAAGCCCAAGGCAAGAGTTCTTCATAGCTTTGGCCGAGTTGGCGCAGGCCAAGAGGGAAAGGCATGCCTATAGCAGCCAGCGGTAGCATCACCGCGAGTGCGACGATCATTCGGGCCGGCAGCGGCCAGCTGAGCAAAGGCGTCAGCAATGCGTGCAACCCGAATGAATACACGGTGCCGACGAAGGCAACGATGAGGGCAGCCAAGTAGGCAAGCCTCGTCGCCGAGGTTCCTTTTCTTAGGTGCTGCCCGGCCCAAGCGCTGCCCCATCCGGAGACAAACAACAAGCCTGCCAAGACCACAGCCACGGCGTAGCCGGGATTCGCAAGAAAGAAGATCAATCGCTGAATCAGCGCCATCTCCACGAACAGATAACCCAATCCCAACGCCAAGAAGTAGAAAAAGACCTGCAGGCGCACTGCCCCGCCAGTTAGCGGTCTTGCAATGGGGGAACCACGGGGTGTGCTGCGACGTGGCAGCAGGAGCAAGGGGAAAACGATCAACAGCATACACAGAAGAGTAGCCTGCGCCAGAGTTGCGACCAGAATGAGGTAACCCCACTCCGAGAATGGGATCCACGATTGGCGAAAGGTGTGGAGCATGAGCGGCAATGCGCGCCAGCGGAAAAAATGGAAGAAGTAGGGACGATCGTCGGTGGCAGGCATCAGATTAAAGGCGTAGTCGCGAAAAAATTGATCCCGGCTTTCGCCTCCGTCAAGGAATGCCATTGTCGCCTCGAAGTAATAATCACGCTCCAATACATTGAAACGGTTGTGTTGGTCCGGCGCGATCCCGGGAAAGTAAGCGGTATCGAACAAGCGCTCTTCGGCCCACTGGCGCAGGGCAAACAATTCTTGGGCCGTGAAAGCTTCCTTCTTGGCCAATAGCGTCACTGCCGCCCAGCTTCGGATCAACACCAAGTGCTCGGCTGGGCTCAAGCCCATCCCCTCCAACGCCACAACCGCCGTGGCGAATAGCTTCAACTCATCCCGCGGTGGATGGCGCACCCAACGCGTCACAGCCAGCACACCACCTGGACGGAGGTGGCGCAGAAAAACTTCAAAGGCCTCGCGCGTGTAAAGATAGTTTTCTCCCACGGCCCCAGCGCCCACTGCCGAGGCCGCAAAGGAGTCGACAAGCGAGAGGTCAATGATGTTCCAGTTCTCGTGCGCAGCTTGTACAAATGCGCGAGCGTCCGCGCGGTGGAGGCGCACCTCAGGCAGATCGTAGAGCCCGCCAGCAAAGTCACGAAATTCCCCGCGCAACAACTGCGGCACGTTAGGGTCGATCTCGACTGCGTCCACTTGGCTAGCGGCGTGCCGCAGCGCTAGCAACACGCCCGCGCCACCGCCGGCCCCCAAGACACACACCCGCAAGTCCCGCGGCGCATGTGGAAGAGCGAAATAAGGCGCCGCTGTGATCATCCAGTCGAGATGGTTGAGTTTGCTGGTGTCGCCATCAAATGCTGTGATGGCCCCAGCACTCTCCGCGTCGATGTAGACTCCGAGTTGCCGTGGCGGGACGGCATCCATTGGCGCGAGCAACGAAAGCCCTGGGGCATCGCGGATGGCGGGACTGGCAACCACGTCAACACGACCAAGAGGACTGGATCGCACTGCCACCACCTTTGCTTCGGGAAGATTGAGCGCATAGCTGAGTCCCTTGTACTGCGACAAGCGCACGGTGGGTGGACGAAAAACGAGAGTGAAAACCAGAATTGCCATGATTGCAACGCTTGCCACGGCAAGAAGCCGACGCGCACCTCGATCAGTGAAAAACTTTCCGTCAAACAAGGCAAGAATTGCAGCGGCCTGGGCCAGAGCTGTGACACCGACAAGCGCCCGTTCCACCGCGGTTACAGACAACAGAACAAGGGCTAGAAGTGCACCGGTTCCCGAGCCGGCCATGTTAAAGGCATACAGGCGGGGGCAGCCTGCGGGTTCACTGGTAAGGGCCAGACCAATCGCAGTCGCTGCAGCGAAGAAGGGAACAAACAAGGCGAGATAGTAGCCGCCTAGGTACGGCACTTGGTGCCAATCCCACATAATCAGGAATGGATCAAAAGGAACACGTTGCGTAAGCCAGAAAGAAACCGGCAGCGCAATGGCAAACGCTGTCGCAGAAACTGCAAACCAGCTCACCTGGGAAACCCGAAAGCGCCCAGCTGTGATCGTCCTGTTCCGTTCTAATGCCGCGAGCAGTGTGCCGCTGGCTCCAAAACCGAGAAGCGCAATCGAAATGACCATGTAGGCGAAGTGGTGCCACTGGCCAATGGAGAACGCGCGAACCAGTATCACCTGGTAGGACAACACCGATGCTGATACTAACAAGAGTGCTGCCTCACGGCATCGGATGCCGAGGGATAGGCGGCGAATCTGATCAGTGAGGGACACAGACTTGTTGCCGTTGTTCGTAAGGCCATCCGCCCGGCTAGCGCAACGGGGGCGGGCTAACCGTGCTTCTCAGTTTGCTTTCGGGCCGCCGACTAGTGGTACAAAGGCCACGGGCATCAAGTTTCGGACTTGGATGTCATGTGGTCCTTTGCTGCCTTTGGTCACTAGCATCAGCGTCTGAGTTTGGAAGGGATTGCCCACCGGAATCACCATCCTGCCGCCAGGCTTTAGTTCCTCGACCAGAGGGGGCGGAATGTGGTTAGCGGCGGCTGTGACGATGATGCCGTCAAACGGCCCCTTTTCGGGCCAACCGAAGTAACCGTCGCCTACGCGCACCTCGACATTTTTATAGCCGAGAGTGTCCAATCGCCGGCGTGCGGCCGTGCCCAGTGGCTCGATGATTTCGATGGAATACACTTCTGCAACCAGCGGTGAAAGCACCGCGGCTTGATAGCCTGAGCCGGTGCCAATTTCGAGAACGTGGTGCCCCCCTTTTGGCTCGAGGAGTTCTGTCATTTTGGCCACAATATACGGTTGCGAGATGGTTTGGCCATAACCAATGGGCAGCGGCCGGTCGTCGTAAGCCTGAACTACAAGCTCGGAAGGCACAAAACTATGACGCGGCGTCTTGCGCATCGAATCGAGGACCCGTGGGTCTTGCACCGCTTGCGATCCGCTCCAACGCGGCGTCACGATCTGCGTGCGCACCATCTCCTCGCGCCGCTTGCGGTAGTCCTCTTCGTTGTCTCGTTGGGCGAGAAGCAATCCTGCGTCAGCCAGAACGAAACAGAGATAAACAAGCAAAAGGAAACAGGCATTGCGCCAGAATGCCTCTTCCCGTCGGGAGAAACTGATGACTGTCAGCATCATGCGCTGCTTTCGGGACACAGATTTTACCGCTGTTTGGGGGAATCGGCGGGCGGACGTTTTCGCGACTTGGGACCGGCATGGCAAGATCTCCTGCCGATCACCCTCTAAAGCGAAGCCTAGGCCCCCGCAAAGTTCAAGTCAATGGCGATCAGTTGCCTCTTGCCCCGAACGGCGCATTTCAATCCAGTCGAAAGATCCTCGAGTTCTTTGGCACTCCCTCTCTACGGTGGAGATGGAAACCGTCGATGGGCCTCATATGCACGACCAAAGAGCAAGCAGCCCCAAGAAACACAGCATAAATCACAGGGGAGCCTGACCAAACGCACAGACAAACAATGAGCATGGCGTGACGTTTTTGAGAGGACAGGGAAAGAGGTGGCACCGGCCGAGTCTCTTCTCTGGACTTGACCCATAAAAGGACACTGAGCGAAACAGACTGCGCAAGGTCAAATCTCTGCTGTGGTTTTTCGCCGGCCTGAAGATTGCTGTTCATTCAAAGGACCATCAGACAGCAAGAAAAGGGTCTCCAGGCCATGGTCCGCATTGTCGGTAAGCTCCGGCTCGTGATGAATCACTGTTGGCCAGGCCTTCTGCCCCAGGCGTAATTACCGACGGAAGAACAGGGTTTGAAGTTGAGCCGCGAGACTTTGCCCTGAATAATCCCTCACGAGGCACGACGGAGAAAAGGACGCAGCCGTTGCGTCTCCGGAGCCGCGCGTAGCTTGCCAACGACCTCAGCCTCAATTTGCCTGACACGCTCACGAGTGAGACCAATCGCGCGGCCCACTTCCTCTAGCGTGTGTGGCTCGCCGTTTTCCAGTCCAAAGCGCATCTTGAGGACTTTCTCTTCACGCCGGGTCAGCGTCTTCAACACGGAAGCCGTTTGTTCCTTCAGGTTCATGTCGAGCACCGCATCGCAAGGAGAGACTAACGTCTTATCTTCGATGAACTCGTCAAGATGCGAGTCTTGGTCCACGCCGACTGGGGTAGCAAGCGAAATTGGGTCCTTCACAACTTCCTTCAGCTCGCGGAACTGGTTCACGGAAAGTCCCATGCGTTTAGCCATCTCTTCGGCAGTAGGCTCACGACCCAGTTCGCGGAACAGTTCTCGGTTGGCGCGAACCAAGCGGTTGATCTTCTCGTTGATGTGTACTGGAATTCGGATCGTACGAGAGTGGTCGGCGATTGCGCGGGTGACGGCCTGACGAATCCACCACGTAGCGTACGTTGAGAATTTGAAACCCCGGCGCCACTCAAATTTATCCACGGCCTTCATCAAGCCGATATTGCCTTCTTGGATCAAATCAAGGAATCCCAGGCCACGATTCATGTAGCGTTTTGCAATAGACACCACGAGCCGCAAGTTGGCTTCCGTCAGTTCCTTCTTTGCCTGCTCGGCAATAGCTTTACCCTTACGAATGAGCCGAAGGGTTCGCTTCAACTCGGAAATGCTGATTCCGCCGAGTTCCTCGATACTCTTGGCTGCTCTTCGACCCGACTGCGAACTACCGTGTGTTTTCTGTTCATCTGCCAGAAGTTGGTCGCTTGCCTGCCGGACTAGATCCGTCAGTCGGTCTCTCTCCAGAGGTGTGAAGCGCAAAGATCGCACCAGAACGGACATTTCCACGCGCTTCCGCGCGAGTCCATATTTCACGCGCAAGTTGCGGTTAGCGTTCGACCTAGACGTGCGCTTGAGCCGGGCCGCTTGCCTCATGGCGAGTGCGTAGAGCTCCTCGATCATACTCATGGTCCGCAGTACTCGCCTTGTATCTCTTTTTTCCTCAGCCGGGTTCTCGCTGTCGACCTGGACAACCTCCTTGAATGAACGAACTCCCCGACGAACATGCTTTCCGACAACAATTAGTTCCCGCAGCACAAAGGGCGAACGGGAAACTGCCTTCGACACGAGTTTTTCTCCACGCTCAATCTGTTTTGCGAGCGCCACTTCGCCTTCGCCCGTCAGAAGCCGAACAACACCCATCTCGTGAAGATAAGTCCGCACCAGATCGTGGGCATCCTCGGTTCCCGGCGGGAACTCATGGTCTGTATCGAAGCCTTTAGGGGCGCCCGGTTCGGGCATCGACCAATCGCGATTCCTAGGGTTTGAGATCTCGTCGATGTCGCGTGCGAGTTCCCTTTCGGACACCACAACTACTCCCTTCGCCGGGATCAAAGGATGATTCCGTTTGAGTTGACAGTTAGGTCGGATGCAGCGCCAAGCGGACCCGCGATGCATCTATCGGAGGATAGAAAGAATAGTGGCGCCGAATGTGGCTGCTGCCCTGAAACCAAGCTGCTCACAACTGATAGTTAGATGCGGTAATCGATCAAACCGATGCGCCCACCTCCATCGATTACTGGGTCAAAAAACCGAGAATCGTAGGCCTACGCGTTCTTCAGAGAAAGAACGAAACTTGCGCATCCCACGCAGCGCTATCTGCTGCTCTGGGGGGTGCGTCGCGTTACCCGTTCGTAGGGTAAACAGTCAAACTCTGTGCAAAGACCAGTAACTGCGACAGCTATAGCAGCCGACAGGAGACGCCAAATGTGACCAATGCAGAACCGGCTGTTTGAAGTTCTCGTACCTGACTTGTCCGGTCAGCGGACAAATCAGGGGTTGACAGAGAAAAATCCAGGAGGCGCCCCGCAAGAGTCGAGACGCCTCCTAACGCAACACCAACGGAGAAAAACCACCCAGAACTAGAGAGACTTCACTTCAACTTTTGCTTTCTTGACGATTTCCGCCTTCGGTACGGTGAGTTCCAGGATGCCGTTCTTCAAGGTCGCCTTCACGTTCTCGGGCTTAACCTCCACCGGGAACTTGATCGTCTTGTAGATCTGCATTCTCTCCTTATGGAGCGGCATTTCCTCTTTCTTCTCGATCTTTGCCTCTTCTCTGTACTCCTTCTTGCATGTGATCACCAGACGCCAGGGCTCGCAAGCAACGTTGAGTTCTTTCTCGGTGAAACCTGGCACTTCCGCGCGCACGTGACCAGGTTGTCTTCAGTCTCATACAGTTTCAGGAAAATGGGCCGGAGCAGCTCGGGTTCAGTTTTCCAAAGGTGCTCGAGTTCACGGCCGAACATGCGTGGCATGTTCTCCAGCAGTTCAAACGGGCGGCGGGCGATGAGGTCAAAGAACTCCTCGACATGCTTCGGGAAGGTCTCGAATTCCTCATAAGGTACCGGTATTGGCTTCATGACCTTTTCCAGTTTGTTTTCGGTCATACGATCCTCCATCCTGAACAGTCAGACCTGAGCGAGCGGAGGGAGTGCAGGTGGGGTCAAAAATTCAATGGGGATTTTGGCGCCGCTTTTGTGAGAGAATTCGCGCAGATGTTGTGCAGTTTGCCGATGGTTGGCGGCTGGTCGCCATTCTGCCTTGACACCATGGTCGGTATCGTAGGCCTCGTGCTTGGTTTGTTCCTGCGTTAAACGCGCAATTTCCGTGATTATCTAACCTGATTGCATAACAATGTCGGCTCCTCGACCCGAGTGGACTGTCATATAGGGCCTGCGGCCCGGTCGGAGTAGGGATCGCGATTGCTCGCGACCCCCTCCGCAGATCCGGACGGGCGCTACTAACGCATCCGGCTCCCACCTTGGGTGACAACGCCTAGGCGCTGTAGTG
>Ga0074045_10005691_pt1 | contig 10829 bp, 10 predicted proteins | sample BogForMeECP23OM2_FD_94442 | JGI IMG/M metagenome (GOLD analysis project Ga0074045, IMG submission 94442) | Bog forest soil microbial communities from Calvert Island, British Columbia, Canada - Bog Forest MetaG ECP23OM2 | ecosystem: Environmental > Terrestrial > Soil > Wetlands ... | reverse complement strand
GGCGCCGATTGCTGCGTCGTCACGTCGGGCTCGCCGCGCAAACCCGGCATGAGCCGTGACGACCTGCTCAAGATAAACGCCGCGGTGATGACCGACGTCGGCGCTGCAATCAAGAAACACGCGCCCGGCGCTTTCGTGATCGCGGTGACCAATCCGCTCGACGCGATGGTTACGCAGCTCAAACGCGTGACCGGTTTCGCCAAAAGCCGGATCGTCGGGCAGGCGGGCGTGCTTGACTCGGCGCGCTACCGCACCTTCCTGGCGTCGGAGCTGGGCGTGTCGGTGGAAAGCGTTGCCGCGATGGTGCTCGGCGGGCACGGCGACGACATGGTGCCGATTCGCAGCTACACCACCGTCGGCGGCCAGCCGGTCGAACGCCTGGTCGGGGCGAAGCGGCTGGAGGAAATTGAGAAGCGCACGCGTGGCGGTGGCGGCGAGATCGTCCAGCTGATGAAGACTTCGTCGTATTACGCTGCGGGAGCCGCGGCTTACAAAATGGTCGAGGCGTACATGCTCGATCGCAAACAAGTGCTGCCGTGCGCCGCGTTCCTTGACGGCGAATACGGCGTGAAGGGACTCTTCGCGGGAGTTCCGGTCGTGATCGGCGCGGGCGGCGTCGAGCGCGTGGTCGAAATCCAGCTCAGCGCCGCCGAAAAGGCAGCCTTCGACAGTTCGGTGGGACACGTGCGCGAACTGGTCGAGGCAATGGACAAAGTAATCGCGGCCGGACAGGGCTAAGCGATTCGGGAAAGGCTTATGGCAGAAGCAGAGGCAGTTACGGCGCCTGCGGCTGCGGCAGGGATGACGGCCGACGAGCGGCACTGGCTGCTGCGCAGGTTGCACTCGCTGTCGGGAATCATTCCGATCGGCGGATTCTTATTTTTCCACTTCTTCGAAAACGCCTTCGTCCTCAAGGGCGGCGCGATGTGGTGGAAGGAAACCGAGTTCACGCGCACTATTCCGTTTCAGATCGCGGTCGAAGCGTTCGTCCTGTGGATTCCGATTCTCTACCATGCGATTTATGGATTGGTCATTACGGCCACCGCGCAGCCCAACGACTACCCATACGAGCGCAACTACCAGTACACCTTGCAGCGCATCACCGGCATAGTCGCGTTCCTGTTTATCGGCTTTCACGTCCTCTCGACGCGCGGGGTCTACTACGCCACCGGCGTCGAGGCGGATTACCTGCGGATGCATAACTTCATGATGAATCCGCTGATTCTGGCGGCCTACGTGGTCGGGACGCTGGCGTGCGTCTATCACCTGACCAACGGCATTTTTACGTTCACGATCACGTGGGGAATTGCGGTCGGCCCCAGGGCGCAAACGCTGGTGAACCGCGCGTGCGTTGCGCTGTTTATCATCATGGCGATCGTCGGCGTTTCAATTCTGATCGCATTTCGCGCACCCGCCTGAGGAGATAACCAATGCCAGGGCATCACATAATCGTAGGCGGCGGGCTGGCAGGTTTGACCGCGGCTATGAAACTCGCGGAGCAGGGCGAGCAAGTCGATCTCTTCTCCATCGTCCCGGTCAAGCGTTCGCATTCGGTGTGCGCGCAGGGCGGAATCAACGGCGCGGTCAATACCAAAGGCGAGGGCGACTCGCCGATGATTCACTTTGACGACACGATTTACGGCGGCGACTTCCTGGCGCATCAGCCGCCCGTCAAGGCGATGTGCGAGCAGGCGCCGGCAATCATCTACCTGTTCGATCGGATGGGCGTGATGTTCAATCGCACGCCCGAAGGCCTGCTCGACTTCCGCCGCTTCGGCGGCACCAAGCATCATCGCACCGCATTCGCAGGCGCCACCACCGGGCAGCAGTTGCTCTACGCGTTGGACGAGCAGGTCCGCCGCTACGAGGCCGCAGGCCAGGTGCGCAAGTTCGAAGGCTGGGAGATGCTGAGCCTGGTGCAGGACGAGTCGGGGAACTGCTGCGGGATCGTCGCGATCGACACGCGCTCGCTCGAGATGCGCGCGTTTCCCGCCGACACCACGCTGATCGCAACCGGCGGCCCGGGTCTGGTCTTCGGCCGCTCGACGCAGTCGCTGGTCTGTACCGGATCGGCGGTCAGCGCCTGCTACCAGGCGGGCTCGACCTACGCCAACGGCGAGTTCGTCCAGGTGCATCCCACCGCAATGCAGGGTGAGGACAAGAATCGTCTCATCTCGGAGTCGATTCGCGGCGAGGGCGGGCGCGTGTGGACCTATCGCGACGGCAAGCCGTGGTACTTCCTTGAAGACATGTACCCGGCGTACGGGAACCTGGTGCCGCGCGACATCGCGACCCGCGCGATTCACAAGGTGGTGTACGAGATGAAGCTCGGGGTTGATGGCAATCCGCTGGTTTACCTCGACGTGAGCCATCTGGATCCCGAGGAACTCCAGCGCAAGGTCGCCGGCGTGCTCGAAATCTACGAGAAGTTTGCCGGCCAGGATCCGCGCAAGGTCCCGATGAAGATTTTTCCGGCGATGCATTACTCGATGGGCGGTATGTGGGTCGATTACCATCAGCAGACTAACGTCCCGGGGCTGTTCGCAGCCGGCGAGTGCGACTTTCAATATCACGGCGCCAACCGGCTCGGCGCGAACTCGCTGCTATCGTGCATCCACGCCGGAAACATTTGCGAACCGGCAATGATCGGCTACGCCAAGTCGCACAAGAGCGCGGCCAGTTCGCAGATTTTCGATCAGGAGCTGAAGCGTCAGCGCGAATCATTCGACAAAATCTTCAATATGAGCGGTCCGGAGAACGCGTTTGCGGTGTGGCGCGAGCTCGGCGACATCATGACCGAGAACGTCACCGTCGTGCGCTACAACGACAAGCTCAAAGCCACCGACAACAAGCTGCTCGAGCTCAAGGATCGATGGAGCCGAATCGGGCTCAACGACAAGGGCAAGTGGGCGAACCAGGAAGTGTTGTTCGTCCGCCAGCTATGGAACATGCTCGAGATCGCGCGGCCGATGACGATCGGCGCGCTCAATCGCAACGAATCGCGCGGCGCGCACTACAAGCCGGATTTTCCCGAACGCGACGATCAGAATTTCATGAAGACCACCATGGCCGCGTGGTCGTCCGACGGCCCGCGGTTCAGTTGGGAGCCGGTTGACGTGAGCCTGATCAAGCCGCGGCCGCGGCGCTACGACATCGAGAAATCCGCCGCGTAGTCCCAGCAGGAGCATCCCAGTGCCAGAACAGACGCAAGTCTTGAGAATCAAGCGCCAGGAAACGCCGAACTCCGAGCCCTACTACGAGGAGTTCGAGATACCGTATTTGCCGCATCACAACATCGTCTCGATGCTGATGGAGATTCGGCGCAACCCGGTCACTCGTCAGGGCAAACGCGTCGCGCCGCCGGTCTTCAATGCCAACTGTCTGGAGGAAGTTTGCGGCGCGTGCACGATGGTGATCAACGGGCGCGTCCGTCAGGCGTGCTCGCAGCTCGCCAACAGCCTCCACGGCCCGGTGACGGTCGAGCCCATGACGAAGTTCCCGGTGGTGCGCGATTTGTGGGTCGATCGATCCAAAATGTTCGACTACCTGAAGAAGGCGCGCGCGTGGATTCCGATCGATGGGACTTACGACCTGGGCCCGGGCCCGCGAGTCTCGGCCGACGTTCAGCAGTTCGCGTACCTGTTCTCGCGATGCATGACTTGCGGATGCTGCCTCGAGGCATGCCCGCAGATTAACTCGCATTCGAAGTTCATGGGCGCGGCCGTGATCGGGCAGGTCTATCTGATGAGCCAGCATCCAACCGGCAAGATGAACCTCGACGAGCGGCTTGATGCGATGATGGCGGAGGGCGGAGTGGCCGACTGCGGCAACGCGCAGAACTGCGTCGAGGTTTGCCCCAAGGATATTCCGCTCACGACGGCAATCAGCGCGGTCGGGCGCCAAACGACGATCAAATGGCTCCGCGACCTCTTTATGAAATGACGTTGCCGCCGCGCTAATGTGATCGTAAGCCAGCGGGTCGATTTGAAGGATCGCGGATCCTTATCCAAAATGAGGTTGATGCCTGAGTAACTGAATGAACATCCACGAATATCAAGCCAAGCAGGTTCTGGCGCGCTTCGGCGTTCCCGTTCCAAAGGGGCAGTTCGCGACCACGCCTGACGAGGCTGCTGCTGCATTCACGGCGCTGGGCAAACCAAAAGCCGTGGCCAAGGCGCAGATCCATGCGGGCGGCCGCGGCAAGGCCGGCGGCGTCAAGCTGGTGACGCTTGCGTCCGAGGTGCGAGATTTCGCCGCCAAGCTGCTCGGCAAGCCGCTGGTGACGCATCAGACGGGGCCCGAAGGCCGGGTCGTCCGCCGCGTTTACGTCGAGGAAGCAAGCGACGTCGCTCGCGAGCTTTACCTTGGTATGCTCGTCGATAGAAAGGCGGGAATGGTTTCCGTGATCGCGAGCACCGCGGGCGGCATGGATATCGAGGAAGTCGCCGCCAAGACGCCCGAAAAAATCTTCACCGAGCCGATCAATCCTCTCCTGGGTGTGGCCGGGTTTCAGGCGCGCAAAATCGCATTCGCGCTCGGCCTCAAGGACAAACAAGTCGGCCAGTTCGCGTCGCTGCTCGCGTCGCTCTATCGGGCGTTTATCGAAACCGACGCGTCGCTCATCGAGATCAATCCGCTGGTGGTTACGACCGACGGCCGCGTCATCTGCCTCGACGCGAAAATGTCATTCGATGACAACGGCTTGTTCCGCCATCCGGACATCCGCGAGCTGCGCGACGCCAATGAGGAAGATCCCGCCGAGACCGAGGCGGCGAAGTACGATCTCAGCTATGTGCATCTCGACGGCAACATCGGATGCATGGTCAACGGCGCCGGTCTGGCGATGGCCACGATGGACATCGTCAAGATTTACGGCGCCGAGCCGGCCAACTTCCTCGACGTTGGCGGCGGCGCCAGCACCGAGAAGGTCGCCGCGGCATTTCGCATCCTGCTCGCGGACAAGCGCGTCAAAGGCGTGCTGATCAACATCTTCGGCGGCATCATGCGATGCGACGTGCTCGCGCAGGGCGTCGTCGAGGCGGCCAGGCAGGTGAAACTTAACGTGCCGTTGGTGGTCAGGATGGAAGGCACCAACGTCGTCGAAGGCAAGAAGATCCTTGCCGAGTCCGGGATCAAGGTGGTTAGCGCCAGCGACATGGCCGACGCCGCCCGGCGCATCGTAAAAGAAATCGGAGCCTAGAATTTTCAGATGAGTATTTTAGTCGACAAGAACACCCGCGTGCTGACGCAGGGAATTACCGGCGCGACCGGCCAACTCCATACGCGCGCGTGCAAAGAGTACGGCACGCAAATGGTCGGCGGGGTGGTGCCGGGTAAGGGCGGCACCGACTTCGAAGGCATCCCGATCTTCGACACCGTCGAGCAGGCGCGCAAATCGACCGGCTGCAACGCGACCGTGATCTACGTGCCGCCGGCGTTCGCCGCCGACGCGATGCTGGAGGCCGCCGCCGCCGGCATCGAGCTTGTCATCTGCATCACCGAAGGCGTCCCGATCCTCGACATGATCAAAGTGAAGGCCTACCTGGCGGGCACCAAGTCGCGCCTGATCGGTCCCAACTGCCCGGGAATCATCACGCCGGGTGAATGCAAAATTGGCATCATGCCGGGCTACATCCACAAGCCGGGCGATATCGGCGTCGTGTCGCGTTCGGGCACGCTGACTTACGAGGCGGTGTATCAGCTGACCCAGCTTGGAATCGGGCAATCGACCTGCATTGGGATCGGTGGCGACCCGATCGTCGGCACAACGCATATCGACGCGATCGCGTTGTTCAACCAGGACCCCAAGACGCGCGCGGTCATCATGATTGGTGAAATCGGCGGGACGGCTGAGGAAGAAGCCGCCGAATACATAAAGCAATACTTTAAGAAACCCGTGGTCGCATTTATCGCCGGCCAAACCGCGCCGAAGGGACGGCGGATGGGTCACGCCGGCGCGATTATCTCGGGCGGACGCGGCACTGCGGCCGATAAAATCGCAGCGCTCAAGGCGGCGGGAATTACGGTTGCGATGAGCCCGGCTGACCTCGGCTCGACGATGAAATCAGTACTCGAGAGCAAGCAGTAATTCGATGGAACGAACTTTCGCAATCGTCAAACCCGACGCGGTGCGGCGCGGGCTCACCGGCGACATACTCAAACGAATCGAAGCTTCGGGGCTGACGATCGTTGCGCTGCGCAAGATTCATCTCGCGCGCGCCGACGCCGAGAAGTTTTACGACGTGCACAAAGCGCGGCCGTTCTTCCGCGGACTGTGCGACTATATGACTTCCGGCCCGGTGGTCATTGCGGTGCTGCAGGGCGAGAATGCGATCAGCAAGTGGCGTCAGTTGATGGGCGCAACCGACCCCAAAAAGGCCGACGCCGGCACGATTCGCAAGGACTTCGGCATCGACGTCGAACAGAACGCCACGCACGGCTCGGATGCGCCCGCGACGGCGGCTGAGGAAATCGCCTTCTTTTTCCCCGCTCGGGAAATTCTTTCCTGAAAAAACCGTCCTGCTTTCACGGCGACGTTTCGATTAGAATAGGTGGCCGTGAACGCGAATCGCCAAACATCGGCTGAGCCGGCGCCCATGGGCGCGGATTTCGGCGACCTGACGCTCGATGAGGTCGAGCAAATAGTCGCCAGCGTGGGCGAACGCTCATATCGCGCCCGCCAGATTCTGCATTGGGTACACGCTCGCGGCGCTGAGTCGTTCGACGAGATGCGCGATCTGCCGGCTGCGCTTCGCAATTGCTTGAAGCAGAGCTTCACTATCGGGCATCCGGTGTCGTCATTGGTTTCGCGGTCGTCGGACGGCACCCGAAAACTGCTCATTGCGCTCGACGACGGCGAAGAAATCGAATCGGTGATAATTCCCACCGAAAAACGCGTCACGCTCTGCATGTCGAGCCAGGTGGGATGCGCGCTGGCCTGCGAATTCTGCGCGACGGCCCGCATGGGATTGCATCGCAACCTCACCGCTTCCGAGATGCTGGCGCAGATCCCCGCCGCGCGACGCGAGCTGGCCGCAGGCGAGGAACTCACGAACTTTGTTTTCATGGGGATGGGCGAGCCGCTGGCAAATTACCCGCGCCTGGTGCGCACGCTCACGATAATGACTTCCGATTGGGGGATGGGCATCTCGCCGCGGAGGATCACGGTCTCGACCGTTGGTTTGGTCCCGATGATGGAGCGGCTGCTGGGCGAGACTCCAGTCAATCTGGCGGTCTCGATCCACGCAACGACGAACGAGCTTCGCGACCGCCTCGTGCCGATCAACCAGCGCTACCCGCTGGAAGTCTTGCTCGACGCATGCCGGAATCTGCCGATCAAACGGCGCAGCCGGATCACCTTCGAGTACGTGATGCTGGCCGGGGTGAACGATTCTCTGGCAGACGCGCGCCGTCTGGTGAAGTTGCTTGCGCCTTTGCGCGCCAAGGTGAACCTGATTTTTTACAATCCGCTGGCGGGGTCGGCGCTTGCGGCCAGCACGCGCGCCGCGGTGGAGGCCTTTCAAGCGATCCTGAAGAACGGTAATTTGACCGCAACAATCCGCGAAAGCCGGGGGCTCGATATTGCGGCGGCATGCGGCCAGCTTTACGCCGAACAGCACAATCCGGCCTGACGCCAGTTCAGGACTAACGCCAGAAGAAAGATGCCACAGAACATACTCGGAGTGATCGGAGGCAGCGGCTTCTACCAGATGAAGGGCCTGGACAAGGTCGAGCTGGTGGAGCTCGAGACCCCGTTCGGGCGTCCGTCGGATCCGTTTTACCAGGGACGAATCGGAGACCTCGAGGTCGTTTTTCTCGCGCGACACGGCCGCGGCCATCGATTGATGCCGTCCGAAATAAATTTTCGCGCCAACGTTTTCGGGATGAAGCAGCTCGGCGTGACCCATCTCGTTTCGGTATCCACGGCGGGCAGCCTGAAAGAGGAAATTCATCCGGGCGAACTGGTAATTCCGAATCAGTTTATCGATCGTACAATCAAACGTCCCATGACATTCTTCGGTGACGGTTTGGTGGCGCACGTCTCGATGGCCGATCCCGTGTGCGCAAATCTCGCGAGCGATCTGACCATCGCAGCGCGCGCGGGCGGCGCGGTGATTCACGACAGCGGGACCTATCTATGCATGGAAGGTCCGCAATTCTCGACGCGCGCCGAGTCGAATCTTTTCCGGAGTTTTGGCGCCAGCGTGATCAGCATGACCGCGATGCAGGAAGCGCGGCTCGCTCGCGAGGCGGAGATGTGTTACGCGGCGCTGGTGCTGGTGACGGACTACGATTGCTGGCACGATACGGCGGCGGCGGTGGATATCGGCGAGATCCTGCGCGTGATGAAGCTGAACGTGGACAAGGCGCAAAGCGCGGTGTCGGCGCTGGCGCACGCGCTTGGCAATCGTCCGCGGACTTGCAGATGCCAGGACGCGCTCAAGAACACGATAATTACCGATCGCGCGGCAATTCCGCAGCGCTTGATCGACGACTTGCGTCCGCTGGTAGGCAAATATCTTTAGGATCATCGAAATCCGGGGGCGCTGAAGGTGCAATAGATGAGTATCGTTGTGGTCGGATTTCTAGCCTACGACACGGTCGAAACGCCCAATGGGAAAGTCGTCGAAGTGATGGGCGGCGGCGCCAGCTATTTTTCGATAGCGGCCCGATTTTTTTCCCCGGTCAGCGTTGTCGCGGTGGTCGGTACGGACTACAAGGCCGAGGATTTCCAGTTGTTCACGGATCGGAATATCGATGTGCGCGGAGTGGTGAAACGCGAGGGGCAGACCACGCGATGGCACGGCCGTTATCACGAAGATATGAACGTGCGCGACACGGTCCAGCTTTCGCTCAACGTGCTGGAAAACTTCACGCCGGAATTGCTGCCAGACCAATGCCGCGCAGACTACCTTTATCTGGCGCCAAACGATCCTGCGCTTCAGGTACACGTACTGGATCAGGTGCTTAGTCCCAAAGTAGTCACCGCCGATCTCTATGACTATTGGATCCAGAACACCCGCCCAGGCCTCGCCAAAGTGCTCGAGCGAATCCAGATACTGCTTTGCAGCGACAGCGAGGCGCGCACGCTTACGGGCGAGCACAACCTGGTGAAGGCGGGGCGCGCGATTCTGAAAATGGGCCCGGCCACCGTTCTGATCAAGCGCGGCGAGTATGGCGTGCTTCAGTTCAGTAAGGAAGGCATGTTCGCAGTGCCCGCATATCCGCTGGAAGAGGTGGTCGATCCTACGGGAGCGGGCGATACGTTTGCGGGCGGCATGATGGGGCTTCTGGCGCGACACGGGCGGGTAACAGAATCCTCGCTGCGCACGGCGGTCGTGTACGGCAGCGTGATGGCGTCATTCGTGGTCGAACGCTTCTCGCTGGAGAGGCTATTAGCTCTATCCTGGGAAGAAATAGATAATCGCTATCGAGAGTTTATCAATCTAATAGACTCTCATCATTCGAGATGGACTACTCAGTAGTTATTCCGCTCTACAACGAGCGGGATAACCTCGCCCCGCTGCATGCAGAGTTAAGCCGCGTGATGCAGACGCTGGGACGCGCCTACGAACTCGTGTTCGTGGATGACGGAAGTATCGACGGGAGCATCGAGGTGCTGCGGCAGATTAAGTCCGCGGACAAACAGGTGCGCGTGATCTCGCTGGCGCGCAACTCCGGACAGACGGCCGCGCTGGCCTGCGGCTTCACGCACGCCACTGGCGACGTAATAATCGCGATCGACGGCGACGGACAAAACGATCCCGCCGACATCCCGCGGCTGCTGGCCAAGCTCGATGAAGGCTACGATCTGGCCAGCGGCTGGCGCACTGAGCGGTGGCAAGCGGAACGGTTTACGCGCCGGCTGCCTTCAATGGCGGCAAATTCGCTGATTTCGGCGATGACCGGCGTCAAGCTTCACGACTACGGCTGCACCTTCAAGGCCTACCGGCGGGAGCTTGCACGCAGTCTGCAGCTCTACGGCGAGATGCATCGATTTGTCCCGGCGATTGCGGCGGAGCAGGGTGCGCGAATCGCGGAAGTCGAAGTCGGATTTCGGCCGCGCCGTGCGGGCGCCTCGAAGTATGGACTGTGGCGCATCGTGCGCACGTTGCTTGACCTTATCACGGTCAAATTTCTTTCCGGTTATTCCACCGCGCCGATACAAGTGTTCGGCCTGATCGGAATCGTGCTGGGCGGACTCGGCGGCCTATGGACGTTCATCCTGGTGCTGGAGAAGATACTACTGGGACGCGAATTGGGTAATCGGCCGGCGTTGCTATTGGCGGTTTTGTTGGTAGTCGTCGGAGTACAGTTCGTGAGTATCGGGCTGCTGGGAGAGATGCTCGCGCGGACCTATCACGAATCGCAGGGAAAGCCGATCTACGTAATCAAGGAAGAATTCTAGCAGGCTGTTGAAAAAGTAATTTTTAACGCCTGCTCCCTCTCTCTTATCTCCCCCAAAGGGGGAGTTGTTATAGGTAAGAAGACAGTTTTCACGCAGGGTGTTGAAGGGCTTGAAATCGAAAACGACGATTGATCCCAATTTTTCAACACCCAGCTAGGGGCTATCGATGAACATCGCAGTCGTGGGGAGCGGATATGTCGGACTGGTGAGCGGCACCTGCTATGCGGAAAGCGGCAACGAAGTATTCTGCGTTGACATCGACAAGCAGCGAATCGCCGAGCTTTGCCAGGGCAAGATTCCGATCTATGAGCCGGGACTCGAAGAACTGGTGCGCCGCAATTTGAAGGAAGGCCGGCTGCATTTCACCACCGACATCGCCGAAGCGGTCAAGCAATCGATGGTCTCGTACATTGCCGTCGGC
>Ga0074045_10005690_pt1 | contig 10829 bp, 11 predicted proteins | sample BogForMeECP23OM2_FD_94442 | JGI IMG/M metagenome (GOLD analysis project Ga0074045, IMG submission 94442) | Bog forest soil microbial communities from Calvert Island, British Columbia, Canada - Bog Forest MetaG ECP23OM2 | ecosystem: Environmental > Terrestrial > Soil > Wetlands ... | reverse complement strand
GCGCGCCTATGCGGAGGGCATTAGTGCCATCGACGAGTTCGAGCGCCTGGAAAAGGATGATAGTTTCCAATCACTGCATGGAGACCCGCGCTTCGACGCGCTCGTCGCCGCCACACGCCAGCGGATCGCCGCGGTGCAAAAGCAGCCGGCGACCAGATAGACTGAACCCGCCAAGAGACAGTCGCGAATATGACACCTGAACTTCGTAAGACCTAATCGGGGCGAGCTTCTGCGGGAGACCGCGCCTTTGGTCTAGGACCACAAGTAAACCGGAAGTCAATTGTTGTAACCAGGCGTTCTCACAAGTGTGCGCCGTTTGTTCGCTTGATGGCCTACGGGCCTGCTTTGAATCTTCCTGTTTTCCCGTATACTGCGCCGAAATCGACTTCGGTACTCATCGGCTCACTTCACAGGCTTTTTCGACCACAAAAGCAAGGTCGGCGGAGCGTCATTCCGTTTACGTTGGTCCCAGCCGTTCCATCCGGTACTCTGCATGTAAACGCTGTCGGCGGCAGCGAAGGGGGAACCGTAATAGCCAAGAAGCTCGACAATGCCCTCGCCCCCGATATAGAGTCCCCAGCTTTTGTCCCGTTCCGGGCGAATCCAGAAGATGCCAACTGCTGACTGAAAAGAGTAAACGTATTTTTGCATCGACAGAAATTGTAACCGGAGCTTTGCGAGATGGCATTCTGCCCACAATCACGCACCTTCAGCCGGATAAACTCCTCCGAAAGCATGCGTTTCAAAAGGGCTTCGCCAGCTACTCCCCCAAATTGTTGAGCCACAGACGATAGGATTGGCCGTCCGAGGATGGCCACGAGGGTAAAGGTTTTGCGCCGGTGCTGGGCTCGGAATGAGATGGCTTGAGCATCGACTCGGGATTGCCCTAAACTTGGGGGCAATTCCTATGAGACGTTCTCTCAGCCTCTCGGCAGCGGTCGTTGCCCTGACATTGCTCATACCCTCGACGCTTGTCGGTTGGGGGCATGAAGGGCACGAAATCGTGGCGTCGTTGGCCCAGACCCGGCTGACCGAGAACACGAAAATCGGGATTCGCTCCCTGATCGGCGATGCGAGCCTCGCATCCATCTCGAACTGGGCGGACGAAGTTCGACCAGATCGCGACGAAACGTACAACTGGCATTTTGTAGATATTCCCAAGGATGCCTCCGGGTTTTCCGACGAGCGGGACTGTTTTCTGCCCAACAGCAGGCACAAGGATGCCGCAACCGACCACCACAACTGCGTGGTGGACCGGATCGAGATATTCAAGAAGGTTCTCTCCGATAGCAATGCACCACGGGATGACCGCATCGAAGCCCTGAAGTTCCTCGTTCACTTTGTCGGCGACGTACATCAGCCGTTCCACGCAATCGGGGAGGCGGCTGGCGGCAATGGGATCGCTGTCAGTGAGTTCGGATCGACACAGTGCGGGCGGCATTCATGCAACTTGCACGGTGCTTGGGACAGCGGACTCATTGAGCACACTGGCATGGGACGAGATGAATACGTCGCTCATCTGGAGAAGTTAATCTCCGATGAGCATCTGACCGCCACCGGAAACCCGCAGGATTGGGCGAACGAGTCGCACAGGGATGCACAATCGGCTTGGGTAGCTGATGGCGCTCAACTCGATGAGAACTATTACCAGAAGGAAATCAAGGTCGTTGACCGGAGGCTCGCACTGGCTGGTTTGCGACTTGCTGCCATCCTAAACGAGGATTTCGGACAAGTGCAGCATTAGGACTCGCACGCCGCTTGCTATCTGATAGAGAGGCAACCGTGGCACGCACAAACGGAAGTCTCAAAGACCGCCTCGCCCGATACCGCCAGATCAAGCTCGGCGTGCTCGGCAGGAAGACTGGGCAGACGATCTCGATGTCGCTTCGTTGAGAGCACTGTCTTGGATTGAGAGTCATCCACCGCAGACTGGAGGTAATAGAATTGAGCGCCGTGCCGGGAATGATTCCGGTCGCAGTGCTTTCCTCGCGGTATTTTCCATGCTGAACTCACCGATCATCGGGTTCTACAGTGGCACCGAACCGGACCATCGCGGTCGTTACCTCCACGAAATTCAAGAGTGGCCAGATGACCAGTTGGAAGCCGTTCACGACTACATACAATGGCTCTTCCCCCTACCCGAGCCAAGTGGATTCAATCTTGCCGCGCCTGTTCTGGATCGGGAGTCTATTCAGGAGTTCCGGAAGCGTCCTGACCTCCAAGAAAAACTGCGAGTCTCGTTACTCCGGATGATGAACTTTTATGGGCTTGAGACTCGTTCAGGCGAGCAAATCGCGGTTACTCGCACTCCGAATTTCGCGGTTAAGGCGACAGTCTGGCTTTCTCCCGGAAATCACAATCATCTGCGGATCACGAGAATCCTGAGGTGTTTGAGCGTTCTCGGGCTAGAGACGGAGGCAAGAGCATTCTTCGACTGTTTGTGCGAGATTTACGACGATGAGCAGAACAAGCCAATGCAAGCAATCAGCGACAGAACAATGCTCTACTGGAGAGAAGCCGCAGGTCATGCGGGCAACCACTATGGGTCCGATGTCTCGGAGTAAGGCTCGCAGCAATTTTGATTTGGTGGGAGGGACTTTGATGCCTGAGTCGGTGGTGACTATCAACCTAGAAATAGGGCACCCGACCGTTGAAGAGGCGCGGCAAGTGCTCAAGACTGAGTTGGAAAAATGTCGAAATCGGAAAGTCACCGCTATCAAAGTCATCCACGGATACGGCTCCAGCGGCGTCGGTGGCGCGTTGCGTCAGGGCATCCGAAAGTCTTTGATTAGCCGGAGAAAAGAGGGCAGCGTGAGGGCAGTCGTCTTCGGTGAAAAGTGGAGCATCTTTGATTCAGTGGCGCAGTCGATCCTGGAGCTATGTCCGGAGTTGAGCAAAGACCGAGATTTGTGTAACTACAATCCCGGCATTTCGGTCGTGCTTTTGTGATTCCACAAGCAACATCCCTACGATGCATCGGCTGATGCGGTGCTATCCGGTGAGCGCTCGGATCAACCACGTCGCAAATGATGACGAAGCGTGCTCTAAGCCAGTGGAGCTTGGGAGATTCAAAGTCGCCTGTTCTTGTAGCGGGCCAGTTGAGAGCGGTGGTGACTCTCCCGTAACGCTAAAATGTGGATTGATGTTTAAAGTCGCTAGCTGGAATTTGAATTGTGTTCGCTCTCGGCTGACCCATGTCACGGCATGGCTGCAAGCTCGCGAACCGGATGTGTTGTTGTTACAAGAATTGAAGGGCACGGAATTCCCGTCCGAAGCCTTCAAGTCGCTCGGCTGTGAGAGTGTCGCGGTGACGCAGAAGGCCTATAACGGGGTTGCCATTCTGTCGCGACATCCGATGAAGACGATTGCTAAGGCACTCGTCGGAGACGATTCCGACAGCCATGCGCGGTTCTTGGAGGTGATCATCAAGGGCATCCGCATCGTCAATATTTATCTTCCCAATGGCAATCCGGTAGGGAGTGACAAGTTTGCGTACGAGTTAGCTTGGATGGATCGACTGAATCAGCAAATGATTAGATGGAAGCAGGACGATGTGCCGACGCTAGTAGGCGGCGACTTCAACGTAATTCCTGAGGACGTCGACTGTCACAAGCCGTCATCGTGGGAGCACGATGCTTTGTTTCAGCCGGAGCCGCGAGCCCGATATCGTGCGATGTTGGGTATGGGCTATACGGATGCGTTCCGGTCGTTGCACGTGGTGTTCGGCGACAAGGTAACCCAAAAATCTCTGCCTGACCAAGTCAAAAGTATTTTGGAATTCAAGAGCGTTGGCAGGCGAAGTGACTTGCTGACACTGGCACTTGACGGGGAAGGCATCCCCTCGCGGCCAGCCGTAGAGCAGCTTCAAAACGCAGTGGACGCGACCGCTGGATTGCCCTACGATTCCATTCGATGCCAACGATTAATCAAGATTCCCTGATGGTGATCCAGCCAGAACTCACTTCGGGCGAGAGCATCCTCTGGGCAGGGCAGCCGAGCACCCGAGTTATCTTTCACAAGGAAGACTTGTTCCTGATTCCGTTCAGCCTTCTGTGGGGTGGTTTCGCGATTTTCTGGGAAGGAGCGGTGGCGGGGTACTGGGGTTCTTCTGGCACACGTTCTGGACACCCATGGGCATTCGGAATGATCTGGGGAATTCCATTCGTTGTGATCGGACAATACGTGATTTGGGGAAGGTTCCTCTACGCAGCGTGGAAAAAGAAACGAACTCACTACGCGGTAACCAATCGCCGTGTAATTGTCGTTCAAGACGGCTGGAAACGGCAGATGGCGTCCACTTACATCGACACATTGCCAACCCTCATTAAAGAAGGCGGTTCAATCGGAATTGGCACGCTCCGCTTTGCTCAACCGGATTCCATGTGGTCTGGGCGGCGTGGGTGGGGAGCATGGGATGGGATGGCGGTTGGAAACGTTCCCACCTTTTGGGATATTGAGGATGTGGACTCCATCTACCGAATGGTTTCTGATTTGCGGGAAAAAACACGAACTGCGAAAGCAACGACTTTCTGACCTTCGCTCCCCCTGCGCGGCTAGTGCTGGAAATGCTGGGCAACAGCCGGAACGCGGGGGTAAAGAAGCAGCGGCTCGAACTGCTTGCGGAGCGGTTCGTGCGGATCACAGAGAACCGGAGCCAGTCTGCTTCCATCAACGGCGCTAGGATTGGCAATCGCACGCCGGGTGGCGTGACCTTGACGATTTAGACCCGAGGATGCTCTCCGTCAGAATGATGTACGACGGCCTAGAAGCCTAGACTGTCGTGGAGGATTTGAATGCGTATGCCTTCTGCAAATCGCCACGTCTTAGTGGTAACTTGTTTCGTATTCCTATTTGGGAGCCTGTGTTCCCCAAAGGAGGTTACCATGCAGTCCGAACCGAATGCGCAGTCACAGGAGCAAGCAACACGCAAGACTATTGAAAGCTTCAACGAAGCGTTCAATCGGCACGACGCTGACGGGTTAGCAAAGTTCTTGACCGAGGATACAGTGTTCGAGGATACCTCGCCCGCTCCCGATGGCCGACGCATCGAAGGAAAAGCTGCGGTGGTCGAATTCTGGCGCGGATGGTTCGTCCGCAATCCCGATGCACGGTTCGAGGCCGAGGAAGTGATCGTCAGCGGAAGCCGCGCTACGGTGCTCTGGGTCTACCGCAAGATGCGCAGTGGTCAGCCATGGCACCTGCGGGGCGTTGACGTTTTTACTGTGCGAGATGGAAAAATAGCCGCAAAGCTCGCGTATGTGAAGGGCTGAAGACTGAAGCTCGGTGCAAGAAAAGAATGTCCAGAGTAGTTCCAGATTTCATCGCATTTTCCATCGCATGATAACGGCAAACCATGCCGTAATCGCACGTAAATCGGGCACCGAAACGTACTCTAACGTATTGAAAACATTGGGAGCGAATGAAGGGTGATCTCTTATGAGACCGTCGCTCTAACCACCTGAGCTACACCGCCAATCCGGAAAACCACGGAAAGGGAAACAGGGACAGCCCGGAAATGGGCACAGAATCCCGCAGACGCGGGTGGACGCGTCCCTGACTCGTTCTAAAAGTGCATGGAATGGAGTGTCAATTGAATGTCGTGTCAAAGAGCATGACTCCATGCGAAACTGGGGCGCATGAAAGTGATTGCTGTGATCCCGGCGCGGCTGGCTTCCACTCGCCTGCCTCGCAAGATGCTACGCGAGATCGCCGGCGAGCCCCTGCTAGCGCTCACCTACCAGGCTGTTCGGCACTGTCCGCAACTCGACGAAGTCGTGGTGGCCACCGACTCCGACGAAATTTTCCAGTTCTGCCGGCGGCGCGGCTTTGGCGTACGGATGACTTCACCCAGCCATCGGTCAGGCACGGAGCGCGCCCATGAAATCTCGACGGTAATTCCTGCCGATATCTATATCGACGTCCAGGGCGATGAACCGCTGACTCGCCCTGAACACATTGCCACACTGATCGAAGTCATGCGTCGCCCCGAGGTGGAAGTGGGCACGCTGAAAACCCCAGCGGCTGACGTTGACATCAATAATCCAGGCGCGGTGAAAGTGGTGACCGATGCGGCCGGCCGCGCCCTCTACTTTTCTCGGGCCACGATTCCCTTCGATCGCGACGGCGCGCGTCCCCGATACTACAAACACCTCGGGATCTACGGACATCGCAAGGACGCGCTGAACAAGTTCGTGGGCTGGCCGGAGTCGTCGCTGGAGCGCTGCGAGCGCCTGGAGCAGTTGCGTTTTCTCGAGAACGGAGTGCCGATCTACGTGGGCGAAACGGCGTTCGACACGGTAGGCGTCGACACGGAAGAGGATGTGCAGCGGGTTGAGAAGATTTTACTGGGCGGGGAAAATCAACACCCACCACAGAGGCACCGAGTCACGGAGGAAAAATAGAAAAAGAAGTTCTCCATGCCTCTGTGGTGGGTGTTTGATTTTTGCCCGTGCGCGTTAGTGCGACTTCGCCCAGGCTTCGGCGGCGGCTACTCGCTTGGTGATCGCGGGATGAGAGTGGAGCAGCCACTCGACCCAGCGCGAAGGTGTTTTTTCGGCGAGATTCTGCTCGGCCAATTTATTCATCGACGAAATGAAGGGGTCGACGCTGGCTACGGATTGAAAACAATAGCGGTCTGCCTGGCGCTCGTTGAAGCGCGAATAGGCGTTGAGCGCGGGCATCAGCAAGAACGAGAGTACGGTCGAGACCAGAATCAGCAGCGGCAGATTGGCAAAATCGTGCATGGTTTCGAACATGTTGCGACGCTCCACGGCGAAGCGCAGAACTTCGTTGGCCAGCCAGAAGCCAAAGAGGGTGATTCCCGCCTGCACGAAAATACTTTTCAGAATGTGGCGGTGCACATGATGGCCAAGTTCGTGCGCGAGCACGGCTTCGATCTCGTCATCGGAATAGTTGTCGAGCAAGGTATCGGCGAGAATGATGCGGCGGGTGGCGCCGAGTCCGGTGAGCGCCGCGTTGGCCTTTTTGCTCTTCTCGGATAGATGCCACTTGTAGACGCCGCGCACGCGGGTGCCGGCACGTTCGCTTAGGACGATCAGGCGGCGCTTGAGTTCCTCGTTCTCGAGCGGTTCGAACTTGTAAAAAATCGGGAACAACACAACCGGCGCGAGTTGCGCGAGCAGCACAACGAGTCCGAGGAAAACGACCCACGCGATGATCCACCAGTGCTGGGGAGTCTCGCGCATGAGGATGTAGAGCAGTTCGACCACAATCGTGGCCATGACCAGGCCGATCAGAAACCCTTTGAACTCATCCCAGAGAAACGATCGGAATCTCTGGTTAGAAAGGTTATAGCGGCGCTCGAGCCGGAAACCGTAGTACTCGAGCGGAGTTCCAATCACTTTGCTGATCAGCATCAGCATCAGGACGTAGAGAAAGACGGCATAAGAATAATTCTGCGAAGCGCCCCGCTCGGCCAGATCGCGGAGAGTCCCTGTCCAGCCCGTGGCCAGGAGCACGACGAGGAACCCGAAGCCGATGGCGAAATCGGCTACGCCCAGCCAACGCTTGATGCGGTTGTAGCGGCGCGATTCCGGCGAATCGGCAAGAACCGGCGTGATCTCCTTGGTGACCATTATGTGAGTGTCATTATCCTATCGTGTTCCGCGGCTGGCCAGAACGCGAAAGTGCTGGACCAGCGGAGAGAACCTTGAAGGCCGGATGTGCCTCGCCGTCGAGTTCCTGCGCCGGGGATGCGGTTCTTGAGCTTCACAGACTGCTCACCAACTCGCGGGCCGCAGTCACCCTCAGCTAAAGCCTGGCACTGAAAACAAGCCAGTTATCGCAGCGCTGAAGCGCTGCGCCACCCAAAGGCAAGAAACAAGATTGTTTTTCAACAAACCGTTCAACCGTTAGCTCTCTCGGCCACCAGCATGGATTGCAGAATCTGATCCGAGACCTCCTTGACTGCGGCGGGCGAGTGGGACAGAAACAGCGTGTTGGTTTTGTCGTTCTCGCCAATGGACTTCAGGGTATCGAAATACTGGGTGACCATCACCAATTGCATTACTTCTTTCGCGGACGCGCCCTCCACCACCTTCTGGAACTGTTCGATCGAGACCTGCAGACCTTCGATGATGGCCTTCCTTTGATTGGCGATTCCCTGACCCTGGAGAGCCTTGCTTTCCGCCTCGGCCTCGGCCTTCTTGACCACCAGAATCTTTTCCGCCTCGCCTCTGGCGTTAGCGGCCACCTGTTCGCGCTGTGCCGCGTTGATATCGTTCATGGCCGACTTCACCTTGGCGTCGGGCACAATATCGGTCACCAGCACATTTACAATTTCGTATCCGAATGTTGCCATGTCGGCATCCAGTTCCTGCTTGACCGCAGCGGCGATGCTGGATTGCGAGGCAAACACTTCGTCCAGCGTCATACCCGGGACATGCCCCAGGATCACCTGCTCGACATATGATTTGATCTGCGCCACGGGATCGGACAACTTGTAGTAGGCATCGTAGACTTTTTCCGGACGAACGCGGTTCTGCACCGAAATCGGAATGGTGACGAAGACGTTGTCTTTGGTCTTCGTCTCCATGGTCAGAGTGATCTGATTCACCCGCAAACTCACTGTGCCGGTCACGGAATCGAAGAACGGCCGTTTCCAGTTCAATCCGGGCTGGGCGACTCGAAGGAACTTGCCAAATCGCGTGATCACAGCGACTTCGGCTGTGCGCACGGTGAAAAAGCTTCCCAGGATGAGGTAGAGAACAATGAAAGCCACGATCGCCAACGGAATCCAGAGCAGTTGATCCATTTGGTTTCCTCCGCTTGCTCCTTCTGGAAGCAAGCCAGATTATATGCTTCATTTTGTTGTTTGAAGGCGACTCGCGGTCAGTCCTGCCGGACGAAGCTTTCGCCGCTCTTAAGAATTTCTTCGACCAGATCAGGCCTGGCCGCTTCGACATAGCAGCGCAACATACGTTCGGTGCCGGAGGCTCGAAATAATACCCAGGGGTCGGCGCCGTTGCCGTGCCTGGGAGCGTCGAGGTAAAACTTTACTCCGTCGCGATTCTCTTTGCGCAGGATGGGATAGGCACCGAGTTTCGTCGTGTGCGGATCGGCGGCACGACTGATGGCGCCGTTCTTCATCTCATCGGAAATATGCAGATCGCGCCGGCCATAGTAGTGCGGGCCGAATTCACGCTGCAGGTCAGCGACGAGTTGGCCGAGCGGCTTCTTTTCTTCCGCCATGACATTGGCCAACAGGAGCGCGTTGAGGATGCCGTCGCGTTCGGGGAGAAAGCGGCCGTATCCTATGCCCCCGGATTCCTCTCCGCCGATCAGAATTTCGTGGTCCATCATCAGATCGGCAATGTGTTTGAAGCCGATGTTGCATTCGTGCAACTTGCGTCCGTACTTGGCGGCGATGCGGTCCATCATGCCGGTGGTGTTGAAGGCGCGCACCACATCGCCCGGCCACTTCTTGTACTGCAGCAACCAGTTCAGCAGAACGCACATGCACTTGTGAGAATCGACGAAGCTGCCATCTTCGGCCACAGCGCCAATGCGGTCGGCATCGCCGTCGGTGACCAGGCCGGCGTGGCATTTTTCCTTTACTACGGTCTGCTCCAACAGGGCGACGTGCGGCAGGATCGGTTCGGGATTAATGCCGGGGAATAGTGGGTTCACTTCCTGGCGGATGGCTACGTAGCGAATGCCGCGCGCGTCAAATATTTTCGTCAGGACTCCGCGGCCGGAGCCGTACATGGAGTCGATGGCGAACTTGAAATTCGCGTGGTGGATGAGATCGAGATCGGCGAACTGGGAAACGGCTTCGACATAGGCGGGCTTCAAATCTACGTCTTCGATTTTCGCCGCTTGACCACTAGGCATCGCGTTGGCAGCCAGTTCTTCTTCGATAAACTTCATGATCGCGGGCGTGGCCGAGCCTCCGAACTTGGCTTTGAATTTCACGCCATTCCAGTTCCACGGGTTGTGGCTCGAAGTGACCATGACGCCGCCGGCTGCTCCCAGTTTTTTGACGTTGTAGGAAACCGTGGGCGTGGGCACGTAGTCGTTGGCGAGTTTCACGGGGATGCCTGCGCTCGCGATTACATCAGCGACAGCGCGGGCGAATCGGCCGGACAGGAAGCGCGTGTCATACCCGATGATGACGCCGCGGGTAGGATCTTCGTGTTTCAGGACGTAGCTGGCGATTGCGCCCGCCACGCGGCGCACGTTGTCGAACGTGAAATCGTCGGCGATTAAGCCGCGCCAGCCATCGGTGCCGAATTTGATTTGGGTCATGGGGTCCCGTCGTTGGTCGTTCGTCGTTAGCGAAGGCCTATCGTCGTCAGTCGTCATGTGCTCGCAACTGCAGATCCCTCACTTCGTTCGGGATGACAATTCAAAAACAAGGATGCTAACGACTAACGACAATCGACCAACGACCGCATTCCAGCGACTGCCTCTTCACACCAGGTTCTTCAGCTTCTTCTCGTCCAGATGCTTCACCACTCTGCCTACATCCTGCGATTGGTCGAGCGTGGTTACGAGCAGGGCGTCTTCGGTCTCGACAATCACCATGTTGCTTACACCGATCAGCGCAACAAACTTCCCGGGCACGTGAACATAATTGTTCTTTGCATTCAACGCAAAACTTCCCGACGCTGCGACCGGTCTTCGATCGGCGGACTTCGCCTTTGCTGCGTGGTGTTCGTGCAGCGCGGTCCAGGATCCGAGATCGTTCCATCCGAAATCCGAGGGCAGACAGAAGATGCGCGACTGGGCTTCTCCTTTTGCCGAGCGGGGTTCGAGGACGGCATAGTCGATGCTGATGTTTTCGCACTTCGGGTAGAGCTTGCGAAAAG